>Ga0272446_1003096_pt1 | contig 21538 bp, 18 predicted proteins | sample YNPCB0061_FD_194587 | JGI IMG/M metagenome (GOLD analysis project Ga0272446, IMG submission 194587) | Hot spring microbial mat communities from Yellowstone National Park, WY, United States - YNP-CB-006-1 | ecosystem: Environmental > Aquatic > Thermal springs > Hot (42-90C) > Sediment | place... | reverse complement strand
GGGCGAACCCGCAGGCCTGCGGCCTGCGTACCGGCAGGCAGTTACCCACCACCGACTTCGGGTTTGGCAAGCAGCCGCACCAACTCGCGCGCTTGATTCGTCCTCGCCGCGTGCCCGGGCCGGGGGATTTCGATTGAGTCCGCCGCGGGCGCGCCGCAGAATCGGCCCGGTTTTACCCGAAAACATGCAACCGAATTTGGCACCCGCCATGAAGACCACTTCGCCCTCGCTCAACCGCCGACAGTTCCTGCGCGCCACCGCCGCGGCCGGCGCGGCGCTCACCGTGTTGCCGCGCCACGTGCTGGGCGGGCCCCGGTTTGTGCCGCCCAGCGAAAAGGTGAACATCGCCATCGTGGGCGCGGGCGGCCAGGGCCGCACCAACATGCGCGAACTGTTCAAGCACGCCGACGCCCAGATCATCGCCGTCGCCGACCCCATCGAGCACGAGGACCTCGAGGCCTTTTACTTCCGGGGCGTGGCCGGCCGGTTGCCGGTGAAGGCCGAAGCGGAAAAGCATTACGGCCAGAAAACCCCAAACTTCAAGGTGGCCGCTTACGAGGACTTCCGGGAGATGCTCGACAAGGAAAAGGCCATTGACGCCATCGTGTGCGCCACGCCGGACCACCTGCACGCCTACGTGAGCGTACTGGCCATGCGGGCGGGCAAACACGTCTATTGCGAAAAGCCGCTCACGCACAACGTCTGGGAGGCGCGGCTGGTCGCCCGGGTGGCCCGCGAAACCGGCGTGGCCACGCAGATGGGCAACCAGGGGCACTCCGGCGAAGGCATCCGCCAAACCTGGGAATGGATTCACGCCGGCGTCATCGGGACGGTGCGCGAAGTGCACGCCTGGACCAGCGCCAGCCGCTGGAACAAGCGCTTCTACGCCGGCCGCCCGCCCGCCGAGCCCGTGCCCCCGGGCGTGAACTGGGACCTCTGGCTGGGCCCGCGCGAGCCCCGGCCCTACAGCTCCGCTTACACCCCGGTCACCTGGCGGGATTACTGGGCCTTTGGCACCGCCCCCATCGGCGATTTCTTCTGCCACAACTTCGACGCCCCCTGCTGGGTCCTGGACCTGAAGGCGCCCTCGAGCATCGAGGCCTACGGCGCCGGGGGCGTGGACGCGGAAATGGCCCCGCCCGGCGGCATCTACTACTACGAGTTCCCCGCGCGCGGCTCGATGCCGCCGGTCAAGTTCACCTGGTACGACGGCGGCATGCGCCCGCCGCGTCCGGCCGGCCTGGACCCCGAGGACCAGTTGGGCGCCGGCGGCAACGGCACGCTGTTCATCGGCGACAAGGGCATGATCACCTGCCCCGGCTGGGCCGGCGACCCCCGCCTGTTGCCCGGCTCGCGCATGGACGACTTCAAACGCCCGCCCAAGACCCTGCCCCGCTCCAAGGGCCATCACCGCGACTGGCTGGACGCCTGCAAGGGCGGCCCGCCGGCCAGCGCAAACTTCGAGTACGGCGCGGCCCTGACCGAGGTGGGGCTCCTCGGCCTGGTGGCCTTGCGCGTGGGCAAGAAGATGGAGTGGGACGCCGCCGCCATGAAGTCGCCCAATTGCCCCGAGGCGGACGCCTACCTCAAGGGCAGCTACCGCAAGGGCTGGGAACTGGCCTGACCGCGACCGGGCACTCCCCGTCCCCGTGAGCGCACGGCAGGCGGGCCGGGTCGGCGGATGTGGAGCGTGCCCTGCGTCCCGGCCCAAGGCGGCGTCCGCGGACGGGCCGCGCTTGGAAAAGCGAGCGCCCCGGTTGGGGCGCCCGCAAGCGCGCCAGACCGCGCGGGGCGCACGCTCCATTCCCTGCCCACGCCATTGACTTGCTGGCGGCTTCCCCCGCAACGTAGCCGCCGCCGACATCAGTTATGAGCGAGCCATCCGACCCATTGACGGCCTTTCAGCCGGAGCACGAATTCTTCGTGGGCATTGACTCTGACGGGTGCGTGTTCGACACGATGGAGATCAAGCACAAGGAGTGTTTCACCCCGCAGTTCATCAAACACTTCCGCCTCCAGGCCGTCAGCCGCTACGCCCGCGAGGTGTGGGAGTTCGTGAACCTGTACTCGAAGACCCGGGGCATCAACCGCTTTCCCGCGCTGTCCAACGCCCTGAACCTCCTGGCCGAACGCCCGGTGGTGCAGGCGCGCGGGGTGCGGGTGCCCGGCACCGACGCCCTCGACGCCTGGATCGCCCGCGAGCCCCGCCTCACCAACAGCACCCTCGAGGCCGCCATCCGCGACGGTGCCGCCGAGCTGGCCCCCGTGCTCGAGTGGTCCCGCGCCGTCAACGCCGCCATCGAGGACATGGTCTTCGGCGTGCCGCCCTTCCCGCTGGTGCGCGAAAGTCTGGACCACTTGACCGGGTTTGCCGACGCGATGGTGGTTTCGCAGACCCCCACCCCCGCCCTCGAGCGCGAGTGGGAGGAACACGGCATTCGGCCCTACGTGCGGCTTATCGCCGGGCAGGAACTGGGCTCGAAGTCCGATCACCTCCGCCTGGCCGCCGGCGGCAAGTATGCCCCCGGACACGTGTTGATGATCGGCGACGCGCCCGGCGACTACAAAGCGGCCGTGGCCAACCACGCCCTGTTTTTCCCCATCCTGCCCGGCCGGGAGGAGGACTCCTGGCAACGCTTCTACGACGAGGGCCTCGAGCGCTTCCGCACTCTCCGGTTCGCCGGCGAATACCAGGAAGCCTTGCTGCGCGAATTCAACGCCTGTCTGCCCGAGCATCCGAACTGGACCCGGTGAGCCGCCCGCCCGCAGCGCGTCCGCCAAGCCGCCCCGCCAGGCGCGCGGCCCGCGCGGCGGCCGCCGACCGCCCGCGGCGCGTGTTGATCTGTCCGGACAAGTTCAAGGGCACGCTCAGCGCCGCCGCCGCCGCCCGGGCCATCGCCCGCGGCTGGCGCGCCAGCCGACCGGCCGACACGCTGGACCTGCTGCCTATCAGCGACGGCGGCGACGGCTTCGGCGAATTGCTCGGCCAACTCCTGGGCGCCGAGCCGTGCGAAGTCGCCACGGTGGACGCCGCGCACCGGCCGCGGCGCGCGCGCTGGTGGTGGGAGCCGCGCCGGCGGCTGGCCATTGTCGAATCGGCGCGCGTCATCGGCCTGGCCCGCTTGCCCCCGGGGAAATTTCATCCGTTCGACCTGGACACCTTCGGCCTGGGCGCGGTGTTGCGGGCCGTGGCCCGACGCCGGCCGCGACGCACCCTGGTGGGCCTGGGCGGCAGCGCGACCAACGACGCGGGCTTCGGCCTGGCGCGGGCGTTGGGCTGGCAGTTCTTCGCCCGCGACGGACGCGCGTTGACCCGGTGGACGCAACTGGCGGAACTGGCGCGCGTCCGGCCGCCGCGGCAGCGGCCCGCGTGGGGCGAGTTGCTCGTAGCCGTGGACGTGCGCAACCGCCTGCTGGGACCGCGCGGTTGCACCCTCATTTACGGCCCGCAAAAGGGGCTGCGCCCGGAAGACCTCGCCCCGGCCGAGCGGTGTCTGCGGCGGCTGGCCGGCGTGCTGGGCCGCGCCGGGCGACGCGTGGCGCCGGCCGGGTTGCCGGGCGCGGGCGCCGCGGGCGGCCTGGGCTACGGGTTGATGGTCTTTGCCGGGGCGCGGCTGGTGCCGGGCTTCGACCTGTTTGCGCGGCTCAGCGGGCTGGGCGAGCGCGTGGCCCGGGCGGACTGGGTCATCACCGGCGAGGGGGCGCTGGACGAAACCACGTTGGCAATGGGCAAGGGCGTGGGCGGCGTGGCGCGGTTGTGCCGGCAACAGCGTCGGCCCTGCCTGGCCCTGGCCGGGGTGGTGTCCGACCGGGCGCGCGCGGCGCGGTGGTTCGCCGCGGTGCACGCCCTGACGCCGGATTTGACCACGCCCGCCCGCGCCCGGCGCGAGGCGGCGAAGTGGTTGACCGAGCTGGCCCGCCGCGTGGCCGCCGCCTGGCCGGCATGAGCCGAACTCCCATGCGCGATGCCGTCGAGGGTTCTTCGCCCCGCGCCGCGTCCACGTACCGCGGCCGCCTGGCGCCTTCACCCACGGGGTATTTGCACCTGGGTCACGCCCGGACTTTTTGGCTGGCGCAGGCTCGGGCGCGGGCGGCCGGGGGCGTGCTGGTGCTGCGCAACGAGGATTTGGACCCGGACCGGTGTCGGCTGGAATTTGTGGCCGCGATGCTCGAGGACCTGCGCTGGTTCGGACTGGACTGGCAGGAAGGGCCGGACCGCGGCGGGCCGCACGCGCCTTACGAGCAAAGCCGGCGCACGCCGCTGTACCGCGCGGCGCTGGAGCGGTTGCAGGCCGGGGGGCACGTCTATCCGTGCACGTGCTCGCGCCGGGACATCCGCGCCGCGGTGTCGGCCCCGCAGGGGGCGGACGACGAGCCGGTGTACCCGGGCACGTGCCGGCCCGGCAGCTCGGGGGCGGGGTTCGAGCCACGGACGGCCGGGCGCCCGCCGTGCTGGCGGTTTCGCGTGCCGGATGGGGAGGTGATCGAGTTTGTGGACGGCGGGTTCGGCCCGCAGCGGTTCGTGGCCGGGCGCGATTTCGGGGATTTTGTGGTGTGGCGGCCGGACGGTGTGCCGGCGTACCAACTGGCGTGCGTGGTGGACGACGCGGCGATGGGCATCACCGAGGTGGTGCGGGGCGCGGACCTGCTGGTGTCCACGGCCCGGCAGTGGTTGCTGTACCGGGCGCTGGGCTGGAAGCCGCCGGCGTTTTACCATGTGCCGCTGGTGACCGATGCCGCGGGCCGCCGGCTGGCCAAGCGGCACGACGCGCTGAGCCTGCGCGCCCTGCGCGCGCAGGGCATGACCCCGGAGCAAATCCGCGCCGGGTGGTTGGAGCCATCGGGCCGGTAATGGCAGGTGCACCGTCTGCGGCGGGGCCGGGCGTCGCCGATGGGTGCATTTCAGTTTTTGAACCACCCGCAGCATTCCCGCAATTTTCGCCGGTCCGGGCCGCGGTAATATGGAGGGAGAACGGCTGTGGGTGGGGCTTGCTGACGTCGGTGCTCAAACAACTCCAATGCGCCCGAAACGGCCCGGAAGGTTGTGTTCGGGTTGCCCAGCGTTCTCGGGCTTGGGGTCGCCCAAAGCCGGCGGGGACGCCGGCGCTCCGACACAACGGGCGGTGGTGCCCTGGGGAGCGCCGGTCTCTGACCGGCTTTGCGGGCGGAAACGGCCGGGCGGCGGAAAAGAAATTGCCAGCGGGGCCGGCGGGACTAGATTTGCCCGTGTTTCAAACCTGTTGTGTGTCTGTGAGTGAACCTGAGGATTTGCTGGCGCGCACGTCGCTGTATCAGGAGTTCTTGGCCGAGCGGGAGGAGATTTTGAAGCACAAGTGGATCGAGTCGGAAAAGGCCGGCCACGACATCGGCTTCGAGCGCGCCCTGGCCGACTGGATTGTGAAATATCGGGCCGATTGGCTGCGCTGGCGGCGGAGCCAACGCGAACGCCGCAACGACGCCCCCGGCACCAACGCCTGATGCCTGCCGCTTCCCGCCCGCCCGCCCCGGCCGCTTCACCGGCCGGCACCGTGGACGCCTCCCCGCCCGCCAGGCCCGCGGCCGTCTTGCTCTCGCCGAGCGCGACACAACGCGCTTTGGACCACTTGGCGCGGGCGATTGCCCGGGCGCATCCCGACCCGGAGGAGCTGGTGTTGGTGGGCATTCAAACCGGGGGCGTGCAGGTGGCGCAGCTTCTGGCGGCGCGCTTGGCCCGGCAGTGGCCGGGTCGCGTCTCGGTGGGGCAGTTGGACATCGCCATGCACCGGGACGACCTGGACCGCCGCCTGGCGCCGCCGGTGCATCCGACCACCGTGCCGGAGGACATTGCCGGGAAGGTAGTGGTGCTGGTGGACGATGTGTTATCCACCGGCCGCACCGTGCGCGCGGCGCTGGACGCGTTGCACGACCTGGGCCGACCCCGCGCCGTGCGCCTGGCGGTGCTGGTGGAACGTCCGCACCGCGAACTGCCCATCCGGCCGGACTTTGTGGGCAAGACCGTGCGCACCGCGCCGCAGGACCGCGTGGAGGTGGAGGTGAACCCCGCCAACGGCGTCTGCCGCGTGCTGCTTTACCGGGGCGCTTGAAGCACCTCTGGCGCCATGACCTGGCATCGCAAAGACCTGCTGGACCTCCAATCGCTCAGCGCGGAGGAAATCCGGACCGTGCTGGACACGGCGCGGGAGTTCAAGGCGGTCGGCAAGCGCCCCATCAAGAAACTGCCCACGCTGCGGGGCAAGACGGTGGTCAACCTCTTCGTCGAGCCGTCCACCCGCACCCGCATCAGCTTCGAGCTGGCCGCCCAGCGCCTGAGCGCGGACGTGATCAACTTCACCGCCGAGGCCTCCTCGCTGCGCAAGGGCGAGACGCTCAAGGACACCGCGCGCAACCTGGAGGCGCTGCGGGTGGACACCATCATCATCCGGCACAGCGCCGCGGGCGCGCCGCACTTCCTGGCGCGGGTGCTCGAGGCGCACGTGGTCAACGCCGGCGACGGCGCGCACGAGCACCCCACGCAGGGGTTGCTGGACCTGTTCACCATGCGGGAAAAGTTCGGCCGGATTGCCGGGCTGAAGGTGACAATCGTGGGCGACATCTTGTACAGCCGCGTGGCGCGGTCGAACATCTGGGGCCTGCAAAAGCTGGGCGCGCAGGTGACGTTGTGCGGGCCGCCCACGCTGGTGCCGCGCGCGTTCGAGGCGCTGGGCTGTCGGGTGGTTTACCGCCTCGAGGAAGCCCTCCGGGAGGCGGACGTCATCAATCTCCTGCGCATCCAGCACGAGCGCCAGCGCCGCAGCGCCTTCCCCGGGCTGGGCGAATACACCAGCCTCTTCGGCATCACCCGCGCGCGGCTGGCCGAGCTGCGCCCCGGGGCGTTGATCATGCACCCGGGTCCCATCAACCGCGGGGTGGAGGTGGACAGTGACGTGGCGGACGGCGAGCGGTCGGTCATCCTCGAGCAGGTGACCAACGGCCTGGCCGTGCGCATGGCGGTGTTGTACCTGATCCACAGCGCCCACGCCCGCAGCGCCGACCTGACCGGCGAACCGGCGCCCGGCGGGGCGCTCGCTCATACCTGAACAAACGCCGGCACCGGCTTCCGGGCACAAAAAAAGGGCCGGCACTGGCCGGCCCTTGGATGTTTCGCAGTTCCTCCAATTGGCGGCTCAATAGTCCATGTCGCCGCCCATGCCGCCGTGGCCGCCGCCGGCCGGCTTCTTCTCCTTCTCGGGCACCTCGGTGATGAGGCACTCGGTGGTGAGCAGGAGCCCGGCGATCGAGGCCGCGTTTTGCAGCGCGGTGCGGGTGACCTTCTTCGGGTCCACCACGCCGGCCTTGACGAGGTCTTCGTACTGGCCGGTGGAGACGTTGAAGCCCTCGTTGCCCTTGCGGCGCTTGACTTCCTCGACGACGATCGAGCCTTCCAGCCCCGCGTTGTTGGCCAGTTCGCGGGTGGGGAACTCGATGGCGCGCTTGACGATGTCCACGCCGATTTTCTCGTCCTCGTTGTCGGTCTTGACGGCCTCGATGGCCGGGATGCAGCGCAGCAGGGCCACGCCGCCGCCGGGCACGATGCCTTCCTCGACGGCCGCGCGGGTCGCGTGCAGGGCGTCCTCGACGCGGGCCTTCTTCTCCTTCATCTCGGTCTCGGTGGCGGCACCGACGTTGATGACGGCCACGCCGCCGGCCAGCTTGGCCAGGCGCTCCTGGAGCTTCTCGCGGTCGTAGTCGCTGGTGGTCTCTTCGATCTGGCGGCGGATCTGGTTGATCCGGCCCTGGATTTCGGAGGCCTTGCCGGCGCCTTCGACGATGGTGGTGTTTTCCTTGTCCACTACGATGCTCTTGGCGCGGCCCAGGTCGCTGATCTCGACGTTCTCGAGTTTGATGCCCAGGTCTTCGCTGATGAACTTGCCGCCGGTGAGGATGGCGATGTCCTCGCACATGGCCTTGCGGCGGTCGCCGAAGCCGGGGGCCTTGACGGCGCAGCAGGAGATGGTCTTGCGGAGGTTGTTGACCACGAGCGTGGCCAGGGCCTCACCCTCGACCTCCTCGGCGATGACCAGCAGCGGCTTGCCCGCGCGGGCGACTTTTTCGAGGAGCGGCAGGAGGTCCTTGAGGCTGCTGATCTTCTTTTCGTAGATCAGCACGTAGGCGTCCTCCAGCTTGCACTCCATGGTCTCGGCGTTGGTGACGAAGTAGGGCGAGAGATAGCCCTTGTCGAACTGCATGCCCTCGACCACTTCGAGGGTGGTCTCGATGGACTTGGCCTCCTCGACGGTGATGGTGCCGTCTTTGCCGACCTTGTCCATGGCGTCGGCGATGATCTCGCCGATGGTGGTGTCCCAGTTGGCGGAGACGGTGGCCACCTGTTTGATTTCTTCCTTGTCCTTGACCTTCTTGGCGATTTTGTCGAGGTGGGCCACCGCGGCCTCGACGGCCTTGGCGATGCCGCGCTGGATGCCGATGGGGTTGGCGCCGGAGGTGACGAACTTGAGGCCCTCGCGGTAGATGGCCTCGGCGAGCACGGTGGCCGTGGTGGTGCCGTCGCCCGCGGCGTCACTGGTCTTGCTGGCGACTTCGCGCACCATCTGGGCGCCCATGTTTTCGTAGGGGTCTTCCAGCTCGATTTCCTTGGCCACGGTCACGCCGTCCTTGGTCACCGTGGGCGAGCCGAATTTTTTGTCGAGCACGACGTTGCGGCCCTTGGGGCCGAGGGTGGCCGTGACGGCCTTGGAGAGTTTGGAAACGCCCCGCAGAATGGCCTGCCGGGCGGCTTCATCGAAGAGGAGTTGTTTTGCTGCCATAGGATTCCGGTTTTCGGTGATTCAGGGACTGGGTGGAGGGTTATTCGACGATTGCCAGAATGTCGTCCGAGCTGAGGAGTTTGTACTCCTTGTCTTCGATTTTGATCTCGGTGCCGCCGTATTTGCTGATGAGCACGCGGTCGCCCACCTTGACCTCGAAGGGGATTTTCTTGCCGTCGTCATCGGTTTTACCCGTGCCGAGGGCGCGCACGATGGCCTCGGTGGGTTTTTCCTTGGCGGAGTCGGGAATGATGATTCCGCCTTTCTTGACTTCCTTTTCCTCGACGGGCTCGACCAGCACGCGGTCGCCGAGGGGTTTGACGTTTAATGCCATATCAGGTTGCTGTCTCGCTTGGGTTTTGCTGTGTGTTGCGGTTCGGGCCAGGTCCCGCCGCACCCGCAGCGGGTCGCCCCAAACCAACGCCGGTCCGGCGCCGGAGATCCGGCGTACCGGGTCTCCCGCGCCGGACCGGCAAAGGGCTCAGGTTTTCTTTTCGTCCACGACTTCGGCATCAATGATCGGGCTCTCCGGGCCGCCGCTGCTGCCGCCCCTCGTCCCGCCGGCGGTCCCGCCGCCGGCCGTGGCGCCCGCGTGGGCGCGCTGCTCGGCCGCGGCCCGGTAAAGCTCGGCGGAGACGGCCTGCCAGGCTTCGTTGAGGCGCTCGACGGCGGACTTGATGGCGCCGGTGTCGCTGCCCTTGAGGGCGTCTTTGACGGCGCTGATGGCCCGCTCGAGGCGCTCGCGGTCGCCGGCTTTGATCTTGTCGGCATTGTCCCGGAGCATCTTTTCGGAGCGGTACACCGTGCTGTCGGCCTCGTTGCGCAGTTCGACCTCTTCGCGGCGGCGCCGGTCTTCCTCGGCGTGGAGTTCGGCGTCGCGGCGCATCCGCTCGATCTCTTCCTTGGTCAGGCCGCTGCTGGCGGTGATGGTGATTTTCTGTTCCTTGCCCGTGCCGAGGTCCTTGGCGCTGACGTGCAGGATGCCGTTGGCGTCAATGTCGAAAGTAACCTCGATTTGCGGGACGCCGCGCGGCGCGGGCGGGATGTCCGTGAGGTGGAACTTGCCGATGGTTTTGTTGTCGCGGGCCATCGGGCGTTCGCCCTGCAGGACGTGGATTTCCACGCCCGGTTGGTTGTCCGTGGCGGTGGAGAAAATCTCGGATTTGCGGGTTGGGATGGTGGTGTTGCGCTCGATGAGCTTGGTGAAGACGCCGCCCAGGGTCTCGATGCCCAGCGAAAGCGGGGTGACGTCCAGCAACAGGACGTCCTTGACGTCGCCCTTGAGCACGCCGGCCTGGATGGCGGCGCCGACGGCGACCACCTCGTCCGGGTTCACGCCCTGGTGGGGTTGTTTGTTGACCAAGCGACGGGCCGTCTCGACCACGCGCGGCATGCGGGTCATGCCCCCCACCAGCACCAGCTCGTTGATCTGGTCCGGGGTCACGCCGGCGTCCTTGAGGCAGGCGTGGACCGGGCCGACGGTGCGCTCGAAGAGGTCGTCGCAGAGCTGCTCCATCTTCGCCCGCGTGAGCTTCATCTGGATGTGTTTGGGCCCGCTGGCGTCGGCGGTGATGAACGGCAGGTTGATCTCGTACACCTGCGCGGAGCTGAGGGCGATCTTGGCTTTTTCGGCCTCTTCCTTGATGCGCTGCAGGGCGTCGGGCTGCCGGCGCAGGTCCATGCCGTGCTCTTTTTTGAACTCGTCCAGGATCCAGTCCATGATCCGGTTGTCCCAGTCGTCGCCGCCGAGGTGGGTGTCCCCGTTGGTGGCCTTGACCTCGAAGACGCCGTCCCCGATCTCGAGCACGGAAATGTCGAAGGTGCCGCCGCCCAGGTCGTACACGGCGATTTTCTCGTCCTTCTTCTTGTCCAAGCCGTAGGCGAGCGAGGCCGCCGTGGGCTCGTTGATGATGCGCAAGACCTCCAGCCCGGCGATGCGCCCGGCGTCTTTGGTGGCCTGGCGCTGGGAGTCGTTGAAGTAGGCCGGCACGGTGATGACCGCCTGGGTGATTTTTTCGCCCAACCGGACCTCGGCGTCGGCCTTGAGCTTGCCCAGAATCATGGCCGAGATCTCCGGCGGGCTGTAACGCTTGATCTGACCGGCTTCCTCGACCTCGACGTGCGCGTCGCCGTTGGGGGCCTCCACGACCTTGTAGGGCACGCGTTTGATTTCCTCCTGGACCTCGGAGTACTTGCGGCCCATGAAGCGCTTGATGGAGTAGATGGTGTTGCGCGGGTTGGTGACCGCTTGGCGCTTGGCGGCCTCGCCCACCAAACGTTCTCCGCTCTTGGTGAAAGCCACCACCGAGGGCGTGGTGCGCCGCCCTTCGGAGTTTTCCAAAACCACCGGCTCCCCGCCCTCCATGACCGCCATGCAGGAGTTGGTGGTCCCCAAGTCAATGCCAAGTACCTTTGCCATAAATTACTGCCCGTACCTGAGCAGGCGGAATGCCCGAGAGGCCGATATTTTGGAAATGCCTTGATTCCGAGTTGGATGCAAATCCATCCAAGGAAAGTTTTACCCCACCCTCCTGCGCCAGGTGTGTCAGGATGGATCAACGCTCGGACCGGCCGTGTTTGGATTGGCACAGCCGGCCGCAGGAGCGGTGTGAAGTTAGCTCCCGCTCAAGACCCGGGGCGGGTGAGCCAGGCAATAGGCGGCATTGGCGGCGTATTTCTCGGCCCAGTGCTTCAGCCGGGCCCGCTCCGCGGCCGTCAAACTCCGCACCACCCGGGCGGGGGTGCCCAAGACCAGCGTCCCGGGCGGCGCGTGAAAGCCCTGCGTGACCAGCGCGTGGGCGCCGACGATGGATTGCGCCCCAATCACCGCTCCATCGAGGATCGTGGCCCCCATGCCCACCAGCACCTCGTCCTCGACGGTACAGGCATGGACCACAGCCGCGTGGCCGATGGTCACCCAGTGGCCCACCACGCACGGGTAGTCATCCGCCACGTGCAACACGGCATTGTCCTGAATGTTGGTGTGGTGGCCCACGACGATGCGGTTGATGTCACCCCGAAGCACGGCGTTGTGCCAGACGCTGGAGTGGTCGCCCAGGGTCACGTCCCCCACCACCCGGGCGCCTGCGGCGAGATAGACCTGCCGGCCCAGACACGGCGAGCGGGCAAGAAAGCGTTCCAACCGGGCCTGCACGGGGTGGACGGCCCCGGCCGGGGGCGGGGAAGCGTCTTCGGCTGGAGGACCGGGGTTCACAACAGCCGGGGCTGTTGTTCTTCGCGGGCCAGCACCTCACTGAGGCTTTTCACCCGCTGCTGGCGCCGCTCCATGATGTATTTGTCCAGTTGGGGATCGAAGGGCACGGGGTACTGTCCGTCGTAACAGGCCAGGCAAAAGGAATCCGCCGGCAGGCCGGTGGCCTTGATCATGCCTTCCTTCGAGAGATAAGCCAGGGAATCCGCCTGCAGGTACTGGCGAATCTCCTCCAGCGAGTGCGTGGCGGCCATCAGCTTCGAGCGGTCGGGGAAATCAATGCCGTACACGCACGGATGCCGGTGCGGCGGGCAACTGATACGCACGTGCACCTCGCGGGCGCCAGCCTGCTTGAGATTGTTCACGCGCTGGCGGCAGGTCGTGCCGCGGACGATCGAGTCGTCCACGATCACCACGCGCCGGCCGGCCACCAGGTCGCGGATCAGGTTCAGCTTCACCCGCACGTCGAAATCCCGAATGAGCTGGGTGGGCTGGAGAAAGCTGCGGCCCACGTAGTGATTGCGGACAAAGCCCATCTCCAGCGGGATGCCCGACTCGAGCGCAAAACCCAGCCCCGCGCACGTGCCGCTGTCCGGCACGGGGATCACCACGTCCGCCTCCACCGGGCACTCCCGCGCGAGCTGCCGGCCCATCTCCACGCGCACCCGGTACACGTTGCGCCCGGCGATGGTGCTGTCCGGCCGCGCAAAGTACACGTACTCGAACATGCAGAAGGCCCGGCGCGGCCGCGGCGGGAAGACCTCGACCGAGCGCAGCCCCTCCGCGCCGATGATCAGCGCCTCGCCCGGGTTCACATCGCGCTCGAACCGCGCGCCGATCAGGTCAAAAGCGCACGTCTCGCTGGCCACCACCCAGGCGTCGCCCAGCCGGCCCAACGACAGCGGCCGGAACCCGAAGGGGTCGCGCGCGGCGATCAATTCATGCTCGGTGAGGATCACCAGCGAGTAAGCGCCCTCGATGCGCCGCAGGGCGTACAGGAGCATGTTCTCGCAACCGTCATGCCCCGGCCGGGCCATCAAGTGCAGGATGATCTCGCTGTCCACCGTGGTCTGGAAGATCGAGCCGGCCGCCTCGAGTTCCTCGCGCAGGACCAGGGCGTTGGTCAGATTCCCGTTGTGGGCCACGGCCAGTTGGCCGCGCGCGCAATCCACCGTCAACGGCTGGGCGTTGCGCAGGTAAGACTCCCCGGTGGTGGAATAGCGGGTGTGGCCGATGGCCATGTGCCCCACCAGCTCGTGCAACAGCGGCCCGTTAAAGACCTGCGGCACCAACCCCATGCCCCGGTGCGCGCGGAACTGGCGGCCGTCCGAGCTGACGATGCCGGCGCTCTCCTGGCCCCGATGCTGCAAGGCGTACAGCCCGCAATAGGTCAACTCGGCCGCGTTGGGGTGCCCGTAAATGCCGAAGACGCCGCAATAATGCTTGGGGTAGGTCGGCCGCGCGGCGGCGGCGGCGTCCTGAAGCAATTCGGTCGTCTGTGGACCACGCACCACCCGATTCCAAACCCGCCCCGCCCGCGCTGCAAGTCCCAACTGGCCGGGCCGCCCCCGCCGGGAATCTCCTTGACCCGCCGCCCCGGGCGTTCCTAGGGTAGGCACGTGCCAGGCACGTTGCATGTTCGAGCAGCTTAAGAGCCTGTTTTCCAATGATATTGGAATAGATTTGGGCACGGCCAACTCCTTGGTTTACGTCAAGGACCGGGGCATCGTTTTGCGCGAACCGTCCGTCGTGGCCATCCAGGCTGGAACGAATATCGTCCTGGCGGTGGGCGAGGAGGCCAAGCGCATGCTCGGCCGCACCCCCGGCAACATCATCGCCATCCGCCCCATGAAGGATGGCGTGATCGCCGACTTCGACGTGACCGGGGCCATGCTCCGGCACTTCATCCAGCGGGTGCACCACCGCAAGTTGATCGCCCCGCGGGTGGTCGTGGCCGTGCCCTCCGGCATCACCGAAGTGGAAAAACGGGCCGTGAAAGATTCCGTCACCCACGCCGGCGCCCGCGAGGTGTACCTGATCGAACAACCCATGGCTTCGGCGATCGGTGTGGGGCTGCCCGTGCATGAACCGGCCGGCAACATGATCGTGGACATTGGCGGCGGCACCTGCGAGATGGCCATTATTTCCCTGGCCGGCATCGTGTTCAGCCGCAGCCTGCGCGTGGGGGGCGACGAGTTCGACGAAACCATCGTCGCCCACATGAAACGCGCGCACAACCTGATGATTGGCGAACGGACCGCGGAAGAGATCAAAATTCGCATCGGCTCCGCCTACCCCCTGGAGCAGGAACTGACGATGGACGTCAAAGGCCGGGACCTGAGCACCGGCCTGCCCAAGACCATCACGGTCCGCTCCGAGGAAATCCGCGAAGCCCTCAAGGAACCGCTTTCGAGCATCCTGGAAGCCATCCGCATCACCTTGGAACGCTGCCCGCCCGAACTGGCCGCCGACCTGGTGGACCGGGGCATCGTCCTGGCCGGCGGCGGCGCGCTCTTGCGGGGCATTGACCGCCTGGTGGCCGAGGAGACCTACCTCCCCGTGCACATCGCGGACGACCCCCTGACCGCCGTGGCCGAAGGCACCGGGCGCGTGCTCAACGAGCTGCAGTTCCTCAAACGCGTGGCCTCTTCCGCCACCTGAGCCGGCCCCGCGCCGGCCCGTTCGCCCCGAGCCTTGCAACCGGGGAAACGGATGTTCAAACGACCGCAGTGGGTCGCCTTCGGCGCCGTCGCGCTGGTCGGGCTGGTTCTCCTGAACCTGCCCGACCAGCTCGCCGCCCGCCTCAAAATCGCCCTTGGCGCGCTCTTCCTCCCCCTGTTCGGACTGGTCGGCTCCGCCCAGCACCTGGCCGCCGAGACCGCCCGAACCTTCACCCCGCGCGCCGAACTGGGCCGCCAACTCGAGGCCCTGCGCCGCGAAAATCAGCGCCTCCAGCTCGAACTGGCCCGCGCCCGCGAGGCGCTCGAGGAAAACCAGCGCCTGCGCCAGCTCCTGGGCTGGACCCGCGCCAGCCCCTGGAAAACCCGCGTCTGCACCGTGCTGGCCCGCGACCCCGAGGCCTGGTGGCGCGCGCTCCACATTGACGCCGGCGCCCGGGACGGCCTCCGACCGGGCCTGCCGGTGGTCACCCCCGAGGGCCTGGTCGGCCGCGTGGACCGCGTGGCCCACGCCACCGCCGAGGTCGTGCTGGTAGGCGACCCCCGCTGCCGCGTGGCCGTGGTGGTGCGCGAAACGGGCGAGACCGGCGTGCTCACCACGCATTCGGCCGGCGTGCTGGACCACCGGCTGGTGGACCTCACCCACCTGCCGCGCAACCTCGCCGTGCGCCCCGGCCAGAGCGTCTTCACCAGCGGCCTGGGCGGCGTCTTCCCGCCCGGACTCCCGGTGGGCACCGTGGTGGACACGCGCAGCGTGGGCTACGGCCTGTACGCGGAGGCCCGGGTCAAACTCCACGCCGACCCCGCCCGGCTCCGGGAAGTGATCGTCCTGTTGCCATGAACTCCGTGCGCCTTTTCCTCGTCTTGGGGCTGGCCTACCTGGCGGTCTTCCTCCAGGCCGCCTTCACCGCCCCGCAACGCTGGCTGGGCGCGCCGCTGAGCCTGCTGCCGGCGTTGATGGTGTGCACGGCCCTGCGGCTGGACCTGACGGCGGTGGCCTTGCTCGCCCTGTGCGGCGGGCTGTGGCGGGACGCCCTCTCGGCCAATCCGCTCGGCGCCAGTCTCCTGCCGTTGTACCTGGTGGGCTGGGGCGTCTGGCGCTGGCGCGAGGCGCTCTTGCGCGAGCTGGATTACGCGCAACTCATTCTGGGGGCCCTGGCCAGCGCGCTGGTGCCCGTGTTGACCCTGGTGGTGGTGCTCTCGAAGGGCGCCGAGCCGGACCTGGGCTGGCACACGGCCTGGCAACTGGTGGTGCTGACCGTCAGCGGCGGCGTGTTCACCCCGGTCCTGTTCCGGTTGCTCGAACGGCTCGAACGGCTCTTTGCCCATCCCGAAGTGGTGGCCAGCTCGTATCGGCCGGATCGCGAAATCAAACGCGGACGTTACTGACCCATGCTCGTGGTGGACCAATTGCGCGACGGTGACCGGCGCCTGCGGGTGCTGGCCGGCGCGGTGTTGACCGGCCTGCTCCTGCTGCTGGCCGGGCTTTGGTACCTCCAGGTGGTCCGGGCCCGCCACTACCAGGCCCGGGTACAAACCCAGACCTACCGCGTGGTGCGCGAGCCGGCGGTGCGCGGCAAAATCCTGGACCGCGCGGGCCGGGTGCTGGCCGAAAACCGCCCCAGTTACCAGATCAACCTCTACATCGAGGAACTCCGTCCCGAGTTCCGCGCGGAATACTGGCGCCTGCGCGCCGCCTACGTGGCCGAAAAGGCCCGCACCAACGCCGCGTACCGCCCGGCCGACGGCTTCTGGCAACGCCTGCTCGCCCCGGGCCACACCAGCCCGCCGCGCGTCCGGCTCAGCCGCGAGGAAGTCCAAAACCTCAGCCACGCCGCGCGCTATGCGGTCCTCAGCAACACCGTGGACCGGGTCAGCGCCATCCTGGGCACGCCGATAGTCCTCACCGAGGCCCAGTACCGCCGCCACTACTACTACTGGCCGTACCGGCCGCTGCCGCTCCTGGAGAACCTCACCCCCGTCCAGGTCGCCCGCTTCCTCGAACAGGCCCCCGCCCTGCCGGGCGTGGACCTCGAGGCCCGACCGCTGCGCTACTACCCCCAGGGCCCGCGCACGGCGCACGTGTTGGGCTACCTCACCCGCGATGACCAGGCCACGGGCGACGCCGAGGAGTTCTTCCACTACAGCCTGCCCAGCTACGAGGGAGCGCTGGGCATCGAGTACGGCTTCAACGAGGTGTTGCTCGGCCGCCCGGGACTCCGGCATGTCACCGTCAACAGCCTCAGCTATCGCGAGGAAGACACCCTCTGGGAGCCGGCCGTGGCCGGGCAAAACGTCGTCCTGGCCCTCGACCTCGACCTCCAGCTTGCCGCCTGGCAGGCCCTGCAATCCCTCGGCCCGGACGTGCGCGGCGCCGTGGTGGTGCTGGACGTGACCAACGGCGACGTGCTCGCCCTGGTCTCCGCCCCGGCCTACGACCCGAACGAATTCCTGGCCGGCATCCCCGAGGCCGCGTGGCGCGAGCGGCTCAACCACCCCGAGCTGCGGCCCATGCTCAACCGCGCCACCCAGGGCGCCTATCCCCCCGGCTCGATCTTCAAAATGGTCACCGGCCTGGCCTGTCTAGAAGCCGGCCTCGACCCGGAAGCCGTCTTCACCGTGGCGCCCGACCCGGCCAACCCCGCCCGCGGCGCCATCTACGTGGGGCGGCGCAAGATTCGGGACACCGCGCCGCCCGGGGACTACAACTTCCGGCGCGCGCTCCTGCGCTCCAGCAACGCCTACTTCATTCACCACGGCCTGGCGGCCGGGCGCGAGCGGCTGCTCGAGATGGGCAAACGCTTCTTCCTGGGCGAGCGCATCGGCCTGCCCTTGCGCCAGGAAGCGCGCGGCTTTTTCCCGTACCCCCGCGAGGTCCGCTGGCAGTGGACCGAGGGCAACGTGGCCAACGCCTGCATCGGCCAGGAAATCACCGTCACCCCGCTCCAAATGGCGGTGCTGACCGCGGCCGTGGCCAACGGCGGGCAGGTCTATTGGCCGCGGCTGGTGCTCCGCGTCGAGCCGCCCGAGCTCGAGCCGGGCCGGGCGGGCACCACCTACCCGCCGCGGCTGCGGGGCGAACTGGGCGTGCGGCCCGAACACCTTCAGGTGCTCCGCGAAGCCATGCTGGCCGACACCACCGAACCGGAGGGCACCGGCTTTGCCGCCTTCCACGAGCGCGACCGCCGCACGCCGCGCCTGAAGCGGATGCAGGTGGGCGGCAAGACCGGCACCGCCGAGATCGAGGAAAACGGGCGCGTGGTGGACCGGGTCACCTGGTTTGCCGCCTTCGGGCCGTACGCCGCGCCGCGGTACGCCGTGGTGGCCATGGTCGAGGGCGGCCGCTCCGGCGGCGGCACCTGCGCGCCGGTGGTCCGCCAGATTTTCGAGTTTATCGAACGCCGGGAAGCACCGCCCGCGCCGGCCCTGGCCGCGCATCTTCAATGACCATGCACCCGGAACCGGTCAAACATCCGCCGCGCCTGGAATGGCTGTTGTGGGCCTGTGCGCTGGGCCTGATGGTGCTGGGCGCGTTGTTTGTGGCCAGCGCCACGCTCAACAGCGAAGGCCCGGGGCTGCCCTGGTACCGCCGGGGCTGGGTGCGCCAGGTGCTCTGGTACGTGCTGGGCAGCGGCCTGGCCGGGCTGGTCTGCTTGTGGGATTACCGCCGGCTCTCGCGCTGGGCGATGGTCGCGTACTGGGGCTCGATCGGGCTGCTGGTGCTGGTGTTGATCCCCGGCATCGGCAGCACCCAGGGCTGGGGCGCGCGCCGCTGGCTTGACCTGGGTTTCCTCCAGTTTCAGCCCTCCGAACTGGCCAAGCTTACCTGCATCCTGGCCCTGGCCAGCTTCCTGAGCCGGCCCGCGCCCGAGCTGGCCAACCCGGGCGCTTTCGGCCGCGCGCTGGGGCTGTGTTTGCTGCCGTTTGTGCTCATCTTGCGCGAGCCGGACCTGGGCTCGGCCCTGGTGTTCCTGCCCGTGGGGCTGGTGATGTTTTACGTGGCCGGCGTGCCTGGCCGGTACCTCTGGCGCCTGGTGGGCGGTGCCGCGGCGCTCGTGACCCTGCTGGTGGTGGACCTGCTCTGGGCGCCGGGCGACTGGCAGGTGGTCAAACTGGAGCCCTACCAGCAGCGCCGGCTCATGGTCTATTTCGGCAAGGATTTCGTCCCGCCCGACGCCACCGGGGCGGAACGCGCGCGCGCGTTGCAGCAGTATCGCGACGCCGCGCACAACGTGGAACAAGCGCTCATTGCCGTGGGCTCCGGCGGGCTCACGGGCAAGGGCTGGCGCCAGGGCACGCAAAACGCCCTCGGCTACCTGCCCCGCGCGGTGGCCCACAACGACTTCATCTTCTCCGTGATCGCCGAGGAGAGTGGATTCGTGGGCAGCGCGGCCGTGCTCGCGCTGTACGCCGGGATCCTGTTCACCGGGATCCACCTCGCCGGCCGGGCCCGGGACCGCCTGGGCCAACTGCTGGCCGTGGGCGTGGTGACGCTGTTCTTCACCCACGTCTTCGTGAACATCGGCATGAACATCCGGCTGATGCCCGTGACCGGCATCCCCCTGCCGCTGCTCAGTTACGGCGGCACCTCCGTGATCTGCTCGCTGGTCGCGCTCGGCCTGCTCCAAAACCTCCAACGCTACCGTTCAACCCCCTAGCCATGTCTGACCGTAGTTTTTCCAGTCGCCGTCGCGCCGGCCAGCGCTTCCGCCCCGGCCGCGGCCAAACCTTCAAACCCGAACGCGGCGCCGGCGAGGCCCGCGCCGAAGTCCTCGGCGAAAAAACCGGCGAGGAAACCGTCTTCGACACCCGCCGCCATGAGCGCGAAATCCAGCGCGCCGAAAACCAGGCCGCCGGCCTGCCCGCCGACGCCCCCGACCTGGCCGTCGCGCCGGACGACATCGAAAAACGCCTCGGCCCGCCCGCGGCCGAAGCCGCCCCGGAAACCGCGGCCGCCGCCCCGGCGGCGGCACTCGCGCCGGCCGCCCCGCCCGCCGGGCTCATGAGCACGCTCAAGGCCGCCGCCCAGCGCGTCCTCCAGCGCGTCACCAAGCTGGTCACCAACAAGACCGGCACCCGCAAGGAAATCATCATCAACGCCGAGTCGCTCGAGACCCGCGTGGCCCTGCTCGAGGAAGGCCGCCTGGAGGAGTTCACCATCGAGCGCACTGGCGAGGAGCGCCTGGTCGGCAGCATCTTCAAGGGCAAGGTCCGCAACCTCGAGGAGGGCCTCAAGGCCGCCTTCGTGGACATCGGGTTCGAGAAAAACGCCTTCCTGCACTACTGGGACATCGTGCCGGCCAGCTTCGACAGCAACGTCGAGCTGGTCGAGCGCGAGGACCGCCGCCGCAAGGAACGGCCCAAGATTTCCCAAAAAGACATCCCGCGCCTGTATCCGCCGGGCACCGACATCGTGGTCCAGGTCAGCAAGGGGCCCATCGGCACCAAGGGCCCGCGCGTGACCACCAACCTCGCCCTGCCCGGCCGGTTCTTGGTGCTCTTGCCCAACTCCGACCAGTGCGGCATCTCCCGCAAGATCGAAGACCCCGCCGAGCGCCAGCGCCTCAAGCAGATCGTCCGCAAACTCACCCTGCCCGAGGGCATGGGCGTGATCATCCGCACCGCCGGCGAAGGCCAGCAGGCCCGGTACTTCGTGCGCGACCTCGCCCTGCTGCTCGAGGAATGGAAGACCGTCCAGGAAAAGATCAACACCCAACCCGCCCCCTGCTGTGTGTTCCGCGAGCCCGACCTCATCGAGCGCTCCGTGCGGGACTTCCTGACCGACGACGTCGAGCGCATCCTGGTGGACCACTATCCCAGCTACGAGCGCATCCGCGACACCATCGCCAAAATCTCCCGCCGCTCCGCCGCCCGGGTGAAGTTCTACAACGAATCCCAGCCCATCTTCGACCGCTTCGGCATCACCCGCCAGCTCCAGACCGCCTTCGCCCGCCAGGTGCCGCTCAAGAGCGGCGGCTACATCGTGGTGGACGAAACCGAGGCCCTCGTGGCCATTGACGTAAACACCGGCCGCCACAAAAGCGGCAAGGACCCCGAGTCCACCATCACCAAGGTCAACCTCGAGGCCTGCGAGGAAATCTGCCGCCAGCTCCGCCTGCGCAACATGGGCGGCCTGATCGTGCTCGACTTCATTGACATGAAGTCCGGCAAGGACCGCCAGCTCGTGTACCAGCGCATGAAGGAACTGCTCAAACGCGACCGCGCCCGCACCCACATCCTGCCCATCTCCCCGCTGGGCCTCATGGAAATGACCCGCCAGCGCCACACCGAGAGCGTCCAGGAGTCCGTCTATGACGACTGCCCCTACTGCAAGGGCCGCGGCGTGGTCAAGAGCACCCTCACCATGAGCGTGGAAATCCAGCGCAAGCTCGCTGAAATCCTCCGGAGCCGCCCGCGCGACGAGTCCGACTTCCAGCTCCGCGTGGTCGTGCACCCCAGCGTGCTCGAACGCCTCCGCAACGAGGACCAGCAGCTCATCATTGACCTCGAAAAACGCTACTTCGGCAAACTGAGCTTCCGCGGCGAACCCACCTTCCACGCCGAGCAGTTCAAAATCTACAACGCCCTCACCAACGAAGAACTGGCCAGCGTGGGCGGCTGAGCCGCGCCGCCCGCGCGCCCCCGGGCCCGCCCGACATACAGCGCCGGCAATACCAGCAGCGTCAGCAGGGTGTTCGTGACGAGGCCGCCGATGACCACGGTGGCCAGCGGGCGCTGGACTTCCGCGCCCACGCCGGTGTTCAGCGCCATGGGCACAAACCCCAGCGCCGCCACCAGCCCGGTCATCAGCACCGGCCGCAGCCGCAGCCGGCAACCCTCGCGCACGG
>Ga0272446_1003095_pt1 | contig 21539 bp, 18 predicted proteins | sample YNPCB0061_FD_194587 | JGI IMG/M metagenome (GOLD analysis project Ga0272446, IMG submission 194587) | Hot spring microbial mat communities from Yellowstone National Park, WY, United States - YNP-CB-006-1 | ecosystem: Environmental > Aquatic > Thermal springs > Hot (42-90C) > Sediment | place... | reverse complement strand
GCCCTTCCTCGGCAAAAAGGACGAGGAACGCCGCGCCATCATCAACGCCATCGGCTCCGTCTGGGATGGGAACGAAGTCTGGCTGCTCACCGCCGGCGGCGCAACCTTTGCTGCCTTCCCGCACTGGTATGCCACCATGTTCAGCGGTTTCTACCTGCCGCTCTTCCTGCTCCTGACCGGCTTGATCATCCGCGGCGTCTCCTTCGAATACCGCTCCAAGAATCCCGACCCGAAATGGCGCAACCGCTTCGACTGGATGATCGCCATCGGTTCCTTCCTGCCCGCGCTCCTGCTCGGCACGGCGTTTGCCAACCTTGCCAAGGGCGTCCCGATTGACGCAAACATGAACTACGTCAGCCCCAACGGCATCATGACCACCCTCGGTCTGCTCAACCCCTACGGCTTGATCGGCGGGCTCGCCACCGTGACCGTCTTCCTGCTGCACGGCGCGAACTTCCTGGCGCTCAAACTCGAAGGCGAACTGCGTGAGCGCGTGCATGCCCTCTCCAAAAAACTCTACATTGCCGCCGCCGCCGTCACCACCCTGTTACTCATCGCCACCTACCTCTACACCGACATCCGCACCAAACTCGGCATCAACCCGGGCATCACACCCATCGCCTCCTACGCCGCTCTGCTGGTTGCCATCTACTTCATCAATCGCAAGATGGAAGGCTGGGCGTTCATCAGCGTCGCCGCGCACATCGTCCTGACCCAAGTCACCTTCTTCACCCTGATGTTCCCGCGCGTCATGATCTCCAGCCTCAACCCCGACTGGTCGCTCACCATCTACAACGCCTCCTCCTCGCAATACACGCTGACGGTCATGTCCATCGTCGCCCTGATCTTCGTCCCCATCGTACTCGCCTACCAGGGCTGGACCTACTACATGTTCCGCAAACGCATCAGCACCGATAAGAAGACGCTCGTCTACTAGGTTCGTTTGCACGTTGGAAAATTTGAACATTGGAAGGTTGACGGGGTATACTCGCTTCAACCTTCCAACCTCTTAACTCACCTTACGCAAAACGTCCCGAAGGCTCACGTAAATCAGGCTTGGATTTTGCCCAAACCTTCGGGACGGTGCGTAACATCAACTCTTAACTTGCCAACCTGACACCTGACACCTGACACCTGACACTTGGAACTTGACACCCTCCCATGCACCGCCGACTCCTCACCCTCACCCGCGACGCCCGCATCCCCCTCCTCCTCACGGTTCTTTCTGGACTTTTGGCTGGACTCCTGACCATCAGCCAGGCTTACCTTCTCAGCCTCACCGTAGACGGCGTCTTCCTCAAGGGACAGACCCTCGCGCAAGTCTCGAATTGGCTGCGCCTCATCCTGCTCGTCATCGCGGCGCGCGCCCTGCTCACCTGGGTCAACGAAGTCAGCGCCAACGCCGTCGCCGTGCGGATCAAAACCGACCTGCGCGAGCGCCTCTTCGACCACATCCTCAAACTCGGTCCCGCCTACACCCGTGGACAACGCACCGGCGAGCTGACCACAGCCGCCGTCGAAGGCATCGAAGCGTTGGACGCGTACTACAGCCAGTACCTGCCGCAACTTGTCATCACCACGCTCGTTCCACTCTCCATCCTTATTTTCGTCTTTCCCATTGACCTGCTTACGGCAATCATCCTGCTCGTCACCGCACCGCTCATCCCCTTCTTCATGATCATGATCGGCAAAGGCGCCGAAATCGTCACCAAACGCCAGTACGACACCCTCTCCCGCCTCTCCGCCCACTTCCTCGACAGCCTGCAAGGACTGACCACCCTCAAACTCTTCGGGCGCTCCAAATCCCACGCCAAAAACATCGAACGCGTCAGCGAACAATACCGCGACACCACCCTCGGCGTCCTGCGCATCACCTTTCTCTCCGCCCTCGCCCTCGAACTGCTTGCCACCCTCAGCACCGCCATCATCGCCGTCGAAATCGGCTTCCGCCTGCTGTACAACCGCATGGAATTCCAGCCGGCGTTCTTCCTGCTCGTACTCGCGCCCGAATTCTACATGCCCCTGCGCGCCCTCGGAGCGAGATTCCACGCGGGCATGTCGGGGACAACCGCAGCAAAGAAAATTTTCGAGATTCTGGATACGCCAGTTGTCAGCAATCAGTTATCAGTGAGCAGTGATCGGTCGGTTCAACTCACTAATTACCAATTACAAATTACCAATGTGTCCTTCACCTACCCCGGCGAAACCGTTCCCGCTCTCCAAAACATCAACCTGACCATTCGCTCGGGTCAGCACATCGCCCTTGTCGGCAAAACGGGAGCGGGCAAATCCACCCTCGTCCACCTCCTGCTCGGCTTCATCCAACCCACCTCTGGGCAAATCACGGTTAACTCGCAATTACCAATTACCAATTACCAATCTCACCACTATATCTCCTACGTCCCCCAACGCCCTCACCTCTTCCACGACACCCTCGCCGCCAACATCCGCCTCGGCAAACCCGATGCGACTCTCGAAGAGGTCATCGAAGCCGCCAAAGCCGCCCACCTGCACGACTTCATCGAAACCCTCCCCGACAAATACGACACCGTCATCGGTGAAAGCGGAGCCCGTCTCAGCGGCGGACAGGCGCAGCGCCTCGCCCTTGCCCGCGCCTTCCTCAAAGACTCCCCCATCCTCATCCTCGACGAACCCACCTCTGCCCTCGACCCCGAAACCGAAGCCCTGCTCGAAGCATCCACCCGCCGCCTCATGCACGGACGCACTGCCCGTGGTGAGCAACGTCGAACCATCATCACCATCGCCCACCGCCTCAACACCATCTTCCAGGCAGATCAAATCATCGTCCTCGACCACGGACGCATCATCGAACAAGGCACACACAACGAACTCATCAAACAAAATGGCGAGTATGCGGAGATGGTCAAAACGTATCAGGGAACCGAGTCAAACGTCAAAAGTCAAACGTCACATATCGAACTTGACATTCGACCTTCGACCTTCGACGTTCAACCTTCACCCCCCAACCTTCAACCAATTACCAATTACCAATTACCAATCACCCATTACCAATCGTCAATCGCAAATCGTCAATCCCAAATCCTCCCCCGCCTGCTCTCCTTCCTCAACGGCTCCTGGAACTGGGTTGCCCTCTCCGTCCTGCTCAGCGCCCTCACCATCGGCTCCAGCGTCGCGCTCATCGGCACATCCTCGTGGCTCATCTCCACCGCCGCCATCGCGGCATCCGTCGCCGACCTGGGCGTCTCCGTCGTCATGACCCGTCTCTTCGGCATCACCCGCGCCGTCTTCCGCTACCTCGAGCGCCTCGTCTCGCACAACGTCACCTTCCGCCTGCTCGCCCGCCTGCGCGTCTGGTTCTACGAAAAACTTGAACCCCTCGCCCCCGCCCGCCTGATGGACTACAAAAGCGGAGACCTGCTCGCCCGCGTCATCGGCGATGTGGAAACACTGGAAAACTTCTACGTCCGCGTCGTCTCACCCTCTTTGACCGCCGTCCTCGTGGGACTCTTCACCGCCCTCTTCTTCGCCTCTTTCCACCCGACGCTTGCTCTTACCCTCCTCGGCTTTTTCCTCACCTTGGGTTTGATCCTGCCCCTCCTCGCCCAACTCGTCAGCCGCAAACCTGGAGCGCGTCTCATCACCCAGCGCGCCGACCTGCAAACCCAACTCGTGGACGGCATCCAGGGTCTCGCCGATTTGCTCGCCTTCGGTCGCGCCGCAGACCGCGCCAAACGTCTCGCCGCGACGAGCAAAGCCTACGGTCACTCGCAAAAGCAGATGGCGCACATCAACGGAGTTCACTCCGCGCTGGGGACACTGCTCACCAATCTCGGGCTGTGGACGATGCTCGTGCTGGTCATTCCACAAATCACCGCGGGGAATATCAAGGGCGTCATGCTGGGAACCTTCGCCCTGATGACCTTCGCCTCGTTCGAAGCGGTCAACCCCCTGCCCCTCGCCGCGCAAATGTGGAACGCCTCCCGCGAAGCGGCGAAGCGGCTGTTTGAAGTTGTAGATGCAGAGCCAGTGGTCAGTGATCGAGTAAGCAGTGATCAAGTAATCAGTGATCGAGTAATCAGTGATCAGGTGTCACTTACCAATCACCAATTACAAATTACCAATTTAACTTTCTTTTACCCCAACACCACCACCCCCGCCCTCCAAAACGTGACCTTCGACCTGCAACCCGGAACCTCGCTTGCTATTGTCGGTCCGAGCGGCGCGGGCAAAAGCACTATCGCCAATTTGTTGTTCCGATTCTGGGAATACGAGTTGGGAGAAATACGATTGGGCGGAGAGTCGCTCAAGTCGCTGAATCAGGATGAGGTCCGAAAACGATTCGCACTCGTCGCACAGAACAGTTACGTCTTCAACGCATCCATCCGCGAGAATTTGCGGCTGGCGCGTCCCAAAATCACACAGGAAGAAATGGAAGCGGCGGCGCGGGCGGCGCAAATCCATGACTTCATCATGAGCCTGCCCAAAGGCTACGACACGATGATCGGCGAACAGGGATTGCGGCTTTCGGGCGGCGAACGTCAACGGCTGGCGATTGCACGGGCATTGCTCAAAGACGCGCCCATTCTGATTCTCGATGAACCCACCGCCAACCTCGACCCCATCACCGAAAAGCAGGTTCTCGAAACCCTGTTTGCTGTGATGAAACAAAAGACGTCACTGCTCATCACCCACCGCCTGATTGGTCTGGAGAACATGGATGAAATCATCGTGCTGGATCACGGAAGAATCGTGGAGCGCGGCAGGCACGATGAATTGCTGAAAAGCGAGGGCGTGTACCGCCGCCTGTGGGATTTGCAAAATAGAATGTTGTATGATATAGAGATCTGACCCATGCGTTCCTTCGAATTGACCGTTTTCATTAACTGCCCCAAAGAGACCGTTTACGACCATCTCTCACAACCCCTCAACATGATTGGGCTCCAGCCGCTGCTCACCGAAATAGACGTGTTGAAAGAAAGACGGGACACAGACGGCATCGTGCTGAGACCGTTCTACACGGTGGAAACCTTCCGCCTGCTGGGGCTTCCCGTTTACCGCAACCGCATCTACTCGGTGATTCACCTGACCAAACCCAAAGACGAATTGAAATTTCAAGTCTACAGCAAGCCGCGCATCGAGATCGTCTTCACCTACCGCTTCGAACAATTCGACGATGTCGGAACGAAGATCACCCAAACCGTGGAATTTGTGAAATTGAACAAACTGCTCGAAAAATTTGTGGTGGAGCAGGCAAAGCAGGCACAGCGCGCGCTCCTGTCAAATTTGAAAATTCGGCTGGAAAAACAGTGATATGCGCTTGCCCGGCATCCTCGAAAGTGCTATAATACCGTTGCTTCCCCCGTTGATTGACAACTTTTTGAATTGCGCAATCCGTTCTTCAGGGCGACTTACCCCCACGGGCGGCGCGTGAAATAAACTTGACTGAACACCCATCCCCCATCACCAATAAAAGAAAAAACATCCCCTGCCTGAATTTCGGGCAACGGGGCGGTTAATCTATTCATTTCATCACTTCCAGCCAAAGAGAATCATCATGAAAATACTCGAATTAGAAAACGAACCCCTCTCAAAACTGCGCGGCATGGCAAAAGCGCTCAACATCCCAAATGCCAACCGCCTCAAAAAAGAGACCCTCGCCATGGCAATCCGCGAGGCAGAAGCCCAGAGAGAAGGCATCGAACTGCGCGGCGGCATCCTGGAGATTATGAGCGAGGGCATTGGCTTCCTGCGGGCAACCAACTACCGCATCAGCGACCAGGATGTGTATGTCTCGCAGGCGCAGTTACGAAGACACGAACTCAGGGCAGGCGATCTCGTCATTGGGCAGGTACGCCCTCCCCGTGAAAGCGAACGGCATTATGGATTATTGAAAGTCGAATCAATCAATGGGCTGGAACCCGAAGAAGCAACCCGAAGACCTGTTTTCGAAAACCTGACCCCAATCTTTCCCGACAAACGCTTCGACCTCGAAACCGATCACGACACCATCGCCCCGCGCCTGATCAACCTGATTGCCCCCATCGGGCGCGGTCAACGCGGATTGATTGTTTCACCTCCTAAAGCGGGGAAAACCACCATCCTCAAGCAAATTGCCAATTCCATTTCAACTAAATACCCCGATGTGCATCTCATCGTTGCTCTCATCGGCGAACGCCCCGAAGAAGTGACCGATATGGACCGCTCGGTAGACGCTGAAGTTGTCGCATCCACGTTCGACGAACCGGTCACCTCTCACGTCCGCACGGCAGAACTCGCCTTAGAGCGGGCTAAGAGACTGGTGGAAATCGGTCGCCACGTGGTAATTTTAATGGACTCGATCACCCGCCTGGCGCGCGCGTATAACCTGGTGGTCAACCCCTCCGGGCGCACGCTCTCCGGCGGTATGGATCCTTCGGCGCTCTACCCGCCCAAACGTTTCTTTGGCGCGGCACGCAACATTGAAGAAGGCGGCTCACTGACCATCATTGCCACCTGTCTCGTAGATACCGGCTCTCGCCTGGATGATGTCGTCTACGAAGAGTTCAAAGGCACCGGCAACATGGAATTGCACCTCTCGCGCCGCTTGCAGGAACGCCGCATCTTCCCGGCGGTGGACATCGAACGCTCATCCACCCGCCGTGAAGACCTGCTGCTCGGACCCGACCTGCTCCAGCGCGTTTGGTTAATGCGCCGCATGTATATCCAAATGACCACGCCGCCGCCCCAGGGCGCCGGCATGGATCCGGCCGTTGCTACCGAAGCCATCATAACCCGTCTCAGCCGCGCTCGTAACAATCAGGAATTCCTCGAAAACCTCGGACGAGACGACTAGCCCAACAGCGGCTTGAAAGTTTGAATGAAAAAAATCGGTTTGTTTCTCAAAAATAACGCGCTCAATATCCTCAGCTGGCTGGTGACCTTTGCCATTGTGGCAGGGATCGTCTTTGGCGCCTTTGCATGGAAACGCTCCACCTCTGTGGTGCAGGCTTCCGCGCCGCTGCCCACCGCGGCTCCAGACGAGAATCCGCCTGAGGTGGCGATGCCAGCCCTGGGCGGTCCGGAGGCGTTTACTTCCATCCCCAGAGACATTCAACTCAAAACGAATTCTCCTGCCGACAAGCCGCGCTACAAGCCGGTCGAATATCGCGTGGTACGCGGCGATTCGGTCTTTGCCATCGCCGAAAAATTCAAAGTAAAACCCGAAACCGTCTTATGGGCAAACTACGATGTGCTGCAGGATGACCCGCATAGTTTGAAACCCGGGCAGGTTCTGCGTATTCCTCCCACCGACGGCATCTTTTACCAGTGGAAGGAAACCGATACACTCGAATCGGTAGCCAGCGAATACAAAGCAAATGTGGAGGATATTCTCAACTTTCCGGGCAACGATATTGACCTGACCAACCCCAAGATTACCTCAGGTACGTGGATCATGATCCCCGGCGGCAAACGCGAATTCGTCCAGTGGCTCGTGCCTACCGTTGCCAAAGGCGCCTCCGGCACGTCATCCACCAGCCAGAGCGCCTGCCCCAACGGAGCGGTGGGAAGCGGCGCGTTCGTGTGGCCCGCCGATAACCACTTCCTCTCCGGCAACGATTACTGGTCGGGTCACCTTGGCATTGACATTGCCGCGGGTGAGGGCGCCCCGGTCTACGCCGCAGACAACGGCGTGGTGACCATGGCACAGGGCGGCTGGAACTACGGGTACGGCAATGTCATTCAAATAGACCACGGCAACGGATACTCCACAGTCTATGCCCACTTGAGCGTCATTGGCGTTGGCGTTTGCCAGAGCGTATATGCGGGTCAGTGGATTGGTTCGGCAGGCAACACCGGCAATTCGCAAGGCGCACACCTGCATTTCGAAGTCCGTCAGGGCGGCGGGTTCATCAACCCATGGTTCGTCCTGCCGTAACCCCCCATGAGTGACCTATGAATCAGCAGGAACTTGAAGCCACGCTTGCCAACCTCAACCTGAGCGCAATTCGATACTTCGATTCGATTGGCTCCACCAATGACGAAGCGCTCGTATGGGCAAGACAGGGGGCACGCGATCTCTCCCTGATTGTCGCAGATGAACAGACCCTGGGACGCGGCAGAATGGATCGCCGCTGGTTCACACCGCCTCGCACGGCGCTGGCTTTCAGCCTGATTCTGCGCCCCACCTATGCCGAAAAACCGCTTCTCTCGCGGACCGTTGGACTTGCCGCCCTTGCCTTTTCAGACGTTTTGCAAACACTCGGTCTTGATCCGCAAATCAAATGGCCCAATGACATCTTGCTGAACGGGCGCAAAGTGGCAGGCATCCTGATCGAAGCCGCCTGGCTCGAAGACGAAGTGCAGAGCATCGTAATCGGTATGGGGGTCAACGTGGCAAAGGGATCGGTTCCCGAAACAGACATTCTGGGCTTCCCCGCCACCAGCCTGGAAAACATGCTCGGCTATGTCCCAGACCGCAATATCCTGCTGCATGCCATCCTTGCCAACATCATTGCCTTGCGCCCTCACATGGGCACGGATTCCTTCATCTCTGCGTGGGAGAAAAAACTTGCTTATTACGGCAGGCAGGTGCGGGTCGAGATGGGAGGCGAAAAATCTGTCTCCGGCAAGGTGATTGGGCTGGAATCGGATGGCAGTTTGAAGATTCGCGACGATCAAGGCAAAATCGTGCCAGTACGTTTCGGGGATGTGCGATTGCGGCTGTTCGCGTGATATACTCTGCGACGAGGTAAACCATGTTCGATAATCTGCGTAACCTTGCCGACGATTCTTTTTTTGAAGAAGACCAGAAACAAGACACCCTTTTCGAAGAGATCGGGGCAACAGAACCTGCGATTGCCAAACCTGCACCCAAAAAGAAAGGGCGCAAATTTCTCGGCATGACCGCTCCCCAGCGTTTTGTGCTTTCCGTGATGCTGATGTTCACCGTGCTTTTACTGGGCTTGTTAGCCATGTTCGTCTTCGGCAAAATGTCCATTGCCTTCTAAATTCAGACAACTCAAACAAAACGTCCCGAAGGTTTTGAACCTTCGGGACGTTGCTTAACTCTCATTTACTTTTCTTCTCGCGCCATTTTTCCAGCCTTCGCAAAAACCGATACACAGGCGGTCCAATCAACAAAACCATCAGGAGCAGGATCAACACCCCCTCCCGCCAGCCGATCGCCAGCACAGGCTGGCAGGCGAGCGCGCCCAATATCAGCGCGCCTGCTGTCGTCCAGAGTTCTCTTTTCATCGGACTATTTCAACATCGGCATTTTGATGCCGTGACGCTTCGCCGCCGCGATAGCAATCTCGTACCCCGCGTCGGCGTGTCTCACCACGCCCATGCCCGGGTCGGTCGTCAGGACCCGTTCCAACCTTCGAGCCGCTTCGGGAGTCCCGTCCGCCACGATGACCTGCCCCGCATGTTGCGAATACCCCATCCCCACCCCGCCGCCGTGATGGAACGACACCCACGTCGCGCCGCCAACGGCGTTAATGAGGGCATTGAGGATTGCCCAGTCGGAGATGGCGTCCGAGCCGTCTTTCATCGCTTCGGTCTCGCGGTTGGGCGAAGCAACCGAGCCCGAGTCCAAATGATCGCGCCCGATCACGATAGGGGCTTTGACTTGTCCAGTTGCAACCAATTCATTGAATTTAAGTCCTGCTTTGACGCGTTCGCCATACCCCAGCCAGCAGATGCGCGCCGGCAATCCCTGAAAGGGGACTTTCTCGCGCGCCATCGTCAGCCAGCGTTTGAGGTGCTCGTCTTCGGGGAATAACTCCATGATGGCGCGGTCGGTGGTGTAAATGTCTTCTTTGTCGCCCGAAAGCGCCACCCAGCGGAATGGTCCTTTGCCTTCGCAAAACAGCGGGCGGATGTAGGCTGGCACAAAGCCGGGGAACTCGAAGGCATCAGTCACGCCGTTGTTATATGCCTGCTGGCGAATGTTGTTGCCGTAATCGAACACTTCTGCGCCTGCCCGCTGAAATGCCAGCATGGCGCGCACGTGCTTCGCCATTGAATCCATTGCCATCTTTTTATATTTCTCAGGATCGGATTTCCGCAACTCGTTCGCGGCAGCGACCGACAACCCCGAAGGCACATACATCAACGCCTCATGCGCCGACGTTTGGTCTGTCACCACATCGGGAACGACTCCACGCTTCGAGAGTTCGTCGTACACATCCGCCGCATTGCCAATCAGCCCAATGGATTTGGGGACTTGCCTGTCTTTGAATTCTTCCACGAGAGTCATCGCCTCTTCCAGGTTGTCCACCACCATATCCACGTAACCGATGGCGCGGCGGCGCTCGGCGCGTTCGGGGTCCACTTCCACAATGAGCCCCACGCCTTCGTTCATGGTGATGGCAAGGGGCTGCGCGCCGCCCATCCCGCCCAGCCCGGCTGTGAGTACAAATTTTCCTTTCAGCGAACCCCAGCCTTTGAGTTTGGCAAGCGCGCCGAAGGTCTCGTAGGTGCCTTGCAGGATTCCCTGCGTGCCGATGTAAATCCATGAACCGGCGGTCATTTGCCCGTACATGATGAGACCTTTTTGGGCGAGTTCGTCGAAGTGTTCCCAGGTCGCCCAGTGCGGCACAAGGTTGGAATTGGCAATCAGCACGCGGGGCGCGTCTTTGTGCGTTTTGAAGATCACCACCGGCTTGCCCGATTGCACGAGCAGGGTTTCATCCTCTTCCAGGTTTTTGAGCGATTCGAGGATGGCGTCGAACGACTCCCAATCGCGGGCGGCTTTGCCCCTTCCGCCATAGACGACGAGCTCTTCGGGTTTTTCCGCCACTTCCGGGTCGAGGTTGTTTTGGATCATACGGTAGGCGGCTTCGCTGAGCCAGTTCTTGCAGGTGAGTGTAGAGCCCCTCGGGGCGCGGACAGTTCGAGGTCCAGACATGATGCGTCTCCTTGTCAGATGAAAAATCCCTCCCGGTAATTATACGCCGGGAGGGATGTCGGTTTCGAAATCCTTCTATGGGTTGAGCCGTTCTATTGAATTTCCAATCTGTTTCAAAACAGGCATGAGCTCCGCCGAAAATTGCTGCAGGGTTGCCAGCTGGATCATAATTAACTTGCCGCCAGACTGGAACAAGAGGGTACCAGAGCGCACACGGACGCGGGTCCCCGCTGCGGTAGGCGAGGTTTGCTCGAATTCGAATTGGGTGAATTCAACTCCCTGCGGGTTCGCTGAGGCTGGCTCGAAGCTGGAGATGATTTTTGCGTTTTCCTGCCGCATCGATTCTTCCAATGATCCACTGACAAAATCCAGAGGCATGGAGGAAAGCAGACGATTGTCAATGGCAATGATGGTGATATTTGTTGCAAAACCGTTGGTTGTATATTTATTGTCTTTGTTGACAGCAATCAGGCGAACAATGTCTGGATCCATTTGGCTGAAGGTCTCGGCAATGCTCTTGATATCTGCATTGTCTTTGGAAAGTTCCTGAAGGACACCAGCCAGGTCTTCTGTGGTGAGGGGGATTGCCACCCAGTTGTTGGGAATGATTAATTGGTATTGATTGTCGTAATCAATGAAAAGGGTCGAGCCGTCTGCCTGTTTTTCCGAGCGAACTCCCGTTGGCAGAGGCGTGGGGGTGGGGGTTCGGGTTGGTGTGGGTGTGAGGGTAGGGGTAGGGCTGGGTGTAAAAGTAGGGGTGGGGGTAAAGGTGAGGGTGGGTGTAGGTGTTTGGGTGGCAAAGATGCTTCCAAGATCGAACGTCCCGCAGGACATGACCGTCAGTGCCACGATGCCAATGAATGCTATCAGACGGAGCGAATGCTTTTTATTCATTGTGACCTCTTTTTTTTTTTCTCCACTTTTTCCCATTTTAAACGATTTTCTCCCGCGTGGTGTGCGGGAGAAGGGAATTGAAAGGCGGCTTTCAAGCGGCTTTGGAGAGTAAGTCGGCAAAGTTGGTGGCTTTGAGCCGACGCACCAATTCCTCCTGCGCGTCACACCAGACTGGCTTGATTGGGCAGGCTTTGTCGAACATACAGGCGCCGCTGTCGCCAACGCATTCGTTCAACTGGATTGGACCGTCAATCGCTTCAACCACTTCCAGCAGGGTGATGTCTTTGGGGTCGCGGGCAAGGATCACTCCGCCGCGCGCGCCGCGAGAAGTATGGAGCAGCCCCGCAATGGAAAGCTGCGAAATGATCTTTGCTAAAAACGAAGGCGGTATATTTTGTTGGCGGGCAATTGCGCTGGTGGCAGAACGTTCTGTTCCCCCCACTTTTGCCAGATGTAATACTGCACGCACTGCATAGTCAGCCTGACGAGTAATTTGCATGGTTGCCTTCCTTCCGTTTTTTATTCGCGCTAAAAAATAGATAATCCCTCTCTTATAAGATGATTTTAGTAACTGTCATCCTGACATACAAGTGATAGAGGTCACAGACGAATTATGACCTTTTACTCCAAATTAGAATAATTGATGTTACGCACCGTCCCGAAGGTTTGGGCAAAATCCAAGCCTGATTTACGTGAGCCTTCGGGACGTTTTGCGTAAGGTGAGTTACTGAAACAATCCTGTTCATGCTCAATCTCCTTCTGTGCTACTTACGGGCAGGAAAGAGATTGGTTGCACGTCAGGAGAATTTCAAGCACTTTGCCGTCCGCGGGGAAGAGCGGGCGTTTTGAGCGCAGCGTTCAACGCCTCATGCACGGAGCGTACTTCGATGATCTCGATTCCCTTTGGGTAACCTTCGGCTTTTCGGAGCGCCTTCGGCACGATGGCGGTCTTGAACCCCAGTTTGGCGGCTTCTTTCAGCCGCGCCGGCATTTGACCGGGCATGCGTAACTCTCCTGCCAGACCAATCTCGCCGATGAGAACCGCATCTGCGCGGACGGGAACGTCCTTCCAGGAGGAGGCGATGGCAGCCGCAATGGCAAGGTCGGCGGCGGGTTCGTCAATTTGCAAGCCGCCCACCACGTTGACGAAAATATCCTGTTCGCCAAGTTTGAACCCTGCGCGGCGCATCAACACGGCGGCAATGAGCAGCAGTCGGTTGAAGTCCACGCCGTTGGCGGTTCGGCGCGCATTGCCGAATTGGGTGGGAGAGGTAAGCCCCTGAATTTCAACCAGGATGGGGCGCGTGCCTTCCATCGTCACTGCAATGGACGAGCCGGCTGCGTTCACCATTCGTTCCGCAAGGAAGGCTTCGGAGGGGTTGGTCACTTCCACAAGCCCGCTCTCGTGCATTTCAAAAACGCCCACCTCCGATGTGGCGCCGAAGCGATTCTTGACCGAGCGCAGCAACCGATATGCCTGGAAGCGGTCTCCTTCGAGATACAAGACCGTATCCACGATGTGTTCCAGCACGCGCGGACCGGCAATGGCGCCCTCTTTAGTCACATGCCCGATGACGAAGACTGAAATGCCGCTGGTTTTTGCCAGTTCACGCAGTTGGGAGGAACACTCGCGCACCTGCGAAACGGAACCTGCGGAAGAGTCGAGTTCGGAGAGATAAACCGTCTGAATCGAATCTACAATCAGCAGTTCGGGTTTGGTTTCGTTGATGTGGTTGAGGATGACTTCGAGATTGGTCTCTGTGACAAGCAGGAGGTTCTTCGGCGGTTCTTTCTTACCGCTCAGCCGCACCGCCCGCATTTTGATTTGCCGCTCCGATTCTTCGCCCGAAACATACAAGACGCGCTTGTGACCCGCCATCTCCATCGCCATTTGGAGCATGAGCGTGGATTTCCCGATGCCGGGGTCGCCGCCAACAAGCACGATGGAGCCGGGTACGATGCCGCCGCCCAGCACGCGCGCAAATTCACCGATGGGCAGGTGGATGCGGTCTTCGGCGTCAGCGGAGACGTCGCCGATAGGACGGGGAACAGACCTGCCCGTCAGCCCGCGAACCGCTTTCGTCTTCTGAGAAGACTCATCGTGGACAACCTCCTCCACCATGCTGTTGAACGATCCGCATTGGGGGCATTTTCCCATGTACGAGGCGGCAACCCGCCCGCATTGCTGACAAACGTAACGTGTTTGTGTCTTTGGCATGTCAATTCCATCCCCCTCTCCCATAAGAAGAGGGCTGGGGTGAAGGTTAGTGAAGTGAGTATAACCGAGTTGTCACGCTCACGTCATCACCGCATAGACCTGGTTCAACAACTCCAAAAACTCTCCCGAGGGGCGTTCCTTCAAAATCTCTTTGCGCGCGTCACGGTCGAGCGTGCGCAGCAGAAGATACTGCACTGCATACTTGCGGAACAACCGCTGACCGTCCTCCTCGCCGTAGAACTGCACGCTTTTTTGCAAATGCTCACGGATAATCTCGCGCACCATTTGCGGCGGCACCTGCTCACGGTCATAGCCGGCAAAAACCCAGGGATTGGCAATCGCGCCGCGCCCGATCATGATTGCGTCGCAGCGGGTGTGCTGCTTCATGCGCTGGATGTCGGCAAGAGTGCGCACGTCACCCGAACCGATAACGGGAATGCCCACCAGCGACTTGACCTCGGCGATCGCATCCCAATCGGCGTTCCCGCTGTAGCGTTGTTCTTTCGTCCGCCCGTGAATGGCAATCAACGAACCGCCCTCCTCCTCCACAATACGCGCAATCAACTTGTAGTTTTTACACCTTTCCCACCCCAGGCGAATTTTCCCCGTCACCGGCACTCGAAGCGCACGCACCAGTTTACGGAACGTACGCGCCACCTTGAGCGGCGTCAACATCATACCCACCCCTGCGCCGCGATCTGCGATAGTCTTGGCGGGACAGCCCATATTGATATCAATGATATCCGGGTTCAACTCCTGCACCTTGAGCGCCGCTTTCAAAATCAGGTCGGGGTCGTCGCCATACAGTTGAAACGTAACGGGGCGTTCCGCCTCCTCGAAATACAGCCGCTTGGCAGGCTCCTTCGAGCGGCTCAAAATCTTCTCCACCTTCACGAACTCGGTGTAACTCATAGCAGAACCAAGCCGGCGGCACAGCGAGCGGAAGGGCCAGTCGGAGTAACCGTCCATCGGCGCCAGAACCGTATCGCCATACACAGGCACGTCGCGCACGTAAAATTTGGGAAGTGTTTTATCGTCCATAAATCGGATGAAGTATAACAAAATTTCCGTGATACCATTTTGCGCATGAATATTTCAAAAATTACCGACCACCTCTTCATCAGCGGTCAGCCCTCACTTGAAGACTATGACCGCCTGCGCGAACTGGGGATTCGACTCATCATCAACATGCGCTTCACGCGTGGACCCAAACCTGATTCTCACCCTCAGCCGATTTCCACGCTCTGGCTTCCCTCCATAGACAGCCCGTTCTTCCCCATCTCCATCCGCAAATTAATTCACGGAACGCAAGCCGCCCTCGAAACCATCCGCGGCGGAGGCGGTGTCCTCGCTCACTGCGCCTACGGGCGTCATCGCAGCGTGGCGATGGGCGCCTGCATCCTCATCGCGCAGGGATACGATCCACGCGCGGCGATGGACCTCATCATCCAGCGCCGACCCGCCGCCGACCCGTATGCCTTCTACATCCTGCCGCGTATTCTGAAATTTGCCAAATTATGGAACGGCTGAAGCCTTCACTTCCGCACCGCGCCGGCTGATCTTCAAGTGAAAAGACCGCGAGTTCAATCCCGCCTGTGCGAAGGCGCGCCGCGCCGCCTCGCCAATGGCTGATTCCGGCGCCGCCGAAAACGCAATCAGGCTCGGACCCGCCCCCGAAAGCGCCACAGCCGAAGCGCCGGCTTTTTTCATCGCCTGCATGGCATCTTGAGCGCCGGGAATCAGTGGAAGGCGGTATGGCTGGTGAAGCCGGTCTTCCATTGCAGCGCCCAGCATGAGCAGGTCGCCCCGGCGAAACGCCTCGGTCACAAGCACCGCCCGGCTGATGTTATAAACGGCGTCTTTGCGCTCGATTTGCTGCGGGAGAATGGCGCGCGCCTGTTTGGTGGGAAGATTAAAATCTGGCAGAGCCACAGTAACATGAATCGAAGAGCGCCGGCTTGTGAGCGCAAGCCGCAATGAGACGACGTGGTCGTCATGGGCAAGCGAAGCAACCAGCCCGCCCAGCATGGCAGGCGCCACATTGTCGGGGTGCCCCTCCATTTCAATGGCAAGTTTGAGGATTTCCTCCCGCGAAAAGGGATACCCCAACAGCGCGTTTGCGCCGAGCATTCCCGCCAGCATGGCGGCAGAACTGGAGCCCAGCCCCGAGCCCAGCGGCACACGGTTGACGCATCGAATTTGCAGGCCGGGGCAGTCTTTCCCTGCAAGTTGATAGACCCGCAGCGCTGCAGCCGCCACCGCATTCTTCTCATCTGTGGGGAGCAAATCCTTCCCCTCGCCTGTGACCTGTACCGTTATTTTTCCATTTTGAGCAGTGTCGAACTCAGCCTCATTCCACAGGTCCAGCGCCAGACCAAGCACGTCGAAGCCAGGTCCCAGGTTGGCTGTGGTGGCAGGGACTTTGACAACCACCCCCCTGCTCCGCCTGAGGCGGGAGGCAGACAGCGCTGGATGGCTCATGTCAAAATCACCTCTTCCAGCGCATCCAGTTTTGGAGGCACAACGAGCGGTTTCTGCATCTCTCTGGTGATGACCTCCGGGTCTTTCAACCCGTGACCTGTGCAAACGGCAACCACGCGCTTGCCGGTCACTTTCAACGTTCCACTTGTTATCTCGTGCGCCAGACCAGCGAGACCAGCCGCCGAGGCAGGTTCCACCCAAATCCCTTCCAGTTTTGCCAGCATCCTTTGCATTTCCAGAATTTGTTCGTCGGTCACTGCGATAATCCTCCCCCCAGATTCCTGGGCGGCTTGCAAAGCCTGCTCTCCGCGTGCGGGTTTCCCAATGCGGATGGCAGTTGCAACCGTTTCGGGTTTCTCCACAGGATGCCCCAGCACAAGCGGAGCCGCGCCTGCCGCCTGTACGCCCAGCACCTGCGGCAAGCCGGTGGATTTCAACTCGTTGTATTGCTTGAAGCCCGCCCAATATGAAGTGATGTTCCCCGCATTGCCCACAGGCAGACACAACCAGTCGGGAGCCTGCTCGAGGGCATCGCAAATTTCAAACGCCGAGGTTTTCTGTCCCTCGATGCGATAGGGGTTGAGTGAGTTTACCAGGCAGATGGGATGTTTGTTTGTGATTTCCACAACCATCGCCAGCGCATCGTCGAACGAGCCGTCAATTTGAATCACCTGCGCGCCGTAGGCAATTGCCCCGGCAAGTTTGCCCGCCGCCACTTTGCCCTGCGGAATCAGCACAATAGATTTCAAGCCGGCGCGCGCCGCATACGCCGCGGCAGAAGCGGCGGTGTTGCCCGTCGAAGCGCAGATGACCGTGGCGGCGCCGCGCCCCACCGCCTCGCTGACCGCCGCCGTCATGCCGCGATCCTTGAACGAGCCGGTTGGGTTGAGTCCTTCGTATTTGATGAACAGTTCGAAGCCGCCGCCCAGCTGGCGGGATAAGTTGTCGGCGCGGATTAAAGGCGTGTTGCCCTCGAGCAGGCTGACGGTCTGAGTGTGAGGCGGAAGGTGGAGAAGGTGTCGGTATTTGTGAAGAAGTCCCTGGTAATTCATGGGCGCAAGTGTAGCATAAAATCATGTCCTCTTAACTCACCTTACGCAAAACGTCCCGAAGGCTCACGTAAATCAGGCTTGGATTTTGCCCAAACCTTCGGGACGGTGCGTAACATCAACTCTTAACTTTCGTGGATATACTGTAGCCGATGAGATACATCATCGCTCTATGGAGTCTGCTTCTGCTCACCGCTTGCAGCCACGGCACGCCTGCCCCTGCGCCGGCTTTCACGCCGCCAGCGCCCGACGCGACCGTCACCCTCGCCCCCGCTTTTCTGCCGCTCCCATCTGTGACGCCCTCTCCTCTCCCGCCCGCCTCCCTGCCGACCCCACCGTCTCTTCTACGCCCCAGCCAACCCTCGACCCAACCGATTGGAAGAACTGGTCTGTCATTCCCTCCTTCATTGACCCAAGCCTGAGAAAAATCTACGAATTGGGTCTTTCGCTCGGCAATGACCCGCGCGCTTTTTCCATCTTTGGCGACTGTCAGACGCGCCCCGATGAATTTTTTGGCATTTTTGATACCGACACCGCCTCGCTCCAGGCGCTTTCCCCAGAACTGCGCGAGACGGTTAACTACTTCAAAGGCTCATTCAACCGTGAATCCCCCACCGCCCAAGACGGCACGACGCCCGGCGCGTTGCTGTGGACCCAATGGCATCGCGGCGAATACGGCTGCACCTTTGCAGAGACATCCGTGCAATGCGAACTGCGGACCCACCGCCCGTCGTTCGTCATCATTCAGGTGGGGACGCACTTCGAGTCGCGTAATACCGAGTACCTGCGGAAAATCATCGAACAACTGCTGGATGCCGGCGTCGTGCCAATTCTCGCCACCAAAGCCGATAACCGCGAAAAAGACGAACGCATCAACCGCGACATGGCGCTGCTCGCCGCCGACTATGACCTGCCGCTGTGGAATTTTTGGGCAGCGGTTGCCAGCCTGCCCAACCACGGTCTCTACACCCGTCCCGACCGCCCTCTGCAAGGCGACATTTACCTGACCGAGGAAGCCGCCCTCATTCACCGCATGACCGGGCTCGAAACGCTGAACGCCGTGTGGCGTGCGGTAACGGGGAAATAAAAGACTCCCTCGCGGGAGTCCGACCTGCTAACCCTTTAAGGGCGGCGCATCCTTATCGTACACAAACACCTGAATGTCCATCCCTTCGTTGTTCAACAGGTCTATCGCAGGCTGAAAGGTCGCGTCTTTGATTTTTTGCATGTCGCCGGCCGGGGCGTACACGCTCAACCGCGCCTCTTCATCAGACATTTTGACCGTTTTGATTTCGGCGTTTGCGCTTACACTTTGAATCAAGTTCACGATTTTCTGGATTGCATCATCCAAAGACATGAAAACCTCCCGGCGAATTATCTCGCCAACTTTGCAATCGTCACACCGGCGCCGCCTTCGTTATCCTTCGGCTCCTCGAACGAAACCACATACGGGCTTTCCTTCAACGCATTGCGCACCGCGTCGCGCATCTTTCCGGTTCCCTTGCCGTGCACAATCCGCACAAACAGCAAACCAGCCGAATACGCCTTCTCCAGATAACGCTCCAGTTCCTCCAGCCCCTCATCCACCAGTTTGCCGCGCAGGTTTAACTCCAGCCCCGGCGACTTCGTCGAGTCAAAGGTCACAGATCGAACGTCAACCGACTTTTGACTTTCGACTTTTGACTCGCCACTGGATTTTCTCACCAGATCGACCAACCTCGCCCGCACGCGCAGATTCCCAATCTGAACCTCCGCATCAGACTCACCCAGGGCTGTCACCACGCCATCGGCATTCAATGTGCTGACGGTAACTCGTTCTCCCAGTTTGACGGCGCCTGAGAGACTTTCAACCTTCGACGTTTGACGTTCGACAGGTCGTTCCACCTTCTCCTCGATGACCTCCAACTTCTCTTCAATCGCCTTCAGCGCTTCGAGCGGCTGCCGTGCCTTCTTCAACTGTGCCTTTAGCGCCTCGATATTCTTCTTCAGGATGGCAACTTCCAATTCGCCTTCTGCTCGTGCCTTTGCCAGCACTTCACGGCGCTCGTCTTCGATTTGTTCGAGCCGCTTTTCGAGTTCTCTGGTTTGCGCTTCGAGGCGGGCGCGGGCTTTCTCCAGTTTTTCGCGTTCACGCGATGCCCGGTTGCGTTCTTTGCGGATGTCGTCGAGCAGTTTGTCGGCGCGCAAGTCGTCGGGGTGGATCTCTGCTTTTGCCGAATCAATGATCGGCTGAGGGAGACCGAGGCGTTGGGCGATGAGGAGCGCGTTCGAGCGGCCGGGCAGCCCAATTTCGAGGCGATAGGTCGGGCGCAGAGTCTTGATGTCGAATTCCAAAGAGGCGTTCACCACGCCATCGGCGGAATGGGCGAAGGTCTTGAGTTCGGGGTAGTGCGTGGCGATGAGGGTTGTGCATCCAACTTCGAGCAAGTGTTGCAGGATGGCGCGCGCCAGCGCCGCTCCTTCCTGCGGGTCGGTGCCTGCGCCCAGCTCGTCGAGGATGACGAGCGAGCGCTGGTCAATCTGCTTGAGGATGCGGATGATGTTGGTGATGTGACCGCTGAACGTGCTGAGCGATTGCTCGATGGATTGTTCATCGCCAATATCGGCAAAGACGTTGTTGAAGAACGGCAGTTTCGAGCCGCTTTGGGCGGGAATGTGCAGCCCGCTTTGCGCCATGAGCGCCAGCAAGCCGACGGTCTTGAGTGAGACGGTTTTGCCGCCCGTGTTTGGACCGGTGATGACAATGGCACGCGTGCCGGGGGGAGGGTCCACGTCAATCGGGACGACGGTGGCGGGATCCAAAAGTGGATGCCTTGCTTTCAGAAGCTTTATATGGGGAACGTCGAAAGTCGAAAGTCGTAGGTCTGCTGCATTTGACTTTTGACCTTTGACCTTTGACCTTTGACTTAACACAGGTTCTGACGCCTTCAAGTCTTCCGCATACTTCGCCTTTGCAAAGACCAGATCGAGCATCGCGAGATTTTCGACGCCATACTTGAACTCAACGGCATGTTCGCCAATCTGTGCAGAAAGTTCCGCCAGGATTCTGCGTTCCTCGTCGCGCACTTTCAGTTCGAGTTCGCGCAGCGCGTTATTGAGTTCCACCACCGGCAGCGGTTCGATGAACAGCGTTGCACCGCTGGAGGACTGGTCGTGGATAACGGCTTTGATCTGTCCCTTGAACTCGGCGCGCAGGGGAATGACATACCGCCCGTCGCGCTGGGTGATGATGGGTTCCTGCAGTTTGTTCCCTGCTTCGGTGAGATACCTTTGCAGGCGCGACATCAGCCTGTCGTGGGCAGCCTTGACCTCACGCCGCAGGGCGGCAAGTTTCGGGGAAGCCGAATCCAGCACCTCGCCGCGGTCGGAGAGGACGCGCGTGATGGCGTCCACGATGCCGTGCGTTTCAGGGAGTCCCTCCGCAATTTGGGCAAGTCGGGGGTATTCTTCCGCTTTGCGTTCGAAGGTTTTCTTCAACTCGCGGCAGGAGATCAGTGTGGCTTTGATGTCCAGCAGTTGTTGAGGGTCGAGCGTGCCGCCGCGCGCGGCAAGGTCTACCGCCCGGCGAATGTCGTGCGCGTCGCCGATGCTGATGTCTTGCACAGAAAGCAGGCGGCGCGCTTCGGTCGTTTCGGCGAGGCGGGCAAGAGCGAGGTCGAAGGAATCGGTCGGCTCGAGGGCAAGCGCCAGTTCCATCGAAGCGGAAAAATCGCAAAACGACTTGAGCCGCTCGCGTATCTTCGGGTATTCCAAAACTTGCAGGCTTTTAGCGTCCATTGCGGGGAATTAAACCACAGATAAACGCAGATGAACACGGATAACGATAAAACAAGGCGGACATATCGTCCGCCAGTGGTGCAATCATTTCGATGGTTTGGATAGAACTTGTCTCAAAAATACCTAACCGCCTGACAGTTTCATTTTCGTGCGGAGGCAAAACCAGAAAAAGAGTTATTGCCTGCTCTCACCTTGCGCGCTCCTCCATCCCCTCCCCCGTCCGAACGGCGCGCGTTGCGCCAGGCTC
>Ga0272446_1003094_pt1 | contig 21547 bp, 21 predicted proteins | sample YNPCB0061_FD_194587 | JGI IMG/M metagenome (GOLD analysis project Ga0272446, IMG submission 194587) | Hot spring microbial mat communities from Yellowstone National Park, WY, United States - YNP-CB-006-1 | ecosystem: Environmental > Aquatic > Thermal springs > Hot (42-90C) > Sediment | place... | reverse complement strand
CGCGCGGGCGGCCTGCTGCAACTGGGCGCGTTCCGGTGTGGGCCGCAGGTAGAAGTTCAGCGAGAACTCGAACAGCCTGCGCTGCACGTTTTGCGGCGTCTGGCCGGCGATTTTGATCTCGACCAGTTCCGGGCGCTCGAGATACCTGGAGTTGTTCTGCAGGTTGCGCAGGAACTCCGATACGCGCTCGTTCGAAGCGGCCCAGCCGGTGACGTTGACCTTGCGATCCTCCTGCTTGATCGCACGCAGATAGATGCCTTCGGGTGTTTGCTTGGTCAACTCGTCCATCAGGTACACGGGCTGATTGCGGTCGGCCTGCAAGTCCTCGACCGCGCGCTGGCGCGCGCGCAGCGCCTCGATCTCCTGGCGCAGCGTCGCGATCTCCTTGATCTGCACATCGAGCTTGCGGTTCTCGTTCTCGATGTACCGGTTACGCTCCTGCTGCCCGCCGATGTAGCCCTGCAGCACCGACCAGACCAGTCCGACCAGCGCGATCCCCGCAACGAAGCTCAGCAGCGTCAGCGCGTAAAAAGTCTTTTTCTGCCGCTCGCGCCGCGCCTCGCGATGCGGCAGCAGGTTGATGCGGATCCTCATTTATCGAACCTCCGCATCGCCAGTCCGCACGGCGTCAGCAGCGCCGGCGCGTCGAGCCGAAGCTGCTTCTCGCGCACGCTCGCCGCGATCTCCATGCCCTTGAATGGCGAAATCACGGAGGTCGGCACTTGTGCGCGCTCCATCAGGGCATCCGCCAGCCCGGTGATGACGGCCGATCCGCCGGCCAGCATGATCTGATCGACGCGCGTGTACGGCGTGGACGTGAAGAAGAACTGCAGCGCCCGCGTGATTTCGGTCACCGCGGTGTCGATGAACGGCCGCAGTACCTCGTTCTCGTAGTTCGCCGGCAGGTCACCGCTGCGCTTCTTCTGCTCGGCTTCTTCGGCCGGGATGCCGTAGGTGCGCGCGATGTCGCCCGTCAGTTGCTGCCCGCCGAAAGGCTGCTCGCGTTCGTAGATCGCCTCGCCGTCGTGCATCACGGTGACGCTGGTGGTGTTCGCACCGATGTAGAACACCGCGATCACGAGACCTTCGCCGCCGTTGGGCAGTTGTTCGATCAGTCGCTCGAGCGCCGCGCGCATCGCGTACGACTCGACGTCAACGACCACCGGCTTGAGTCCCGCAGCCTGGGCGACCGCCATGCGGTCCTCGACCTTCTCCTTACGCGAAGCGGCGATCAGCACCTCGACGTCGTCGGGCGCGTTCGGGATCGGGCCGAGCACCTGGAAATCCAGGCTGACTTCGTCGAGCGCGAAGGGGATGTACTGGTTCGCTTCGCTCTCGACCTGCATCTCGAGTTCTTCTTCGCGCAGGTTGGCCGGCAGCGCGATCCGCTTGGTAATCACCGCCGACGCCGGCAGCGCCATCGCGACGTTTTTGATGCGAGACCCGGCGCGGCGCCACGCGCGTTTGACCGCCTCGGCGACCACGTCGATCTTGTCGATGTTGCCGTCGACCACCGCGCCGCGCGGCAGCGGCTCGATCGCGTAGCGCTCCAGGCGCATCACGCCGCCGCCGGCATCCGAAAGTTCGACGATCTTGACACTGGACGACCCGATGTCGAGACCCACCAGCGGCGGAGTTTTCGACGTGAACGGCAACTCGAAGGCCAAGGCGAGCGCTCCGGTGATCGATTTCGACTCGAGGTTTGGAAGGAACCTGTGGTGCAGTATGACTGACGGACGGCGTCGTCACCCACCCGTCGATCCGTCGAAAAGAGCGGGCCGAACTCCCCAAATTTCTTTATTTTTCGGGCGCTTACCGCTGAATCGTTGGACGCTACGTGAAATCCTAGCAACAGACTGTAAGCGAGCACAAGACGGCAGAACGGACGAACAGTGACCGGTTTTGGGTATTCCTGCATGGATTGCGGTATGCGTCGACGCAACCGCACGCCGCACGATCGGCGCATCGCCGATGCGTGCGGATGCCGCGCCTATAATCGGCATCTCCTCACCGCCGCGTCGCGGGCGCCCGCAAACCCGAGTTGAACGGTCGCGACCGCGAGCCATCCAATCCACGTGTCTGACGCAACGAACAGCTCCGGTATCGGCGCTCGCTTTCGCGCCTGGTCGACCACGCTCGTCGGCCGCGCCGTGCTCTACGGCGCCGCGCTTGCACTGGGCGGTGCCGTCGCCGCCGGGTTGCTGCTCGTGTTCGTCTTCGCGGTGGCGTACTCGAATCTGCCGCCGATCGACGCGTTGACCGAGTACCGCCCGAAGATCCCTTTGCGCGTGTGGACCAGCGACGGCGTGCTGATCGGCGAGTTCGGCGAGGAGCGGCGCGACTACGTCGAGATCAAGGACGTCCCAGACCGGCTCAAGCAGGCGATCCTCGCGGCCGAGGACGACCGCTTCTACCAGCACCGCGGCGTCGACTACGCGGGCCTGGCGCGCGCCGCGATCGCCAACTTTGCGTCCGGCCGCCGCGGCCAGGGCGGCAGCACGATCACGATGCAGGTCGCGCGCAACTTCTTCCTGAGCTCCGAGCGCAGCTACATCCGCAAGATCTACGAGATCGCGCTCGCGTTGAAGATCGAATCGACGCTGCCGAAGGATCGCATCCTGGAGATCTACATCAACCAGATCTTCCTCGGGCAGCGCGCCTACGGATTCGCGGCGGCTGCGCAGGTGTACTTCGGCAAGAAGCTGAAGGATCTGACCGTTGCCGAGACGGCCACGCTCGCGGGCCTGCCGGTCGCGCCGAGCGCATACAACCCCTGGGTGAACCCGCGCCGGGCGAAGGCGCGGCAGCAGTACGTGCTTTCGCGCATGCTTGCACTCGGATTCATCGATCAGAAGACGTACGACGCCGCGCTGAAGGAGGAATTCAGGCAGCGCCCCGCGACGATGGCCGCTGGCGCGCAGTCCGGAGGGCGCCACCGCGTGCGCGCCGAGTTCGCGGCGGAACTGGTGCGGCAGCTGATGTTCGACATCTTCCGCGAGGAGACCTACACGCGCGGGCTGAACGTCTACACGACGCTGGTCAGCGTCGATCAGCAGGCGGCGTACGACGGTCTTCGCGCGCAGGTGCTCGAGTACGACCGCCGCTATGGCTATCGGGGACCGGAAGCGTTCATCGAACTGGCGGCCGACGCGCAGGTGCGCGAGCAGCGGATCGAGGATGCGCTGGTCGAAGCCATCGACAGCCCGAATCTGTATCCGGCCGTCGTGCTCGAGGCCTCGCCGAAACTCGTCAAGGCCGTCCTGCAGGGGGGCGAAACGATCCAGATCCAGGGCGCAGGTTTGCGCTTCGCGGCGCGCTCGCTCGACCCGAAGGCGCAGCCGACGCGCCGCATCGTTCCGGGCGCGGTGATCCGCGTGACGCAGAGCGCACAGGGCGCCTGGGAGATCACGCAGTTGCCGCAGGTCGAGGCGGCCTTCGTCGCAGCCGAGGCCAGCGACGGCGCGATCCGGGCGCTGGTCGGCGGCTTCGACTTCAACCTGAACAAGTTCAATCACGTCACGCAGGCGTGGCGGCAGCCCGGGTCGAGCTTCAAGCCGTTCGTCTACTCGGCCGCGCTCGAAAAAGGCTTCATGCCGAGCACGCTGATCAACGACGCCCCGCTGACGGTCGACCCGGCGCTGACCGGCGGCCAAGGCTGGGAGCCGCGCAATTACGACGGCAAGTTCGAAGGGCCGATGCGCATGCGTCAGGGGCTGGCGAAATCCAAGAACCTCGTGTCGATCCGCATCCTGCAGTCGATCACGCCGCAGTACGCGCAGTCGTTCGTCACGCGGTTCGGCTTCGAGGCCGAAAGGAATCCAGCCTACCTGACGATGGCGCTCGGCGCCGGTTCGGTCACGCCGTGGCAGATGCTCGCCGGCTACGCCGTCTTCGCGACCGGCGGCTATCGGATCCAGCCGTACCTGATCACCCGCGTGACAGAGACCGGCGGCAAAGTGCTGATGGAGGCGCAGCCGGCGAAGGCCGGTGACGAAAACCTGCGGGTTCTGGACGCGCGCAACGCGTTCATCATGGACAGCATGCTGCGCGACGTCGCGCGTTACGGAACGGCGGCGCGCGCGACCTCGCTCAGACGCTCGGATATCGCCGGCAAGACCGGAACGACCAACGACACGCACGACGCCTGGTTCGCGGGCTACGGCGGCGGCCTGGTCGCCGTCGCCTGGATGGGCTTCGACCAGCCGCGCCCGCTCGGCGAGCGCGAAACGGGCGGCGGACTTGCGCTACCGATCTGGTTGTCGTACATGAGTGTGGCGCTGCGCGACCGCCCCGAACGGATCATGGCGATGCCCGAGGATGTGATCGCGATCGGCGGCGAGGTCTATTACGCCGAGTTCCCGCCCGGACAAGGCGTGGCCAGCGTCGGTCTCGAAGACGGTCTGCCGCCTGAGGAACAGAAGAAGAACGAGCAGGTGCGCGATCAGATCTTCTGATCAGCGGCGGTCGCGCAGCAGCACAGGCGTGCCTGCCTGCGCGGACAGGATCCGCGACAACGCCGCGAACAGCTCGGTTCCTTCGCGCGTATCGCGCCAAAGCCCTTCGCGCCGCTCGAAGTGAAAGCCGCCGCTTTTCGCCGCGACCCAGATCTGCTGCATCGGCGCCTGGCTGTTGACCACGACGCGCGAACCGTCGGCAAGTTCAAGCGTCAGCACGTTGCCAGCACGCGTGGCATCCACGTCGATCGGCGCGGCCTCGACCGCGGCTTCGATCGCGTCGAGCGTCCGTTCGGCCGCCTCGAGAAACTCGGATTCGGTCATCGCATCGCCTCGTGCTAGATTGGCCGCATGCTTGGTTGCACACGCACGATTGTATTGACCGCCGCAGTCGCGTTGGCGGTGACCGCGTGCGGGCAGAAGGGACCGCTGTACCTGCCCGGCTACCCAAAGGGTGCGACCTGGCCGTACCCGCCGAAGCCGCCGGCGCAGCCGGCCGAACGCAAGACGCCCGACGTGCCGGCGTCGACCGACGAAAAAAAATGAGCGCGTCGGGTCCAGCTGCCGGCGCCTTCGCGCTGCGCGATGGCGTGCTCTACTGCGAGCGCGTTTCACTCGAAGCGATCGCGCAGCGCTTCGGCACGCCGACCTACGTGTACTCGCGCGCTGCGATCGAAGCGGCGTTTTGCTCGTACCGCAATGCGCTTGCCGATCGATCCGCGCTCGTCTGCTATGCGATGAAGGCCAACTCGAACCTCGCGGTGCTGGACCTGCTCGCGCGGCTCGGTGCCGGCTTCGACATCGTCTCCGGCGGCGAACTGGCGCGCGTGCTCGCCGCCGGCGGCGATCCGCGCAAGGTCGTGTTCTCGGGCGTAGGCAAGACCGAGGACGAGATCGCGCAGGCGCTCGCGTCGGACATCCTGTGCTTCAACCTCGAGTCGGTCGCCGAACTGGAGATGATCGAGCGCGCCGCCGCACGGCTCGGCAAGCGCGCGCCGGTGTCGGTGCGCGTGAATCCCGACGTCGATCCGAAGACGCATCGGTACATCGCGACCGGGCTCAAGAGCAACAAGTTCGGCGTCGCCTGGGGCGACGCGGTCGCACTGTACCGGCGCGCGGCGACGATGGTGCACGTCCGAGTCGTCGGCATCGACTGCCACATCGGCTCGCAGATCACCGAGCTCGGGCCCTATGTCGATGCGGCCGATCTCGTGCTCGACCTGGTCGACGAACTGCAGCGCGAAGGCATCCGATTGCATCACATCGATTTCGGCGGCGGGCTCGGAATCCGCTATCGCGACGAGGCGCCACCGGCGATCGACGAGCTGATCGCGGCGCTGCTCGCGCGCGTCGATGCGCGCGGCCACCGCGACAAGACGATCCTCGTGGAGCCGGGCCGCTCGATCGTCGGCAACGCCGGCGCGTTGCTCGCGCGCACGATCATCGTCAAGCGCGGCACGGAAAAGAATTTCGCGATCGTCGACGCAGCCATGAACGACCTGATGCGCCCGGCGCTGTACGACGCGTGGATGGACGTGCAGCCGGTGCGGCCGCGCGCGGCGGAGCCGATCGTCTGCGACGTCGTCGGCCCCGTCTGCGAATCGGGCGACTGGCTCGCGCGCGATCGCACGCTCGCGCTCGCGCCCGGCGACCTGATCGCAGTGATGGGCGCAGGCGCGTACGGCATGAGCATGGCGTCGAACTACAACACCCGGGGCCGCGCAGCGGAGGTGATCGTCGACGGCGATCGCGTCTACTGCGTGCGCCCACGCGAGCGCGTCGAGGAACTGTTCGCCGGTGAGTCGGTGCTGCCTTAGCGCGGCTGCCGACGGTCTTTGACCCATCGGACCAGTCGCACACCCAGCAGCAGCCCGATGATCACCGCGTAGACGGTCGGCTGCGCAAAGTCGTTCTTCCCGGCCTTGTGCCACCAGTAGTGCACGATCGCAAGCAGCGCGATGGCGTACACGAGCCGGTGCAGCCGCTGCCAGTTGCGCCCGCCGAGCGCGCGCACCATCGCGTTGGTCGAGGTGGCCGCCAGCGGGATCAGCAGCACGAATGCCGCAAAACCGACGGTGATGAACGGCCGCTTGGCGATGTCCTTGACGATCGCCGCCCAGTCGAAGCCAAGGTCGACGCCGGCAACGGCGAGGAAGTGCAGCGTCGCGTAGAAGAACGTAAACAGGCCGAACATCCGCCGCAGCCGCAGCAGCCAGGCCCAGCCGGTTGCCCAGCGCGCCGGGGTGAGCGCGAGCGTGATGCACAGGAAGTTCAGCGTCCAGATGCCGAGCGAGCGGACGACGAACTCGACCGGGTTCGCTCCGAGTCCGTCGGTGGCCGCAAGCCACACGAGCCGCGCCATCGGCAGCAGCGCCAGCGCGAACAGCGCGGCGCGCACGCGTGCGAAGGCGTGCGCCGGCAGTGCCGCCGGAACGCGCGCCAGCCAAGGCGCAGCTCGCGCGCCGGTCACCGGCCGCATCAATAAAACTTTTGCAGGTCCATGCCCGCGTACAGCGACGCGACCTGCTCGGCGTAGCCGTTGAACATCAGCGTCGGCCGCCGCTTGGTGAACAGGCCGTCCTCGCCGAGGCGGCGTTCGGTGGCCTGGCTCCAGCGCGGATGGTCGCGCGTCGGATTGACGTTCGAGTAGAAGCCGTACTCGTTCGGAGCCGACTTCTGCCAACTGGTGAGCGGCTGCTTCTCGACGAAGCGGATCCGCACGATCGATTTCGCGCTCTTGAACCCGTACTTCCACGGCACGACGATGCGCACCGGCGCGCCGTTCTGGTTCGGCAGCACTTCACCGTACAAGCCGAAGGTGAGCAGGGTCAGCGGGTGCATCGCCTCGTCCAGCCGCAGCCCTTCCGTGTACGGCCAGTCGATCACCGGCGAACGCAGCCCCGGCATCTGCTTCGGATCCGCGAGCGTGGTGAACTCGACGAACTTTGCGTTGCCGGTCGGCTCGACGCGCCGGATGAGTTCCGCGAGCGGATAGCCGACCCACGGCACGACGGCCGACCACGCCTCGACGCACCGCAGCCGGTAGATGCGATCCTCCAGCGGTGCGAGCTTCAGCAGTTCTTCGATGTCGAAGACGCGCGGCTTCCGCACTTCGCCTTCGACCCGCACGGTCCACGGCCGCGTGCGCAGCAGCTTCGGCGCATATTTCGCCGGATCGTCCTTTTCCGTTCCGAACTCGTAGAAGTTCACGTACTCGGTGATCAGCTTGTACGGCGTCGGTTTCTCCATCGTCGAGTACGGGCCGGGCTTCGCGGGCAGCTTGCGCGCGTCGGCCGGCTGCGCAGATCCGCGCGGCGCCGCGAGCACAAGTCCCGCGGCGGCCGCGGCCTGCAGCAGCGCGCGCCGGCGCTGCCAGATCGCGCGCGAAGTGATCTCGGACGGCGCGATGTCGCGCGGAGCGCTCCAGGGATAACGGGTCAGTGGCATCGTGATCTCTCGGGGTATCGAAGCATGGCGCGGAATCGAGGCTTTGTCGCGGCAACGGCCGAACGCTTACGTCTGACCGGCGCGCCGGTTCGGCGTTCCCGCCGGCGCAGACTACAATGCGACAACGCCGGACCCCGCCTCGGGACCGGCGTTTTTTGCGTCCGCGCCCGGCGCGGCACGTGAGGTATCGCATGCATATCGAACACGAAGTCAAGCTCGATTACAACGACGTACTGATTCGGCCGAAACGCTCGACGCTGACCTCGCGATCCGACGTCGACATCGCGCGCGAATTCGCGTTCCGCCACGCGCCGGTCAGGTACCACGGCATCCCGATCGTCGCGGCCAACATGGACACGACGGGAACGTTCGAGATGGCCCGCGCGCTCGACCGCTTCGGCCTGTCGACCGCACTGCACAAGCACTATGCGGCCGAGCAGTACGTCGAGTTCTTCCGCACACTCGAACGCAAATCAGCCGCGTTTTATTCCATCGGAATCACGAAGGCCGACGAGGAGAAGTTCGAGCGCGTGATGCAGGGCGCAGGGCCGGGCGCGATCCAGTACGTCTGCATCGACGTCGCCAACGGCTATCACGAGGCATTCGCGACCTTCGTGCAGCGCATCCGCTCGGCATGGCCGCAACTCGTGATCATGGCGGGCAACGTCGTCACCGGCGAGATGACCGAGGAGTTGATCCTGTCGGGCGCCGACATCGTCAAGGTCGGCATCGGCCCGGGCTCGGTGTGCACGACGCGCAAGATGACCGGTGTCGGCTACCCGCAGCTTTCCGCGGTGATCGAATGCGCCGATGCCGCGCACGGGCTCGGCGGGCTCATCTGCGCCGACGGCGGCTGCACGACGCCGGGCGACGTCGCGAAGGCGTTCGGCGGCGGCGCCGACTTCGTGATGCTCGGCGGCATGTTCGCCGGCCACGCCGAATCCGGCGGCGAACTGATTGAACGCGGCGGCGAGAAGTTCAAGCGCTTCTACGGCATGAGCAGCAAGGCCGCGATGGAACGCTACGCGGGCGGTGTCGCCGAGTACCGCGCGGCCGAGGGCAAGGAGGTGCTCGTGCCTTATCGTGGCGAAGTCGCCAACACGGTGCAGGAGATTCTGGGCGGCGTTCGTTCGGCGTGCACCTACGTCGGCGCACGCCGGCTGAAGGAACTGTCCAAGCGCACGACCTTCGTGCGCGTGACGCAGCAGCTCAACGAGGTGTTCGGTCGGTGTTGAGCGCTGAGCTAGCGCAGCCCGGCGATGTAGTCGGCGACCGCCTTGATCTCGGCGTCCGACAGCCGCGCCGCGATTTGCATCATCGGCGCGTTGTTGCGGCGGACGCCGTCGCGGAAGGCGCGCAACTGCGCTTCCGTGTACTCGGCGTGCTGGCCTGCGAGCCGCGGGTATTGCGACGGGATGCCGGCACCGTTCGGGCTGTGGCAGCCCGAGCACGCCGGCACGGACTTGTCGGCGATGCCTGCGCGATAGATCTGCTGGCCCAGCGCCAGCGTGTCACGATTGCGGGCGACGCCGGGCTTGGGTTTCTGCGCCGCCAGGAAGGCCGCGACGTTGCGCCGGTCGGCCTCCGACAGCGTCGCCGCAAAGCCCGCCATCACGCTGTTTTCGCGCGCAGGCTTCTGCGCGCCGGGTTTGACCGCGTAGTCGGCGAGCTGCTTGATCAGATAGTCCGCGTGCTGTCCGGCGAGCTTCGGGTTGGCGCCGATCGTCGAGTTGCCGTCGGAGCCATGGCACGCGGCGCATACCTGGCCCACGATCTGCTGCCCTTTCGCGGGATCCGGTTTCGGCGCCGCCTTGTCCTGCCCGTGCGCCGCCTGCGCCGCCGCGAGCGCGAGCGCCGTCATCACCACGAAGCGGCGACCCATCGTCGAAATCATCGAAATGCCTTCGTCGTCTTGTTGGAGTTTCGGACCGCCGCCCCAGCCCCCGCGCTGCGCGCCACGATCCGCGCGAGGCATCCCGCACGAACGCACGGGCCGACCTTCGCCGGGCGCGTATTCTACTCAACTCGCACGCCGGGCCGCTCGCACGGCGACCCACACTGCCGAGCAGCCTGATCGTGACGAGCCACCACCTCGAGTCCGCCCGCTTCGCGACATCCGTCGCCGACCTCGCTGAGCTGAATGCTGCGCCCCTGGCGATGGCGCCCGAGATCGCCTTCGTCGGCCGATCGAACGCGGGTAAGTCGAGCACGATCAACGCGCTCGCGCGGCGGCGCCGGCTCGCGTTTGCGGCCAAGACGCCGGGCCGCACGCAGCTCTTGAACTTCTTCGCGCTGATCGCCCGCGACGGAACAGGGTGCGAGTCGACGCGCGGTTATCTCGTCGACCTGCCCGGCTACGGCTTCGCGAAGGTCGACGCCGCAACGCGCGCGCGTTGGGACCGGCTGGTCGGCGGCTACCTGCACACGCGCCGCATGCTGCGCGGCGTGGTGCTCGTGATGGACGCGCGCCACCCGCTGAAGCCCGCCGACGAAGAATTGCTCAACTGGCTCGCCACGCGCGCGGACGCGCAGACGCTGCGCGTGCACGTGCTGCTGAACAAGGCCGATCAGTTGCGCGGCGCGCAGCGCGGTGCCGCGCTCGCGCGCGTCGAGCGGCACGCTGCGGATCTGCCGATGCCGGTGTCGGTGCAGCTTTTTTCCGCCTCCACGCGTGAAGGCATCGAGGAACTGCACGCTGCGATCGACGAGATGCTCGGGCAGTGACGCACGACCGCCCGCGTATGATTGAGCGGGCAAAAAGAAGCCCCGACGATGCCGGGGCGGAAAGCCTTGTCTCAAAGGCACCCGCTCAGGGAGGAGAAGCGGGAGACGACGGAATCACCATCGCCTGAACACAAATCTAGCGAACGCACGTTGCCCCGCCGACTGGGAATTTCCCGTATGCAGATCCTTGGCAGCTTCCCGTCCGTACGTATGCGCCGCATGCGGCGCGACGATTTTTCGCGCCGGCTGATGCGCGAGCATCGGCTGAGCGTGGACGACCTGATCTATCCGGTGTTCGTGCTCGACGGCAAGGGCCGGCGAGAAGCGGTCGCTTCGATGCCCGGTGTCGAGCGGCTGTCGCTCGATCTGCTGCTGCCCGTGGCGGAAGAGTGCGTGCAGTTGGGTATCCCGGTGCTGGCGCTGTTCCCGGTCATCGAGCCGTCGCGCAAGACGCCCGACGGCCGCGAGGCGACCAATCCCGAGGGGCTCGTGCCACGCGCGGTACGCGAGTTGAAGACGCGCTTCCCCGAACTCGGACTGCTGACCGACGTCGCGCTCGACCCGTTCACCACGCACGGCCAGGACGGGCTTATCGACGCGAGCGGCTACGTGCTGAACGACGAGACGGTCGAAGTGCTGAAGCGGCAGGCACTCGTGCAGGCGCAGGCCGGCGTGGACATCGTCGCGCCGAGCGACATGATGGACGGCCGCATCGGCGCGATTCGCGCCGCGCTTGAAGGCGCCGGGTGCATCCATACGCGCATCATGGCCTACAGCGCCAAGTACGCGAGCGCCTTTTACGGCCCATTTCGCGACGCGGTCGGATCGCGGGCAAATCTCGGCAAGGGCAGCAAGGCCGTCTACCAGATGGATCCGGCCAACAGCGACGAGGCGCTGCGGGAGGTCGGGCTCGATCTCGCCGAAGGCGCTGATATGGTGATGGTCAAACCCGGCATGCCGTACCTGGACATCGTGCGTCGCGTGAAGGACGAGTTCAAGGTACCGACCTTCGCGTACCAGGTCAGCGGCGAGTACGCGATGCTGAAGGCGGCGGCGGCCAACGGCTGGCTCGACGAAAGCAAGGTCGTACCCGAGGCGCTGCTGGCATTCAAACGTGCCGGCGCCGACGGCGTGCTGACCTATTTTGCGCTGCAGGTCGCACGCGCGCTGCGTCAGGGCGCTTACTGAGCGCTGCAGTGGTGGGTCGCCGGATGGAGTTTCAGCCCCTCTGGCCCGCGCCCGTCCCTCGAGGGCAGAGGGGTCCGGTCGACAGCACGCGGTCGAAGCGCTGAACGTTTGGTAAGCGACGGATGGAGGCGATCCACGTTCTTCCCGATCAGGCGCAGCGCCTGGAGGCGTTTCCCGAATCGCCGAGCGACACCGGGTTCGTCTGGCTCGATGCAACCCGCGACGAGTTGGCCGCCGATTCCGAACGACTCCGCGAGGCGATCACGCGGCTTGCAGGGGGCGTGCGCGTGTTCGATCTGCACCTGCGCGATGCCCTGAACCCGCAGCATCCTTCGTTCTTCGACGCGACCAGCGATTACGACATCCTGGTGTTCCGCAAGCTCGCGCGCGGCGAATCACAGCCGCTCGCCGAGATCGAGGACACGGGCGGCGCGCGCGGCCGGCGCCGCCGACTGCAGGAGATCGCCACGCAGCCGGTCACCTTCTTCGTCTTTGACCGGCTGCTCGTGACCGTGCGCAACGCACCGTCGCGCACGATCGAACAGGCGCGGCAACGTCTGCTCGAGGCGCGCGCGCGCGGCGCGCAGGCGGGCACACCCAACGGCGAAGCGCATCCGCGCCTGCCGCAACGGCCCGAGGAGCTGATGCTGCGGCTTCTGAACGGCATGGTCGACCGGTACCTCGAACTGCGCCAGCCGCTCACCGAGAAGCTCGACCGCTGGCAGCGCGAACTGCTCGACCCGCGCCGGCCGTTCTCCGACTGGTCCGCGCTGCTCGACGCGCGGATCGAGATCCGCAAGCTCGAGAACCTCTGCGAGGAACAACACGACGCGCTGCAGGAACTGCGCGACAGCTACCTCGAATCGACGCCGCAGCCGCAGCAAAGCGACGCTTATCTGGTGCGCATCGCCGACGTCATCGAGCACGTGCGCCGCGTGCACACGCACGCGCAGCGGCTGGAGAACTCGCTCGAGACCGCCGTGCAGCTTCACTTCTCGGCGACCGCGCACCGGACCAACCAGGTCGTGCGGCTGCTGACGGTGATCACCGCCGTGTTTGCACCGTTGACGCTGATCACCGGCATCTTCGGCATGAACTTCGAGAAGATGCCGCTGGTGCAGCGGCACGACGGTTTCTGGCTGACGATCGCCGCGATGAGCGCGCTCGCACTCCTGCTCCTCGCGGTGTTCTGGACGCAGCGGATGCTGTCCGACCGGCCCGCGCGGCTGCGGCGCTGGTGGCGCCGTCGCTGGCTGCGCAGCGAAGTGCGCGGGGGGCGTCCGATCTCGGCACCCTGAGCCGCGTTCGTGCTCGGGAGTAACGCGGATTTACGGCGTATTGGCCGCAGGCAGAATTCCGTGATGCCGCGATCGACCTCGAACCCGATGGACGTGCGCCGCGCGTCGATTCCGGCGCTCGCGCTGCTGCTGACTCTCGCGCACGCGCTCGCCTGGGCGCAGGCGGAATTGAAGCCGTGGACCGGGCCGGCGGCCGCGCCGCCGATCGAGCTGAAGACGCTCGACGGCGCTCCGCTCGCGCTCGCCGACCTCAAGGGCAAAGTGGTCGTCGTCAACTTCTGGGCGACCTGGTGCGAACCCTGCATCGAGGAAATGCCGTCGATGCAACGCCTACGCGAAAAGCTGCGCGGCGAACCGTTCGAGATCCTCGCGGTGAACTACCAGGAAGGCGTGCCGCGTATCCGCGGGTTCCTGCGGAAAGTGCCGGTGGACTTCCCGATCGTGCGCGACACCGACGGCGCCGTGGCGCGAGCCTGGAAAGCGCGCGTGTTTCCGAGCAGTTACGTGGTCGACGGCGCCGGCAACATCCGCTACACGCTGGTCGGCAGCATCGACTGGTCCGCGCCCGCGGTCGAAAAGACCCTGCGCCGATTGATGGCGAAGGGCGACGCACGCTGACGCATAATCTTCGCGCGCTGCAAGATCGACCGTTCAGCAGCGACTCATCGTTCCGGCGCACTCGCGCCGTATCTTGGGAGGTGTCATGACCTTGTCCCCCCGCCTCACCCAGCGGTCCAGCCGGTCCCTCGCACGGATGAGCCAGTCCGCGGCGCTCGACCGCCATCCGGCCCGCTACGCAACCGAACGCCACTAGGCGACTGCCTCAAGGAGATTGAAATGAAACGACGCACGCTGCTCAAAGCTGTTCCCGCCGCGACCCTGCTCGCCACCGTGCCCTGCGCTGTTCGCGCCCAATCGCGCGATTGGCGTATCTTCGAAACTAGCGCACGCCTCGAAATCGCCGAAAACAAGGGGCAGGTGCGCGCATGGATGCCGCTGCCGCTGTCGCAGGACACCGACTACTTCAAGACGCTGGCCAACAGTTGGAGCGGCAACGCCGAGAAGGTGGAGATCGTCTATGAGCCCACCTATCGCGCGGCGATGGTGTCGGCCCAGTTCAAGCCGGGCGAGGCGCAGCCGGTCATCGAAGTCGTCAGCCGCTTTGCGGTGCGCGAGCGCAACGTCGAGCTGAAGCCGGGCGCCGGCATGCTCGCGACTCGCGAGGAGCAGGCGCTGTACCTGAAGCCTACCGAGCTGATGCCGACCGACGGCATCGTCAAGAAGACCGCCGACGACATCACGCGAGGTGCGCGGACCGATGTCGAGAAGGCGCGCGCAATCTACGAATGGACGGTGGAGAATACGCATCGAAATCCGAAGACGCGCGGTTGCGGCATCGGCGACGTCAAGGCGATGCTTGAGACAGGCACGCTGAACGGCAAGTGCGCCGACCTGAACGCACTGTTCGTCGCGCTGTGCCGCGCCGCCGGGGTGCCTGCGCGCGACGTCTACGGCGTGCGCGTGGCCGAATCGCCGCGGGGCTACAAGAGCATGGGCAAGCTCGGCGATATCACGAAAGCCCAGCATTGCCGGGCCGAGTTCTACGCGCAGGGCATCGGCTGGGTGCCGGTGGATCCGGCCGACGTGCGCAAGGTCGTGCTCGAGGAGCGCCCGAACCTCGGCTTGAACGACGACGTCGTCAAGCAGATGCGCACGTTCCTGTTCGGCAACTGGGAAGGCAACTGGCTCGCATACAACTACGCGCACGATGTCAGGCTGCCGGGTTCGACGAGTGCGCCGCTTCCCTTCCTGATGTATCCGCAGGCGGAAACGGCGAACGGCCGGCTCGACAGCCTCGATCCGGAGAACTTCAAGTACAGGATCGTCTCACGCCAGCTGAGCGCCTGAACGCAAGCCGCAGCGCTCACGGGTTCATCGCGCCAGGGGACGGCCCAGAGCGGGGCACCGAATGCGACCGCGCGGGCAAGCGCGGGGGCCGGGCGTCAGACCGGCTTCACGCCAAGTCCCGCCGGGCGCGCCGCAGTGCGCGGCCTTCGCGTTTGGTCGGCCGCCCCTGGATCGTCGCGGCCGGCTCGACCGCGAGCCGGCGCGCTTCGGCGAGGCGCTCGCGGCGCGCCTGGCTTTCGGCGGTTTCCTCGTACAAGGTTCGCGCCGCCGGCGCCGGCCCGCGCGAGGTTGCCAGGGCGCGAACGATCACGTCGCGCTGCGCGTCGGTCATCCGGATCTCGATGCGCTCGCCGATCCGCACGTCACGCGCAGGCTTGATCCGCGCGCCCTCGATGCGCACGCGGCCCAGTTCGATCGCCTGCGCGGCGGCCGAACGCGTCTTGAACAGGCGCGCGGCCCATAGCCACTTGTCGATGCGGACGCGGCCCGGTTCGCCCATGCGGCGATGATAGTCACGGCAGCCCGGCGCGCGGCGGGCACGCGTTGAGATCGGACGGCGGCGCGGCTAGCATTCGGCCGGCTTCACCGCAACAGGAGACAAGAATGCACCGCACCCCGACCCGGGCGCTGCTCGCCGTCGCCGCGCTCACCGTCGCGATCCCCGCGCTCGCGCAGCAGACGGTCACCGTGCTCACGTCGTTTCCGCGCGAACTGACATCCGCCTACAAGGCGGCATTCGAGAAGCGCAACCCGGACCTCAAACTCGAAATCCTGAACAAGAGCACCGTCGCCGGGATCGCATTCGTGCGCGAAACCGCCGCGGGGCAGCGGCCCGACGTGTTCTGGGCGAGCGCGCCCGATGCGTTCGAGGTCTTGAAGCGCGACAACCTGCTGGTCGCGACGAGCGATGTCGACAACCCGAAGATCCCGGCCAAGATCGGTAACTATCCGATCAACGACCCGCAGGGCTTCTACAAGGGCCAGGCGCTCGCCGGCTACGGGATCATGTACAACACGCGCTACCTGAAAGCAAACAAGCTCGACGCGCCGAGGCAGTGGAGCGACTTGCTCGGCCGCGAGTGGTTCGGCCACGTGGCGATGACCTCGCCGTCGCGCTCCGGCACGATGCACCTGACGGTCGAAACGATCCTGCAGGGCGAGGGCTGGGACAAAGGCTGGGAGACGATCCTGCGCATGGCCGGCAACAGCGCGCAGATCACCGAGCGCAGCTTCGGCGTGCCCGACGGCATCAACAACGGCCAGTTCGGCGCCGGTCCGGTGATCGACTTCTTCGGGCTGGCCGGCAAGTACTCGGGGTTCCCGGTCGAATTCGTCTATCCGACGATGACCTCGATCGTGCCGGCCAACATCGCGCTGATCGCAGGCGGCAAAAATCCGGAGGGGGCCAAGCGCTTCGTGCGCTTCGCGCTGAGCCAGGAAGGACAGGAACTTCTGCTCGACCCCAAGATTTCCCGGCTGCCGGTGCTGCCGTACAGCGCGTTCGCAGGGAAGATTCCCGCCGGGTACCCTGACCCCGAGGCGATCGCCAAGCGCAGCAAGGTGAAGTTCGACGCGGATCTTTCCGAGAGCCGTTACGCGATCGTGCAGGCGCTGTTCGACCAGACGATCACGTTCCGCCTGAAGGAGCTGCAGGCGGCGACGAAAGCGATCCACGACGCCGAAGCGAAGCTCGCAGCAAAGAGCACTCCGCAGGCGCGCGAGCTCCTGAATCAGGCCAAAGCGCTCGCGTATTCGCCGGTGCTGTCCGGGCAGATCGCCGGGCAGCCGGACTTCCAGAAACTGTTCGCGTCGAACAAAAAGGAGGTCGACGTCTCGCGCAAGATCACCGTGCTCGAAGAGCAGTGGAACAGCAAGGCGCGCGCCAACTACCAGCGCGCGCTCGAGCTGGCACAGCAGGCGGCGGCGAAATAGTCCTGTCCTCCCCCTTCAAGGGGGAGGATGGGAAAGGGATGGGGCATCGCGCTCGCCAACCCCATCCCGACCCTCCCCTTGCGGGGGAGGGAGGTCGCCCGATCACCGATTGAGCACTCGATCTTGAGCACCGTCGCTGCGCCCACGCTGTCCCGCGGCGTCCTCGGCACGTGGCTGCGCACGCGCTACGGCGCAGGCTGGGGCACGCTCGCGGTTGCCGCGGGCGTAACGGGCTTCTTGCTGCTCCTGCTGCTGATTCCCGTCGGCACCGTTTTCGTCACCGCGTTCCGCGACGCCGACGGCGCGTTCACCCTCGGTCACTTCGGGTCGTTCTTCCGCATCTCGCTGATGCGCGAGGCCTTTGCGAATTCCTTCTACGTCGCGGCGGTGAGTGTGGCGATCGCCTCGCTGGTCGCGGTGCCGCTCGCGTACATCACCGTGCGCTTCGAGTTCAGCGGCGCGGCGCTGATCCAGACGCTCGGCATTCTGCCGCTGATCATGCCGCCGTTCGTCGGCGCAGTCGCGATGCAACTGATCTTCGGCCGCAACGGTTCGGTCAACCTGCTGCTCGACGAGTACTTCGGATTCACGCTGCCGCTGATGCAGGGGCTGACCGGCGTGATCTTCGTGGAGAGCCTGCACTACTTCCCGTTCATCCTGATGAACCTGACCGTCGCGCTGCGCGCGATCGACGGCGCGATGGAGGAAGCTGCGCTGAACCTCGGCGCGAAGGGCTGGCGGCTCGCCCGCCGCATCGTCTTGCCGCTCGCCGCACCGGGCTACATCGCCGGCGCCGCGCTCGTGTTCATCAAGGTGTTCGACGATCTGGGAACGCCGCTGGTGCTCGGGCAGACGAATCTCCTCGCGCCGCAGGCGTACCTGCGCATCACGCAGGTTGGGCTCGAGGACCCGATCGGTTACGTGATCGGCGTGATCCTGATCGGCTTTTCGATCCTCGCGCTGTGGCTGTCGATCCGCGTGATGAAGGGCAAGGAATACTCGACGCTGCAGAAGGGCGGCACCGGCATCGCCAGGCGCCGGCTCAAGCGGGGGGAAGCGGCCGTCGCGTATGCCGGCATCGCCTTGGTGCTCGCGGTCGTGCTGTCGCCGCACCTGGGATTGCTGATCCTGTCGTTCGCGCGCGTATGGAGCTTTTCGGTGCTGCCGGACGCGTGGACGCTCGCGCACTATGCGACCGTGTTCGGCGACTCCGCGCACATGATCAAGAACACGCTGCTGTATTGCGGGCTGGCGGGGCTGATCGACGTCGCGATCGGCATCGCGATCGCGTACTTGATGCTGCGCACGAGGCTGCCAGCGCGGCAGTGGCTCGACTTCGTTGCGACCGCGGCGATCGCGGTGCCGGGGCTCGTGCTCGCGATCGGCTATCTGCGTACATTCCAGCATCTGCACGTCGCGGGCGTGCCGGTCACGCAGACGTGGGTGCTGATCATGCTGGCGCTCGCGGTGCGGCGCATGCCGTACGCGCTGCGATCGTGCGTGGCAGCGCTGCAGCAGATCAACGTCAATCTGGAGGAGGCGGCCGAGATGCTCGGCGCGACCCGCTGGCGCACGGTTCGCCGGGTCGTGATCCCGCTGATGGCGGGCGGCATCCTTGCCGGCTTCGTGTCGAGCTTCATCACCGCCGCCGTCGAGTTGTCCGCCACGCTGCTGCTCACCGTGCGGGAGTCGCAGGCGCCGATGAGCTACGGCATCTACCTTTACATGCAATCGGTCGCCGGCCGCGGGCCGGGCGCCGCGCTCGGCGTGCTCGCGGTGGCGATCGTCGCGCTCGGCACCTACCTGTCGCACCGGCTCGTCGCGCAAGCGGACGCGATCGCGCGCAACGCACGATGAAGAAAGTCGCCGTCGAGTGCATCCACATCGGCCTGGCTTACGGGAAGAACCAGGTTCTGAAAGACATCACGCTCAGAATCGAGCCGGGCGAGTTTTTCGCGCTGCTCGGACCCTCGGGGTCGGGCAAGAGCACGCTGTTGCGGCTCATCGCCGGCTTCAACCAGCACAACCAGGGCCGGCTCCTCGTCGACGGGCGGGACATCACCGGTGTGCCGCCGCACGCACGCAACATCGGCATGGTGTTCCAGAACTACGCGCTGTGGCCGCACCTGACGGTGTTCGACAACGTCGCTTTCGGGCTCGTCGAGCGCCGGCTGCCGCGCGCCGAGATCAAGCGCCGCGTCGAAGAGGCGCTGGCGCTGGTCGATCTTGCCGACTACGCGCTGCGCCGGCCGCACCAGCTTTCCGGTGGCCAGCAGCAGCGGGTGGCGCTCGCGCGCACGATCGTCATCGAGCCGCAGGTGCTGCTGCTCGACGAGCCGCTGTCGAACCTCGACAAGAAGCTACGCGAGCAGATGCGGCAGGAGCTGCTGCGGCTGCAGCGGCAGCTCGGCATCACGACGATCTTCGTCACGCACGACCAGGAAGAAGCGATGACCACCGCCGACCGCATGGCGGTGCTCGACGCCGGCGTGCTGCAGCAGGTCGGCACGCCCGCGGAGCTGTTCGACCATCCGGCCAACGCCTTCGTCGCCGGCTTCGTCGGCACCGCGAACCTGCTGCGCGGCGCGATCGAAGCGAGGAACGGCGAACTCGTGTTCATTGCCGACGGCGTGGGCGACCTGAAGCTGCCGGCGTCGGTTCAGGCGCCGGCACCCGGCCGCGCAACGCTGAGCTTCCGCCCGCACACGACGGTGCTCGAGCCGCGCGAGCAAGCGATCGGCGCCGCCGACGATGGCCGCACGATCTGGCTCGAAGGCAAGATCGTCTCCGCCGAATTCCTCGGCGAGTTCACGCGCTACCGCGTGCGCGCCGGCAGCGCGGAGCTGACCGCCGATCAGCCGCATCGCGCGGGGCAACTTACGCTGGTGCCGGGGACCTTGGTGCGGATGGGCATCGAAGCGACGCAGACCCGATTCCTGAAGTCGTGAGGAGTCGGCGCTGCGCCTGTGTCTGCGCAGGTACAGTGCCCCACCCGCGAGCCTCGGCTTTTCACCGGGGGCCGCCGCGAGTCCCTACGGTTTCGCCGCCGCCTTCGGCCGGCGCCGATGCGTCCGTACCCGTAGCGCCGGCATCCTCCTCCCATGCGTAGCGCTTGCGCGGTGGGACATCGAGTCCTCGCAGCGCGAATGCGCATGCGACACCGATCAGCGCGGCGGCCAGATGGGTTTCCCATGACACGGGCTCGGGCGTCGGGACGAGGCCCCACGCGATCGAGCCGTACATGAAGGCGACGACGAGCGACGCCGCGATCGCTCGGCGGTCGCGGCGCAGCAGGCCGGCGACGAACACGTAGGCGACGAGGCCGTACACGAGCCCGCTTGCGCCTAGGTGGGTCGAGTCGCGGCCGAGGAGCCACACGGCGACGCCGGACCCGAGATAAACGGCCGGCAGAACGCGCAGGGCAGCGGCGGGATACAGGAACAGCATCGCGGTGCCGACCACCGCCAGCGGCGCGGTGTTGGCCACCAGATGACCGAAGTCGGCGTGCACCAGCGGCGCCGTCAGAACGCCGAGCGCGCCCGCGAGCTGGCGCGGGCGGATGCCGAACGGCGCCGGATCCACATCCGCTGCCCAGTTCATCAGGTGGATGGCCCACAACAGCGCGACGAACCCGAGCGCAAGACGCGCTGCGAGCTTGAAGTGGGCGCGGGCCTGTGCCGAGCCTGTGAACGCAGGGTCGGGAACGTCGAACTGCATCGGCAGACAGAATAGTCTTGCGCGCCCCGAGGCACGCGGAACGAATGCGGGACGCGGCCGATTGGTCGCGCGCGATGCGCCGCGGGCGGCTACGCCGCGCCGTGCGCGGGATCGGCCAGCTCGACCGGCGCCGCGACGGTCCGCAGATTGCGCGCGGTCGCCTCGACGCCGAGACAAGGCTGGACGCGCGCCGCGAGCTTCGACTTGCCGCTGCCGTCGGGCGTGTGCAGGTAGAAGACCTTGCCCGCAAGCGCGAAAGCCTCGCGCGCGGCCTTCGCCGCATTCAGGCCTTCGAGCTCCGGATGCCGGGGCGCTTCGGCGAGGAAGAACAGATGCACCGACTTCGGCGCCGCAGCCGCCTGCGGGAACGGATCGTCGGCCAGCGCGCGTTGCGACTCGGCCGGGGCGAGCACGAGCACGGCCGGTTCGAAGCCGTGGCACTCGCCGACCGCGCGCCGGATGCGCGCCGCGAGCCGCGCAGCGCCAGGCGCGGCGCTGCAAAACACGGCGTTGCCGCTCTGCACGTAGGTTCTGACGCCCGGCGCAGCCGATCGATTCGAGCGTAGCGACGAGCGACTTCATCGGCAGCACTCGGTTGCCGCCGACGTTGATGCCGCGAAACAGCGCGATCCAGGTCTTCAACGAGCCGCGATGCCGTGACCGGGGCAGGCGCGTATCTTCTCACCATGCCGATCCGCGTCGAGTGCTACGCCGGTTATCGCGGCGAACAGGAGCCGGTCGCCTTCTGGCTCGGCGAACGCCGCGTCGGCGTGCGCGCGATCGTCGATCGATGGTTCGCGCCGGCGCAACGCTGGTTCCGCGTCGACGCGGACGACGGGCACCTGTACGTGCTGCGCCACGACGAGCCGAGCGGCGAGT
>Ga0272446_1003093_pt1 | contig 21548 bp, 23 predicted proteins | sample YNPCB0061_FD_194587 | JGI IMG/M metagenome (GOLD analysis project Ga0272446, IMG submission 194587) | Hot spring microbial mat communities from Yellowstone National Park, WY, United States - YNP-CB-006-1 | ecosystem: Environmental > Aquatic > Thermal springs > Hot (42-90C) > Sediment | place... | reverse complement strand
GCGACACGACAGACCTCCTGGCGCTCGTATCCGTCGCCGTTCGTCGTTGCGAACCGCAACGCCGCTCTTGTCATTCCGGGCCGCAGGCGAGGAATCTCCACCGCTCGCAACGCCGAGATCCCTCGCGTTCGCTCGGGATGACAAGCCAGCGTCACTCCACCCCGGCCTGGCTTCGCTATTCCGTGCCGCAACGCCTCCATTGTCATTCCGCACCCCAAAGCCCCCGCTGTCACTCCGAACCGCAACGCCGCTCTTGTCATTCCGAGCCGAAGGCGAGGAATCTCCGCCGCTCACAATGCCGGGATCCCTCGTGTTCGCTCGGGATGACGATGGGGAGTCATTCCAAGTTCAAGGCGAGGATGTCGCCGCTCGCAACGCCGGGATTGCTCGCGTTGCTCGGGATGACGAACCGGTGTCCACACGGGCGACGCGAACTTGCGGGGTTTGCGGTGCCACGCGCTTGCGCAGCTTCAATGAGACCGCAGCGCGCCGCGCGCGACCAGCAGCGTGGCGAACGCCAGCGCGAGCGCCGCGCGCACGAGCGCGGCCTCGAGCGGCAGGTCGAGCGCTTCGCCGACGAGGTTGGTCGACCCGTGATACACGACCGCGGTCCATACGCTGCGCGTACGCAGCATGAGCCAGGTCAGCACGACCGCGTCGACAAGCAGCGCGCCGAAGAACAGCGCGGCGCCGGCCGACGCGATGCCGAGCCCCGCCTGGTAGGTCCCCTCGATGAAGAACAGCGGCAGATGCCAGAGTGCCCACGCGGCGCCGACGATGAGCCCGGCCGCAAGCGGCGCATGCGACTCCAGAAGCCGCGGCAGCGCGTAGCCGCGCCACGCGGGCTCCTCGACGAGCGGGCCGACCAGCAGCGCGGGCAGCGCCAGCGCTGCCACCTCGCCCGGCGCGGGCCAGGCGGGCGGACGACCCGTCAACGCGGTCTGCGCCGCCCATGCGACCGCGCCGAACGCGATCGGCAGCAGCAAGGCGGCCAATCCGTAGCGCGAAGCCAGCGGTGCGACGCGCAGCCGCGCGGCGAACAGCGCACGCTCGGAACGGCTGCGGACGAGCGCGACGATCAGCGCGAGCAACGGCCCCGCGCCGCCGACCCAGTGCAGCACGCGGCCGGGCGCAGCGGTCGCACCGCCCGCGATCAGCGCAGCCGGCAGCCACGCGAGCCACGACAACGCGATCGCGAGCGCGAGGAACCGCCGAGCGGGCATGCGCGCTTTCCGTCGGGTTGGAGGGTGGCGCTTTCGCCGCGCACGCAGCGAAGCCGTCGCAAGCTACGCCGTAGAATCGACCGGGTCAATGCGGGCGCGGTCGCCGATGTCGCCCGCCTGAGCGTACCGAAGGAAACATGCTGCTCGCCGCCGTCGATCTCGGTTCCAACAGCTTCCGTCTCGAGATCGGCCGCGTCGAAGGCTCGCTGATCGAGCGGCACGGCTACTGGAAGGAAACGGTGCGGCTGGCCGCCGGGCTCGGCGAGGACCAGCGGCTGTCGAAAAGAGCGATCGAGTCCGCGTGCGACTGCCTGGCGCGGATGAACGAACGGTTGCGCGGCATGAGCAGCGAACACGTGCGCGCGGTCGGAACGCAGACGCTGCGTGCGGCGCGCAACTTGAACGAGTTCCTGCTCGAGGCGCAAAACGCGCTCGGCTATCCGATCGAGGTGATCTCGGGGCGCGAAGAAGCGCGCCTCGTCTTCGAGGGATGCATGCACACGCTGCCGCCGAGCGATGCGCGCCGGCTGGTCGTCGACATCGGCGGCGCGTCGACCGAGCTGATCGTCGGACGCGGATTCGCCGCCGAGCAGGCCGAGTCGTTCCGCATCGGCTGCGTCAACGCGACGCTGCGCTACTTCCCCGGCGGGACGATCGACCGCGCCAGCTTCAAGCGCGCGCAGGTCGCGGCCGCCGCCGAATTCGAAGAAGGCGTCGCCGCGTTCAGCCGTGGCCAGTGGGACGAGGCGTACGGATCGAGCGGGACGATCGCCGCGGTGTCGGAGATTTTGCGCGCCGAAGGCTGGAGCGACGGCACGATCACGTCCGAAGGGCTGCTGAAGCTGCGCCAGGCGCTCGCCGGCGCGGGCGAGATCCGGCGCATCCGCCTGCAGGGGCTCAAGGCCGAGCGGCAGGAGGTGATCGCCGGCGGCGTGGCCGTGCTTGCCGCGGTTTTCGAGACGTTCGGGCTCGCGCAAATGCGCACCGCCCGCGGCGCGCTGCGCGTGGGTGTGCTCTACGACCTGCTCGGCCGGCGCGAGCACCGTGACCTGCGCGAGACGACGGTCGAGCGCATGCAGGCGCGCTTCGGTGTGGATCGCGAACAAGCGCAGCGCGTCGGTGCGCTCGCCGCGCAGTTCTACGACGCGCTCGTGCCGCGCGCCGCCGAAGAACTGCACAAGCGGCTCGCATGGGCTGCCGCGCTGCACGAGTGCGGGTTCGCGATCTCGCACAACGATTATCACAAGCACGGGGCCTATCTGGTGCAGCACAGCGACCTGGCGGGCTTTTCCACGAGCGACCAGGAACGCATCGCCACACTGATCCTCGGCCAGCGCGGCAACCTCAAGAAGGTGTTCGGGGCGCTCGAGGACACCGAACGCGCGGGCAAGATCCTCGCGCTGCGGCTCGCGGTGATCTTCTGCCACGCGCGGCGCGCGAGCGAGCCGCCGCGCTGGACGCTGCGCGCGACACGAAGCGCGATCGAGCTGGGTGTCGACGCCGGCTGGCTCGCGCGCCATCCGCTGACCCAACACTTGCTCGAGGAGGAAGCGGCGCAGTGGAGCAGAGTCGGCATCCGCTTCGCGCTGCGCGCGCTGCCATGAAAAAACCCGTCGTCGTTTGTCTGTGCGCGGCGTGGTGCGACACCTGCGGCGCCTGGCGCGAGCACTTCGAGCGGGTCGCGGCCGCTTCGCCGCAGTTCGCGTTCCGCTGGATCGACATCGAAGACGAGGCCGACCTGCTCGGCGACGTCGACGTGGAGAACTTCCCGACCGTGCTGGTCGCCGAAGGCGGCGAAGTGCTGTTCGCCGGCACCTTGCGCCCCGATCCGGCGCACCTGCGTCGGGTGCTCGACGTGATCGCCAGCGGCGCCGCGCTTGCCCCGCCCGCCGATGTCGACGCCTGGCGCACGCTGGCCCGGCGCCTCGCCGGGATCAAATCAGATCCGGATTGATCACCGCGCGCAGCACCGCCCGCTCTTCGCCGTCGCGCGAACGCGATTGCAGCCACCAGACGGCCGCCTTCTTGATCGACCACGGCAGCTCGGTGCCGGTCATGACCTTTGCGGCGACCCAGCCGAGCGTGGGCTGATGACCGACGACGACGACCGGCGTCTTGCCGTCGGGCCAGCCGATCGCAGCGAGCACGTCGTCCGCGCTCGCACCCGGCGCGAGCGCCTCCAGCGTCTTGAACCTGCGGTGTGCGAGTTCGGCGAGCGCCTGCGCGGTCTGCTGCGCGCGCGCGGCGGGACTGGCGACGATCCTGGCGGAATCCGGCAGATGCGCATGCAGCCACTCGGCCATGCGGCGCGCCTGCTTTTCGCCCTTCGGCGTGAGCTTGCGGCCCAGATCGGGCTCGCCCGGTTCCGCTTCGGCGTGGCGCCAGAGGACGAGATCCAATTTCAGCCCTCCCCGACCGACGCAGCCAACTCGACCAGCAGCGCGCGCTGTGCGGAGAAGCCGCCGCGATCGCCGCGCCCGAGCGCCTGCGGCGGGCGGTACGTACCGTCGCTCTGCAGCGTCCATGCGTCGACCGTGTCGTCCAGGTAGGGCCGCAAGCCTTCGTCCAGTACACGCCGCTTGAGCTTGCCGTCGAGCACCGGCCACGCGACCTCGATGCGGCGGAACAGATTGCGCCCCATCCAGTCGGCACTCGCCAAGTACACGTCGTCGGCGCCGCCATTGCGGAAGTAGTAGATGCGATGATGCTCGAGGAAGCGGCCGACGATCGAGCGCACGCGGATGTTCTCCGACAGCCCCTTGACGCCGGGCCGCAGCGTGCAGGCGCCGCGCACGATCAGGTCGATCCTTACGCCGGCCTGCGACGCCGCATACAGCGCGTTGATCGTCGCCTCGTCGACGAGCGCATTCATCTTCGCGATGATGCGGCCGGGCTTGCCTGCCGCGGCGTACTTCGCTTCGTTGGCGATCGCGCCGAGCACCTTCCTGTGCAGCGTGAACGGCGCAAGCCACAGATGCTTGAGCTTTTCCACCTTGGTCAGGCTGGTCAGGTGCATGAACACCTTTTCGACATCGGCACAGATCTCGCGATTGCAGGTCAACATGCCGAAGTCGGTGTACAGCTTGGTCGTCGTCGGGTGATAGTTGCCGGTGCCCAGGTGCGCGTAGTGCACCAGCCGCGCGCGCGCCTCGCCCTTCTTCTTCTGCTGCGGTCCGTCCTCCTCGCGCCGGATCACGAGCAACAGTTTGGCGTGGGTCTTCAGCTCGACGACGCCGTAGACGACCTGCACACCGACCGCCTCGAGCCGCTCGGCGAGGTTGATGTTGGCCTCCTCGTCGAAGCGCGCCTTCAGCTCGACGACGACGGTGACCTCCTTGCCGCGGCGCGCCGCCTCGATCAGCAGGTCGACCAGCACCGAGCCGGTGCCCGTGCGGTACAGCGTCATGCGGATCGCGACGACCTTCGGGTCGAGCGCGGCCTGCCGCAGGAATTCGATCACCGGTTCGAAGCTTTCGAACGGATGGTGCAGCAGGATGTCGCCGGCGCGCATCGCCTCGAACATGTCCGCGCCTTCGGTCGAGTGCGGCACCTTGGCCGGCCACGCGGGCGCAAACGGCGGCCAGTGCAGCGCCGGCTGCGTGATCTGATCGACGAGCTGATTGAGCCGCACCAGGTTGACCGGGCCGTCGACACGATAGACGGCCGCCTCGGGAAGCTGGAACTGCTCGCGCAGCAGCGTCTCCAGCGGCTGCGGGCACGAGCGCGCGACCTCGAGCCGGACGGCATTGCCGAAGTGCCGCTGCGTCAGCTCCATGCGCAGCGCCTGACGCAGGTTCTGAACCTCGCGCTCGTCGACCCACAGTTCGGAGTCGCGCGTCACGCGGAACTGCGAGAATCCGGCGATGCCGCGGCCGGGGAACACATCCTCGAGATGCGCGCGGATCACCGAGGTCAGCATCACGAACGCTTGCTTGCCGCCGGAGAGCTTTGCCGGCAACGGAATCACTCGCGGCAGCACACGCGGCACCTTGAGGATCGCGATCGTCGACGGCCGGCCGAACGCGTCGCGGCCGGCGAGCTGGACGACGAAGTTCAACGCCTTGTTCATCACCTGCGGGAACGGGTGCGACGGGTCGAGCCCGATCGGCGACAGCAGCGGCCGCACTTCACGCTCGAAGTACTCGCGCACCCAGGCGCGCTGCGGCGGCGTGCGTTCGGCGTGACTCAGGATCACGATGCCGTGGCGCGCGAGCGCCGGTACCAGCGTCTGATTGAACAGCGCGTACTGGCGATCGACCAGCGCGTGCGCGCGCTCGGAGATCCGGAAGAACTCCTGCCATAACGGCGACGCGGCGCCGCCGCCGCGCGCCTCGCGCAGTTCCTCCATCAGACCGGCCACGCGGATCTCGAAGAATTCGTCCAGATTCGAAGAGACGATGCAGACGTACCGCAACCGCTCGGCAAGCGGAACCGATGCGCGCGCGGCGAGCGCGAGCACGCGTTCGTTGAAGGCGAGCTGCGACAGCTCCCGGTTGAGAAAGCGCTCCTGGGGCGCGACGGGCAAATCGATGTTGCGGTCCTTCCGGGCCTTGACCCCGCGTTTGCGCTTGACCATAGAGCGATCCGATGACACCCGGATGACAGGCGCGGGACCCGTAGAATCCGGCGCCGTTGCGCGCGCCTTCCGCGCAGACCGCGCCGATTCTATTGAGAGTTACGCAAGCTCGTGACACCGCGACCCCGCAAGTTCGCGCCGCCCGTGTGGACACCGGTTCCGTCATCCCGAGCAGCGCGAGGGATTCCGGCGTCGCGCGCGGCGCAGATTCCTCGCCTTGGGCTTGGAGTGACTCCCCATCGTCATCCCGATCGAACGCGAGGGATCTCGGCATTGCGATCGGCCGAGATTCCTCGCCTGCGGCTCGGAATGACAAGAGCGGCTTTGCGGTTCGGAATGACAGTGGTGGCTTTGCGGCACGCAATGACAATGGCGGCGTTGCGGCTCCGAATGACCAAGCCAAGCCGGCGCGGAATGACTCCCCTTCGTCATCCCGAGCGAACGCGAGGGATCTGCGCGCTGCGAGGCGCCGAGATCCCTCGCCTTCGGCTCGGAATGACAATGGGAGCGATGCGGCTCGCAATGACAATCGCGGCTTTGCGGCTCGGAGTGACGAAGGGCGAAGGGTGCGAGCGCCAGGCGGTCGGTCGTGTCGCAACGATTCGTAGTGCTCGATGAGCACCGCCGCTCCGATGTCCGTTGCGCCGATCGAAAGCCCTGCACCGCTGGTCGTGTTCGATCACGTGACCAAACGCTATGGCGCGTTCCGGCTGGCGCTTGCGGAGCTCACCTTCGCGATCGGTCGCAGCGAGTTCGTGCTGCTGTGCGGACCGAGCGGCGCGGGCAAATCGACCGTGCTGCGGCTGGTCGCCGCGCTGGAGGTGCCGTCGAGCGGGCGTGTGGTCGTCGCCGGCGAAGACGTCGCGCGGCTGCGTCCGCGTGCGCTGCCATTCCTGCGGCGCTCGATGGGCATCGTGCTGCAGGATCCGATGCTGCTCGACGATCGCACGGTGCTCGAGAACGTGATGCTGCCGGCGCTGGCTTCCGGGTTGCCGGCGCCGCAGGCGGAAGAACGCGCGCGGGCCGCGTTGACGCGCGTGGGGCTCGATGCGCTCACCGCGCGTCCGCAGGAGCTGTCCGGCGGCGAGCAGCAGCGGGCGGCGCTGGCCCGTGCGATCGTCAATCGGCCAGCGCTGGTGCTTGTCGACGAGCCGACCGCGCACCTCGATGCGGCCTCGGCCGCAGGAATCCTGCAATTGCTCGAGCAGTTCGCGGTCGCGGGCGTCACGGTGATCGTCGCTTCGCACGGCGAGTCGATCCTCGTGCCGGCGCGCGCGCGAACGATCCGTCTCGACAACGGCAGGCTGGTCGAATGAGCTTCTGGAGTCTGCGCGCCTACGCGCTGCGCCGTTCGCTTCGCCTGCTCGCTCGGCGGCCGGGCGCGCTTCTGCTTGCCGTGTTGCTCGCCGGCGTTGCGCTGACGTTGCCGTTGCTGGCGGCGACGGTGGCCGTCGGTGCGCGGCCGCTCGTTGCCGGCGTGCCGGCGGCACCCGAGCTCAGCGTGTTCGTCGCACCAGGGACCTCCGGGCCGCAGATTCGCGGCCTGCAGTCGCGCATCGAAGCGCTGCCGGGCGTGATGCAGGTGCGGCACGTGCCGCGCGAGGCAGCGCTGGCCGAACTGGCCGCGCGCTCCGGCTTGGGTGCGTCGCTGGCCGAACTGAAGTCGAACCCGCTACCCGACGCGTTCATCGTGGCGTTGGCCCCGGGTGTGGATCCGACGGCGGTCGACGCAGCGGCGGCGGCAATCCGCAAGATGCCCGGCGTCGACACGGTTCAGTTCGACTCGGCGTGGTACCGAAAGCTCGTCGGGATCGCGCGCATTGCCTTGACCGGCAGCGCCATCGTCGGCGGCGCGCTGCTCGTGCTGGCGGCGGCGGTCGTCATCGGCGCGGTTCGGCTGCTGGCGACGGCGTCCGGCGAGGAGATCCGTGTGCTGAGGATCGTCGGGGCCGACGAGGGGTTCATCGCCCGCCCCTATGCCTACGTCGGCGGCGCGGTGCTGGCGTCGGCAACGGCGCTGGCCATCGGCGCCGTGGCTGCCGTGCTGCGCTTGCTGAATCCAGCGCTGACCGAGCTGGCGCGCCTGTACGGCGGTGCGGATTTCACGATCCCCATGCTTCCCGTTCAGGTATTGGCGGGCCTCATACTTGCCGGGCTTTCGATCGGATTTTTACTCGGAACGCTGGGTGTCGGACGACCCCACCCCCCGAAGCCTTGAACGGGCGGCCGCACCGGCTAGAGCGCGCGCGACTACATTAGCGATTACTTACATTCACAAAATCCCAACATTTGCGGCAGACACGCCGCATCAGAACTAAATCAAGCCGGTCGGGTCTATGGCCTAGCACTCGGACATGTCGAGTGCTAACATTTTTGTGGCCATAGGGAGGAATCGGAGGATGGCAAGCAAATCGAATGGACTGGTTCCGGCGGTTTCGGGCCGGGCGTTGGCGCTGCACCCCGGCAGCCTGGGGAATCTGGATGCGTATATCGCCGCGGTCAACCGGATCCCGCTGCTGACGGCAGAGGAAGAAACGCGGCTCGCACGGGAATATCGGGAGCGGAACAGCTTGGAGGCTGCCCAGCGTCTTGTGTTGTCGCACTTGCGTCTGGTCGTGGCCGTCGCGCGCAACTACCTCGGCTACGGCCTGCCCCATGCGGACCTGATCCAGGAAGGCAATATCGGCCTGATGAAGGCGGTCAAGCGCTTCGACCCGGAGCGCGGCGTCCGGCTGGTCTCGTTCGCGCTGCACTGGATCAAGGCCGAAATCCACGAGTACATCCTGCGCAACTGGCGCCTGGTCAAGGTCGCCACGACGAAGGCGCAGCGCAAGCTGTTCTTCAATCTGCGCAGCATGAAGCAGCGGCACGCCGCGCTCACGCCGAGCCAGGTGGATGACGTCGCCAGGGAGCTGAATGTCCGGCCGGAGGACGTCGTCGAAATGGAAACCCGGATGGGCGGGGCGGAAGTCGCGCTCGAAGCCCGCGGCGAAGACGGCGAAGAGGAGTTCGCGCCGATCGCCTATCTTGCCGATCCGCGCAGCGAGCCGACCGAGGTGCTCGAGCGCCGCGAATACGACAAGTTGCAGACCGAGGGCATCGCCCGAGCGCTGGACTCGCTCGATGCGCGCAGCCGCCGCATCATCGAGGCGCGCTGGCTGAACGAAGACCCCGACGGCAACGTCGGTACGGCGACCCTGCATGACCTGGCAAAAGAATTCGGGGTTTCCGCGGAACGAATTCGCCAAATCGAGGCCAAAGCACTGCAGAAGATGCGCGGCGCGCTGAACGTCGAGGCGTGAACCGGCATCTTCCTGAAGGTTGTTCGCAGTAAGTCCGCCTCTCCTCCTCCCCCTCTCCTCCGATGAGGCGGAACCTGAGCCCCGCGCAAGCGGGGCTTTTTTTTCGGACCTCACGCGTTGCCTCGCCCAGCGGCCACGCCGGCAGCCTCGGTAACATGCCGCCAATGGCCTGGTTGGATGCTTCAGTCGCGCCAGCCGTGTGCGTCTGCTCCGACGGCGGAAGACGCGGCAGCGCCACCCGCGTTCTGGCGGGTCACCTCGCGCCGCCTGCGCCGCTGCGCGCAGCCGCGCAGGCGGGCGCCTTCGATCCGCAACCGCCGGGACGCGTGATATCGGGCGGCACCTTCGACGCGGCCGGTGCGTATGCGGCGCTGGCCGACGCTCTGGGGCCTGCGCTGGCATCCGGCCTGCGCCGTCGCTTCGAGTGGTACGGCTGTCGCGGCGCGTTCTTCCACAACGACGCGCATTACGCGGGTGTGCTTTTCGGCGCGTGGTGCGTCGCGGGCCCGCCGCGCGAAGTCGTCTTCTCGCGACTCGGCTTGAGGGTCGGGGCCGCGCCCGGCGACTGGGTCGTTTTCGACCCCTTCGAGCCTCACGCGGTGCTCGATCCGGACGCGCCCGCGTACGAGCGCGCGCGCTACGCGGGCACCGCGCCGAGCGTGTTCGCCGGCTTCGAAGTCGAGCTGAACGAGGCCGTGTGCGCGGCCTTTGCCATCGGCGACGGCACGCAGGGCGTAGCGTTGTCCAGCCGCACGCGGATCAACGCGGAGACGGGAGCGATCGAATGACCCAGGCACATGCACGACCGCCGCGCGACATCAGCGAGTTCGAGGACTACGTGCAGCGCGCCGAGGCGCGCTTCGCCGCCGCCACGGGTGCGGAGGCCGCGCGGCTGTTTGATCTGTACCTGGAGCTGCGGCTGCGGTTCGACCGCGACCTCGGCGCCGGGTCGCGCGACGCGATGGTGTCGCGCGCCGCCGCGTTGATGCTGATCCAGTACTGGGTCGAGTCGCGCGATCCAGCCGACCCGCCCGGCTGACGCGCCCTCGTAGGTTCTCAGAGCAGGCGCTTCAGATCGGCAGCGATCGAATCCGCGTCCTGCCCGTGTTTGACGAACAGGCGGACGCGGCCTTCCTTGTCGAACACGTAGCTGCCGGCCGTGTGGTCGATCGTGTACGAGGTCGCGGACTTGCCGGGAACTTTCTGATAGAAGACCTTGAATTCCTTGGCGGCCTTCGCGATCTCCTCGGCCGTGCCATGCAGCCCGACGAAGCTCGGGTCAAAGGCCGGCACGTATTGCGCGAGCACCTGCGGCGTGTCGCGCTCGGGATCGACGGTGACGAACAGCACTTGCAGCCGCTCGCCGTCGGTGCCGAGCTTGCGCTTGACCTGCGCCATGTCGGACAGCGTCGTCGGACACACGTCCGGGCACTGGGCGTAGCCGAAGAAGACGACGACGACCTTGCCGCGGTAGTCGGCCAGCGTGCGCCGGACACCGGTGTGATCGGTCAGTGCGAGCTCGCGGGCATAGTTGGCGCCCGTGATGTCGACGTTGTTGAACTTCGGCGTGCCGTCGCAGGCTGAAAGCAGCAGCGCACCGAGCAAGGCGAATGCGATTTTCATTGAAGCCGATCCGTCCGTTCGCGCCGCCGCGGGTGCGTCAGGACACGTAGTGGTCGACGAGAAGCGCCGCGAACAGCGCCGCAAGATAGACGATCGAATAGTTGAAGGTGGCTCGCGCCAGCGCATCGCTGTACCCGCGATACAGCCGCCACGCATAGACGAGGAATATCGCGCCGAGCGCAAGCGCCGCCACAAGGTAGACCGCACCGGCCATCCGGATCGCGTACGGCAGCAGCGTGGTGGCCACGAGCACGATCGTGTACAGCAGGATGTGCAGGCGGGTCAGTTCCGGGCCGTGCGTGATCGGCAGCATCGGCAGCCCGGACTTGCGGTAGTCGTCGAGCCGATACAGCGCGAGCGCCCAGAAGTGCGGCGGGGTCCAGACGAAGATGATCAGCGCGAGCAGCCAGGCCTGTGCCGGCGCGCTGTCCGTAATGGCCGCCCAGCCGAGCACCGGCGGCATGGCGCCGCTGATGCCGCCGATCACGATGTTCTGCGGCGTGTGCGGCTTGAGCAGCACCGTGTAGACGATGGCGTAGCCGACGAAGGTCGCGAAGGTCAGCCACATCGTCAGCGGGTTCACCAGCGCGTACAGCACCCACATGCCGAGGCCACCGATGACACCGGAGAAGATCATCGCCTGCAGCAGTGTGATCTCGCCGCGCGCCAGCGGGCGCATCCGCGTGCGCGCCATGCGCGCGTCGATGTGCCGTTCGATCATCGAGTTGACGGCGAAGGCCGCGCCGGCGAGCAGCCAGATGCCGACCGTCGCCGTGGCCACCCGCGCGGGCGGCGGCAGTTCGGTCGTCGACAGGAACATCCCGATCACGGCGCAGAACAGCGCGAGCTGGGTTACGCGCGGCTTGGTCAGCAGCCAGTACTGCCGCGCCAGATGCGGCAGCAGCGTGATCTCGTCGCGGCTGACGGGAGCCTGCATGCGGAAAACGCTCGGTGCGGGAGGTGATGCCGTGCGGAGGTCGGAGTTTACCCGCTCGCACGCGCCGCAACCGGCGCGACGGCCGCCGCGGTGACGGTCTGCACAGACGCCCGGTGCACCCGATAGTTCAGCGTCACCAGCACGCCGACCAGCGCGGCCGCACCGCCGTTATGCAGCACCGCGAGCAGCAGGGGCCACTGCAATACGACGTTCGACAGCCCGGTCGCGAACTGCAGCGCGAGCAGCGCGGCCAGCATGCGCGCCAGCCGCGACACGCCATCCAGTTTCCACGCGCGCCAGGCGAGCCAGCCGAGCAGCGCGAACACCAGATAGGCAAACACGCGGTGGGTCCAATGCACGGCGACCAGCGCCTGGAATGGGATCAGTTCGCCGCCGCCGGTACGGCCCAGATCGCGCCACACGGTAAATCCGTGCCGGAAGTCCATTTCGGGCACCCAGCGCCCCTGGCACAGCGGGAAGTCCGGGCATGCCATCACGGCGTAATTCGTACTGACCCAGCCGCCCAGCGCGATCTGCACGATCAGCACGACGAGCGCAAGCGCCGCCGGCCAACGCAGCGCCGCAGCAGCCGGGGCAACGCTGCGCGCCGCGCCTTCCCGAAGCGCCAGCCACACCAGCAGCGCCAATAGCGCCATACCGCCGAGCAGATGTGCGGTAACGACAGCCGGCTGCAGCTTCATCGTCACGGTCCAGGCGCCAAAAGCGCCCTGCAGGCACACCGCAGCGAACAGCGCGGTCGCCAGCCACGGCGGTCGCGCGGGCTCGCGCCGCCAGCGCAGCCAGGCTTGCGCCATCAGCACGATGATCAGGATCCCGACCCCCATCGCAAAGTAGCGATGCAGCATCTCGATCCACGCCTTCGTCATCGTCACCGGCCCGGTCGGCTGCGCCGTTTCCGCCGCGCGGATCTGCTCGCCGGCGGACAGCGGGTTCGAGTGTCCGTAGCAGCCCGGCCAGTCCGGGCAACCGAGACCCGAGTCGGTCAGCCGGGTGAAACCGCCGAACATGATCAGGTCGAGCGTCAGGAAGGCCGTCACCCAGGCGAGTTTCTGGTGCTTGTCCGGGTCGCGTGACAGCAGCACGTAGCCGAGCGGCAGCGCCGCGACCGCAAGTGCTTTCAACGCCAGCCAGCCGAACGAAGCCGCATCCATGTTCGGCCCCTCAGCCGATGCGCGAGGCGCGCAGCAGCTTGGTCAGGTCCTTCTTCATCCGGTGCGGATCCTCGTTCCTGGGCCACCGGAGCATCAGATTGCCGAGCGGATCGACCAGCCAGATGTGGTCGCTGAGCCGGGCGCCCGGGTCCGGCGGCAGCGCAAGGAAGGCCTCGAGTTCGGCGCGGTCGGCGCGCAGGAACAACGTCCCGTCGTATTCGCGCAGCAGCGCCGTGGCAATCGGCGCGGCGTCGGTAATCAGCCACACGCGCGCGATACGGTCACGATCCTTTCCCTGCGTAAGCCGCACCTGGCGCATGTTCCACAGCTTGCGCTGGCAGGCGGCCTCGCAGGCCGACTCGTCGACCTGCAGCATCAACCACTGGCCGCGCATCGCCGCCATCTCGACGCGCGTGCCGTCGAGCCGGGTCAGGCCGAGCGACGGCGCCGGCCGCTGCGGCAAGACGAGATCGCCGTAATTGGTGCGGGCCGCCGGCGGCGCGGCATAGTAGGCGAAGTACGACGCGGCCACCGGCGCGGCGCAGACCGCTGCGAGCAGGTACAGCGTGCGGTAGCGCCGCCAGTGCTGGGCTGGTGACGGGTTCGTCGTTGCGTTCACGAGTGTGCTTTCCCTGCGCGCGTGCGCCCGCGGACGAGGACGGTCGCCGCCAGCACCGCCAGCAGCGCGGCGAGCGCGTACCACTGGAACGCGTAGCCGCGGTGCTTCTCGACGCCGGCCGACGGCCGCGGCCAGTGCCGCGCGAGCCCGTCGGCACTGTCCGAGCGCTGCTGGACGACGACCCGCGCAACGCGGCGCCCGCTCGCCCGCTCGAACGTTTCGTAGTCGAGATTCTGCCAAATCGCCGGCAGCGTCCCCGGCGGCGGAGCGGCCCCGAGCTCCAGCAGGCGCGGCAGTTCGGCGAGCGCGAGCCCTTCGACGGTGACGTCGCCTTCCGGTGTGCCGATCGCGGGCAGTCGCTGCCGGTCGGCAGGATCGCGCGCGACGAAGCCGCGCATGACCAGAATCGCCACGTCGGTGCCTTCGATCCGCAACGGGGTCACGACGACGAAGCCGGCGCGTCCGTCCATCATGCGGTTGTCCAGCCAGACCGTTCGATCGTGCTCGAAGCGGCCGCGCAGCTTCACGCGCAGCGGCACGCGCCGCGGCAGCTCGGCGAGATCGCGCGCCGACACCTCCAGCGGCGCGGCGCGTTCGGCGGCGTCGCGCTGCGCCTGCAGCGCAAGCTTCTGCTCGGCTCGGCGCGTCTGCCAGTTGCCGAGCGAAACGGTCACGGCGATGCCGGCGGCGGCCGCGAGCAGTACGATGGCGACGTGTGCGAGCTTCACGCGACCACCGCACCGCGCCGGTGACATAATGGGTACATCACGGTGGCACCCGGCATGAAAGTCTTCATCGGCGTCGCGTTCCTCGGCATTTTGTCGGCGCTCGGCTCCGCGCTGGTCTTTCTGCTGCGCGACAGAGGCACGACGAACCGCACGGTCAATGCGCTGACGGTTCGCGTGGCGCTGTCGGTGACGCTGCTGTTGGTCATCTGGTTCAGTTGGTGGATGGGCTGGATCGAGCCGCGCCGCACGCTTTAGGCGCGGCGGCCCTCTCCGAAGCGGTCTGCGGCAACGCGGCAGACCGCATGAACTCCGCCCCACGCGTTCCGCGGGGGCAACTATAAGAACAATCTCCGTTCTTTTCGAAACATCTGCACGTGCGCAGATGTCTTAGGGTAAGCGTGAGCCGTCGCGTCGCGCTGTCCGCCGCTGTGCACTGCGGTGCGTTATGAGCGGTACGCCGAAGGTTTGGGCGACGGCCAAAGGAGGTTGCATGACAGAACGGTCCGAAGTCTTTTCCGCTTTCCGCGACGGCTTCGTCGAGGCGCAGAACGAGGAGATGAGCCTGGAAGAGTTCCTCGAGCTGTGCCGCTCCGACCGCATGGCGTACGCATCGGCGCACGAGTGCGTGCTCGAGGCGATCGGCAAGCCGAAGCTCGTCAACACCGCGGAGGACCCGCGACTGTCGCGCATCTTCCAGAACCGCGTCATTCAAACCTGGGACACGTTCAGCGACTTCTACGGCATGGAAGAGACGCTGATGTCGCTGTACGCGTACTTCCTGCACGCAGCGCAGGGGCTGGAGGAGCGCAAACAGGTGCTCTATCTGCTCGGCCCGGTCGGCGGCGGCAAGTCGTCGCTCGCGGAGAAGATCAAGAAGCTGTGCGAGAAGTTCCCCATTTACGCGCTGAAGGACCCGCTGTCGGGCCGCGTCTCGCCGCTGCTGGAAAACCCGCTGTGCCTGTTCGATCGCGACAAGTTCGGCGCGCAGCTCGAGGACCGCTACGGCATTCCACGCCGCGCGCTGACCGGAATCGCCAGCCCGTGGGCGCTGAAGCGCCTGAAGGAGTACAAGGGCGACGTGACCAAGTTCCGCGTCGTCCGCGTGATGCCGTCGGTGCTGAACCAGATCGGCATCGTCAAGACCGAGCCGGGCGACGAGAACACGCAGGACATCTCGGCGCTGGTCGGCAAAGTCGATCTGCGCATGCTCGAGCGTTACGCGCAGGACGACCCCGACGCCTACAGCTATTCGGGCGCGCTGTGCCTGGGTTCGGCGCGCTGCGTCGAGTTCGTCGAGATGTTCAAGGCGCCGCTGAAGGTGCTGAACCCGATCCTGACCGCCACACAGGAAGGCAACTTCAAAGGCACCGAAGCGCTGCCGGCGATGCCGTTCAACGGCTTCATCATGGCGCACAGCAACGAGGCGGAGTGGCTGAAGTTCCGCAACAACAAGGACAACGAGGCGTTCATCGACCGCGTCTACCTGGTCAAGGTGCCCTACTGCCTGCGCGTCGACGAGGAGATCCGGATCTACGAGAAGATGCTGAGGGAGTCGACGCTCGCCGCCGCACCGTGTGCGCCGCAGACGCTGCGCTCGCTGGCCGAGTTCACGGTGCTTTCGCGCCTGACGGTGCCCGAGAACTCCTCGATCTACTCGAAGCTGCGTGCGTACAACGGCGAGAACCTCAAGGACCTCGATCCGCGCGCCAAGAGTGTGAAGGAGTACCGGGAGGATGCCGGCCCCGGCGAGGGCTTCTCGGGGCTGTCGACACGCTGGGCGTTCAAGACGATCTCGTCTGCGTTCAACCGCGACCCCAGCGAAATCGCCGCCGATCCCGTCAACCTGCTGGTGGTGCTCGAGGAGCGCCTGAACAAGGAGGACCTGCCGGACGAGTACAAGCGCCGCCTGCGTTCGCACATCAAGGAGTGGATCATCCCGCGCTTTGCGGAGTTCCTGGAAAAGGAACTGCAGATGAGCTACCTAGACGCCTACGGCGAATACGGGCAGAACCTGTTCGACCGCTACGTCACGTACGCCGACAAATGGCTGCTCGACGAAGACTGGCGCGATCCGGACACCGGAATGCAGTACTCGCGCGAAGCGCTGAACGCGGAACTGGAGAAAATCGAGAAGCCCGCCGGCATCAGCAACCCGAAGGACTTCCGCAACGAGGTCGTCAACTTCGTTCTGCGCGCACGCGCCCACGGTCGCAACCCGCAGTGGACGAGCTACGAGAAGCTGCGTGTCGTGATCGAGAAGCGCATGTTCTCGAAGACGGAGGACATTCTGCCGGTCATTTCCTTCGAAGCAAAAGGCTCCCAGGAGCTCGACGAGCGCCACAAGTCCTTCGTCAACCGCATGGTCGCGCGCGGCTATACGGAGAAGCAGGTGCGCCGCCTGGTCGACTGGTATCTGCACTTCAAGAAATCGGCGCAATCTTGATGACGTAGGGCGCAGCGGCCATGGTCGATCGGGTCTCTCCGGTGCACGCGATGCGCATCGTCGACCGGCGCAGCGATCCGCCGGGGCGCGGTGCGGTCAACCGCGAGCGTTTCGTGCGCCGGTTCAAGGACGAGATCAAGCGCGCCGCCGACGACGAGTTCCGCCGCCGCTCGATCACCGATGTTGGGAAAGGCGGCCGCATCTCGATTCCCGGGCGCGGTCTGCAGGAGCCCTTCCTCCATCACGACGAGGACTCCGGCAGCCGCGACTTCGTGCTGCCCGGCAACCGCGAGTACCTGCCGGGCGACACCATTGCCCGCCCGCCTGGCGGCGGCCGCGGCGGCCCGGAAGGCGACGAACCGGGCGAGGGCGAGAGTCGAGATTCGTTCGCCTTCGTGCTGTCGCGCGAGGAGTTCCTCGCGCTGTTTTTCGACGACCTCGAACTGCCGAACCTCGAACGGACGCACTTCGGCGACGTGACGCTGGAGCGCTTGCGGCGCGCCGGCTACAGCCGCTCCGGCGCCCCGCAGAGCCTGGCGCCGGCGATGACCGTTCGCATGTCGATCGCGCGCCGCATCGCGCTGCGCGGCGCGATCGCGGAACGGATCGAGGAACTCGAGCGAGCGCTCGAAACCGCCGATCCACCCGCGCGCGCGGCGCTGCACGCCGAGATCGACCGCCTGCGGCGGCGGCGCGACGCGCTGCCTTTCATCGAGGACGTGGACCGCCGCTACCGCGCGCATACACCGATGCCCTCGCCGGCCACGCGTGCGGCGATGCTGTGCCTGATGGACGTGTCCGGCTCGATGGACGAGCGCAAGAAGGATCTCGCCAAACGCTTTTTCACGCTTCTGTACCTGTTCCTCGAGCGCAAGTACGGGCAGGTCGACGTCGTCTTCATCCGCCACACGGAAACGGCCGAGGAGGTCGACGAGCGGACCTTCTTCCACGACACGCTGTCGGGTGGCACGCTCGTGCATCCGGCGCTGGAGCTCGCGCACAAGGTGATCCAGGAGCGCTACATCGGGGACACCTGGAACGTGTACGTCGCTCAAGCCTCCGACGGCGACTGCGGGGCCGACGACGGCGCGCGCAGCGCGGCCTACGTCAACGACGTATTGCTGCCTCGGCTGCGGTACTTCGCCTACGTCGACATTCCGCACGTCAACGGACTGTTCAACCGGCCGTCCGACCTGTGGCAGTCGTACGGCGCGATCGCAAGCCCCGCGTTCGCACGCCGCCAGGTACACGGCCGCGGCGACATCTGGCCCGTGTTCCGCCAGCTGTTCGCGCGCAAGGAAGCCGCATGACCCGACCCAAGGACACGAGCGGCGCCGCAACGGCTGCGCCGGAACGGCCCTGGCCCAAGCTGCTGGCGAAGCCGTCGCTGCCGCTGCCCGCACCGGCGCCGCGCGCGGCCGAGCCGATCGCGCGCGGCTCGGAGTGGACCGCCGCTGCGCTCGAGCGATTCGACGCGGCGCTTGCGCGACATGCGCGGCGCCTGGGTCTGAGCACCTTCCCGATCCAGTACGAGCTGATCACCGCCGAGCAGATGATCGACCTCATCTCGACGGTCGGCATGCCGGTGCACTATCCGCACTGGTCCTTCGGCAAGCATCTGGTCGCGCAGGAACGCACGTATCGCAAGGGGCTGTCGGGACTGGCGTACGAGATCGTCATCAACACGAATCCGTCGCTCGTGTACCTGATGGAGACCAACACGCTGGCGCTGCAGGTGCTGGTCATGGCGCACGCGGCGTACGGCCACAACGCGTTCTTCAAGAACAACTACCTGTTCCAGCAGTTCACGCAGCCCGACAGCATCCTCGACTACCTCAAGTTCGCGCGCGACTACGTGATGCAGTGCGAGCAGACGTACGGCTGGCGCGAGGTCGAGAAGATCCTCGACTGCTGCCATACGCTGGCGCCCTACGGGGTCGACCGCTACCGCAAGCCGGGCCGGCTGTCGGCACGACGCGAACGCGAGCGGCAGGCGGAGCGACTGCGCTTCGCCGAGCGCCACTACAACCCCGATCTCGCGCATCTGGACTCGCGCCGCGACGACGCGGCGTCGCAGGCGCAGGCCTTCGAGCCGCAGGAGAACATCCTGTACTTCATCGAGAAGCACGCGCCGCGGCTCGCGCCTTGGCAGCGCGAACTGGTGCGCATCGTCCGCAAGGTGTCGCAGTACTTCTATCCGCAGCGGCTCACCAAGGTCGCCAACGAGGGCGCTGCGACCTTCTGGCACTACACGCTGCTGCACGAGCTGTACGACGCCGGCGAGGTCGACGACGGCTTCATGCTCGAATGGCTGTCGAACCACACCGACGTGGTGACGCAGCCGCCGTTCGACTCGAAGTCGTATCGCGGACTGAATCCGTACGCGCTCGGCTTCGCGATCTATCGCGACATCCGGCGCATCTGCGAGGTACCGACCGACGAGGACCGCGCGTGGTTTCCCGAGATCGCCGGACGGTCATGGCCCGAGGCGATCCACTTCGCGATGGCGAATTTCAAGGACGAGAGCCTGATCGAGCAGTATCTGTCGCCGAAGGTCATGCGCGACCTGCGGCTGTTCGTGCTGCACGACGGCCCCGAAGACAGGGACCACTACCGGGTGCTGGCCATCCACAACGAGCAGGGCTATCTGAGGCTGCGCCAGGCGCTCGCCGCGCAGTACCGCGCCGAGGCGCACGTGCCGCAGATCGAAGTGGCGCGCGCCGGCGACGACACCGAACGTGCGCTGCTGCTGCACCATCGCGTGCTCGACGGGCGACTGCTCGACGCCGAAGGCGTCGACGCGGTGCTCGCGCACGTCAAGGAACTGTGGGGTTTCGACGTCGTGCTCGAAGAAGTCGACGCGGCCGGCAGCCGCCTGAAGGTTCATCGCGTCTGAAAACGGCGACGGCGCCCGCAGGCGCCGTCGCAGCACTGTCGTCCGGCCTTCAGAGCCAGTACACGACGACGTACAGGCCGATCCACACCACGTCGACGAAGTGCCAGTACCACGCCGCCGCTTCGAACGCGAAGTGGTTGTCCGGCTTGAAGTGCCCCTTTATGACGCGGATCAGCACGACCGTCAGCATGATTGCGCCGACGAGCACGTGGAAACCGTGGAAGCCGGTCAGCATGAAGAAGGTCGAACCGAAGATACCCGACGACAGCCGCAGGTTCAGGTCCGAGTAGGCGTGCGCGTATTCGTACGCCTGGATCGCGACGAAGGCGAAGCCGAAGGCGAGCGTCATGAAGAGCCAGAACGCCGCCTTGTCGCGCTTGTTCTCGCGCAGCGCGTGGTGCGCGATCGTCAGCCAGATGCCCGAGGTCACCAGCAGGATCGTGTTGACGGTGGGCAGCGGCCACGCGTGGATCTTCGTGAACGGCTCGACGATGCCGGCCGGACCCGCGTGCGGCCAGGCGGGCGTGAAGTCCGGCCACAGCAGCTTGTGGTCGAAGTCGCCGAGCGACGGCGTCGTGATCGCCCGCGCGTAGAACAGCGCGCCGAAGAACGACGCGAAGAACATCACCTCGGAGAAGATGAACCAGCTCATCCCCCAGCGGAACGACACGTCGACCTTGCGGTTGTAAGTGCCCGACTCGGATTCACCGACGACCGCGCCAAACCAGCCCAGCATCATGTAAACGAGCAGCGCGAAGCCGATCGCCAGCGGCACGTAGCCGAGCGACACCTTGTTGACGACCATGCTGGCGCCGAAGGTCGTGAAGATCATCGAGATCATCCCGACCATCGGCCAGTTCGACGGGGCCGGTACGAAGTAATTCGGCGCCGTTGCCCCTTGCGTGGATCCCATCGTCTTGCCCCCTCCTGGATTGCGTCGTTCGCGCGCGGCTAGCGCAGCACGACGAATTTGATGATCGACAACAGCACGGCGATGAACAGCGCCGCGCCAAGGATGCCCATGACGATCACGTGCACCGGATTCAGCTGCTCCGCGTCGTTCTCGTAATGCGCGCGCTTGCGCACGCCGAAGAAGGACCAGAACACCGCGCGCGCGGTCTGCGCGAACGACGCCCGGCGCCGCACGACCTCCTTCATCGGCGGGGGTCCGCTCATCTCAGCTTCGCCCCGGTGCGGCGGCCGCCTGTACCTTCGGCGCGGCGCCCGGCACCTCGAAGAACGTGTACGAAAGCGTGATCTGCGTCACGTCGCGCGGCAGCTCCGGGTCGACGAAGAACACGACCGGGAACCGCCGCGTCTCGCCGGCGGCCAGCGTCTGCTGCTTGAAGCAGAAGCATTCGAGCTTCTGGAAGTAGCGCGCCGACTGCATCGGCGCGTAGCTCGGGATCGCCTGTCCGGCCATCGGGCGCGCTTCGAGGTTGACCAGGTCGTAGTCGACGTGAACGAGCTCGCCGGGATGCACCTCGACGTGGTTGACGTGCGGCCGGAAGCGCCACGGACCCTGCCGGTTCGCGTCGAACTCGACGATGATCGTGCGACTCGTATCGACCTGCGTATTGCGCGCGCGCCGCTCGACGTCCGCGTCGCGGGTCGTCAGCAGATTGATTCCGGTGACTTCGCAGATCTTGCGGTACAGCGGGACCAGCGCCCAGCCGAAGCCGAACATCAACACGGCGACGACGACGAGCTTGCGCAGCATCGTGCGGTTGCCGTGCGTGACGGACGGACGCGGTGCCGGGTCCACAGCGTTCACCCGATCAGCCAGCGCCGCACGATCACGCCGGCGAAGAAGACGAGCGCGATCGACAGCAGGATCAACGCCGTGCGCCTGTTTTGCCGCCGCTGCTCGATGCCGTGCTGCGCCATGGCCCGCGCCCTACCTGACGACCGGCGGCGTCTCGAACGTGTGGAACGGCGCGGGCGACGGAACCGTCCACTCCAGCCCGCCATCCTTGGCGTCGAAGTAGTTCGGCGCCGCCTTCGGCCCGCCCTTGATCGTCTTGATCAC
>Ga0272446_1003092_pt1 | contig 21553 bp, 11 predicted proteins | sample YNPCB0061_FD_194587 | JGI IMG/M metagenome (GOLD analysis project Ga0272446, IMG submission 194587) | Hot spring microbial mat communities from Yellowstone National Park, WY, United States - YNP-CB-006-1 | ecosystem: Environmental > Aquatic > Thermal springs > Hot (42-90C) > Sediment | place... | reverse complement strand
TACCGAGATCACGTACGGTGCGAAGGACGCTGCCGGTGGCGAAGGGCCGTCGCAGCGTGCAGGTACCGCTTCGATCGCGCTGCGCGTCGGCGATGGCGGATGGCGCTTGCATGTGGTTGGGCCGGCTTCGCACGCGTTCAGGGCGGACCGCGCGCTCGCATGGGTGGTTCTCGCGGGAGGTGCCGTCACCGCTGCGCTGCTCTTTGGCGTTCTTCGGCTGTGGGGGCTCGCGGCGCTGACGGGTCGGGTGCTGCAGGCTAAGAACGAACGGCTTGGCAGAAGCAGCGCGCTGCTTGAGAGCGCGGGCGAGGTCGCACAAGTCGGCGGCTGGGAATTGGATCTGGAGCGCCGCGCGCTGCGCTGGTCGGGGCAGGCACTGCGGATCCTGGGATGCCGGCCCGGACAGTTGAAGTCGCCCGACGACGTGCTTGACGGGTTCGACCGGCCCGCCCGCGCCCACGTGCGGGCCGCGTTCGAGCGCGCGATCGAGACCGGCGAGCCTTTCGGGATCGAGCAATCACTCGTCACCTACGACGGCCGGCGTATTTACGTCCGCATCGCCGGAAGGGCGCGGCGGTCCGGGTCGGAGACGGTGGCGCTCTACGGCGCGATCCAGGACATCACCGCGGCGCGGCGAATCGCCGATGAACTGCGCGACAGTCACGCGCGCCTGCAGGCCATCATCGAGACGACGGTCGACGGCATCGTCACGATCGACGAAGACAGTCGCATCGAGTCGTTCAATCCGGCCGCCGAGCGCATGTTCGGCTACCGCGCGGCCGATGTGATCGGGCGTAACGTTTCGATCCTGATGCCGGAGCCGGCCGCGAGCGAGCACGATGGCTACGTGCGCCGCTATCTCGCAGGGGGTGCGCCTCGCATCATCGGCATTGGCCGCGAAGTGCAGGGGCGTCGAGCCGACGGCAGCGTCTTTCCGCTGGACCTCGCCGTCAGTGAGGCACGATTCGGCACGCGCAGACTGTTCGTCGGGCTGACCCGCGACATCACGGAACGCAAGCGCATCGAAGCCAGTCTGATCGCTGCAAAGGAACTGGCCGAGAAGGCCAGCCGAGCCAAGTCGGAGTTCCTTTCGCGCATGAGCCATGAACTGCGTACGCCGCTGAACGCGATCCTCGGCTTTGCGCAGATCCTGGAGCTCAATCGGAAAGAGCCGCTGACCCCGGCGCAGGCCGAGCACGTCGCGCAGATCGCCCGGTCCGGCTGGCAACTGCTGACCATGATCGACGAGATACTCGACCTGGCGCGGATCGACACCTGCCAGCTCGAGCTCAGGCGCGCTCCGGTGTCTTTGGCGCCGGTCGTGCACGAGTGTGCGGCGCTTGTCGGGCCGCTGCTCGAAACTTACAGGGTATCTCTGACGGTCTGCGACGACGCGCTCGCGCGTTGTGCGGTGCTGGCCGATGCAGACCGGTTGAAGCACGTGGTACTGAACCTGCTTGGCAACGCCGTGAAGTACAACCGCCCGGGCGGCCGCGTCACCGTGACGGCCAGCCGGGCCGACCGCGGGCGTGTTCGGTTGAGTGTGGCCGACACCGGCTGCGGGCTCGCCCCCGATCAGCTCGACCGGGTGTTCGAGCCCTTCGAGCGGGCCGGCGCCGAGCGAACCTCGGTCGAAGGTGCCGGCATCGGCCTCACGGTTGCCAGGCGCCTCGTCGAGGCGATGGGAGGAACCATTGGCGCGGACAGCGAGCCCGGTGTCGGCAGCACTTTCTGGGTCGAATTGGACGATGCAGCCGGTGAACGGAATACCGAGGAAGTCGCAGGGCGCTCGACCCGGGAGGCCGAGCGTGCACCGCCTGTATCGGGCGTCACAAAGCGCGTGCTGTACGTGGAAGACAGCCCGGCGAACGTGCGACTGATGCGGCAAGTGCTGGCAAGCAGACCGCAGATCGAACTCCTGAGCGCACGCACGGCGGCCGAGGGTCTCGCGCTCGCCCGTGAAGAGCAGCCGGATCTGATCTTGGTCGACATCGGTCTGCCGGGTGATGACGGATTCGCGCTCAAGCAGCAGCTCGATGCGCATCCGCCGCTCGCGCGCGTGCCGATCATCGCGCTGACCGGCGACGCCTGCGTCATACAGGCCGAGCGCGGCCGCGCTGCCGGTTTCGTTGACTACCTGACGAAGCCCGTCGATATCGCCCGTTTGTTGCGGCTGATCGACTCGTTGCTGGCGGACGGCGTGAGATGAAACGCCCCGGCTGCGCGCGACGGACAGACCCACGGCACCGGCGGCGAGGTGGCGTGATGGCCTGGACGACGCGGTGTCGCGCGTGGTCCGCGCGGCGCAGGCGACGGGTGCGCGTGCGCTAGCAACGCCATGGTCGATCTGCATCCCTGGCCCATGTCGCCGGTGTCGATCCTCACGCAGCTTCACGTGCTGCACGGCGCGGGTCTGTGGGCGTTCGCGCTGCTGTTGTATGCCGTTCCGAAAGACGAGCGGCTGCTGCCCGCCACGCGCGACCTGGGCCTGCTGGCTGCCTTCGGTGCCCTGCTTGGCGCGACGAACTTCGTCGATGCGTGGCGCATCTCGACGGCGATGACCGAATCGGCGGTTGCACTGGTGACGTTGGCGATGCTGGTGGCCGCGTTGATGCTTCTCCTGGAGTACGGGCGGCGAGGCGTCGTCGGGCAGCGGCGTGAGGGAGGCCGCGGCGCCTCATTGCTCGGACCGTGGCTCGTCCATCCAGCGCTGCTGGCGAGCTGCCTCGTGTTGGCGCTGTTATCCGAAGAACCGCGACGCGCGTTCGAGGCCGCCGCGCGGGCTCTGATCGGGCTGCCCGGGGCCGTGCTGGGAGCCACCGTCCTTGCCCGAAGGGCACCACGGCTGGTACCGGGCGAGACCCAGTCGCGTGTGCCGAAGGCGCTGGCCTGCGCGGCGGCTGGGGCGCTTTTACTTTTCGGTGTCGGCGCCGCGCTGTTCGCGCCGCGCGTGCCCGAAGCACCGGCGTGGCTGCCATCGGAAGAGACGTTTTACGCGGTCACCGGAGTTCCGATCCAGGCCGTCCGTGCCGTCGGCGCGATCGCCGCCGCGGTACTGATCGCGTTACTGATCCGGCGTCACACCGAGAACACACTGCGCGGGTACCACGAAAACGGCCTTGCGCTCGAAGCGGAGGTACGCCGTCGAACTGCCGAACTGACGAGGCAGAACCGCGATCTCGCATTGGTTCGATTCGCGCTCGATAGTTCGCAGTCGGCCGTTGCCATCGCCGATCTGAACGGCGCACTGACGTACGTGAACCCGGCGTTCGTCGAGCTGTGGGGTTTGAGCGCGCCTGCGCAGGCGCTAGGCCGCAACACGCGCGAATTCTGGAGCGAGCCTGAAGAAGCCGCGCAGGTCGTGGCGACGTTGATGCGACAGGGCCAGTGGCAGGGGCGTCTCGTTGGCCGCCGCCCGGACGAAAGCACGTTCTCTGTCCGCGTCTCGGCGCACGCGGTCACGGACCCGAACCAGATGCCTGTGGCAATGATGGCCTCGTTCGTCGACGTGACCCGTCTCGACGAAATGACGGCGCAGGTCCAACGGGAGCAGGCATTCGCTCAGTCGATCGTCGCGGCCGCCCCGATGATGATCGTCGTGCTCTCGCCCGACGGGCGGGTTCGCGACGTGAATCCGTTCTTCGAGCGCGCGACGGGGTTTTTGCGGTCCGAAGTGATCGGACGCGACTGGATCGAGACGTTCGTTCCGGAGCGCGAGCGGCCCGCGGTCGGACGTCTGTTCGCGCGCGCGCGAACCGGCGTGTGCACACGTGGCAACGTCATCGCGATCCTGAACCGGGCCGGCGGCGAGCGCGAAGCGGAGTGGTTCGATCAGGTCGTGCGCGATGCCGACGGCAGGGTGATCGCACTGGTGGCCATCGGTCAGGACGTCACCGAGCGACAGCGCCAGCAGGCTTTGCGTGAGGAGGAACGTCGACGACTGCGAAAGGTCATCGACGGTATCTCCGGCCTCGTCGTGCTGGCGACGGCCGACGGCGAGGCACTCGAAGTCAACGAAGCCGTGCTCGCGGCGACGGGCCGGCAACGCGCGGACCTGATCGGGCGGCGCATCTGGGACGCACCGTGCTGGGCGTTCAGCGCCGAAAGCCAGGCCATGCTGCGCGGGCTCGTGCGCGAGGCTGCTGACGGGGTCGTGGTCAAGCGGACCCTGCGCGCGTACTTTGCCGGCGAGCGCTTCCCGATGCTGGATGTCACGCTGTCGCCCGTGCGCGACGCCGCCGGGGGCGTGACGCAAGTCGTCGGCTTCGCGGTCGACGTCACCGAGCGGCTGCGCGCCGAGCATGCGCTGATGCAGGCAAAGGAGTTCGGCGACACGCTGCTGCGGCTGTCCCGGGAGTTCGAGCGCGCGCGAACGCCGGTCGAGCTCGTGCAGGCGCTGCGTACGGAACTCGAGCGCCTTATCGGCTATCGCAACGTGTGGATTGCCGAGCTCGAGCCGGATCCGCGCTACCTGGGCATCGTCGCAGCCGACGGCCCGTCCGTCGCGCGAGCGATGACGATGCCGGACATTGTTCGGCTCGACACACAGCTCGAAGCCCATGCCCAGCGCCTCGCCACGGCGTTGGCGCCGATCGTCGTCGACGACATGCGCGTCGACCCGGCCGCGGTCAAGGAGCGGGTCGAGGCGACCGGCATCCGCACGTCGGTGACGCTGCCGTTATTCGTCGCAGGACGGCGTGTCGGCACGCTCGGCACGGGCAGTTTCGGCGATGAAGGCGTACGGCGGCCCAGCGCGGCGCAACTGGATTTTCTGACGCTGGCCGGCGCGCACGTCGCCGCGGCGCTGGACCGCATTGCGCACGTGCTTCGCCTGGAGAAAGCCGAACAGCGTGTAAACCAAGCACAGGCGATCGCCAAGCTGGGTAGCTGGGAACTCGATCTGCGCACGAACCGGCTGTACTGGTCCGACGAGATTTACCGCATCTTCGAAATCGATCCGCAGCAATTCGGTGCGTCGTACGAAGCGCTCCTGAGTCTTGTGCACCCGGACGACCGCGGGCAGCTCGACGCCGTTTACCGCGAGTCAGTTGCGACGCGCAAGCCCTATTTTTTCCGGCATCGGCTGCTGATGGCCGATGGTCGGGTGAAGTGGGTCGAGGAGCGCGGCGAAACGACGTATGGTGAAGACGCCACGCCGCTCGTCACCACGGGCACGGTTCAGGACATCACCGACCAGGTCCGGCTAGAGCAGCAGCGCCGCGCGACCGAGGAGCGCTACACGCGTCTGTACCACAGCATGGCGGACGCCTACGTCCAGATCGACGACGACGGCCGCATCGTCGACACCAATCAGGCGTTCCAGCAGCTCCTCGGCTATGACGGCGAGGTGCTGCGATCGGTGAGCTACGAGTCGATTACCGCGCCGGAATCGATCGAGCATGAAAGGCGAATCATCGCGCGCGAGGTCCGCGAACGCGGCTTTTCGGACGTATACGAGAAGGCTTACATACGCTCAGACGGGTCGATCGTGCCCGTCGAATCGCGCATGTTCCTGCTGCGCGGCGCCGATGGGACGCCGCGACAGATGTGGGCGCTGGTGCGCGACGTTTCGCAGCGCAAGGCCGCGCAGCGCCAGCTCGAGGCGGCGATCGAGCAGAAGGAGCTACTGCTGAAGGAGGTTTATCACCGCGTCAAGAACAACCTGCAGGTCGTCACGAGCCTGTTGAATCTGCAGGCGCGCAGCGTGGCCGACGCGCATACGCGCCGTCTGCTGCAGGACAGCGCCGATCGGGTGCAGTCGATGGCGCTCGTGCACGAACAGCTCTACCGTTCCCCCGACCTGGCGCGAATCGACCTGGCAAACTACCTCCAACGACTCGGCGCCTACCTGATGTCCGTGCATCGGCCGATTTCATCGCGCGTGCCGGTGCGCGTGCAGGCCGAAGGCGGGATCACGCTCGACCTGGAGCGCACCGTTCCGTGCGGGCTGATCGTCAATGAGCTCGTGTCGAACGCGTACAAGCATGCGTATGCCGGCGGCACGGACGAGGGGCGGATCCTCGTCGAGGTGCGCGCTCGGGGCGACGGCGACAAACTGACGCTGGCGGTGATCAACGACGGCAGCGGACTGCCGTCGGACTTCGATCCGGCGCGCGCGACCTCGCTCGGGCTGCGACTCGTGATGACGCTCGCGGCGCAGCTCGACGGCGAACTGCTGTGGCGACGCGAGGGGCGCGATACCCGTATCGAGGTCGTGCTGCCGCTTGCAGCGCGTCCGTCGACGCGCCCCGAGATTCCGCCGCCGGCGGCGGTCGGCATTCGCGGCAATGACGAGGACGGATGATGAGCGGAAGTCGAATCCTGGTCGTCGAGGACGAGGGAATCATTGCCCTGGAGATCGCCCAGTCGCTACGCGATCTTGGATACGTGGTGGCTGGCACCGCGGACGACTGCGACGGCGCGGTCGCGCTCGCGCTTGCCGAGCGGCCCGACCTCGTGTTGATGGACGTCATGCTGAAGGGCGATGACGACGGCGTCGAGGCCGCACGGCGGATCCGCGCCGAGCGTGACGTTCCCGTCGTGTTCCTGACGGCGTACAGCGACTCGGAAACCCTGGCGCGCGCAAAGGAAGTCGCGCCGTACGGATTTCTCGTCAAACCGTTCCGGGCGGACGAGTTGCGCGCGGCGCTCGATGTCGCATTTGCGAAGCACGTCATGGAGACCCGCTTGCGCGCGAGCGAGGTGCGCTTTCGCGGCGCCTTCGCTGACGCGCCGATCGGGATGGCGTTGCTCGATGCCGGCGGGCGGATCACTTTAGCGAACGAAGCGCTTTGCCGGCTGACGAATGCGACGACGGATGTGCTGCAAGGTCGTCTTTTTACGAGCCTGATCTCGTCCGCCGACAGTGCGCGTATCGCGACGCTGCTCGCGTCGGCGCGAGCCGGCCAGGCAGGCGCGGCGCAAGTCGAGTTGATCCGCGACGCCAGGGAAGAAGTCATGTGCGCAATCGTCAGTGTCGCCGCGCTCTCGGCGGCGTCGACCGATGCCGAAGCATTCGTCGCGCACGTGCAGGACGTGACCGCACGCCAGCGCGCCGAAGCGGAGCTGGCGCGCCATCGCGACCGGCTCGAGGAACTGGTGGCAGCACGCACCGCCGAGCTGGCGGAAAGGGAACATCTGCTGCGAGAGGCGCAGCGCATCGGCAAGATGGGGCATTGGACGGTCGATTTGGCGAGCGGCGCACTGTGCTGGTCCGACGAGATTTATCGCATCTTTGGCCGGATCCGCGAAGAATTCGATTTGAACCAGGCTGCCTTTTACGAGGCGGTTCATCCCGACGACCGCGAACGTGTGAAGGCGGCCGAAATGTCAGCGCTGCGAACGGGGGCGCTGGAGATCGACCATCGCATCGTGCTGCCAGACGGCGGCGTGCGCTGGGTGCACGAGCGGGCCCGGGTCGTCAGGGACGGTAACGGTACCGCGCTGCAACTTGTCGGCACTGTGCAGGACATCACCGAACGCAAGGTGATCGAGCAGCGCCTGCTGGAGGCCAAGGAGGCCGCGGATCGCGCCAACCGCGCGAAGTCGGAGTTCCTGTCCCGTATCAGTCACGAGCTGCGTACACCGATGAACAGCATTCTCGGCTTTGCGCAGCTTCTGGACATGGACGACGGACTGTCGGCCACGCAGCGCGAGCGGGTCGGCGAGATTCGCGTCGCGGGTGCGCATCTGCTGGCGCTGATCGACGACCTGCTGGACCTTTCGCGCATCGAAGCCGGCAAACTCACCGTCGATCTGCGCGCGGTGCGCGTGTCAGACGCGGTCCAGCAGGCGGTGGACATGGTCGAAACCGTGGCGCACCAGTTCGACGTGCGCATCCAGGCGGATGTCCCGCCCGACTTGGCGGCACATGCCGACGCCACGCGCTTGCGTCAGATCCTGGTCAATCTGCTCAGCAACGCGTGCAAGTACAACGTGCGCGGCGGATCGGTCACCGTTAGTTGCGAGCGGAGGTCGCCCGGAACGTTGGTGCTAGCCGTCGCCGATACCGGACCCGGTCTGACGCCTGAGCAAGTGGCCCGCCTGTTCACGCCGTTCGAGCGAGTCGGCGCGGAACGCAGCGGCGTCGAGGGTGTGGGCATCGGACTCGCATTGTCCAAGCGGCTGGCCGATCTCATGGCCATGCGGCTTGAAGTTACATCGTCGCGCGGGCGCGGGTCGGTGTTCACGCTGACCATGGGTGAAGCGCGCAGCGAGGCGCCGCGAAACGGCGCCGAACGCACGTCCGTATGCGCTCCGGTGTCGCCGATCGGTACCGTGCTGTATATCGAAGACAACCCGGCCAATCTGCGGCTGGTCGAGGCCGTGTTCCGCATCCACTTCGATGCCTCGTTGGCGACCGCACCGGAAGGTCAGCAGGGGCTCGCACTGGCACGCCAATTGAGACCGTCGCTGATCCTGCTCGACATCAACCTTCCAGACATCGACGGTTACGAAGTGCTCGCGCGGCTACGCGCCGATGCCGCGACTGCATCGATCCCGGTCGTGGCGCTGTCAGCCAATGCCATGCCCGCAGACATCGAGCGCGGCCAACGAGCCGGCTTTCTTCGCTACCTGACCAAGCCGCTGCGAATCGAGGATCTCACCGCGCTCCTGCGCGATCTCGCCGGCGCGGTGGCGTCGTAGGGCGCGCGTACGCGTGCAGGCGTGGCGCCGAATTGGCACCGGTTTGCGCGTGTAATTCGGTGATTCGTCGATCGTCAGATGTATGACGATATTGGCGGTCCTCGGGTGATCTTCCGATCGCCTGTCGCCATACACGGAGATTTCGATGGGGAGCATGGGAGACCTTGCGACGGCGGAGCGCGCGACCGGTGCGCGGCCTAACTGGTGGGCGCGGCCGGCCGAGTATCTGACCTTCAAGCTCGGCGCCGAGGAGTACGGTATCGAGATCCTGAAGGTGCAGGAGATCCGGGGGTACGAGCGGCCGACGCGTATCGCCAACGCCCCAGCGTTCGTCAAAGGCGTGATCAACCTGCGCGGCGTGATCGTGCCGATCATCGATCTGCGGGCGCGTCTCGAGCTGGACGAACCCACGTATGACGCCTTTACTGTCGTCATCGTGCTGAGTCTCGGGGCGCGGACGGTCGGCGCGGTCGTCGACGCGGTCAGCGACGTCGTCGAGCTCAAGGCGGAGCAGATCAAGCCGCCGCCCGAACTCGCAACCGCACAACAAGCCGGTTTCATCACCGGCATCGGCACGGTCAAGCAGGGAAACGACGAACGCATGACGATCCTGCTGGACATCGACCTCCTGATGGCCGACGCGAGTCTGGCGCTGACCGAGCTGACAGTGCAATGACCTCACGGGAGGCAACCGAATGAACAACTTCAAGATCTCGACCCGTCTGCTCGCGCTGATCGGCTTGATGTCCGCTCTGATGGCCGGCGTCGGCGCGCTCGGCCTCTACGGAATATGGAAAACGAACGATGCGCTTAAGTCCGTCTACGAGGATCGTCTTGTTCCGGTCGGCCAGCTCGACACGATCGTCCGCGCGATCCTGCGCAACCGGCTGGCGATCGCGGTATCGCTGGTTACGCCGACGCCCGAGGAAATCGCCAAGAACACAGCCGAAGTCGAGGCCAACATCGAGCTGATCACCAAGACCTGGGACGCTTACATGGCCACGCGTCTGACGCCGGAAGAGGAGCGGCTCGCAAAGACCTTCGCGGAAGACCGCAAGAAATTCGTGCAGGAGGGTTTGCGTCCGGCCGTCGCGGCGCTGCGCGCCAACGACACGAAAGAGGCTCAGCGCATCGTCGTCGAGAAAATCCGTCCCCTGTACGTGCCGGTGGCGCAGGGGGTCGACGCCCTGATCAAGCTCCAGCTCGACGAGGGCAAGCGGGAATACGAGGCCGCCGTCGCGCGCTACGAAACGATCCGCATGGCCACGATCGCCGCGCTGATCCTGGGCGTGGGGCTCGCGGCGTCCTTCGGTCTGCTGCTGATCCGCGGCATCAACCGGTCGCTCGGACACGCCGTCGAGGTTTCCAATGCGGTCGCGCAAGGCGACCTGACGAAGGCGATCCACGTCGACGGCAAGGACGAGATCGCGCAACTTCTGAGAGCGATGTCCGACATGAAGGAGAACCTCGTTCGCGTCGTCTCGGAGGTGCGCGATGGCGTCGACTCGGTTTCGACGGCAAGCGCTCAGATCGCCGCCGGCAACCAGGACCTGTCAAGCCGGACCGAGCAGCAGGCCAGCAATCTGCAGCAGACCGCGGCGTCGATGGAACAACTCACGTCAACGGTGAAGCAAAGCGCCGACAATGCGCGCCAGGCGAACCAGCTCGCCAACGCCGCCTCCGAATCGGCCGCTCGCGGCGGCCAGGTCGTCGGCGAAGTGGTCACGACGATGAACGCGATCACCGAGGCGAGCAAACGGATCGCCGAAATCATCAACGTCATCGACGGCATCGCTTTCCAGACCAACATCCTGGCGCTGAATGCGGCGGTCGAGGCGGCGCGCGCGGGCGAACAGGGGCGCGGCTTCGCAGTCGTCGCCGGCGAAGTGCGCAATCTCGCCCAGCGCAGTGCGCAGGCCGCACGCGAGATCAAGGCGATGATCACCGACTCGGTGCAGAAGGTCGAAGCAGGCAGTCGGCTCGTCAGCGACGCCGGCGCAACGATGAACGAAATCGTCACGCAGGTGAAGCGCGTGACCGACCTGATCGGAGAAATCACAAGCGCCGCGGTGGAACAGTCGTCGGGAATCAGCCAGGTGAACGAGGCGGTCACGCAGATGGATCAGGTCACGCAACAGAATGCCGCCCTGGTCGAAGAAAGCGCCGCTGCAGCGGCAAGTCTTAAGGAGCAGGCGGATCGGCTGGCGCGTGCCGTGGCGGTGTTCCGTCTGAGCCACGTCGAGGCGCAGCGCGCGATCGCGCGCGCACAAGCCGGCACCATCGCTGGTGGCACCGTGAAGCCGGCAGCGGTGCGAACCGGATCGAAGGCCCCGGCGAAGCCGGCCGCGGTGCGCAGCGGAGCGAAGGACGCGGCGAAGACGAACGACCGAGCCGCCGACTCGGGCGCCGCTGCGGGCAAGCCGGACGAATGGGTGGAGTTCTGAAACAACCGCAGCAGACGGGGATCCAGACACGGCGCCGGTCGTGGCTTCGCAGGCGAGCGAAGGACTCGTGAGGGGGTCGCCCACGGCTGCGCCGCCCCGCGTTCACCGCCGGACTTTGTGTAGCCTGCTTACGGAGCACGTCGCCCGCACGCAAAGGGTGCGCCGCGAGGCGGATCGCTGAATCTTCATGCCCAACGACCAGGATACGGCGCTGCACGCGCTTCGCGACGCGGCCCTCAAGCTGGCCGCGGAGCGTTACGGGGACGCGGCGGATCCGCGCCGGATCGACGAGCGGGCCGCGCAGGCCGGCGACGTCGAATATCTGTTGGCGCGTGTCCGTCACCTCGAAGCCGACCTGAACCGCGCCCAAGGCGACGTTCGCTGGATCGGGCCGCTCGGCCCGGTCGAACCGAAAGAAGCCCTGCGGCGCATTCAAGCGATCTGCACCAGCTTCCCGGATCTGTTCGGTGCCGTGTTCGCGGTGCTGGCGACCCACCAAGGCGTCCCGCGCCAAGCGCTGGCCGCCGCGATCAAGACCTTCCGCAGCGACACGGCCGCACTTTCGGAAGCGGACGTGGCGGCGCTGTTCGCGGGACTGTGGAACAGCGGGCGCGAAGGTTTCGAATCGATCCTGCGCACGCGCAAGGGCGGCAAGTCCAAGGCAAGTGTGCCGACCTGGTTGAAGACCGACGACTGAGCGTGGGTCATCGGGCGCCCATCACCGAGCGCCGGCCCCGGTCGAGCGGCGCGTAGGCCGATCGGCGCTGCTGCCCGAGGCTCGGCCGTGGGCCGCGGGCAACGGCTGTCGCGGCGCACGCTCCCAGCACCCGCACCCGCTCCGCTGTTCACGCCGCAGCGTGCGGCCGCGTGGTGCGGTGCAGCCCTCTTGGCGATCGGTCGCGATGCGGGCAATTGTGCGGAGCCGGCGGGTCATTTCGAATTAGCATCATATCGTCATACGTCATACATTTACCGCGGCCTTCGCCGGCCGCGTTCGGACGCGGCGACCATGCCGAGGGTGCCCGCCGCTCGCGCGCCAGAACCTGTGGCGGGGCGCGGCGGCTCGACGTCCGCCCGTATCGGCTGGCGGTCGGCGAGACGATCAACTAACCGACGGGAAGCCTTGGAACGATGAGAAAGAATCTACCGGTCACGCAGCGCGAATACCCCTTTCCCGAAGGGACGACGCTGATGTCGACGACCGACCTGAAGAGTCGGATCACGTACGCGAATGCGGCCTTCGTGCAGGTCAGCGGCTTCGAGCGCGACGAGCTTGTCGGGCAGCCGCACAACATCGTGCGCCATCCTGACATGCCGCAGGAGGCGTTCGCTGACATGTGGGCCACGCTGAAGGCGGGCAAGTCGTGGACAGCGCTCGTAAAGAACCGCAGGAAAGACGGAGATCATTACTGGGTGCGGGCAAACGCCACACCGATTCGCCGAGGCGGATCAGTCATCGGCTACATGTCGGTTCGAACGAAGCCGAGCCGAGCCGAGATCGACGCAGCTGAGCAGCTTTACCGCAGACTTCGCGAAGGCAGCGCGGGTGCTCTGACCTTGCGCCAAGGGGTGGTCGTACGCCGGGGTTGGTCGAGTTTCCTGACCTGGCACAAGGTGCTTCCGCTGCGCTGGCGTATCCGCATGCTGTTGCTTGCGATGCCGGTTGCGACGGCGGCAGTCATGTGGGCGTTGGGCGTAACCGGCGTGGCGCTGTGGGGCCCACTGGCGACTCTTTCGATCGGTGCGCTGCTCACCGCCGCTGCGTTCGAGGTGCAGATCGCAAGACCGATCGCGATGACGCTCGCGCAGGCCGAACAGGTGGCGAGCGGTCAACCGGCCGAAGCGATCGCGTTGGATCGAGTCGACGAAATCGGCCTACTGATGCGGGCAGTCAATCAAGCGGGCCTGAACTTGCGTTCGCTGGTCGACGATGTTTCAGAACAGGTCTCCGGCGTGAGCGGCGCGTCGACGGAAATTGCCGCCGGTAACGGTGATCTCAGCGCGAGGACCGAGCAGACGGCCGCAAACCTGCAGCAAACCGCGGCGTCGATGGAGCAGTTGGCCGGGACCATCCGGAACAACGCGCAGTCGGCCCAGCAGGCGACCCAGCTTGCGGCGGAGGCTTCGTCCGTTGCCGAAAGCGGAGGGCAGGCCGTCGGGCAGGTAGTCGTCAAGATGAGGGACATCACGGACGCGAGCCGAAGGATCGGCGACATCATCGGGGTCATCGACAGCATCGCGTTCCAGACCAACATCCTTGCGCTGAACGCGGCCGTCGAAGCGGCGCGTGCGGGCGAACAGGGCCGCGGTTTCGCCGTCGTGGCCGGCGAAGTCAGGAATCTCGCGCAGCGCTCCGCGCAGGCAGCGAAGGAGATCAAGGCGTTGATCGCCGATTCGATGAACAAGGTCGAGGCCGGAGCGTCCGAGGTTCAGGTTGCGGGCCAGACAATCGAACGCATCGTTGCCCAGGTGCGCCGCGTTGCCGACCTGATCAACGGAATCTCGGCGGCTACCCAGGAGCAATCTGCTGGCGTGGCGCAGATCAATCAGGCCGTGGCTCAACTGGACAGCATGACGCAGCAGAATGCCGCGCTCGTCGAGCAAACGGCGGCGGCTTCGGAGTCGCTCAAGGGTCAGGCGGCTCGGCTTGCCGATGCCGTTGCGGTTTTCAAGATGGTGTAGCTGCCCCGGAGGCGATCGCCATTCCCATGGAGGCGCATCAGATCGTCGCTGAAGGCCGGCGCCCGTCACCGGCACGTGGGAACGTTCACCGGCAACGATCGCTTCCGACACGCTTGCCGTCGGGCAAAAGCGGGTATCCGCTGAGCCTGTTGACTGGCCTCGCGCGCAGTTCCGGCCGTCGTCGGAAGGGTCTCCTGGCGCGATGACTTTTTCCCGCAAGATACAGCGCCGCTACTTCTGGCCCGTTTTCGTGCTGGCCGTGGGGCTTGCCCTTGCCGCCGCACTCGCGATGCAGGCGCAGCGGTGGGTGGACGAGCAATTGACGGTCCAGCTGGATTCCGACGCTCGTCAGCTCGCCGCGCGTATGCAGCAGCAATTTGCGTTGCAGGAGGAAGCGCTGCGCGGGCTGGTGGGGCTGTTTGCCGCTTCCGACGAAGTCAGCCGGCGGGAGTTCCGCGCTCATGTCGATCTGCTTCAGCTCCGTGAGCGCTTTCCGGCCGCGCTCGAATTCCGTTTCGCGCGCCGGGTGAAGCAGGTGGAACTGCTCGCCTGGCAGCGGCGGACGGCGCGCTCGCTCGCCGAGCTAGGCGAGGCCGTCCCCGATCTTTCGCCCAAGCCTCCCGGCATACGCGATGAATACAGGCTGGTGGAGTACGTCGCACCGTTTTCGCCGGCCAGTCTTGGCCTCGATGTGCTGGAATCGCCGCGGCGCGCGGCGATCGAGCGTCTGCGCGCCGGGCAAAGCTTCGCGCTGAGCGAACGGCTCATTGACGAGTATCCGGACTTTCCAGCCTATGTACTGATGGCCGCGCTGCCGCCGAAAGGGGAGGATCCTTTGCCGGGCACTGTGGCGCTGGTCTTCCGTGCCGACCGGCTGATCGATGCGCTCGCGCACGAAAACGGCTTGGCGCACGATGTGGAACTCTACGATGTGCCGCCTGCGGCTGCCGCTGGCGCAGCCGTTCTCCCCGTCTATCACTCCCATGTCGACAAGGCGCCCCCACGTGCCGGGCAAGCCGGCTCTTTGCAAAGGCGACTCCCGCTGGCGACCGGCGATCGGCAATGGACGCTGGTCGTCACCGCACTGCCCGACTGGACGCTGGCGCGGCAGTATGGCTGGTTTCCCTGGGTCGTCGGCGCGGGTGGCGTCCTCGCGAGCCTCGTTGCCACCGTACTGGTGGGCTATCTTGCATGCCGGCGACAGGAAGCCGAGCAGCGTCTAACGCTGAACGCGGCTGACCTCGACCGCGCCCAGGACGTGGCCGAGGTCGGCAGCTGGCGTCTCGACGGCTCTGGCCGGCTCATCTGGTCGCGCCAGACCTACCGGATGTTCGGCATTCCTGTAGGCGTGCCGCTCGATTACGAGCGCTTTCTTTCCTGCGTCCACTCCGAGGATCGCGATGCCGTCGATCGCGCCTGGCAAGCGGCGCTGAAGGGTGCGCCCTACCGCATCCGGCACCGCATCGTCGTGGGTGGCGAAGTGCGCTGGGTGGAGGAGCGCGCCGAGCTCGCTTTCGCCCCCGACGGTTCCTTGGCCGAAGCAGACGGCACGGTGCGCGATATCACGCGCGAGAAAGCCGCCGAGGACGCGCTGCGCGAGCTCAACGCCACACTTGATAGGCGCGTCCAGGAGCGCACTGCGCGGCTTGCCGCGGTGCTCGACAATTTGCTCGATGTCGTCATCGTCGCCGATGATCGCGGGATCATCCAGTTGGCAAATCCGGCGCTCGCGCGGGTCCTGGGCTACGCGCCCGAGGAAGTGCTGGGGCAGAACGTCTCGCTGCTCATGCCCGAGCCGCACCGAAGCGACCATGACGGCTATATCGCCCGCTATCTCGCCACCGGCGAGGCGCGCATCATCGGCATCGGCAGGCAGGTAGAGGCGCTCAGCAAATCGGGCGAGCGCATTCTGGTGGATCTCGCGGTAAGCGAATACCGCTTCGGTGAGAAACGCTATTTCGTCGGCGTCATGCACGACGTCCGCGAATACATGCGGCTCATGGCCGAGAAGGAACGCCTGCTCGCCGAGAGGCAGGAATTTCTCGCCACGATGAGCCACGAGATCCGCACGCCGCTCACCGGTCTGCTTGGCATGCTGGAGTTGCTCTCGCTCACGACGCTCAGCGATGAACAGCGCCATGAGCTGGCGATCGCGCGTGACTCGGGCAAGGCGCTGATGCGCATCGTCGACGACATCCTCGACTATTCGAAGATCGAAGCCGGCAAACTCGCGCTGAAGAATGAACCTGAAAACCTGAAGGCGCTGATCGAGTCGGTGCGCGACGCCTATCTCGCCTCGGCCAGCGCCAAGCGCATCTCGCTGATCAGCTTCGTCGATCCGCGCCTGCCGGCCGCGGTCGTTATCGACGGCGCACGCCTGCGGCAGATCCTCGCCAACTTCGTGTCCAACGCGCTGAAATTCACCGCCGAGGGCTATGTCGAGGTCCGCGCCGACTGGCTGGCGGGCGACGCGGAAAGCGTTACCCTGAAGCTTGCGGTGCGCGACACCGGCATCGGCATCGCCACTGACGCCCAGGCCAAGCTGTTCGAGCGTTACAGCCAGGCCGACGCGACCGTCGCGCACCGCCATGGCGGGACCGGGCTGGGGCTGGCGATCTGCAAACGTCTCGCGGAGATGATGGGCGGCACGATCGGCGTCGAGTCGCAGCCGGCCAAGGGCAGCACCTTCTTCGTGGTCCTGACCTTGCCGGTTGCGGAAGTCGCCGTCGCGCCTGCGCCGGCCACTCCGCCCACGCTGCGCCAGCTCGATGCCGGCGGCCGAGCCGTGCTGGTGGCCGACGACCATCCGATCAACCGCCTACTGATCGCGCGCCAGATGCAGACGCTGGGCCTGCCGGTGGAACTGGCGGAGAACGGCGATCAAGCGCTTTCCAAATGGAAAGACGGCGACTACGCCGTGATCCTTACCGACGTGCACATGCCGGTGATGGATGGCCTCGAACTCGCCCGTGCGATTCGCGCGATCGAGGCGCGGGAAGGTCGCAAACATACGCCGATCATCGCTTGGACCGCAGCGGCGATCGGTGAGGAACTGGCGCGCGCCCGCGCTGCGGGGATGGACGACGTGTTGGTCAAGCCGACCGAACTGGCGCAACTCAGGCAGGTGCTGGTGCGCTGGCTGCCGCCGTTTGCAGCGACGGACGAGCCGGTGGAGGGTCAAGCCAACGGCGCGGTGCTCGATGAGGACGTGCTTTGGCAACTGGCCGATGATGTCTACGACGAGCGGCTGATCCTCGCCGACTACGTGCACCAGACGCGGCGCGACCTCGAGGCGCTTGCCGCCGCTTTGCAGGCGGGCGAAGGCGCCCGCGCGGCGCGCGAGGCGCATCGCATCAAGGGGGCGGCGCGCACCACAGGTGCGAACCGGCTGGCGGCGCGCGCGGAGCGGGCGGAGGAAGCCGCACGGCGACTGGATCTTGCCGAGGCCCATGCGCGACTCGTCGAGATGGAGGCCGATCTCGCCGAGTTCGCGGCGAGGTGTGGTGTGAGGCAAGAGCCCGCCCCTTCGGTCCCGGCCGATGGCCCGCCGGTGTGGGATGAATCGGTGCTTGCCCGCATGGTGGGCGACGCGCCTGCGTTGCAACGCGAACTGATCGAAAGCTTCTTCACCCACTCCGTAAAGACCTTGAGCGAGGTGCGCCTGGCTTTTGATAAGCGCGAGGCGCGGGCGCTCGCGCGCGCCGCCCACAAGCTCAAGTCTGCCGCGCGCGCGATCGGCGCGCTGGAACTGGGCGAGCTTGCCGCCCGGCTGGAGGCTGCCGGCAACAACGCGGATTGGGCTGCAACCGCCGCCGCATATTGGGCGCTCGACGCGGCGTGGGCGCGTCTTGAACTTCATGCCCGCGGTGGCACAGGCCAATGAGTCTGAGCTACTCGGTTCTCGTCGTCGAAGACCACGACTTCCAGCGTCGCGTCCTCGTGCGCATGCTGAGGGCACTGGGCGCGGAAACCGTACTCGAGGCGCCCGACGGCCGTGCAGCACTTACGCTGCTCGTCGAAGGTGCCGTGCCGGGGCTGGTGATCTGCGACCTCGACATGCCGGAGATGGACGGGATGGCTCTGATTCGCCACCTTGGCAGGACGCTGCCGGACGTCGCGGTCATCGTTGTGAGCGCCCTGAGCCCGTCCGTGCTGGCGTCGGTAGCGAAGATGGCCGATGCCTATGGCGTGCGCATCATCGGCGCATTGGAAAAACCGGTCACGCGCGCGCGTCTTTCGAAACTCCTGTCCGACGTCGATACTTTGCCGCGCCGTGGTCGTGCCGCACAGCGAGCGCCGGGCTTCACGCTCCCCGAGGTCGAAGCCGGCATTGCCAATCGCGAATTCGTGCCGTTCTTCCAGCCCAAGCTCGACATGAAAACCGGCACCGTCGTCGGCGCTGAGGCGCTCGCACGGTGGAAGCACCCGAGCCAAGGCGTTGTGGCGCCGTCCGGTTTCATCCGTCTGCTGGAAAAGGCGAACCGGATCGACGCACTCACGTTCCTGATGCTGGAGCAGGCCGCGCGTGCCGCGCGACTGTTGCGCGACGCAGGGATGGAGTTCGCAGTGTCGGTAAACCTCTCGCCCGGCTTGCTCGGTGACGTGGCGCTTGCTGACCGCGCGACCGCGATGGTTACGAACGCCGGACTCGACCCGGCCCACATGCTGCTGGAGATTACAGAAACCGCGGCGATGACGGCCTTGGGTCCAGCACTCGAAAACCTCTCGCGGCTGCGCATGAACGGGTTTGGCCTCGCCATCGACGACTACGGCACGGGCTTCGCGAATCTGGCGCAACTGGTGCGAGTGCCCTTTACCGAACTGAAGATCGATCAGGACTTCGTCACCGGCTGCAGCGTGAACCCGACCGCGCGCACGATCATCGAGGCCAGCCTGGCGCTGGCCCGCGGCCTCAGGCTCAGAACGGTTGCCGAAGGCATCGAAACTCAGGCGGACTGGGATGTGCTTCAGGCCATGGGGTGCGACTATGCACAGGGCTATTTCGTCGCCCGGCCGATGGACGAGGAAGGGCTACTCGACTTCTGTCGCAATCGCCAGCCGTCGGTGCCTTGACCGCGCACCGCAGTCCTGCAACGCGATCGCCACGAAATCGCCAGAACACGCCCGCGAAGCTGCCAGATTCGCAGCTGCTGCTGCCGTAGGCGGTCGACGAGAAGGTGGTGGTGCGGCGGCAGCCTGTGCCAAATACCGTCGAACCTGGAAACCGCAGTTACCGTACTTCCCGAGCCGATTTCTTCAGTGCTGGCGCAGGTGAACTGGTCCCCGAAAAGTGGACGTCACGAAGTTTGGTCGTTTCACTTCGTGCAGGTGTGTAATGAAAGCGGGACCGGATCAGAAGCGCACGGCCGAGTTTCGCGAGGCCGCGGTGCGGCAGGTGCTCGACGGTGCCCGCTGTCTGCCGCAGGTGGCCCGCAGCCTGCAGATGTCGGCCAGGACCTTGGCCAACTGGGTGGCGCGGGCGCGGCGCGGCCAGCCCCTGCTTTGCGACGATCGGTTGAATCCACCCAGTACGCCGCCGGCGACGATCGGAAGGCGCGCACCGCCCGCGGCATCACGGTGTCGATGAGCCGCAGGGGCGATTGTCGGGAAAACGAGCGCAGCGAGTTTCGCCAAAACGAGCGCAGCGCGTTTCGCGCCCGCAGGGCGAGGGCGAAGCCCGGCACCGTGCGCCGATGCAGGCCGTCCACGGCATGGTGAAGGTCAAGGCGGTACACGGCGTGCACTCGCGAACCCGCGCCGAGGCGGCCCAGGCGATCGTCGAGTACATCGGTGACTGCAACACCGGCGGCTGCATTCGTCGCTGGGGTATCTGACGCCGAGCGAATTCGAGTGGCGCTGACGAGCCGAGAACGAACGACGTGAGGCGTCGGCGCAATGAGGCAGCACGCATTGCCCACCGCCGGCTGTGGCCGCGTTCGAATGGCACGCCCCCGCCGGCCGGCCGTGGACAACCCTCGTTCCGGATCGTGGCGTCCATCAAACGGGGACCGGTTCACCATGCGCGTGCGACACCACGCCGGCCCGCCGTTACTGCATGAAACAGGCTGCCACCAACCTTGGCCAAGCGCGGCGCAGCCGGCCGATGTTCAGCGACGGCGGCGGCGGAACCTCGCCGTCTTCGATTTCGCCGACGGTCCTTCGCGGATAGTCCCAAAGTTCGTCCTCGGCGCAGACGCGCGCGTAGAGGACGCGCCAGCGCCCGGTCAGCGTCTCCGGCGCGGTCGAGGCGATGCGCGCAAAAAGTTCGACCACCGCATCGGCCCACGGCATCGTCGGCAAGGAGTCGTCTGCCTGCTCGCCGCTCATGCACGCGTGCGCGACGACACGGTCGAGCCATTCGTGCAGCCGGAGGCCAGCCCGTTGCGCCGACAGCACCGCGACGCCAACCAAAGAGGGCGACAGATGCAGCGTCGTCCGGACTTTCTGTTGATGAGCGGTCCCTGCCTTGTGCATTTCGCATGTCCTGTGTCGTTGGTGATGAACACATGGCCGCATCCGGTGCGCCGCCCGGCAAGAAGTTTCAATTGCGAAATCCGGTAGCTACACGAAGCAGGTCCGGCGATCGCTGGACCGTTTCGGAGCTCACCACGGGAAGAAAGGGCATCACCTTGGCCGACGTCGCCGGTGCCTGCGTTGCGCTCGCTCGGCAGCGACGGGGACTCGGGCCGAACAACATCCGGCTCGAGCTCGGCCGCGGCAGCTTCAGTACGATTGCGCAGCACTGCGGCGCTTGGCACTCGTCAATCCGCGCGTGCCTTGCCGACCGCGATTGCCGCGACGTGCGCGCTGAGCGTTGCCGGCGGCGAGGTGGCCAAGGTGGCTGCGCGAGACGTACAATCCGTGCGCAGGCGTTGAGGGGCCGCCGAAGGCAACTCGGGGTGGCAAATCCTGCAAGTGATTGAGGCGCAAGGTCGAGAGCGGCCTGCAAATCCGTGTACGCCGGTTCGATTCCGACCCCCGCCTCCAATTTCTCGACCATGACGCCGCCACGGTCGTGAACGTGCGGATGCCGCGGTGGTGAAACGGGTAGACACAGCGGACTTAAAATCCGCCGCAAGCGAAAGCGAGCATGCCGGTTCGAGTCCGGCCCGCGGCACCACCCGACCACGATGGCTTTGAAAGTCTTCGACCTGCGCTGCGACAACGAACACCCGTTCGAGGGGTGGTTCGGCTCCGAGGGCGACTTCGAGTCGCAGCAGGCACGCGGGCTGCTCGAATGTCCGCTTTGCGGATCGAAGCGGGTGCGCCGCATGCCGAGCGCGCCGCGCCTGAACCTGACGGGACCGCAAGAACCGAAGGAGCAGGCGGCCCTGCCGACCGCGGCGCAGATGCAGGCGCTGCTGCTCAAAATGGCGCGCGAGATCGCGGCCAACACGGAGGATGTCGGCGAGCGCTTCGCCGAGGAGGCGCGGCGCATCCACTACAAGGAGGCGCCCGAGCGCGGCATTCGCGGCGTCACGTCCAGGCAGGAAGCCGAGGCGCTCGAAGAGGAAGGCATCCACGTGATGCCGCTGCCGTTCGCGCACCTGCTGAAGGATTCGCTGCAGTAGCGTCCAGGCCGCGTGCCGAGTCGGCGGCACGAAGGCTTGCGCTTCGCAAAGGCGCAGCGGCGCTACTGCGGATAGGTGCCGGGCACGAGGATCGAGCGGTCGACGTCGCGGATGTCGCGCCGGCCGCAAAACGCCATCGTCAGATCGAGCTCGCGCGCGATGATCTCGAGGCACCTGGTCACGCCCGCTTCGCCAAGGGCGCCGAGCCCG
>Ga0272446_1003091_pt1 | contig 21560 bp, 18 predicted proteins | sample YNPCB0061_FD_194587 | JGI IMG/M metagenome (GOLD analysis project Ga0272446, IMG submission 194587) | Hot spring microbial mat communities from Yellowstone National Park, WY, United States - YNP-CB-006-1 | ecosystem: Environmental > Aquatic > Thermal springs > Hot (42-90C) > Sediment | place... | reverse complement strand
GCTCGCCGCAGTCGAGAACGCGCTGCAGGACGCGCGCCGCTACTACAACGCCACCGTGCGCGAGCTGAACCTGAAGGTCGAGACCCTGCCCTCGGCGCTCATCGCGCGGAGCTTCGGCTTCGCCACCGCCCCCTATTTCGATGCCGGCGACGACGAGGCGATCCGCCGCCCGCCGCGCGTCGCCTTCGGCACACCGGGAGGGGCTGCCCCGGGGGCGTGACCATGCGCCGCCTCGCGCTCGTTCTTCTCCTGCTCGCCGCTGCCCTGCCCGCGCGCGCGGCGGAGGAGATCACCCGCTTCGCCGCGGCGATCACCGTCAACCAAGACAGCACGATCACGGTGACGGAGACGATCACCGTCACCGTCGAGCACCGCGAGATACGGCGGGGGATCATCCGCACGCTGCCGCTTTCCCGCACCGCGCCGGACGGCGCGCGCTGGTCCACCCCCTACGAGGTGCTCTCCGTCGACCAGGACGGCAGGCCCGCGACCTGGCGCGTGGAGCGGGAGGGCGAGAGGCTCGCCATACGCATCGGCGACCCGAACGTTCTCCTGCCGCGCCGGCCGCACACCTACACGATCACCTATCGCAGCGGCGCTCAGGTCCGCCCCTTTCCCGACCACGACGAGCTCTGGTGGAACGTCACCGGCGAGGAGTGGGTGTTTCCAATCCTGCGCGCCGAGGCGGTGGTGACGCTGCCGGACGGCGCCACGGCAGACCGCGTGATCGCCTGGACCGGCGCGCGCGGCGCCACCGAAGAAGGGGCGGAGATCAGGCGGCTCGGGCCCGGCGAAGTGGCCTTCGCCGCGCGCCGCGCGCTTCGCCCGGGCGAGGGGCTCACCGTTGCCGTCGCCTTCCCCAAGGGCTTCGTCACCTATCCCCCGCCGCCGCTGATCGAGCGGATCGGCCGCCTGCCGCCGACCCTCGCCGCGCTCGCCCTCGTCATCGGCCTTGCCGTTTTCGCGTGGCGGCGCGTCGGGCGCGAGCCGGCCGCGCGCGCGGTCATGCCACGCTTCGCGCCGCCCGAGGGCGTCTCGGCGCCGGCGTGCCGCTATGTCCGCCGCATGGGCCATGACGCGATCACGCTCGCTGCCGGGCTGATCGGACTTGCGGCGAAGGAGCGCGTCACCCTCGCGCGGGATCGCGACGGGGTCTGGACCGTCGCGGCGCACCCGGGCGTTGCGCGGACGGACGAGGCTCCCCCGCTCGATTCCGCCGAGAGCGCTCTTCTCGCCAGCCTGCCGGCAGTGCCGACGCGCCTCGAGCGGACGGTTGCGACGGTCGCCGGACCACTCCGGCGCGCCGACGAGGCGTTGAAGGCCGCGCTCGCCCGCGCCCATGGCGGCCGGGCGTTCCACGCCAACCGGCTGGCCTTCGCGGCGGTCGCGGCGGTGGCCGTCCTCTTCGGCATCGCGCTGCTCTTCCTCGGCACGCCCGACCGTCCCGCCGCCGGCGCTGTCGCCGAGTTCGGCCGAGCGGTGGTCGCGGCGATGGACGGCATCTTCGATCATGACGCCGTCTTCGTCCTGGTCGCGTTCGCGACCTTCGCCGTGTTCATGGCGGCACGGCTTCTCGCCTCGCTGCGCGCGGTGCGCTTGCGCTGGCTCAAGCGTTTCGGGGAGGTGGTGATCATCGCGCTCGTCGCGGCACTGCTCGGCCCTCTGCTCTTCATCCTGTCGCTCGCCCTGCTCGGCGCCTATGGCCCGCTCTGGTGGCTCTATGCGGTCGGCGCCGCGGCGACGCTCGCCTGGGCCTGGGTGGCCCTGCCCGCGCGCACACCGTCCGGCCAGCGCCTCGTCGAGGAGATCGAGGGGTTCCGCATGTTCCTCTCGCTCACGGAACATGATCGGCTCTCCGCCCTCCACCCCCCGGAACTGACGCCGGAGCTCTTCCACCGCTACCTCCCCTTCGCGCTCGCGCTCGATGTCGAGACGGAATGGACGAGCCGCTTCGCCGCTGCCGTCGCCGCTGGCGCGATCCCGGCGGAGGCGGCGCGTCGGGGCTACACAGCCGGCTGGGGCAGCTTCCGTGACCCTGGCGGGTTCGCGCGCGAGATCGGCTCGCTCACCCGGAGCCTCGGCGGCGCGGTCGCGGCCGCCGCGGCGCCTGCGGCGCCGACGGGGGGCGGCTCCGGCTTCGGCGGCGGTGGCGTCGGAGGCGGCGGCGGCGGCGGCGGCGGGCGCGGCTGGTGAGCCTCAGCCGCGCAGCACCGCTCCCGTTGCTTTCGCCACCGCGCTGATCACCTTCTGCCCCACCGCGTCGATCTCTGCCTCCGTCAGCGTCCTCTCGCGCGGCTGGATGGTCACGGCGATGGCGAGGCTCTTCCGCCCCGCGGCGATGCCCGGGCCGCGATAGACGTCGAACAGCGCGACGGCCTCGATCAGGCTCCGCTCGGCGCCCTTGGCCGCGCGCAGCACCGCCTCCGCCGCCACCTCCTCCGCGACGACGAAGGCGAAGTCGCGCACCACCGGCTGGAAGGGGGGGAGGTGGGGGTTGCCGCGGCGTCGGCGCTTCGGCTCCGGCACGGCGGCGAGGTCGAGCTCGAAGGCGGCGACGGGGCCCTCGAGGTCGAGCGCGGCGAGCACGCGCGGATGCAGCTCGCCGAAGCAGCCGAGCACCACCTTCGGCCCGAAACGGAAGCTGCCGGACCGGCCCGGGTGGAACCAGGCCGGAGCATCGGCCGTGACCTGCACGGCCTCGAGATTCATGCCGAGGGCGGAAAGGACCGCGAGCGCATCGGCCTTGGCGTCCATCGCGTCCGGCGTTCGGGAGGGCTCGGCCCAGTGCCGCGGCGAGGCGCCGGAGCGCAGCCCGGCGGCGGCGAGCGTCTGCTCCCCCGGCTCGCCGCCCGAGAACACCGGCCCGGTCTCGAACAGAGCTGCCTCGGCGAGGCCGCGCGCGGCGTTGCGCGCTGCGGCAAGCGCGAGGTTGGGAAGGATCGAGGGGCGCATCGCGTCGAGATCCGACGCGATCGGGTTGGCGAGGATCCGCGCGTCGTCGCCGCCGCCGAACAGCGCGGCGAGGCCGCGCGCCATGAAGCTGAAGGTCACGGTCTCGACCATGCCGCGCCCGGCGAGCACCCGGCGAGCGGTGCTGGCGCGGCCCATCGCCGGCGTGATCGCCACCGGCGGAACGATTCGCGGCCTGCCCTCGGCGTCGGTGAGCGGCGGCATCGGCGCCGCGGGGATGGCGTCGAGCCCGGTGATCCGCAGCACCTCCTCGATCAGGTCGTATTCGGCCTCTGGGTCGGGCTCGCCGGCGCAGTCGTTGCGCCAGGAGGGGACGGCGACGGTGATTCGGTCGGCATCGCGCGCGGTGGCGCGGAAGCCGAGCCGGCCGAGGATCGCCGCGGCCTCGTCGGGCGGGATGTCATGGCCGCCGAAGGAGGCGAGGCGAGCGAAGCGCAAGGTGGCGGTGCGGTGCCAGGCTGGCTCGCCACCGGCTTCGACCACCTCCGAGGCCTCGCCGCCGCAGAGGTCGAGGATCATCCGCGTGGCGGCCTCGGTCGCCTCGCGCATCAGCCCGGGGTCGATGCCGCGTTCGAAGCGGTAGCGCGCGTCCGTCTGGATGCCGCACCGGCGCCCCGAGTTCGCGATCGCCACTGGGTCGAACAGGGCGACTTCGAGGAAGGCCTCGGTCGTTGCGTCGGAGCAGCCGGTGCTCTCGCCGCCGACGATTCCGGCGAGCGCGAGCGCGCCGGAGGCGTCGGCGATCACCGTGTCGGCCTCCGTCGCGGTGACCTCGCGACCGTGCAGCCCGGCGAAGGTCTCCGACCGTCCCTGGCGCATCGTGAGCACACCGCCTTGGAGCTTCGCCGCGTCGAAGACGTGCAGCGGCCGGCCGAGATCGACGGTGAAGAAGTTGGTGATGTCGACGAGCGCCGAGATCGGGCGCAGGCCCACACTCTCGAGCCGCCGGCGAAGCCATTCCGGGGACGGACCATTCCGCAAGCCGCGGAAATGTCGCCCCAGCACCCAGGGGCAGGCGGGCGTCTCCGTCGCCCAGCGCACGGGAGATGCATAGGCAGGAGCGACCGGCGCCGCGCCCCACGGCCTGAGCGCGCCGAGGCCCGCCGCGGCGAGGTCGCGCGCGATTCCGCGGACGCTGAGCGCGTCGCCGCGGTTCGGCGTCACCGCGATCTCGACCACCGGGTCGTCGAGCCCTGCCCAGGACGCGTAGCTCTCGCCCACCGGCGCGTCCTCGGGAAGTTCGACGATCCCGGAATGATCCTCGCCGAGCCCCATCTCGCGGGCCGAGAGCAGCATCGCTTCCGAGGCCTCGCCGCGGATCTGCCCGGCCTTCAGCGTGATGCCCGTGCCGGGGATGTGCGCTCCGGGCAGGGCGAGAACGCCCTTCATCCCGCTGCGCGCATTCGGCGCACCGCAGACGACGTTGAGCACCGCACCCCCGCCCGCATCGACGCGGCAGACGCGCAGCCGGTCGGCGTTCGGGTGCGGCCGCGCTTCGAGCACGTGCGCGATGCGGAACGCGCCGAGGGCAGCGGCGCGGTCCTCCACGCCCTCCACCTCGAGGCCGATCTGCGAAAGTGTTGTGGTGATCCGTTGCAGAGGCGCATCGGTGTCGAGATGGGCCTTCAGCCAGGAGAGCGTGAACTTCATCTCACGCCACTCCGGAGGCGAGCGAGGCGACGTCCTCGGGGCGGAAGCCGGTCGCGCGCAGCCAGCGGAGGTCGCTGTCGTAGAAGGGGCGGAGGTCGGTCAGCCCGTGCTTCAGCATCGCCACGCGCTCGATCCCCATCCCCAGCGCGAAGCCCTGCCAGGAGCGGTGATCGACGCCGCAGGCGACCAGCACCTTCGGGTGCACCATCCCCGAGCCGAGGATCTCGAGCCAGTCCCCGCCAGCGCCGAGTTCGCCCGTGCGTCGGTTCCAGCCGATATCGACCTCCATCGAGGGCTCGGTGAAGGGGAAGTAGGAGGCGCGGAACCGCACCGGCAGGTGCGCGATGCCGAAGAAGGCGCGCAGGAAGTCGACGATGCAGCCCTTGAGGTGGGCGAGCGTGATGGTCCGGTCGATCGCGAGCGCCTCGACCTGGTGGAACATCGGGCTGTGCGTCGCGTCATGGTCGGCGCGGTAGGTGCGGCCTGGCGCGATCACCCGGTAGGGCGGCGGCCCCGCGGTCATCGTGCGTATCTGCACTGGGCTCGTGTGGGTGCGCAGCACCTTCGCACGGCCATCGGCGGTCCGGCCGGGGAGGTAGAACGTGTCGTGGTCCTGCCGCGCCGGGTGGTGTTCGGGGATGTTGAGGGCGCCGAAATTGCGCCAATCGTCCTCGATGTCGGGGCCTTCGGCGACGGTGAAGCCCATCGCGCCGAAGATCGCCACGATCTCCTCCACCGTGCGGCTGATCGGGTGGATCAGCCCCTGCGGCCAGGGGCGCGGCGGCAGCGTGACGTCGAGCCGCTCGGCGGCGAGTCTGGCATCGAGCGCTGCGTCGGCGAGTGCGGCCTGCCGCGCCTCGAGCGCGCGCGTGAGCGTCTCCTTCGCCGCGTTCAGCGCCGCGCCGCGTGCCTTCCGCTCCTCCGGCGCGAGCGCGCCGAGGCCCTTCATCAGAGCGGTCAGCGCCCCGTTTCGGCCGAGGGCGGCGACGCGCACGGCATCGAGCGCGGCGAGGTCGGGCGCGGCGGCGATTCGCGCGAGGGTCTCTGCCTCGAGAGCGGCGAGGTCATCGACGGGGTGGTCGGGGGTCATCGGGCGTCTCCGGATGCGACACGGGCCGCCCGCCGGCAGCCCTGATCGTCACGTCCTTTCGCGCCGGACGCGGTCAGGCGCTGGCGCGGGCGGCCTTCGCCTTCTCGACCACGGCGGCGAAGGCGGCCGCGTCGTGGTAGGCGAGGTCGGCGAGCACCTTGCGGTCGAGCTCGAGCCCGGCCGCCTTCAGCCCGTGGATGAACTGGGCGTAGGTCAGGCCGTTCTCGCGCACGGCGGCGTTGATCCGCTGGATCCAGAGGGCGCGGAACTCGCGCTTCCTCACCTTGCGGTCGCGGTAGGCGTATTGAAGGCTCTTCTCCACCTTCTGCTTCGCCATCCGGATCGTCGTGCCGGCGCGGCCCCGGAAGCCCTTCGCTGCCTCGAGAACCTTGCGGTGCTTGGCGCGGGCCGTCACACCCCGCTTCACGCGTGCCATGTCTCAGCGTCCTTCGTCGTCGCGGTGTGTCAGAGCCCGTAGGGAGCCCAGTGCTTGACGGTGCGCGCGTCCATCGGCGTGAGCACCTGGTTGCCGCGGTTGCTGCGCTTCATCTTCTGCGGCCGGCGGCGGAGATTGTGGCGCTTGTTGCCGGGGCCGGCGAGCACCTTGCCCGTGGCTGTGATCGCGAAACGCTTCTTGACGCTGCTCTTCGTCTTGAGCTTGGGCATTTTCCATCCTTTCCGTGCGAGGCCGCGCGGGCGCGGCGTGAGGCGGCCGGGCATGCCCGTCGTGGCCCGGCGCGCGCGAGGCTGAGGCGTATAGCGATGCGCCCAGGGCCACGCAAGCCGGCCCCGCGCAGGCCAGCCCGGCCGCGGATGGACGGATGCGGCCTCCCACCCCTATATCCCCCGCATGGTCCCCTTTCGGAAGATGCACGGGCTCGGCAACGACTTCGTGGTGCTCGATGCCCGCAAGGCCCCGCTCGCGCTCGCGCCGGCGACCATCCGCGCCATGGCCGACCGCCGCCGGGGCATCGGCTTCGACCAGCTGATCGTCATCGAACCCCCGCGGTCTCCCGGCACGGCCGCCTGGATGGCGATCCGCAACCCCGACGGCTCGGAGGCCGAGGCCTGCGGCAACGCCACGCGCTGCGTCGCCGCGCTCCTGATGGACGAGGCGGGAGAGGAGAGCGTGGCGCTCGGCACGCTCGGCGGCACGCTGAGGGCGGAGCGACGCCCGGGCGGCCTCGTCGCGGTCGACATGGGCGCCCCGCGCCTCGGCTGGCACGAGGTGCCGCTCGCCCGGGCGATGGACACGCTGCACCTGCCGCTTGCCCGCGACGGCGTCTCCGACCCGGCGGCCTGCTCGATGGGCAACCCGCACGCGACCTTCTTCGTCAGGGACGTCGCCGGCCTCGACATCGCCCGGCTCGGCCCCGCGCTCGAGCACGACCCGCTCTTCCCCGCCCGCGCCAATATCGGCTTCGCCGAGGTGCTCGCGCCGGACCGGATTCTGCTCCGGATGTGGGAGCGCGGCGCCGGCGTCACCCTCGCCTGCGGCTCTGGCGCCTGCGCGGCGGTCGTCAATGCCAACCGGCGCGGCCTCGCCGGCCGCTCAGCCACCGTCACGCTCGACGGCGGCGACCTCCTGGTCTCCTGGGGGGAGGATGGCCGGGTGACCATGACCGGCCCGGTCGCCCTGGTGTTCACCGGCACGCTGGCGCTGCCCGGCGCGCGCGAGGCGCGCGCGGCATGAGCGTGCGCGTTCTCAGCCTCGGCTGCCGGCTGAACACCTGGGAAGGCGAGGTGATCCGCGGCCACGCCGCCGCCGCCGGCCTCGCCGACACGATCGTCGTCAACACCTGCGCGGTGACGGCCGAGGCCGAGCGCCAGGCGCGCCAGGCGGTGCGCAAGGCACGGCGGGAGAACCCGAAGGCGCGGATCGTCGTCACCGGCTGCGCGGCACAGCGCGACCCTGAGGCCTGGGCGGCGATGCCGGAGGTCGACCGTGTGGTGGGCAATCTCGAGAAGCTCGAGGCAGCGACCTGGGCCGAGGCGGCGCCACCGCGCGTCGCCGTCTCCGACATCATGGCGGCGCGCGAGGCGGCGGCGCATCTTGTCACCGAGTTCGCCGGCCGGGCGCGCGCCTTCGTCCAGGTGCAGCAGGGCTGCGACCACCGCTGCACCTTCTGCGTGATCCCCTACGCCAGGGGCAACAGCCGCTCCGTGCCGATCGGCGCCGCTGTGGCGCAGGCCCGCGCCCTGGTCGAGGCCGGCTATCGCGAGCTCGTGCTCACGGGGGTGGACATCACCGCCTACGGGGCCGACCTTCCGGGGCGGCCGACGCTCGGGCAGATGGTCCGCCGCCTGCTCGGGCTCGTGCCGGGGCTTGCGCGTCTCCGCCTCTCCTCGCTCGACCCGGTGGAGATCGACGCGGATCTGTGGCGGCTGATCGCCGAGGAGCCGCGGCTCGCACCGCACCTCCACCTTTCCGTCCAAGCGGGCGATGACCTGATCCTCAAGCGGATGAAGCGCCGGCACGGCCGCGCCGACGTGGTCGCGGTCGCCGAGCGCGCGCGCCGGCTGCGGCCGGGGATCGCCTTGGGGGCGGACCTCATCGCCGGCTTCCCGACCGAGACAGAGGCGATGGCGGAGGCGACCCGTTCGCTCGTCGCGGAGGCGGGGCTCGACTTCCTGCATGTCTTCCCCTTCAGCGCTCGGCCGGGCACGCCCGCCGCCCGCATGCCGCAGCTCGACGGCCGCGTGGTGGCAGAGCGCGCCGCGCGTCTGCGCGAGGCGGGAGAGCGGGCGAGGATGCGCTTCTTCCGCTCGCGGATCGGTTCGGTCGCGTCACTGCTCATCGAGCGCGACGGCGCTGGGCATACCGAGCACTTCGCCCCGGCCCGGCTCGCGCGCGGCACGGCTGGCCCTGGCGCGATCCTCGCCGTGCGCGTCACCGGCGCCGATTCGTCAGGCCTGATCGCCGAGCCAGCCCTCGCCGAGGCAGCGTGATGGCGCTGCGCGACCTGTTCCGGCGCCGCAGCGAAGGCGAGGAGGGCAAGCCAGCGGAGGCAGCGGCAGCGGAGCCGCGTCAGGGCTTCCTCGCCCGGCTGCGCCAGGGGCTCGCGCGCTCGACGGCGCGGATCACCGAGGGCATCGGCGCGCTCTTCACGAAGCGCAGGCTCGACGACGCAGCGCTCGAGGAGCTCGAGGAGCTCCTGATCGGCGCCGATCTCGGCGTCGCCGCGTCGCGCCGGATCATCGAGGGGTTCCGACGCACGCGCTTCGGCCGCGAGGTGACGGAGGCTGAGGTGCGCGAGGCGCTCGCCGAGGAGATCGCCGCGATCCTCGCCCCCGTTGCGGTGCCGCTCGTGCCGGAGCCCGCGCACGCTCCGCATGTCGTGCTCGTGGTCGGCGTCAACGGCACCGGCAAGACGACGACGATCGCCAAGCTCGCGGCCCTGTGGAAGGAGCAGGGGCTGAGACCGATGCTGGTCGCGGGCGACACGTTCCGCGCCGCCGCCGTCGCTCAGCTCCGCGTCTGGGGCGAGCGGACGGGCTGCGAGGTGGTGGCCGGCGCCGACGGGGCGGATGCGGCTGGGCTCGCCTATGACGGGCTCAAGCGCGCGCGCGAGTCAGGCGCCGATGTGCTGCTGATCGACACCGCTGGGCGGCTGCACAACAAGGCCGACCTGATGGCGGAGCTCGCCAAGGTCGTGCGCGTGATCCGCAAGCTCGAACCCGCGGCACCCCAAAGCATCCTGCTCGTGCTCGACGCAACGACGGGGCAGAACGCGATCCAGCAGGTGCGTGTGTTCCGCGAGATGGTCGCCGTCACCGGGCTTGTGGTGACGAAGCTCGACGGCTCCGCCAAGGGGGGCGTGGTGGTGGCTCTGGCGCAGGAGTTCGGGCTTCCGGTGCACGCGGTGGGTGTTGGCGAGCAGGCGGGCGACCTCAGGCCGTTCGAGGCGCTGGCCTTCGCGCGCTCGCTCGTCGGGCTCGAGCCGATGCGCGAGGCATGATCGCGTGGGGGACCTGATCGCGGGCGACTGATCCGGGGCTGGACCATTCCCGCGCCGTTGCGCCCCAGAGCGGGTTCCACATTGGTGGAAACAGCCCAGGGCATTCGATGCGAGCATCTTCACGCACACGGCTGAGTCAAGACGTGTGCGATCTGCTCTGATGCGCTGCCACGGAAGGGAGGAGGCGTTGCTCATGGAGACCGTCGAATGGGCGCGGATGACCGCCCCCGAACTCAAGGAGAGGGCCGAGGCCGGGGCGCTCGTCGTGCTGCCGGTCGCGAGCCTCGAACAGCACGGGCCGCATCTGCCGACGATGGTGGACACGCGGCTTGCGACGGAAGTGTCGATCCGCGCCGCGACGATCCTCGCGCGCAGCGAGCCCGTCGTCGTCCTGCCCTGCCAGTGGATGGGGCTCTCGGAGCACCATTTCCCCTTCGGCGGCACGATCAGCCTCGACGTCCCGACCTTCCACGCCGTGCTTCAGTCGATCTGCCGCAGCCTGAAGGCGGACGGGTTCCGGCGCCTCTTCATCGTCAACGGCCATGGCGGCAACACCGAGCCGCTCGCGGTCTCGGTGCGCGAGCTCGCGCACGAGTTCGGCATGGCCGTGGTGGGCGGCACCTACTGGCTGATCGCGGCCGAGGCGATCACCCCGCTGCTTGCGACGCAGACCACTGTCAGGCACGCCTGCGAGGCCGAGACCTCGATGATGCTGGCGACCGAGCCCGGGCTCGTCCGTCGCGGCCAGATCGAGGCCGCTGCGCGCGGGCTCGCTGCGGTTGCGGATGGCACGAGGGCGGGGGACGGGCCTGGCGTGAGCCGGTTTCGCAGTTTCGCCGAGCGTGCGCCAGGCACGGGCGTGATCGGCGATCCGCGCGCGGCGAGCCCAGAGAAGGGCGAGGCGCTGCTCGCGGCGATCGCGGCTCGCCTTGCCGCGGTGATGGCTGACCCGGCGCTCTGGACGGTGCCCGACGCGGTGTGGGAGCCGGGCCGTGCGTTCGGCTCGACCGGCTGAGCCGGCGCGTCAGGGCGGGATCAGAAGACGGGATCGACGACGATCCCATCAGCGCCGGTTCCTTGGGCGCTTGTATCCGGGGCGCTCGTATCCTGGGCGCTTGTTCCATGGGCGACACCCGAGGCGGCAGCGACCGTGAGGAGGAGGGTGGCGCGGCAGCGCATATGTGCGACACCGCGCATCGCTGCCGGTCGCCGCAAGCGCCGTGTCAGACCGTCAGGTTCAGCAGGCTGCCGCGCGGCAGGGGCCCTGCGGGCGGCGTGGGCGGAAGCGCCTGGATCGCCGGCTTCTGCGGTGCGGCAGCGGTCGCGGCGGCGAAGGTTGCCGCAGCCGGCGGCGTGACGGGGCGGCTGTCGCGCGCCTGCATCGCCGCTGTCGCGGACTGCGAGAAGGCCGCAAGGGAGGAGAGCGAAATCATGCGAAGAGTGGTAGCGCGCATTGGTTAACACTAGGTAAATGAGACGCACACCGCAATGCACGCGTGTGCATGCCCGTCATCGTCGTGCGCGGCAATCGGGGATTACCCGATCAGACCAGGCGGCACAGTGTCCGTCAGGCTTCCGGCAGCCTGGGCCGCCGCGGCAGCCGCAGCCGCGGCAGGGATGGGCGCTGGGCGGGGTGAAGCCTTGATAGACGAGGCACTGGTTGGTCGCGCGCGCCGGCGCGGGCGAGATGGCGCAAGTCTCTGTCCACGCAGTGCCTGGCGCGAGCAGCAGCACGCCGAGGAGGCTCAGCGCGACAGGGCGGCGACCCCAGGCAGGGTCTTGCCTTCGAGCCATTCCAGGAACGCTCCGCCCGCGGTCGAGACATAGGAGAAGCGATCGATCACCCCGGCATGGCGCAGCGCGGCCACCGTGTCTCCGCCGCCTGCGACCGACCGCAGCGTCCCTGCCTCCGTCAGCGCCGCGACGCCACGCGCGGCGCGGACCGTCGCCGCGTCGAAGGGCGGCGTCTCGAACGCGCCGAGCGGCCCGTTCCAGACGAGCGTGCGAACGGCGGCGAGCCGCGCGAGCAGGTCTTCGACCGTGCGCGGGCCGAGATCGAGCACCATCGCCTCCGCCGGGATCGCCGTGACCGAAACGATCTCCGACGGCACCCCCTCGCGGAGTTCCCGCGCCACAACGGCATCGACGGGAAGGAGGATCGTGCAGCCCGCGGTCTCCGCCTTGGCCAGGATCTCCCGCGCCGTGCCGTGCAGGTCCGGCTCCTCCAGGCTCCTGCCCATCGCGAGCCCGCGCGCGGCGAGGAAGGTGTTGGCCATCGCCCCGCCGATCGCGAGGAGATCGACGCGGCCGACGAGATTGCCGAGGAGGTCGAGCTTGGTGCTCACCTTCGCGCCGCCGACGATCGCCGCAGCGGGCCGGTCGGGCGAGCCGAGCGCCGCCTCGAGCGCCTCGAGCTCTGCCTGCATCAGCCGACCCGCATAGGCCGGCAGGAGATGTGCCAGCGCCTCCGTCGAGGCATGCGCGCGATGCGCCGCCGAGAACGCGTCGTTGACATAGGCCTCGCCGAGCGCCGCCATCGCCGCGGCGAAGCCCTGGTCGTTCGCCTCCTCGCCGGGGTGGAAGCGCGTGTTCTCGCAGACGAGCACATCGCCCGGCGCCAGAGCCGCGACCGCGCGTTCGGCCTCCGCCCCGATGCAGTCCTCGGCGAAGCCGACCGCGCGGCCGAGCACGGCACCGAGCGCCCGGGCGACCGGGCGGAGCGACATCTCCGGCACGCGCTTGCCCTTCGGCCGGTCGAAATGGCTGAGCACGATCACCTTCGCCCCGGCCGCCGCGAGCTCGCGGATCGTGGGCGTCAGGCGCTCGAGCCGGGTGAGGTCGGTCACCTCGCCCGCGTGCACCGGAACGTTGAGGTCGGCGCGGAGCAGCACCCGCCTGCCCGAGGCACCCCCCCCGGCGCAGAGGTCGTCGAGCGTTCGGAACGCCATGGCTCAGAGCGAGCCCAGGAGCGCGGCGGTGTCGCTCATCCGGTTCGAGAAGCCCCACTCGTTGTCGTACCAGCCCATAACGCGCACGAGCGTGCCGTCGATCACCGCCGTCTGCGACGCGTCGAAGGTGCAGGAGGCAGGGTCGTGGTTGAAGTCGACCGAGACGAGCGGGGCGGTGTTGATCGCGAGCACGCCCTTGAGCGGCCCAGCGGCCGCCGCCGCCATGGCAGCGTTCACCTCGTCCCTGGTCACCGCGCGCTTGAGATTGGCGTCGAGCGAGACGAGCGAGACATTCGGCGTCGGCACGCGGATCGCCGTTCCGTCGAGCTTGCCCTTGAGCTCAGGCAGGACGAGGCCGACGGCGCGCGCGGCCCCTGTCGAGGTCGGGATCATGCTCACCGCGGCGGCGCGGGCGCGGTGCAGATCCTTGTGCAGCGTATCCACGGTGGTCTGGTCGCCCGTATAGGCGTGAATCGTCACCATGTAGCCGCGCTCGACCCCGAAGGCCTCGTGCAGGACCTTCACCATCGGCGCGAGGCAGTTGGTGGTGCAGGAGGCGTTGGAGACGACCGTCATCGCCGGCGTCAGAACGTGCTGGTTCACGCCCCAGACGATGGTCGCATCAGCCCCGTCGGCGGGGGCGGAGATCAGCACCTTGCGCGCCCCGGCGGCGATGAGCGGCTGCGCCTTCTCCTTCGAGGTGAAGAGGCCGGTGCACTCCATCGCGACATCGACGCCGGCGAGCGGGAGCTTGCCCGGGTCGCGCTCAGCGGTGACCCGGATCGGCCCCCAAGCGCGGCCGCCATGGCGGATCGTCATGCTGTCGGACGCGGTCGTGACCTCGCCCGGGAAGCGGCCATGCACGCTGTCGTAGCGGAAGAGATGCGCGTTCGCCTCGACCGAGCCGAGATCGTTGACCAGCACCGGCTCGAGGTCGCTCCGCCCGCTCTCGACCATCGCGCGCAGAACAAGCCTGCCGATCCGGCCGAAGCCGTTGATCGCTACCCTGACCGCCATGAGCCTTGCTCCCCCCTCGGTCTCTCCGCTCTCTCTCCGCGCCCCGCTTCCCCGCCCGGTTCAGCCGAGGCGGCGCGCGACGGCCGCCGCCACGGCCTCGGCCGTGATGCCGAAATGCCGGTAGAGCTTCTCGCACGGGCCCGAGGCGCCGAACCCCGCCATGCCGATGAAGATCCCGGACAGCCCGAGCACCCTCTCCCAGCCAAACCCGACGGCGGCCTCGATGCCGACGCGCAGGCCCCCGCCGAGCGTGATCGCCTGGGTCGCCTCGTCCTGCTGCAGGAACAGCTCGAAACAGGGCATCGAGACGACGGCGGTGGCGATCCCCTCCGCCTCAAGGAGCTCGCGTGCGGCGACCGCGATGGCGACCTCGGAGCCGGAGGCGATCAGCGTCACCTGGCGCGGGCCGGAAGCGTCGCTCAGCACGTAGCCGCCGCGCGCGGTGAGGTTCTCGGGCGTGTGCGCTGTGCGCAGGGTTGGCAGAGCCTGGCGGGTGAGCGCGAGCGCCGAGGGGCCGTCGGCGCGGGCGAGCGCGAGCGCCCAGGCCTCGGCCGTCTCCACCGCGTCGGCCGGGCGGAACACGAAGAGGTTCGGCATGGCGCGCAGCGCGGCGAGGTGTTCGACCGGCTGGTGCGTCGGCCCGTCCTCGCCGAGGCCGATGCTGTCATGGGTGAGGACGTAGACGACGCGCTGGCGCATCAGCGCCGCGAGCCGGACCGCCGGGCGCATGTAGTCGGAGAAGACGAGGAAGGTGCCGCCATAGGGGATCAGCCCGCCATGCAGCGCCATGCCGTTCATCGCCGCTCCCATCGCGTGCTCGCGCACGCCGAAATGGATGTGGCGGCCGCCCCAGTTCCGCGCCGAGAGCGTGCCGAGCGGCTTGACATGGGTGAGGTTGGAGCCCGTGAGGTCGGCCGACCCGCCGACGAGTTCGGGGATGGCGGGGGCGAGGGCTTCGAGCGCCTTCTGGCTCGCCTGGCGGGTGGCGAGTTTCGGCCTCTCGGCCGCGACCGCCTGTTTCCAGGAATCGAGCCCGGCGCGCCAGTCCTCCGGCAGGCGCCCGGCCGTCACGCGCTCGAACTCGGCCCGATGCGGGCTCCTCTGCATGCGCCGGAGCCAGGCCATGCGGTCGCGCGCGCCGCGCCGCCCCGCCTCTGCCCAGGCGGCGGCAAGCTCAGCCGGAACGGTGAAGGGCGGGGCGTCCCACCCGAGCGCCCGCTTCGCCGCCGCCGCCTCCTCGGCCCCGAGCGGGGCGCCGTGCACTGCTGCCGTCCCTGCCTTGGTGGGGGCGCCGAAGCCGATCACAGTGCGGCAGGCGATCAGCGTCGGCTTGCCCGAGCGCAGAGCGTAGCCAAGCGCGCCGGCGATCTCGGCATGGTCATGCCCGTCGATCCGCTTGGTCGCCCAGCCATAAGCCGCGAAGCGCTTCAGCACGTCGTCGGAACAGGCGAGATCGGTCGAGCCGTCGATCGAGATCGCGTTGTCGTCGAATAGAACCGTGAGCTTGCCGAGCTTGAGATGGCCGGCGAGCGAGGCGGCCTCGTGGCTGATCCCCTCCATCAGGTCGCCGTCGGAGGCGATCACCCAGGTGCGGTGGTCGACGAGCGAGCGGCCGAAGCGGGCGGCGAGCATGCGCTCGGCCATCGCCATGCCGACGGCGGTGGCAAGCCCCTGGCCGAGCGGGCCGGTGGTGGTCTCGATCGCCGGGTGCTCGCCATGCTCGGGGTGGCCCGCCGTGCGGCTGCCGAGCTGGCGGAAGTTGCGCAGCTCCTCCATCTCCATACCGGCGTGGCCGGTGAGGTGCAGCAGCGCATAGAGCAGAATCGAGCCGTGGCCGGCGGAGAGGACGAAGCGGTCACGGTCGGGCCAGCGCGGGTCGGCCGCATCGAACTTGAGAACGCGCGTCCAGAGCACGGTGGCGACATCGGCCATGCCCATCGGCATGCCGGGATGGCCCGATTTCGCCGCCTCCACCGCGTCGATCGCAAGAGCGCGCAGGGCATCCGCCATGCGCCGCTCCGGCCCCGCCGTGCGGGCGAGCAGCCCCGCCATGGCCTCGGCGGCGATCAGCGGGGCGGCGGTGTCGGTGGTGGCCACGGGATGTCCTTTCCGCTCCCGCGACTGGCCGGGGCCGGCGGGGTGCGGAGGCTATAGAAAGGGGGCGGCGCGGCGGCAACCCCCTGAGCAGTGTCCCGCTCCGCCCGCGACCGACCGGCGTTCGAGGAGAGCGCAGGCGCTGCGAGCGGTGCCGGGTGGGACAAGGCTCTCGCGCCACCCCGGCAGACGCTGCCGCCTCGTCGTAGACCGCCGAAGGTCCGGGGCACAGGGCGAGGACCGGCTCGCCGATCGGGCAGGGCGATCAGGCCGGCCGATTGGCGCGGGCAAGCACGGCGTCGCACAGGACCTGGGCGCCAGCGGCGGCGTGGTCGGGGAGGATGCTCTCCTCCTCGTTGTGGGAAAGACCGTCCTTGCACGGGATGAAGATCATCGCGGTCGGCACCTTCCGCGCGACATAGACAGCGTCGTGCCCCGCACCGGAGACGATCTCGCGCGCGCTCATCCCGCGCCGCCGCGCCGCCTCGGCCACGAGCGCGATGCAGCCCGGGTCGAAGCCCTGGGCGGGGAAGCGGAAGAGCTCGGCGAGCACGAGCGCGAGCCGGCACTCGGCCGCGATCGCCGCCGCCGCGCGGGGAAACTCCGAGGCGATCGCGGCGAGGGCTGCGTCGTCGGGGTGGCGGAACTCGACGGAGAACCGGACCTCCCCAGGGACGACATTGCGGCTGTTCGGCAGGACGCGGAGTTCGCCCACGGTGCCGCGGCCGTCCTCGCCGCGCGCGCGCATCATCCGCTCGACGAGGTCGATGATCCGGGCGGCACCGACGAGAGCGTCGCGCCGCGCCGAGGGCGGTGTGGTTCCGGCATGGCTTTCGCGGCCCGTGAGCACCGCGTCGTACCAGACCTGCGCCTGCGCCCCGGTGACAATGCCGATCGTCGCCCCTTCCGCCTCGAGGATCGGCCCCTGCTCGATGTGCAGCTCGAAATAGGAGTCGGCCGGGAAGGGCTCTGCCTTCTGCTCGCCCCGGTAGCCGATGGAGGAAAGCGCCGCCTCGACGGTCACTCCCTCGGCGTCGGTGAGCGCATAGGCCTTCGGCAGGGGATAGACGCCCGCCCAGACGCCGGAGCCCATCAGCGAGTGGCCGAAGCGCGAGCCTTCCTCGTCGGTCCAGTTGCAGAGGACGAGCGGCGCCTCGGTCTCGATCCCCGCCTCGTTGAGGGTGCGGATCACCTCAAGCCCGGCGATCACGCCAAGCGCGCCGTCGAACTTGCCGCCCGAGGGCTGGCTGTCGAGGTGGGAGCCGAACAGAACGGGCGGGCGAGCGGGGTCACGCCCATCGCGCCGGGCGAACATGTTGCCGATCGCATCCACCGTCACGGCGAGGCCCTCGGCCTCGCACAGAGAGCGGAAATGGTCGCGCGCGGCGCGGTCGACCGCGGTGAGCGTGAGCCGCCGGACGCCCCCCTTCGGCGTCGCACCGATCCGCGCCATGTCCATCAGCGCGTCCCAGAGCCGGTCGGGGTCGATTCGGAGATTGTCCGTCGGCCTCACGGGTGCATTCATCGCTCTCCTCCCGTCCTCGGCGCCATTCTGCCTGCGCGTGGCAGCACCGCAAGCCGCGGTCGGGCCGAAGGGCTTCGACTTGCGCCGCGATGGCCCTACCTTGCGGCGATGCGGTTCCCCATCCCCGACACGATCCCCCGAGCGGCGCTTGTGACCGGCGGGGCGAAGCGGCTCGGCCGCGCGCTTGCGCTCGCGCTTGCCGGCGAGGGGTTCGACATCGCGCTCCACTACGGCACGTCCGCCGCCGAGGCGGAGGCAACGGCGCAGGCGATCCGCGCCCTGGGCCGACGCGCTGTGACGCTCGCGGCCGATCTCGCGCGCGAGGCAGAGGTGGCTGGGCTCGTCCCGGCCGCCACCGCCGCGCTCGGGCCGCTCGGCGTTCTGGTCAACAACGCCTCGACCTTCGAGCGCGACGAGGTGGCCGATGCGACCCGCGCGAGCTGGGACCGGCACATCGAGCCCAACCTGCGCGCCCCCTTCGTGCTGACCCAGGGCTTCGCCGCGTCCCTGCCGGAGGCCGCAGAGGGGGTGGTGATCAACCTGCTTGACCAGCGCGTCTGGTCGCTCACGCCGCATTTCGTGAGCTACACGGTGAGCAAGGCAGGGCTGTGGGCGCTGACGCAATCACTCGCGCTCGCGCTCGCGCCGCGAATCCGGGTGGTCGGCATCGGTCCTGGCCCCGCCCTGCCTAGCCCGCGCCAGAGCCAGGCCCAGTTCGACCGGCAATGCGCCTCCGTTCCGCTCAGGCGCGGCACGAGCCCGGACGAGGTGGCGCGCGCCGCCGTCGCGCTGCTCGCGCTCCCCTCCGTCACGGGCCAGATGCTGGCGCTCGATGGCGGGCAGCACCTGAACTGGGCCGCACCCGGCGCTGCCGAGCCGGAGGAATAGGTCCGCCATGGACACGGTCGCGGATCGTCGGATCGCCTCCGCCGCGCTGGCGCTCAGGCACGTGTTCGTGCGCGACCTCGTGCTCGCCGCCGCGATCGGCGTGCACGGTCATGAGCAGGGGCGGCGGCAGCGCGTTCGGATCAACCTCGATCTCGGCGTCGAGGAGGACGGCGCGCTCGCCTGTGCAGGCCCCGCCGACCCGCACGAGCTGCTTTCGCGGGTGGTGGATTACGCTGCCGTGGTCGAGGCGGTGCGCCGGATCATCGGCTCTGGCCATGTCGCCCTGGTCGAGACCCTGGCCGAGCGGATCGCCTCTGCCTGCCTGGCTGACCGGCGTGTCAGGCTGGCTCGCGTTCGGGTTGAGAAGCTCGATGCGATCGATGGGGCCGAGTCGGTCGGAATCGAGATCGAGCGGCGCAACCCCGTCCCGTGACCGCCGGACTTGTCCACCGCCGGCGTGCGTATCAGGAGCGGCAGCCGTGTCACGCCGCCGTCATCGACAAGCCGCTCGCCGGTCGTCAAGCACAAAATTTTCGTAAGGAAAAACAATGGTCAAGCTCGAGCTGCCCAAACGCTGGGCAATCCGATAAAGTGCAGGAAACAGGCGGGACTCACGGTTTGGCGAGGAGCTTCCTCACAGAGTTGTCCACAGCGCCGGTGGATCATCCCCGACCGGGCGCCGCGCGCAGACGTGTCAGGCAGAACGCGCATGACGCGAACCGCTGGTGACGATACGCCAGGAAGTGGCACCGTCGAGGGCGCTGCCCAGGGCACGTCCGGCGCTGGCGTGATCCTCGCCGCGCTGGCCGTGCTGCCCGATGCTCCGGGCGTCTACCGCATGCTCGACCGCGCTGGCCGCGCCCTCTATGTCGGCAAGGCGCGCAGCCTGAGGAAGCGTGTGGCCGCCTACACGCGCCCGGCGCGGCTCCCCGAACGGCTGCGGCGGATGGTGAGCCTCACCGCAGCGCTCGAGATCATCACGACGCACACCGAGGCCGAGGCGCTGCTGCTCGAGAGCAACCTGATCAAGCGGCTCGAGCCGAAGTTCAACATCGTGCTGCGCGACGACAAGTCCTACCCCTGGCTGATGCTGACGGGCGGTCACCCCTTCCCGCGGATCGCCAAGCACCGCGGCGCGATGAAGCCCGAGGCGCAGTATTTCGGCCCCTATGCATCTGCCTGGGCGGTCAACCAGGCGATGACGGCGCTGCAGCGCGCCTTCCTGCTCCGCTCCTGCACAGACGCGATGTTCGACCGGCGCACCCGACCCTGCCTGCTCTACCAGATCAAGCGCTGCGCCGCGCCCTGCGTCGGCCGCATCTCCACGGAGGAATACGCTCGGCTCGTCGCGCAGGCGAAACGGTTCCTCGGAGGACATTCGGCCGACGTGCAGAAGGAGCTCGCCGCGGAGATGGAAGCCGCGGCGGCGGCGCTTGCCTTCGAGCACGCGGCACGGCTGCGCGACCGGATCAGGGGCCTCACCCACGTCCAGGGAACGGACGCTGTGAACGCGCAAGCCGTTGGCGATGCCGATGTGATCGCGCTGCACCAGACGGGCGGGGCGAGCGCGATCCAGGTGTTCTTCATCCGCTCCGGACGCAACAACGGCAACCGCGCCTTCTTCCCAACCCATGCCGCCGGCGAGGGGCCGGGTGCGGTGCTCGGCGCCTTCATCGGCCAGTTCTACGACGACAAGCCGCCGCCCAGGCTGCTCCTGCTCAGCCACGCGATCCCAAGCGAGCGTCTGGTCGCCGACGCGCTCTCGCTCAAGGCCGGAGGCGCGGTGACGATCGCCGTGCCCAAGCGCGGGCCGAAGCGCGAGATGGTCGCTCTCGCCGAGACCAACGCGCGCGAGGCGCTCGAGCGAAGGCTCGCTGAACGCGCCGGCCAAAGCGCCCTGCTCGAGGGCCTCGCACGGGTGTTCGGGCTCGCCGCCCCGCCCGGGCGGATCGAGGTCTACGACAACAGCCACACGCGCGGGCGCGAGGCCTATGGCGTCATGGTCGTGGCCGGTCCCGCCGGGTTCGTGAAGGCCGCCTACCGCAAGTTCATCATCAAGGGCGAGATCACGCCCGGCGATGATCTGGCGATGCTGCGCGAGGTGCTGGCGCGCCGCTTCGGGCGGCTCCTGCGCGAGGAGGGCGGCGCTGAGCAGCGCGGCGAGTCCTGGCCAGACCTCGTCCTGATCGACGGTGGGCGGACGCAGCTCGACGCCGCGCTCGAGACGCTCGCCGAACTCGGCGTCGAGGATGTTCCCCTGGTCGCGATCGCCAAGGGGCCGGACCGCAACGCCGGCCGCGAGCGCTTCTTCGTGCCAGGCCGCGAGCCCTTCGAGCTCCCGGTGCGCGACCCCGTGCTCTACTATCTCCAGCGCCTGCGCGATGAGGCGCATCGCTTCGCCATCAGCGCGCATCGCGCGGCGCGGCAGAAGACGCTCTCGCGCTCCGGCCTCGACCAGGTCGAGGGCATCGGGCCGGCGCGCAAGCGGGCGCTGCTCAACCATTTCGGCTCTGCCCGCGGCGTCGCCCAGGCTGGGCTCGCCGCGCTCGAGGCCTGCCCCGGCATCGACCGCGCGCTTGCGTTGCGGATCTATGAACATTTCCATCCCGGTGCCGCCCCCGCTAGACTGAGCTCGGCCGGGGAAGGGTGAGCCGCCACGGCCGAAGCGCGTGCGGACGTGGCCGCTCGCGCGCGCGACGACGCAGGGTGCCGTGGCGACCGACCTTCCCAACCTCCTGACTCTCTCGCGGATCGCCGCGATCCCGATGATCGCCGCGCTGATGCTCGCCCGCGCCCCGTGGGCCGACCTTGCGGCCTGCGCCCTCTTCACCGCCGCCGCCGTGACCGACTGGCTCGACGGAAGGCTCGCGCGCGCGCGCGGCATCACCTCCGATTTCGGCCGGATGCTCGACCCCATCGCCGACAAGCTGCTCGTCGGCGCGACGCTGATGCTGCTCGCTGGCTTGGGCCGTCTCTCCGACCTCGGGCTGGTCGCCGCCGTCGTGATCATGCTGCGCGAGATCACCGTCTCGGGGCTGAGGGAGTATCTCGCGGGCCTCGCCGTCGGGCTTCCTGTGACGGCGCTCGCGAAGTGGAAGACCGGCGTGCAGATGGTCGCTCTCGGCCTCCTGGTCGCGGGTGACAGTTCGGCCGCCCTGCTCAGCCTCTCCGTCCTGCCGGTCTCGCTTGCCGGAGAGGCGCTCTTGATGCTCGCCGCCGCGCTCACGCTCGTGACGGGGTGGGACTATCTCGCCGCAGGGCTCCGCCATGTCGCGCGCGAGGACAAGGCGATACGCGAGGCGCGCGGCCCTGCCGAGTAGCGGCCGCCCGTCGCTTCGGGCATGGTGGCCCGACCCTTCCAGGAGCGATGCCATGCGAGAGACACGCCGGATCGAACCCTCGCCGTCTGCTCGGCCCCG
>Ga0272446_1003090_pt1 | contig 21562 bp, 19 predicted proteins | sample YNPCB0061_FD_194587 | JGI IMG/M metagenome (GOLD analysis project Ga0272446, IMG submission 194587) | Hot spring microbial mat communities from Yellowstone National Park, WY, United States - YNP-CB-006-1 | ecosystem: Environmental > Aquatic > Thermal springs > Hot (42-90C) > Sediment | place... | reverse complement strand
GTGTCCGGATCGGGTTGTCGGCTTGCGATCAGCCGGACGGCCTGGCCGAGGAGCGCGCCGGCCAGCAGCGCCAGCAGCGTCACCCAGCCGATGTGGAGCGTGGGCGTGGCCGCGCGGGCGAAGATGCCGAACTTGCCCCAGTAGCTTTGTTGCACGAAAGCGATAGCTTCCGGCAAGCGCGCCGGCAGCGCCGCCAGGTTGGCGCGATAGTCGCGGATCACCCGCACGGCCTGACCATACACGCCCAACGGCTGGGCCATCTCCAACACAATTTGCCCCAGCAACGGCAGGGCCGCTTCCGCCGATGGGTTTGGCGCCGGCAGCGCAATCCCCTGCTCCGCAGTCTGGATGTAAACGCGCAGGCTGTCTATCTGCACCGGCGCGCGGGTTTCACCAAGCAAAGTCACCGCTAACCTCGACGTGTTGGGCGATAAGCGCACGGTGGCGCTGACCGGCTGCCAGCCAGCCTGTGCGCCAAACACAACCCTGCCCATGTTACCATTGTCTTCGCTCAGCAGCAGGCTGCCCCGGGCGCCGGGCGCGCCTTTGACCCACGCCTCCACGACGACCAGGCTGCCGTCGGCCAGTCCAAACGGCCGTTTGAACGATGCCGTCAGCGACGTCTGTTGCAGCGCAAACGAGCGGCTGCCCTCGCGCGCGTCGTCGGCCGTCCAGGTGGGCTGCCAGGGCGACGCGCTGCGCCAGTTGGCCGGCGTCGGGCCGGGGACGAAGTAGAGCGCGACGGCGATGACGCTCAGCGCAGCCAGCCCGCCCGCGCCGGCCAGCAGAACCCGCCTGGCCCGCCGGCGCTCCATTCGCCGCAGCGCCCATGCCCCCACCACCAGCGGCGCCCACAACACCAAAAAGACCCCCGTGCGCTTGGCGTAGATCGCCAGGATCACCAGCGCCAGCATCAGCAACAGGCGCGGCCAGGGATAGCCCCGCCGCCAGCCGCGCGCCACCTGCCAGGTCAGCGCCGAGGCGAACAGCATCACCCCATTGTCGTTGTTCACCCCGCTGCCGATATAGACAAACATCGGCTGCAGCACACTGAACAGGCCGGCCCCAATCACCGCCGGCCAGCGCCAGGCGAACAGCTCGCCGGCGGTCAGCACGATAAACATCACCCCCAGCGCAAAGATCACGCGCGAGGCAAGCCGCAGCGCGCGCAACTGGTCGTCAATCGGCTGATCGATCACCAGCGCCTGAACCGGCGCCAGCAGCGCGTAGTAGACCGGCGTCGCGTTTTGCAACTGACTGAACGCATAAACAAACGCGTCACCGACCACTGCCGTGTCCGGGATCGCCCCGCCAGAAGTCCAGCCGCCGGGCAAAATGCGCGCCGGCGGCTGTTCCGGTCGCCGGTAGCCCAGGTACTCCCAGTAGTGGTTCTCCCACATCGAGCGCAGCATCTGCGCCTGAAGGGCGGGATCGGCGTCGGCCGGCGTCGGTCGCCGGCCCAGCCGGGTCAACAGGTGGACATACTCGAAGTGCGCCGCCTCGTCCGGGATCTGCCACAGCGGGATGATGGCGCCCCACAGATTGGCGTGGATGAAGGCGGCGAGGAAGAAGGCGCCGACAACCAGGGCGCACGTGCGGCGCATCGGCGCATCCATGCGAGGCGTTAGGTCAGGCATGAGGCAGGAGAGGCTGCCGGGCCGATGCGCCGGCGGCTACCATTCAAAGCTCTGCGCGACAATTACGCCCTCTTCACGGGCGCGCTGCACAAACGTTGGGCGGGCATAGTGCGTGATCAACAGCGGCGCAATCTCCACGCCGGGAAACTGCTCGCGCACGACCTCCACCTTGCGAGCCAGTTGCGCCAACACGTCGCGCTCTTCCTGGTGGTTTGCGCGCCGTTCGTCCAGTTGCAATTTGGTCTCGCCAACAATCAGCACTTCGCGGCCGTTGCGGCGCGCGCGGCCAAAGAGATTGATTTCTTCGCCGGCGACTTCGGTGCGCACCAGACGATTGACCACCTCCAACCCATGCTCGCGCGAGAGGAAGGCCGGCAACATGCGATAGGCTTCATTTTCGAGCGCATAGCTCATGCTGCGAGACAGCCCGCCCACTTCAGAGCGCACCTGGGTCAGGCCGCGCGCGACAATGCTCACCTGCTGAGCCAGTTCTTCCATGCGCATGGCCAGCGTGTCCACGCGCTGCTCCGTGCGCTTCTGCGCTTCGGCCAGTTCTTCCACGCGCTGCTCCGTGCGCTTCTGCGCTTCGGCCAGTTCTTCCACGCGCTGCTCCGTGCGCTTCTGCGCTTCGGCCAGTTCTTCCACGCGCTGCTCCGTGCGCTTCTGCGCTTCGGCCAGCTCTTCCACGCGCATGGCCAGCGTGTCCACGCGCTGCTCGGTGCGCTGCTGAGCCTGGGCCAGCTCGCGCACGATCCCCTTCAATTCGTTGAAGTCGCTGGTTTTAACCAGGCTGTTATAGGCGTCTGTAATCACTTCCGCCAGCACTTCCGCCTGCTGTGGAGGAAAATAGAGCTTGAGCCTTTTCTGAGCGCGCTCCTGCTGCGATTCGATCTGCATGATGTCATTCTACAGCATCGATAGCTGCGGGGTATACTGCTGGCCGGCTTGAGCCTGTTACATATTCGGGGAGACTGAGCCAGCTTGATTTCCAACACTTACTCCACGTCCACCCCCCATGGCGGGGCGTTGGTCGATCGCGTGTTGCAAGGCGACGCCCGGCAACACGCCCAACAGCGCGCGCAGACCTTGTTGCGCATCCCCCTGTCGCCCGTTAATCTGTCCGACCTGGAACTGATCGCCATTGGCGCGTATTCGCCGCTCACCGGCTTCATGAGCCAGGGCGACTACGTGTCCGTCGTGCGCGAGATGCGCCTGACCAATGGCCTGGTCTGGTCGATCCCGATCACGCTGGCCGTCACCGACGAGGTTGCCGCCGGCATCCGCGAAGGCCAGGAGGTGGCCCTGTGTGAAGGCGAGCGCCCCCTGGCGATCATGACCGTCACCGAGAAATACGGCTACGACAAGCAGGAAGAGGCCGGCCAGGTCTATCGCACCACCGACGAGGCGCACCCCGGCGTCGCCCGGCTCTACCGCCAGGGCGATGTGCTGCTGGGCGGCAACCTCTGGCTGTTCGATCGCCCCTCTGTCATGGGCACTGAATTCCCCGACCTGCGCCTGACACCTGCGCAGGCCCGCCAGGCGTTTGCCGAACGCGGTTGGCGGCGCGTCGTCGGCTTTCAGACCCGCAACCCCATCCATCGCGCCCACGAGTACATCCAGAAAGTGGCTATGGAGATCACGGACGGGTTGCTGCTGCATCCTCTGGTCGGCGAGACCAAGTCCGACGATATTCCGGCCGACGTGCGCATCGAGAGCTATCAGGCGTTGTTGCGCGAGTATTACCCGGCCAACCGGGTTGTGCTCAGCGTCTTTCCGGCTGCCATGCGCTACGCCGGGCCGCGCGAAGCCATTTTCCACGCCATCTGCCGCAAAAACTATGGCTGCACCCACTTCATCGTCGGGCGCGACCACGCCGGCGTCGGCAACTATTACGGCACCTATGACGCCCAGCGCATCTTCGACGAGTTCAAGCCGGAAGAGATCGGCCTGACGCCGCTGTTCTTCGAGCACACGTTCTACTGCCGCAAGTGCGGCGCTATCGTCAGCGCCAAGACCTGCCCGCACGGCAAGGAAGACTGGCTCATTCTGAGCGGCACACAGGTGCGCCAGAAGCTCGAACACGGCGAGCCGCTGCCCGAAGAATTCACACGTCCCGTCGTCGCCCAGGCGCTGATCAACGGCCTGCGCCGCAAACAACAGACCACTGACTCCTGACTCCTGACCACTCCCCATGGAACACAAAGGCTTTACCATCTGGTTCACCGGCCTGTCCGGCGCCGGCAAATCCACGCTCGCCAACCTCATCGCCGAGGACCTGCGCGCCCGCGGCATGAAAGTCGAAATTCTGGACGGCGACGTCGTGCGCACCCATCTCAGCAAGGGGCTGGGCTTCTCGAAAGAGGATCGCGACACCAACATCCGCCGTATTGGCTGGGTGTGCGAGGTGCTCAGCCGCAACGGCGTCGTCGCCATCGCCGCGGCCATTTCCCCCTACCGCGAGATCCGCGACGAACTGCGCGGCAAGATCCAGAATTTTGTCGAGGTCTACGTCGAAGCGCCGATCGAGGTGCTGGCCGAGCGCGACGTGAAGGGCCTGTACAAGAAGGCGCTGGCCGGCGAGATCAAAAACTTCACCGGCGTGTCCGACCCTTACGAGCCGCCGCTCAACCCCGAGATCGTGTGCAACTCGGCCGCCGAAACGGTTGAGCAGAGCCGGGCGAAGATCCTGTCCCGGCTGGCCGAACTGGGCTATCTGGTCTGAAATTCACCCCGAAGAGAAGATCAACCACAAAGAACCAAATGTCACGAAGGCGACCCTTTTCAACTCGCGCTTTGTGTTGATTGTTTGTGGTTCACCCTTCTATCTCTGGCCGCCAAACAACTGGCTGGCCAGCGCATCCCCCTCCTGCGGCACATAGATCGCGCCAAACTGCGCCTCGTATTTCTCGATGTTCTCCTGCAACGCGCGCAACAGCAGCTTGGTGTGCATGGGCGTCATGACGATGCGCGCGCCGACCCTGGCTGTCGGCATGTTGGGCAGCACGCGCGCAAAGTCAAAGATGAACTCAGACGGCGAATGCTGGATCACCACCAGGTTGGAGTAAGTGGCGTCGAGCGCGGGCGGCAGTTCGATCTGCAACTGCGGCGGCTGCGGCTGAGGTTGAGGTTGAGATTGTTTCGGTTGTTGGGCCATGCGGCCATTCTATCAGGCGGGCGCTGCGCGAGTGAAAAAAGCAACGGCGGCAGATGGACTCTGCCGCCGTGTGACATCACCCTGCCCTTCGCCTGCGTCAGAAGGGAATATTCTCGTCGTGTCCGCCGGCGCCCTCGACACTCACCTCACCTTCCGTTGCGCCGGCGCCTTCGCTCTTGGGGCTGAGGAATCGGATGGTGTTGGCGACAACTTCGAAGCTGGCGCCGACCGTGCCATCCTGCCGGGTGTAGGTTTGCGGGCCGCCGGTCTTGGGGTCGGCGCGCAGCCGGCCTTCAACCAGCACCATCTTGCCTTTGCTCAGATACTGGTTCACCGTTTCCGCCTGCTTGCCAAACACAGATACACGCCACCAGGTGGTTTCCCGGACTTGCTGGCCATCCTTGCCGGTGTAGGCGCGATCTGTGGCCATGCTGAATGATGTGACCGGATCGCCATTCGGCATATAGCGCATTTCCGGGTCGCGTCCCAATCGTCCCACGAGAATCAAGTTCTGATACATGACGCCCTCCTAAAGCGTGTTACTGGAGTGGAATCTTACACCCTATTAGTCGCGCAGCCTTTGCTAGGGCTGCACGACTCTGCGCAGATAAATGCCGGCGCCCCAGCCCGTCATGCCGTCATTCGGATCGCGGAGTTGCCACCACGTGTAGCCATCGGCGTCAGTCGGCCCGCCAACCACTTCGTACACAGATCCTTCGGGCAGGCTGCGAATGCGCTCCGCAGAGCGGTTCGGTTCGCGGCGAAAGTTCAGCCCATTCGGGCCGGTGTCGACCACCTTGACCTGCGCGCCGACGAAGATCGGGTCGTCCGAAACCGCCAGAACGGTGGGTGTGGGCGGCGGCGGGGTGTCGGTTGGGGGCGCATAGGGTGTTGCCGTAGGGGGCGCAAAATCCGTCGCCGTCGGGGTGATGATCAACAGGGTGGCCGTGGGGGCCAGCGCAAGCGTGTTTAGCGCGGGACGATTGTTGTTGATGACGGTGGCGACGAGCAGGCAAGCGAACCCGACCAGCACGAGGCTCGCCAGGGCCGGGATCCAGGCCGGCGCTCTCTGGCGCGGGGACTGACGCGGCTCGCGGGGCAATCGGGCGAATGGCCGCAAGTCCTCCTCCCAGTGGATGGCATCGTGATCCACACCACCGCGCCGGCTGGGCGTTTTTTGAACTGACATGCGCTCTAGTGTAGCAGGTTGATGGGCCGCGCCGGGGCCGCGCTGCGCCTCTCGCCGCGCAAAAACTCACCGGGCGGGAGTGGGTGTTGCCTGCGCGCGGGTGCTCTCAAAACGCACGTAGTAGATGTGCGTGGATGCGCCGGCGTCATCATAGCCGGCCACGATGAACAGAGCCGTGTGCCGGTCGCCCTTGCTTTTAGCGAACGTGCACAACAGGCCGCCCAGACTGGCAGTCTGAGTGCACCCCGGCTGCTTCTCCGCATTCCAGCCGGCGTCGGCCATGCGCTCGGCCGTATAGAACGATTGCACCTCCGCTGGCGTGACAGCAGCGCGATGGATCACAAAATCAAAGCTGTTGAGTTTGAGGTTGCTGTCGCGCGCCATGTCGCTGGCGGAGGAATAGAGCGCCAGCCTGAGCAAAAGCGGCAGGTCCAACTCGACCGCGTCTGCGCCGGCCAGCGGCGGCACATCCGGCCATAGTCGAGCGGCGCTGTTCTGGCTGCCGCTGCGGGTCACTGGCCGGGCCACACCTTCGACGACACTGCACGCGCCGGTGAGCGCCATCGCAACAACGCACGCGCTGATCAGGACTCTGCGTAGGGTTGAGCTCACGTCATGCCTCCGGCGCCCTTATTATCGCCGCAGATGCGCAGCCGGCCTACCTGACGAGTGCCCTACGATTCGCATTTCGCTCCCCAACCGGCGCAAGGCCCGGTTGCGCAAATGGGGCATTCTGTTCATAATTCCCTCTGTCCGAGGGGCATCGGCCCAATGTGCATGACAGGGCTTCGGCCCATGACTTCAGGAGGTAAACACAACAATGGCATCTGTCAAACGTGTCGTTTCGCTGATCCCGCTGTTCGCCCTTCTGCTCGCCGGCTGTGCGACTGGCCCCACAGACATCGGCGAAGCCAATCGAGACTTCATGATCGCCTTGCCCAGGATTGTGGTCGAGATTGACGCCGAAGGCGCCCCGTCGATTTCCGGCATCACGCCGGAACTCCTGGCGCTGGCCGGCATGGACCCCGCCATGTTCGCGCTGCCAAAGGACCTGGTGGACACCATGGTTGCCGGCGACATCCAGCACCTGGAGATCCTGCACAAGAACGATGGCCTGTTTATCTTCGTCAACGCCAAGCCTCTGCCGCACATCAGTTGGAGCAGCCAGTCGATGAACACGCTTGGCAACACCATCGAGCTGTTCGGCGTCATGCCGGCCGAACAGGCGCGCGTCGTCAAGATGCTGTTGCCGCGCCTGCAGAATATCGGCCTGAACATTGCGGTGAAGTTCCCGGTCAAGAGCGGCGGCACAGAGATCCCTCTCCGCGATGCGACCGCCAGGACAGAACTGCCGCCGCCCAGCGCCGCTTCTGACGTGATCGCCAAAACGCGCCTGACGCTGCGCTTCGACCAGGCCGGCGTGCCCTCCATTGCCGGCGTGTCCACCCGCGACCTCGAAGCCCTGTTCGGCGGCGCGGGGTTCGACTTCCGCATGCTCGAACTTGGCTCGGATATGGTGGGCAATCTGCAAAGCCAGAATATCCAGCACATCGTGCTGCACACCACACCCGATGGCATCACCGTCTACGTGAACGGCGAGGCGCTGCCCAACATCGTGTGGAGCGAGGAATATCTGAAGAACACAGCCGATCTGGCCAATGCATTCCTGACCGATCCGGCGCTCGCCAATGTGCGCGAGGTGGTCAGCACCATCGTGCCGAACATCCGCCGCGTCGATTCTGAAATCATCATCCAGTTCCCGGTCGCCCAGGGCCAGCAACCGATTGCGCTGCCCGGCAACTAACCAGGACTTTTGGGGCGGATGGCGCCGGCGCTCCTGTGAGGGCAAGACGCTATAATCCGCGCAGGTGAAGGGCAAGCCCCTTCACCTTCGTGTCCGACCCAACCCTTTTAATGAGGAGTTACGACGACATGAACGTTCCACGGAAAAACGGCATCCTGCGGATCGTGGCGATCGTTTACAAGGTGCTGGCCTGGGTGGTGCTGGCGGTTGGCGTGATATTGGGCGTGGTCCTGCTGGTGGCAGCCCAGCAGATATTCGCCGGCATTTGGTTCGGCGGCCTAAACCTGATCGGCCTGGTCTTTATCGTGATCGGTCTGGTGAACTTTGCTTCGCTGTACATCACCGGCGCGACCGCAGAGGCCGCGTCTGAGGCCGAGTACACTGCGCGCGTCAACCAGGACATGATCGAGCAATTGACGCGCATGCTTAAAGCCGCTGAAAACAAGCCGACGGCAGCCCCCGCCCCGCAGCCGGTGAATCTGCCCACCACGGCCCCGGCGCGCCCGGCAGACACGCCCCCCTTGCCGCCTCCGCCCGCGAACTAAGCCGGGCCAGACGCGGTCGCGCGCGCCTTCATTCGTTCGGTTCTCAAGCCTCCTGCCAGACGCTGGCAGGAGGCTTTGCTGTCAGTGCTCACCCATCATTTGCGCCCGCACCAGCCGCGCATAGTAGCCGTCGGCTTTGGCGGCCAGCGTCTGATGATCGCCGATCTCGACGATCTGGCCTGCGCGCAACACCACGATCTGATCCGCCTTGCGAATCGTGGACAGCCGGTGGGCGATAACGATGGAGGTGCGGCCCGCCATCAGCCGCTCCAGCGCCTGCTGGATGAGCTGCTCTGTTTCGGTGTCCACAGCCGAAGTCGCCTCGTCAAGAATCAGAATGGGCGTGTCGGCCAGGATGGCGCGCGCGATGGACATGAGCTGGCGCTGGCCAACGGAGAACTGCGAGCCGCGCTCATGAGCCAGCGTGTTGTAGCCCTCTGGCAATTTGGCGATGAACTCGTGACAGTTGGCCAGTTTGGCGGCGGCGATGATCTCGTCCAGGGTTGCCGCCGGCCGGCCATAGCGAATGTTGTTGGCGATGGTGTCGGTGAAGATGAACGGCTCCTGGAGCACCACGGCGATCTGTTGCCGGCGCAACGACTCCTGGGTGACAGAGCGGATGTCGATGCCGTCAATGAGAATGCGCCCCTGCGTCACATCGTAGAACCGGCTGACCAGGCTGGCGATGGTGGTCTTGCCCGAGCCGGTCTGGCCGACCAGCGCCGCCAGTTGGCCGGGCGGGATGCGCAGGTTGATGTCCTTCAGCGCCATGCGCGATCCATCGTAGCTGAACCACACATGGTCGAACACGATCTCGCCCTTCACGCGCGGCATGACAGCGGCGCCCGGCGTGTCGCCCACGCTGGGCTGGGTGTCGAGCAGCTCGAACACCTTCTCCGCCGACGCCAGCGTTGCCTGCAGCACGATGTAGGAATTGGTGAAGGTGCTGATCGGCCCCCACAACGCGTTGATGTAGGCGGCAAAGGCAACCAGCGTGCCCACCGTCAACGTCGATGTCGCGCCGATCTGATAGGCCGCCACATACAACACCGCCGCCAGACCAAACGCACGGGTCATCTCCACGATCGGCCCCAGCTGCGCGCTGAGAGAAATCACCTTCATCCATCGCTCGACCACCATCTTGTTGGCGGCAATGAATTGCTGAAAGTTGACCTGCTGGCGCACAAACGCCTGGATCACGCGCATGCCGGCAATGTTTTCCGCCAGGAAGATGTTGAAGCGCGTGGCGTATTCGCGCACCGCCTCCCAGCCGGCGTGCATGCGCGGCCGCAGATACAGGGCTGCCCCAACCAGCGCCGGCAACGTCAACAACGCCACCACCGCCAGCCCCGCGTCAATCGCCAGCATGAAGGCAATCACCACCACGGCTGACATGGCGTCGTGGAAGATGGAGGCCACCTGGTTGGTGAGAAAGTCATTCAGCGTGGTCACGTCGCTCTGGAAGCGCGCCATGATCTTGCCGACCGGCCACGACTCGAAGAAGTTGAACGACAGCCGCTGGATGTGGTGAAACAACTGGCGGCGGATGTCGAACAGCACGCGTTGGCTGATGCGCACAATGGACAGCGTGCGCACGCCAAAACCGGCGTAGTTGACGGCGTGCAGAATCACCGCGACCAGCGCGAGCAGGTAGAACTCCCCGTCGATGCGCTTCACCGCGATGTGCTGGTCGATCAACACGCGGTCGATGAACGGGTACATCTGAGCGATCGCCACGCACAGCATGTACAGGCTGATTGTGCCGGTCATCCGCCACTTGTACGGGCCGAGATAGCGAAACAGGCGGCGCAGCGTCTTCAACGCCGGCTGGGGCGGCGGCGCATCTGCGTCAGTCGCGCGGCGCGCCCGCTGTGTCATCCCTCGCAACATCGCTCCTCCCGATACGCAGTACGCAATACGCAACACGCAACGCGCGCCGCGCCTATGATCCCGGCATTACGAGCGCCGGCGCTTTGCTCAACACCTCGCCCATTGACTCCGAGGAGGTCATGCGCTGCAGCTCGAGCACGCGCTGATAGTAACCGCCGCTGTGGGTCAGTTCCTCCGCCGTGCCCTGCTCCACAATCTCCCCTTCTTGCAACACCACAATCCGGTCGGCCTGTTGCACCGTGGACAGGCGGTGAGCAATCAGGATCGTCGTGCGCCCGCGCATCACCTCGCCGATGGCAGCCTGCAACAGGCGTTCGGTCTCGGCATCGACGGCTGACATGGAATCATCCAGAATCAGGATTTTGGGGTCGAGCAGAATGGCGCGGGCAATAGCAACGCGCTGGCGTTGTCCACCTGACAGTCCGACCCCGCGTTCGCCGATCAGGGTGTCGTAGCCTTCCGGCAACTGGCTGATGAATTCGTGCGCCTGCGCCAGGCGGGCGGCGCGCTCGATCTGCTCGCGCGTGGCGTCTGGCCGGCCAAAGGCGATGTTCTCCGCGATGGTGGCCGAGAACAACAGGCCGTCCTGCGCCACGATGCCGATCTGCCGGCGCAACTCGTCCAGGTCCACCGACCGCACATCGCAGCCATCCACCAGCACCCGGCCGGAGGTGGGGTCGTAGAAGCGGCCGATCAGGTGAACGAGGGTGCTCTTGCCGGCCCCGGTGGCGCCGACGACCGCCAGCGACGCGCCGGCCGGCACATGCAGGTTGATGTTCTTCAGCGTGTTGGCTTTGGCAGTCGCATACTTGAAGTGGACGTTCTCGAAGCGAATGTCGCCCTTGATCTCGCCCAGGCGGACAGGGTTGTCGGGCGTCCTGATCGTCACTGGCTCGTCGAGCATTTCAAAGATGCGCACCGCCGCCGTCGCCGTCTGCCCCAGCGTCGTGAGTTGCGTGCCCAGGGCGTTCACGGCGCCCAGCATCAGGTCGGTGAAGCTGATGCTGGCGACCAGCGTGCCGAGCGATATCACACCCTCGACCACCTGGATGCCGCCCACCACAATGAGCGCCAACTGCATCAGACGCGGGATCGCGCCGATGAACGGGTAGCGCGTGTACCAGCCGTCATTCGCTTCGATGTGCAACTTCTGAAGCGCCCGCACTGAATTCAGATACTTGTCCTCTTCCTGCTGTTCCTGCGCAAATGACTTGACGACTTTGATCCCGGCCAGGCTGTCCTGCAACACGCCCGACACGACCGCGTTCTGCTCGTGGATGCGCCGGTTGATGCGATGCCAGCGCTGGTAGAGCACATACAGCGTCACGCCCGACGCCACCGTGGGGATGATGGCGATCGCGGCCAGCAGCAGATTCAGTCGCACCAGCGCAGCCAGCATCACCACAACGGTGGTCACGTGGTTGATCGAGTCGATCAGAATAAACGCCAGGAAAATGCGGGTGCTCTCCACGTCGCTGGTGATGCGCGACATCAGCCGGCCGGTTTGTTCGTTGTCGTAAAAGCTGTAGGGCAGGGCCAGCAGCTTGCGGTACAGCGCGGTGCGAATGTCGGTCACAACGTGCTGGCCCAGCCGCTCGCGGTCGCGGCTGTAAAAATACTGAAAGAGCGCGCGCACAATCGCCACCCCCAGCAACAAGGCCAGATAAGGCGGCAGCAGGTCGAACTGCTGCGTGGCGATCACCTCATCCACAATGGCGCCGGTGACGATCGGGCCGATGGTGAGCAGCGCAGCCAGGCTCAACGTCAGAAAGGCAAGCCAGACAACCATCTGGCGGTGCGGCTTCAGGAAGCCGATCAATCGTTTCATGGGGAAGTGCGATTGAAGTTGAGATGAGGCCGAGGAGTTAGACGGCCTTCTGTTGGTCCGAAGATGAGATGCGCTTGTCGCCCAGCGTCACGCGCTTTTCCGTGCCGGCCAGCAGGCGGGCGATGTTGGGTCGCAGGGCCAGCGCCTGCAACAGGACCACGCCCCAGCCGAACGCGCCATAGGCGAGTGGGACGCTGTCGCCGCTCAGCGCCGCAATCGAGAAGACCAGCGCAATCGACAGGCCCGACAGCAGCGTGGCCAGAGAGGCGTAGCCGATGACAAAGAGGACGAACACGCCAACCACCAGACCCGGCAGACCGCCCAACGTCCACAACGCCAACGCAGTGCCGGCGGCCGTCGCGCCGCCGGCGCCGCCGCGAAATCCCAGGAAGCACGACGCATTGTGACCCAGCACGACGCCCACCCCGGCCAGCGCCTCGGCCCAGCCCAGCGTCTGTGGAAACAACGCCCGCGCAATCCACACCACGACGACGCCCTTGCCGATGTCCAACAGGGCAGTGGCTAACCCGGCCGGGAAGCCGGCCACGCGAAACACATTTGTGCCCCCCGTGCGCCCGCTCCCGTATTCGCGGATGTCCACGCCCTTCACCAGCCTGACAATGAGATAGCCAAACGGGATCGAGCCGATCAGGTAGCCGATCACACCGCAGCCCAGCGATATGAGTAACGCGCTCACAGTGACAATACTAACACCGTTGCGCAGCCAGGTGTTGCGCCTGAGCGGTTCGCGCCGCTGCGATAAACGCGCAACCGGTGTACGATGGAACCTGTGACGCCCGGCCGCGTCATTGATGTAGTCACAGCAGGTAATAACGACAAGGAGGAAATGCCATGACATCCCGGATCATTCGCGCGACCGCGCGCCTGTTCGTTGCCCTGATTGCGCTGGCCGGCTGCGCCCGCGCCGCCGCCCCAGCCGCGACATACGAAGAGCGCTACGGCGACGCCGTGGCGCCGGCTGCCGAAGCGCCGCAACAGCCGTCTGGCGGCGGCTCAGCCAACGTTCAATCCCCCGACAGCCAGACCATCGCCAATCGCATGGTGGTCCGCAACGCCAGCCTCACCCTGGTGGTCGATGATCCGTCGGCGCAACTGGACGCCGTGGCGCGCATGGCCGGCGAGTTGCAAGGCTACGTGGCCTCATCCAGCGCCAGCAAGTATCAGCAGGGCGTGCGCGTTGCGATGACCTTGCGCGTGCCGGCGGAGCAGTTCGAGGAAGCCCTGCGCCGGCTGCGCGCCCTCGCCAGCGAAGTCCGCGAGGAGCAAATCTCCGGCCAGGATGTGACCGCCGAGTACATCGATCTCAGCTCGCGCCTGAAGAACCTCGAAGCCGCCGAAGCGCAACTGCGCGAGATCATGGACAACGCCACCAACACCGAGGATGTGCTGTCTGTGTTCAATCAGCTCACCCAGATTCGCGGCGAGATCGAAGTCATCAAGGGGCGCATGCAGTTTCTGTCGCAGTCGGTGGCGCTGGCGACGATCAACGTGACTATGCTGCCCGATGCGCTGGCGCAGCCGGTGCAGATCGCCGGCTGGCGGCCCGAAGGCGTGGTCAAAGACGCCGTCGAGGCGCTGGTGTCGATTCTGCAAGGCCTGGTCAGCCTGTTGATCTGGCTGGTGATTGTGGCGATCCCGGTAGGTCTGGTGCTGGTCAGCCCGTTCGTCGCGCTGATCCTGATCCTGCGACGGCGCAGCCGGCGCAAGGCAACACAGCATCCACAGTCGCCCCCCGTTCCACCAACCCAGCCCAACCTCTGACCCAATACGCAATACTCACCACGCACGACGCGCCATGACTCCCGCTCCCCCTCTAACCCCCCACGCGCCGCTGAACGCGATCCTCGCGGCGGCGCTCCAGGCAGCCGACCCGGCCCAGGCTCTTCAACGCCATGTCCGGCGCGACGGCGACCGGTTGCAGGTAGATGGTCAGTCCTATGATCTGGCTCAGTGTGACGAGGTGCGGCTGATTGCCGTGGGCAAAGCCGCCGCGCCGATGGCCAGCGCCGCTCTGGCGCTGATGGGCGATCGTGTGTCGCGCGCGGTTGTCGTGACCAAATACGGGCATCTGGCCGGCCATGTGTGGCCGGCCAACACGCCGCGCGACTTCGCGCTCATCGAATCCGCCCACCCCGTGCCCGACGAAAACAGCTTGCGCGCCGGCGAAGCCGTGTGCGCGGCGCTGGCCGGCTGCGCCGAGCGCACCCTGGTGGTGGCCTGCATCTCCGGCGGCGCATCGGCGCTGGTGATTGCGCCGCACGCGGGCGTCTCGCTGAACACCATGCGCGCCATCAATGAAGCGCTCCTGAAAAGCGGGGCGGACATCCGCGAGATGAACATCGTGCGCTCACGGCTCGACCGGCTGAAGGGCGGCGGCCTGGCGCGCATGGCGGCGCCGGGGCAGATCGTGGGATTGATCCTGTCGGATGTGATCGGTGATCCGTTGGATGTAATTGCCTCTGGTTTGACGTATGACCCGCGCGCCCACAACACGCTGGTCGCCAACAACACACAGGCGTGTGAAGCGGCTGCGCGCGCCGCGCGCGAGATGGGGTTCGACACTGCCATTGTGACGACCGAACTGCGCGGCGAGGCGCGCGAGCGCGGGCGAGAGATCGCGCAGAACCTGCTCACCCTGCGCGCGCAGAACGGCAATCAGCCGGTCTGCCGCATCTACGGCGGCGAACCAACTGTGACCGTGCGCGGGGATGGCAAGGGCGGGCGCAATCAGGAACTGGCGCTCGCGGCGGCGCTTACACTGGCGCCGGCGCAGGGCGATGCTGCGCCGTGCGGCTCGCTGGTGGTCGCCTCGCTGGGCACTGACGGCACCGACGGCCCGACCAACGCCGCCGGCGCGTATGCTGCGCCGGACACGCTTGCGCGCGCCCGCGCACTGGGGTTGGACGCCCATGACTACCTCGCGCGCAACGACAGCTATCACTTCTTCCAGCGGCTGGGCGATCTGATCGTCACCGGCCCGACCGGCACCAACGTCGCCGACATCGTCGTTGCCCTGTCCCAACCCAATAAAAGCCGGAGTCTGACACCCCCCGGCAAACCAGCGCCGCAAACCCATGACGCCGACAGGTGAAGACATGCGGAAAGCGCACGGCACAGTGGCGCAGGCTGTGGCAATCCTGTTTGAGATCGCCCTGCGGGTGATAATGTGGCCGGTGTGACGCAACATGAAGAGGGTATACCTGCTGACTGGATGGGCTTTGGCGCTTGCGCTGTTCGCCTCTCAGCTATGGCTTTTCAGGACGTTTTTTGTTGACGACGCCTTCATCACATTTCGCTACGTCCGTCAGTTCGTTGCCGGCAACGGTCTGGTGTACAACATCGGCGAGCGGGTTGAGGGCTACTCAAACTTTCTGTGGGTGATGCTGCTGGCGCTGCCGCATGCGCTGGGCGCTGACCTCATCACGACAGCGCGCGCATTGAGCGCCGCACTGGGCGTCGGCTGCCTGCTCCTGACCTACAGCCTGGCTCGCTCATTGCCCTATCCCGTCCTCGCGCCGATCATGCTGGCAGCCGCCGGCCCGTTTGGCGCCTGGATGATGGGCGGGCTGGAAACCACCCTGTTTGCGTTCCTGCTCACCGCCAGCGTCGCTGCTTTCATCTACGAAGAGGAACGCAGGCGCGGCGGCGCGTCCGGCATGTTGTTCGGTTTGCTGGCCCTAGCCCGACCCGAAGGCGCGATGTTCTTCGCCCTGGCAATGGGGTTTCGCGCCTGGCGGCTGCTCAATGCTGGCCCGGCGCGGCTGGCCAGCATTGAGTTGCGCGACTGGCTGCGCCTGGCCGGTTTTGCCGTCCTGTTCGTCCCGCACTTCCTCTGGCGCCTGAGCTATTACGGGTATCCGCTGCCCAACACGGTGTATGCCAAATCCATGGGGCTTCACCCGCGCGCGCTGATTGAGGGTGTGTATTACCTGTTTGACGGATTGACGACACTCGGCGGGCCGCTGCTTCTGCTGCTGCCGGCGATTATTTTGCTCGCTCAGGTTCTGGACTTTCGACACCGCTTCATCAGCGCGTGCTGCGCCGCGTACCTGCTGTTCAGCATGGTCGGCGGCGGCGACTGGATGCCTATGCATCGTTTCTGGGTGCACATCCTGCCGCTGCTCACTGCGCTGGTTCACGCCGGGATAATCAAGCTGGCGGAACTGATTACACCCCGCCACGCCTGGCTGACCTGCGTCGGGGTTGCGCTGGCGCAATCCGCTTTCCTTTACTTTGGCGCGCTCAACGCCTTCCTCAACTCCTCCGCGGGCGGCGTCGGCCAAAACGATGCGTCGCTACACGACGCTTCTCCGGCGGTAGAATACCTGCGCCAGCGATGGCAACCAGGGGACGTGGTCGCAGTGTCCGACGCCGGCGAGATAGCCTACAGATTGCCCCTGCAAGCGCGAGTTGTGGACATGTTCGGACTTGCTGACGCCCATATCGCCCATCTCAATCCGCAGTTCCCTTCCGGATTACTGGGTCGCGGCGACGCTTTCGGGAAGTGGGACGTGGACTACGTCCTGGCCCAAAATCCACGCTTCGTTCAGGTGAATATCGTCGGTCAAACAGACAACGGTGAGTTCATGGCCAACCATACAGCGCAGCGCCTGCTGGCGAACGACGTTCGATTTCGCGCGCGCTATCGTCAGGTCTCGGACAGACCTGAACTCAGCGGATTGTTCGAGCGGATTCCTTAGCCGCGTGTTTGACCCCACAATGTCTGAATCAATCGGAATGCTGCACACACACATCTTCCAGATCAACCTTTCAAACGGTGGCTTGCCAAAGCTGGCGGTGCGCGAAGCCGAGGTGCATGAACTCGGTTTAGTTGGCGACAAGCAGCGCAACCTGAAACATCACGGCGGGCCGGAGCGCGCTGTGTGCCTTTACTCACTCGAACGCATTCTGGCGTTGCAGGCCGAGGGCCACCCCATCTATCCCGGCGCGGCGGGGGAAAACATCACCCTGGCCGGCGTGGACTGGGATCAGGTCAGGCCAGGCGCGCGTCTCCGGCTGGGCGAGCAGGTGGTGCTGGAGGTCACGCGCTACACCGAGCCGTGCAGCAACATCCGCGAGTCGTTCAAGGATGAATATTTCAACCGCATTCACCAGGAGCGATTCCCCGGCTGGTCGCGGGTGTACACGCGCGTGGCGCACGGCGGCCGCATCCGGGTGGGGGATGCGGTCAGGGTTGAGGGTTGAGGGTTGAGGGTTGAGGACGCCGGTCGATCAGGGCGCGGTCGAGGCATGGCTGCCGCCGCTCTCGTGCGCGCTGCTGGTGGATTCGGCCACCCAATCAAGATAAGCGGCGCTCCCGCGCACGACCGGCGTCGCCAGAATCTCCGGCGTTTGATATGAGTGTCGGGCGCGAATCGCCGCTTCCACTTGCGCATACAACGCCGCGCGCGTCTTGATGACACACTGCCACTCTATCGCGCGTTGAACCTGACCCTGCCAGCGATAAATGCTGGTGATCGGCCCGCTGACCTGCGCACAGGCCGCCAGCCCCTGCTCCACCAGATACCGGGCCATAGCCTCGGCGTCGGCGTAAGTCTCTGTCGTGGTAATAACCTGGATCACGTCTGTCATAGGCGGTATGATAGCCGGCGCCATGTTGGAACAGCCGTTGGTTCGAGCGCCCGAATTTCCAGAAGGCGCGCGCTGGCTGAACAGCGCGCCCCTGTCGTTGCGCGCCCAGCGCGGGCGCAAAGTCGTGCTGATCGACTTCTGGGACTACACCTGCGTCAACTGCCTGCGCACCCTGCCCTACGTGATCGAATGGGACGCGAAGTACCGCGATCACGGATTGTTGACCATCGGCGTGCATGCGCCCGAGTTCAGTTTTGCCCGCGAGGCGCGCCAGATCGAACGCGCCATCGCCGAACTGGGCATCCATCACCCGGTGGTGCTCGACAACGACTATGACATCTGGCAGGCGTTCAGCAACAAGGGCTGGCCGTCGAAGTTTCTGATCGACGCGCAGGGCTACATCCGCTACCAGCATTTGGGCGAGGGGGAGTATCTGGCGACCGAGCTGGCGATTCAGGCCGCGCTGCGCGAAAGCAACCCGGCCTTCCGTCCACAACCCCTCACCATTCCCAAGCGCGCCGAGGATGCGCCCGGCGCGCTGTGCTATCGCCCCACGCCAGAGTTGTACTGCGGCTACGAGCGCAGCAGCCTCGGCAACGATGAAGGCGTCGAACTGGAGACGGTGATGTTCTACACCGACCGTGGCAGCCGCGAGCCAGAGCGGTTCTACCTGCACGGCGCGTGGCGGTCAATGCCCGAGTACTGCGCGCTGGCCGGCTCGCAGGGGCATGTGGCGTTGCGCTACAAGGCTAAAGAGGTCAACGTGGTCATGGCGCCGACGGGCGACCCGGTGGAGTTGATGCTGGGTTTGCAGGGCGGCCGGTTGATCGGCGAAGCGGCGCGCGAACAGCCGCGCGTGACGGTGTATCAGGACGGCGAGCCTCTGCCGCAGACGAACGCCGGCGCCGACGTGACCTATGTGGATGGTCAGGCTGTCCTGACGCCCGACCGGCCGCGCATGATGCGCGTGGTCAGCAATCCCGGCTTCGAGGAGCACGAGCTGCGCCTGGACGTGCAGGGCAAAGGCTGCGCCTTCTTTTCCTTTACCTTCACCACGTGCGTGGCTGCCAATCGGTGAGCCGGCTGCCGGCTTTTTGCGTTACCATTCACGCCATTCCGCCCGCAGGACATGCCGCGTGATGCAACAACCAACCGTCGACTACAGACGCAAGTGGCGCGTGATGGCCGCCGTCGCCATGAGCATTTTCCTGGCGACCATCGATGGCAGCATCGTCAATGTCGCTTTGCCGACCCTGGCGCGGCGACTGGACGCCAGCTTCGCCACGGTGCAATGGGTCGTGCTGGCCTATCTGCTGACCATGGCCACGCTGATGCTGGGCGTGGGCCGGCTGGCCGACATGCGCGGGAAGAAGCCGATCTTTGTGGCCGGCTTCGTCGTCTTCACCCTCGGTTCTGTGCTGTGCGGCCTGTCCGCCTCGGTGTACTGGCTGATTGCGTTTCGCGTGTTGCAGGCCGTTGGCGCAGCCATGACGCTGGCGATCGGCCCGGCTATCACCACCGAAGCATTCCCGCCCCACGAACGCGGCAAGGCGCTTGGCATCAGCGGCACGATCGTGTCGCTCGGCTCCATCGCCGGCCCCACCGTGGGCGGTTTGATCATCAACGTCCTCGACTGGCACTGGATCTTTTTCGTCAATCTGCCGATCGGCGTTCTCGGCACGTGGATGGCGCTGCGCTTTGTGCCAGACCTCAAGCCGGCCGGCCGGCAGCGCTTCGACTTCGGCGGGGCCGTCACCCTGTTCCTCGGCATGTTGTCGTTTTTGCTGGCGCTGACCTTCGGCCAGCAGGTGGGATTTGGCGACCCGCTCGTGCTGGGCCTGCTGGCCGGCTTCGCAGTGTTTGTGGCCTTGTTCATCGTCATCGAGCGCCGCGCGCCGCAGCCGATGGTTGACCTGCGTCTGTTCAACAACGCGCTGTTTAGCGTCAGCCTGATCACCGGCTTCCTCACGTTCGTCACCGCCGCCGGCTCGTTTCTCATCATGCCGTTCTATTTGCAGAACGTGCTGGGCTACACGCCCAGCCAGACCGGCCTGCTCATGTCGATCGTCCCGATTATGCTCGGCGTCGCGGCCCCGATTTCGGGATCGCTCTCGGACCGGCTCGGCGTCCGCACCATCACCGTGGTTGGCATGGCGGTGCTGGTGGTCGCCCACTTTAGCATCAGCACACTGAGCACAGACACCAGCGCGCCGGGCGTGGTATTGCGCCTGTTGCCTCTGGGCCTCGGCATGGGCATCTTCCAATCACCGAACAACAGCGCCATCATGGGGTCGGTTCCGCGCGAACGGCTGGGGATTGCCTCCGGGTTCATGGCGCTGACGCGCACGCTGGGCCAGACGACGGGCAACGCGCTGCTCGGCGCGCTGTGGGCGATGAGCGTGCTGGGCTATGCCGGCGCATCGTTGCCGCAGGGCGCCACGGCGGCCCCGCCGGCAACTCAGGTGGCCGGGATACACGACACGTTCCTGGTTGCCATGAGTCTTGCATTGATCGGCCTGGCGCTAACGGTGTGGGGATTCCGCGAAGAACGCCGGCGCCGCATTCGTCAGGCAGCGCCGGTAGCCGGCGAGGCAGCCCGCGCGCCGGGAGCACGGTGACGGACGCATGTCCGGCTGCCGTACCCTCACAAAAAGATCGTCAATTCCCACAAAGCGCTTTTGTGGCATTTTTGTTGCGTCTGGAATCTAAAATCTGCCTCATAAAAACCGCCGTTCAAATTGCGCTCAAAATGCGCAAAACGGAAGTTGAAGTAGCGCAAATTATCTGCATCAGTCAGACGGAGAAATGGTAGATCAGATTAACTGTAGCTGAGATGGCCCAGCCACATAAGTGATGGCATTGTAGCTAAAAGAGCACTGGCTGCGGCAACCAGGAGTCAAACAAGATGCGTGTGTTGTATATGGAAGACGACCCCGTGCTGGCCCGGGCGGTGCAGATCCGGTTTGGCCGGCTTGCGCACCATGTTGACATTGCCGCAGACGCTCAGACCGGCCTGGAAATGGCGCGCACAGGCGCCTATCAACTGTTGCTGATCGACAACATGATACCTGCGCTCACGGGCCTGGAAGTCATCCAGATGTTGTTGTCTGAGGGGATGCTCCCGCCCACCATTCTTGTCACGGGCAACGGCAGCGAGCAAGTCGCGGTCGAAGCGATGCGGTTGGGCGTGCGCGACTATGTGTCGAAAGGGGCCGGCAGTTACCTGGAACAACTCGTCAACGCGGTCGACCGCGTGTTTTCCGAGCAGCGCCTGATCGCCGAGCACAAACGCATGCAGGACGAGTTGCGCCAGGAGCGCGATCTGCTGAGCAGCATCATGCACACCAGCGTCGCCGCTATTGTGCTGATGGACTCCGAAGGCCGCATCGTGTTTGCCAACGACCGGGCCGAGCAAGTGCTGGGCGTATCCAGGGCGGAGGCGGAGAAGCGTTGGTACAACTCGTCAGAGTGGCGCATCACAGATTATGAGGGCAACGCGCTGCCAGATCGGGCGCTTCCTTTCCGGCAAGTGCTTGACAAAGACGAATCTATCTTCGATCTGCCTTTGGCGATCGAGTGTCCCAACGGAACTCGCAAATACCTGCTGGTCAACGGCGCGCCGCTGAGAGACGAAACCGGCGCCATCACCCGCATCGTGTGCCAGGTGAGCGACGTGACCGAGCGCGTGTTGATCCAGCGCGACATGGCGCAGGTGGCCCAGGCAGACGCAGCCATTGCCAGCTTATCCGGCGAATTGCTGGCGAAACATATCTCGCTGGAAGGCATATCGGCGCAGATTCTGGCTCACGCGATGCGCCTGACCCGGAGCCGGCGCGGATGCGTCAGCTATATCGATCCGAACAGCGGCCAGGTCACATCTCTGTCGCGCGCCTGGGATGATC
>Ga0272446_1003089_pt1 | contig 21562 bp, 19 predicted proteins | sample YNPCB0061_FD_194587 | JGI IMG/M metagenome (GOLD analysis project Ga0272446, IMG submission 194587) | Hot spring microbial mat communities from Yellowstone National Park, WY, United States - YNP-CB-006-1 | ecosystem: Environmental > Aquatic > Thermal springs > Hot (42-90C) > Sediment | place... | reverse complement strand
GCGCAAGGTGAGAGCAGGCAATAACTCTTTTTCTGGTTTTGCCTCCGCACTTGAGCAGTGAATTTTTGGGTTGCGGCTGGAAGCCGCGCTATGCGGTTACGGTACTTATTTGTTAATTTTCATAAGCAGGCTGGCAGCCGGTTTTAGCCGACTTTGTGGGATTTATCCGCTGGCTATGGCTCAGGGTAACATTTTTGAGATGATTTGTAGTATTACAGCGCAACGTTCGACGCTAGAGAGCGTCTCTTACGCTGTGGCGTAGGCGGACGTTCTCCCCTGGCACTTGCCTGCCATTGCGAAACATTCCCGAAGCGAAGCGGAGCGGGAGGGCATGCCCAACCTTGCGCTGGACTGTCAGGTTTTTTTACTTTTTGATTCAAAACTTCATCCGGCAGTCCTGGCGGCGTGGATTATTCGAAAACCTTGCGATACAGGTCTTCACCGAAACTGGTCGGCAGGGGGGCGCCTTCCTGCATCTGGAAGGTGCGGTGCCCATCCACCTGCTGGCGCTGGGCGCGCAAAAAGAGGGCGTTTTCCATGCCGCGCTGGTAGAAACCGTTTGCCAGTTCGTATTGATGCGTCACAAAATAGACTTTGACTCGCCGCTCCAGCAAGGCGGTGACAATCTGCCGCGCGATTTCTGAACCTTCACGTTCGTTGGTGGCGGCAAACGACTCGTTGAACAAAACCAGCGAGTTGGCGCTGAGCAAATCGGCGATGGCGCTCATGCGGCTGAGTTCCTCATCGAATTTGCCACTGGTCATCGAGGAGTCTTCTTCGCGTTTGTAGTGGGTGAACACGCCGCGGCAGAGATTGGCGGAAAACGACTCGGCAGGCACGAACATGCCGCATTGCATCATCAACTGTGCCAGTCCAATGCTGCGCAGGAAGGTGGATTTCCCGCCCTGGTTGGCGCCGGTGATGATGACCAGGTCTTTGCCGTTGGCGTTCACACTATTACCGACCACCTTACGTTTCATAGTCAGTGACAGGCTGGCATCGTACAGCCCGGTGAACGAATGGACGCGCTCATCGGCGGGGACAGGCGCAGGGAAGGCAACTGGTTCACCCAATTCTGCCAGCCGCTCGGCCAGGTTGAGGCAGCCGAGATAAAACGCCAGTTCCAGCCGCAGGGCGGAGAAGAAACTGTCTATGTGGTCGGCAGATTGACCCGCCGCGTTCGCCACCAGGTTGATGCCGCGGTCGCGCAATTCCGCCAGCGCCCGCGCACCGTGGTCATCTCGCGGAGGAAGAGTGTAGGAATAGACGGGTGATTTCCGCGAGAGAATCCGCTGCACCCAGTTGCGGGTATGGTTGGTCTTGCGCAGAACATAATTCGTGCCTTCGTTGCCCATACCCAGTTCGGCGCTGACCAATGCGCCGCCGCGAAACTTCAACCGCTCGAGATGCTCCTGCACTTCGGCAAAATAGGCATCGTCCAGTTCCCGCTGAATCATGGCAAAGAAGCGCCGAAAGCCGCGCGACTCGAAAGCGGCGCCGTGTTGATCGGCGATTTGCTTCAAGGCTTTGAGCAGTTCGACGAACATCTCCAGCATTTGCAGCGCACTGCTCAACACCCCGCTGGGGTAACGAGTGAAAATGCCCATCCAGTGCCGGTGTTTCCTTTCGATGGCTTGCAGCGGCAGGCTGTAGATTTGACGGACGATATCGGGATTCTTCAGGCAATCGCGCAGAATCTCCTGGCGGTAGAGAATATCGGCGGGCGAATCGAGGCTGGAGAGGAGCGCCTGCTTCGCCACCGAGAAGAGGTAGTCGTCGCCGCGCGCCATTGCATCGAAAAGGGTATCCAGTTCCAGGTCCTGAATGAGCGCGTCTGCGTTGGGCGGGAGCGGCTGCCTGGGGTCGAAATCCCGATCGGGAAACATCAAATAAACGTTCATGAGCGAATGCGCTCCTTCAGCTGGGTGTAGGTCAGGCGGTGTTTTTCCGCCAGCGAGAGGGCATAAGCCAGCCCGTCGGCAGGGCGGCGGAGAATCTTGAACGTGCGCAAGGCGGGGTTTTCGGGGACGACCGTGCTGACCATGCTGACGGTTTTCTGACTGAACGAAGCCAGTTCGTCAATGAAGGTCACCCACACGCCGAGCAAATCCAGGTCCAGCGCGCGCTGCATGATTTCTTTGCTCAGAAAGACGGCGTCCTTCAGAGTCGTGGAGGCGAAGACCTCGTTCAGGATGACCAGGCTGTCGGGTGTGGCGCGGCTGAAAATTTCGTGCAGTCGCACCAGGTCGTCCTGTAACTTGCCGTGCAGGTTGCGGATGTTTTCTGCCCGCTCGAAGTGGGTGAAGATGTTGTCGTACAGGAACAGCCGCGCCGCGCGTCCCGGCACGGGCAGCCCCAGGCTGGCGAGGTAATGCAATTGCCCAAACATGCGGGCGAAGGTGGTCTTGCCGCCCTGGTTGGGGCCGGTGACGACGATGATGCGTTCGGGATGGTTGAGCGCAAAGTCGTTACAGATGACGGGCTTTTCGGTAAAGAACAGCGCGTGTGCCAGCGCCAGGTCGAAGCCGTCGCGCACGAACACTTCTTTGCTTGCGCCGACTTCGGGGTAACAGAATGCCAGCCCCTTGTGCCGCAGGTCGCGCATCAGATCCAGATAGGCGATATAGAACTGGATTTCGCGGTCGAAGATGCGCAGGGTGTCATCCACAAAGGGGTTGTACTGCTCGCAAAAACGGTCGAGGGCGGCAAACGGTTCGGGGTACAGCCGCGCAACGAATTCGAGAATCTTGGCTTCGATGTGATTCATGCCCGATGTTTTGGGGAGGTCGCTGCGATAATCTTTGACCGCGCCCTGCTGGAATTTGGCGAACGTCTTTTCCACCTCCACGCTGTAATCGGGTTCGCCTTCGTATTTCAACACCTTGAACTTGCCGATCTGGATGATGATGGAATAGCGGACGCTTGCCAGCCCTTCTTTGACTTTGTGCGCCTCCGCCGCCAGGGATTGGAAGGCGGGCGAAGCCACGTACTGCGTCAGATACTCACGAAATGCCAGCAAGCCGCGCGAGGTCAGGTTGACCTGCTTCAGGTTGTCCGCCAGGGCTTGGACTGTCTCACCATAGACCAGCGCCGCTTCCAGAAACCAGCCCTGTTTGTGATGGTGAAATTCCAGTTTTTCCGCCAGCCCCAGGTAGCGGCGCACGATGACCATTTTTTCGGCGAAGGTTTGGATGTAAGCCAGCAGGGTCTCGTTTTCCAGATCGCGCATCACCTCGTGGCGATAGCGGATGGTTTCCGCGCTGCGCAGGGGGGTGTGGAAGAACGGCGTGAGGTGATAGTCCTTCTTGCGCGCCGTGACGGCCTCGACAATCTGGTCGAGGTTCAGGTCGCCAAAGCAGGCGGGCGGTTCGGCGGTCTCTTTGGGCAGGTCGTCTCTATCGAAGAGGATGCTGGAGAAGGTCATGAGAAATGTCCTGAATAAAAGTCAATGCGAGGGATGCTTTGTAGAAAAGAAAAAGCCTCTACCGCAGAAAGTTTCGGTAGAGGCTATCAGTCGCAGAGACGGTTGGGGCGAGCCTCATCGCCAGGAACAATGAATGCATTTTATCACATCTATCTGAGACCAATCCCCCGGCGTTTTCATTGCTTTGGATAGAACGCAGCCTGCCAATCTGCATCGTCGCTATCCGCCTTGTATTCCGGGGAATTGTAAAACACAGCCCGGTTACGCCCTGTATTTTTCGCCTGGTACAAAGCTTCATCTGCGCGGCGAATTAACGCTTCAAACGAATCGCCTTCTTGAAAGGTGTTGGCTGCGCCGCCGATGCTGCAGGTCAGCTGCCAGTCTTTCGCATTTGCCATCCATTCGGTCTGGCTGAATTGCTGGAACAAACGATTAACCAAAGCCGTGGCTGCCTGGGGGCTGGAATCTGGCAGGAGAAAAATAAGCCTTTGCTGCTATGCGCTGATTTCTCAAAGCCTTGAGAAGGTTTTAGACAAGGCGAAAATCTTCTGTCATCGGTCATTGCAAGCGCTTACACCTGCTACGAGCGCAGCGTAGGGAAAGCAATCTCCTGATAGGCGATGGAATTGTTTCGCCGCCTGCGGCGGCTCGCAATTTTTGTCACAATCTGCCCGCCACCACACTAAAACCAGGATACCGCCTCTGCTATAATCTTTTACATGATTCTCGTCACCGGCGCCACCGGTTTTATCGGACGTGTCCTCGTCCGCCACCTCACCGAAAGCAGACAGCAAGTGCGCGTACTCCTGCGCCCCTCCCCCAAGTCCCCGCGCCTGCCCAAAGGGGTTCCCGTCGAAGTGGCGGTCGTTTCGCTCCACGACGAGCGCGGTCTGCGCGCCGCCCTGCGCGGCGTCAACCAGATCTATCACCTCGCCAGCGCCGAATCACTGGGGCAGCATGGCGACCTCTTCGCCACCGACATCGAAGGCACGCGCACCCTCGCACAGACTGCCGCCCGCACACAAATCGAACGACTCATCTACCTCAGCCACCTCGGCGCCGACCGCGCCTCCGCATTCCCCGTTCACAAAGCCAAAGGCATCGCCGAAGAACACATCCGCAAAAGCGGCGTCCCGCACACCATCATCCGCTCTGCCGTCGTCTTCGGACCCGAAGACCACTTCACCACCAACCTGGCGCGCTTCATCCTACGCTCCCCCGGCATCCTGCCCATCCCCGGCAACGGGCGCACCCTCATCCAGCCCCTCTGGGTCGAAGACCTCGTCACCTGCCTGGTCTGGGCATTGCACAACCCCGAAACCCTCAACCAGACTTACGAAATCGGCGGCGGAGAATACTTCACCGTTCGCCAAACGCTCGAAATCATCATGAACGTCATCCAAGCCCGGCGGCTGATGGCGCCGCTCTCCCTCCCCTACATGCGCGCCCTCTTCGTCACCCTCGATGCCCTCACCCCCGGCTTCAACTTCCCCACCTACTGGCTCGACTACACCGCCGTCAACCGCACCTGCCCTGTGGACAACCTCCCCCGTACCTTCGGGCTGATGCCTGCCCGCTTTGCCTACCGCCTCAACTACCTCAAACGCAAACCCCTCACCCAGCGAATCTGGGAAGCGCTTCGCGCTCCGCGTCAAACCTGACCCTATGCCCGAACTCACCATCAAACTGCTCGAAACCCCTGAAGAAATGACCCTCGTCGAAGACCTCCAGCGCCTTGTCTGGCCTGGCAGCGAAACCGACGTCGTCCCCGCCCACGTATTCATCACCGCCGTCCACAACGGCGGGCTCGTCCTCGGCGCCTTCCAAAACGACGAACTCGTTGGCTTCGTCTTTGGCTTCCCCGGACTCGACTTCACCCCCGACGGACCTCGCCCCAAACACTGCTCCCACATGATGGGAGTCAAGCCCGGGATACGCGATTCAGGCATCGGCTTCGCCCTGAAGCGGGCGCAGTGGCAGATGGTTCGCAAACAAGGCATAGACCACATCACCTGGACCTACGATCCCCTGCTCAGCCGCAACGCCCGCCTCAACATCGCCAAACTGGGCGCCGTCTGCAACACCTACCGCCGCTCCGAATACGGCGAAATGCGCGACGGACTGAACGCCGGCCTGCCCTCCGACCGCTTCCAGGTGGATTGGTGGGTCAACACCCGCCGCGTCGAACAGAGATTGGGCAAACGCCCGCGCCGCCCCCTGAAACTGGAAGACTTCTCCAAAGCCGACCTGCACCCCCTCTACACGCCTCACTTCGGGACCTTCAACCTGCTCCGCCCCCCCGAACATTTCGCCCCGCTGGAAGGGCGCCTCCTGCTCGCCGAAATCCCCTCCGACTTCACCGCCCTCAAAGCAACCGACTTCGCCCTCGCCCGCGACTGGCGTTTCTTCTCGCGGGAAGTCTTCGAGACAGCGTTTGCGGCGGGCTACCTCGTCACCGACTTCATCTACGACCAGGGTCGCAGTTTCTACGTATTGACCGACGGCGAAAGCACGCTGGAATAGTAACCAACCCGCTAAAAACCCCGTCTTATTCTCGAATGAAGAACCCGCGACCCGACATCGAACACTGGTGGGCAGTGGAGGCAATGATTGCCTCCTACAACCACGTCTATCAAGTCACTTACAAGACCAAATACAAGGTACATGGTCCCATCGGCGTTTCCATCTACGAAGGAGCGCCCATTGCCTCGTTTCAATACGAATTCCTCGCCCTGAGCCCAGACGCAAAAGCCGTCATGGACGCCGTGCTGGCATACCCCATCCCCGACGATAAACAATACGTTGTAGATGTTTTTCACCCTGCCCCATCCAACCCTGCCATCAAGGAACAATACACCAAATATGCGCATGAATTTATGCGCACGGGTCCCATTTTGGGGTTCGATTTGCCGAAAAAAATTCAAACCGTCCCTGCCAACGTCCATCAGGCGCTCACCATCCAGCAGGCAGAGAAAGCCAATCACAACCTGACCCTGGAAGGCGAACGCATTTACATCCAGACCCTGCGCGACAAACACATTCACTCATTTTACGTGGAGCATGAGGGCGAAGCAGTGGGCTGGATTCAACTGGTCACCAAATACCCCAAAGTGGGATACATCAACCAGTTATACGTCCTCAAGAACTACCGCCAGCGCAAATACGGCACGGCGCTCGTCCAGCGCGCTCACGCCCACGCCATCGAACTGGGAATCAAACACATGGTGGTTATCCCCTCCGACGAGGCAATGCCCCTCTATCGCCGGCTTGGATACCGCCCCCTCCTGTACTTTTCTGCCTTCCGCCCCAACGGCGGCAGTTAAGACCTGGTGCAGCACAAGGTTAAGCAGACGCTCTCCACGTTATACTTTGCGCTGTAGTAGAAACAAGGCTTACGTAAAACCTTGCATAGCGCGGCTTCCAGCCGCTACCAAAAAAGTCACTGCTCAAGTGCGGAGGCAAAACCAGAAAAAGAGTTATTGCCTGCTCTCACCTTGCGCGCTCATCCATCCCCTCCCCCGTCCGAACGGCGCGCATTGCGCCAGGCTCGCGGGCGGACGGGGGAGGGGCAGGGGTGGGGGCAGTTATGTCTCCGCGACAAGGTTATTGCCGAAATCTTCACGGTCGTGATAGATGTTCAAGAGTAATACTATAGAGCACATTCGCTAACGTCGCTGACGCATAGATCAGAAAGAAGAACGCGTCCCGCAGGTACGGTATCCTGCGGGACGCGGTATTTCATCAAACCCCTTCGCTGGTCATGATAAACAGCGGGGTCATCTCGAAACTCTCGAATTTCGGGCGCAGGCGGTCAGTATTATAGAAGCGCTCGACGTTGACGAACTTCTTGGTGCTGGTGACAATGTCCACCGGGATATTGTCGTAACGTCCATTCTTCAGGACCACGAGACGCCCATGCACGTTTTTGATGATCAGATCGAGCGCCAGGTTGCCATACGCCATCGGCACGATGGAATCAATCGCATCCGGGTCGCCGCAGCGGACAAGGTATCCCAGTTTCTGGTTGACCGTATCCACCGAACGCCCATTGTTGAGTTGCGCGGTGAAATCCTTCAGATGCTCCGAAACCAAGTCGCCAATGCCGCCCAATTTGGCATGACCAAAGGCGTCGGTGGTTTTATCCTGAAAAACCATCTCGCCGCCTTCAAACATGGCGCCTTCTGACACCAGCACAACAGAATAACGGCTTGGGTTGTATTTCCGGTCGAGCATCAACAATTCGGCAAGCCGTTCGATTTTGAATTTATATTCGGGAATGACACAGCGGTGCGCCGCCCCTGCCATGGTGGGAAGCATGGCAGTAAAACCGGCATACCGCCCAAAGACCTCCAACACCATCAGCCGCTCATGTGAACCAGCCACCGTCCGCAGTCTGTTTGCCAGCTCGATGGTGCGCGTCACGCAGGTACTGAAACCGATACAGTAATCGGTGCCTGGCACATCGTTATCCATGGTTTTGGGAATGGCGACCACCTTCACGCCTTCCTGATACAGGCGGACGGCATAACTGAGCGTATCATCGCCCCCAATAGGGATGAGATAATCTATCCCGATGAAATCCAGATTTTTGAGAATTTCCTCGGTCACATCGTTGACCTTATCCGGATACTTATCCCGCAGATGTTCCGGAACGCGGTCTTGCTTGACCTTGGCGGGATTCGTGCGCGAGGTATGCAGGAACGTCCCCCCTGTCCGTCCTGCCTTATTGACAATCTCCTCCGTCAGCACCTGAAAATTGTTGCTGTTGTCGGCATCCTTCTCGCGGACGGTATCCACCAGCCCCGCCCAGCCGCGGCGAATGCCAATCACTTTGTACCCCTCGCGCAGCGCACGGATGGTCACGGCACGGATGGCAGGGTTAAGCCCCGGCACATCACCGCCGCCGGTCAAGATTCCAATTACGCCTGGTTTACGGACATGCATGGCTGCCTCCTGTGCTTCACTCTGCCTGCCAGGGTTTGCTCGTTACCCCCCTCGTTTGTTCGACAGGCATTCAACATAAACGCTGCCACTATTTTAACGTGAATTCAGGATAGACCATTACAACGCCTCTTCGGGACGCACTACACAAGACAAGTGACTTTATATCATGGTCGGCTCTTCGTACACCCCGAAAACTTCCTTCATCACCTGCACAATTTCACCCAGCGTGGCATAGGCATGGACGGCTTCCAGAATGTACGGCATGGTGTTCTCCGTCCCCTGGAGGGCAATGCGCAGACGATCCAACGTCTGACCCACCCGCCCGTTATCGCGGGTCTTCCGCAACTCTTGCAGACGTTTGACCTGCCTGTCGTACCCCTGCGGGTCCATCTCCAAAATGGGAATACTCAGCGGTTTTTGCTCCACATACGCATTCACGCCGACAATCTTGCGAATGCCCTCGTCAATCTCGCGCTGATAACGATACGCCGCATCCGAAATCTCGCTCTGGAAGAATCCTTTTTCGATGGCAGGGATAACTCCACCCAGTTCTTCGACGCGCCGGAAGTAATCGTATGCCTGCTTCTCGAGGCGGTCGGTCAGCGCCTCGACGAAGAAACTGCCCCCCAGCGGATCTACCGTATTCGCCACCCCCGACTCTTCCGCGATAATCTGCTGCGTGCGCAGGGCGATGGTGACGGCATGTTCGGAGGGAAGCGCCAGCGCCTCATCGAGCGAATTGGTGTGCAGCGACTGCGTTCCGCCCAGCACGGCGGCGAGCGCCTGAATGGCAACCCTGACTACATTGTTCTGCGGTTGCTGCGCCGTGAGGCTGACTCCCGCCGTTTGGGTGTGGAAGCGCAGCAGCCACGAGCGCGGATTCTTCGCCTTGAACGTCTCGCGCATCTCGCGCGCCCAAATGCGGCGGGCGGCACGGTATTTGGCGATCTCCTCGAAGAAGTCATTGTGAGCGTTGAAGAAGAACGACAGGCGCGGAGCAAACTCGTCCACATCCATGCCGCGGGCAATGCCCCAGCGCACGTACTCCATCCCGTCGCCGAGGGTAAACGCCAGTTCCTGCGCGGCGGTGGAACCCGCCTCGCGGATGTGATACCCGCTGATCGAAATCGTGTTCCACTGCGGAACATGCTTCGAGCCAAACTCCATCGTATCCACCACCAGCCGCATCGAAGGCTCCGGCGGGAAGATGAATTCTTTTTGGGCGATGAATTCCTTGAGAATGTCGTTCTGAATGGTGCCGCGCAATTGATCGCGGCGCAGCCCCTTGTTTTCGGCGGCGGCAATGTACATCGCCCAAATGATGGCGGCAGGCGAGTTGATTGTCATGCTGGTAGAAACTTTGTCGAGCGGGATGCCATCGAGCAAAATTTCCATGTCTTTCAGCGACGAGACCGCCACGCCGCACTTGCCAAACTCCCCCAGGGCTTCCGGCTGGTCGGTATCGTAGCCCATCAGGGTCGCCAGGTCGAAGGCGATGCTCAAGCCGGTCTGTCCCTGTTCGAGTAAGTATTTGAAGCGCTGGTTCGTCTCTTCTGCGGTGCCAAAGCCGGCAAACATGCGCATCGTCCACAGTTTGGAGCGGTGAAGCGTCGGGTGGATTCCGCGCGTGAAGGGGTACTCGCCCGGAAGTCCAAGAGAAGAAGCGTAGTCCATATCCGCCACATCCAGCGGTGTGTAAATACGGTTGACCACATCCGAAGAGGTGGTGATAAACTCTTCCTTGCGCTCCGGCAGCGAGTTGAGCGCTTTGCTCAACGTGGTTTTTTCCCAATTTTCCAGTTGCGCTTTAAGTTCTTCCAGCTTCTGTTTGTCGTACATGGCTACTCCTTTGGCAGGCTGTCTGCGATTATACTTTCCCCTTACCACTTCTGGTATACTCATTTTGAAGGTACTCTATGCCCCGTTTCGAAATTGACGTTGACCCCTGTGATCACATTACCGCCGACGCCATCGGCAAACCCGGTCAGCGGGTTTTTTATATTCAAGCCTTTCAAGAACAGCGCACGATTACCGTCATCATCGAAAAAGCGCAGCTGCATTCGCTCGCCATTGGCATCGAACAATTCCTGGCACAAATCAACATCCAATTCCCCGACCTGCCCGAAGCCTCCGGCGATTACATTGAAGACGTGATGCGCATCAACCCGCCCGTAGACCCGCTCTTCCGCGCGGGCGAAATTGGCTTGGGCTACGACAGCCAGCGCGATAAAGTGGTAATCTTCGTCAAAGAAATCCTCACCGAAGAGGAAGACCCCGAAAACGCGGCGGTCATCCGCTTTTGGGCAACCCGCTCACAGGTACGCCGTCTGGCACGCTGGGGCGTGGAGGTCGTCTCGCGCGGGCGTCCCATCTGTCCGCAGTGCGGTCAACCCGAAGAGCCGGAAGGTCACTTCTGCCCCAAAAAGAACGGACATTTGCATTAACGTTGAAACATTCACACGCTGGCAGGTTCAAACGTTTCAACCTTCAGCCCTGCCAACCTGCAAATGATGACCAAACCCCATCAATTACAAACTGCATTTCAACACGGCGACCTGACCATCAAAGGTCAATTCACGTTCGGCTCGAACTACACCTTCCTCGTCGAAGTCTCATACGAAGGCAAAACCTACCCCGCCGTCTACAAACCCACGCAGGGTGAACAGCCGCTTTGGGATTTCGAAGAAAGCACCCTCGCCCTGCGCGAAGTCGCCGCCTACCTCGTCAGCGAGGCGCTCGGCTTTCACATCGTTCCCTTCACCACACTGCGCCGCGAGGGTCCCTTTGGCGCCGGCTCGCTCCAGCAATACATCGAACACAACCCCAACTACCACTACTTCAACTTCACCCCCGAAGACAAACTGCTCCTCAAACCCGTCGCCCTCTTCGACCTGCTCGTCAACAATGCCGACCGCAAGGGAGGACACGTCTTCTTCTCGGCAGACGAACACCGCCTCTACGCCATTGACCACGGCATCTGCTTTCACGAAGAGGACAAACTCCGCACCGTGATCTGGGACTTCGGCGGGCAGGCGATACCCGAAGACCTGCTTGCGCGTCTCTCTCTGACCTCGAACCTGCTTGCCGACCTCGAACCTTACCTCAGCCCCAACGAGATTCGCGCCCTGCAAGCCCGCGCGGACTCGATCCTCAAGAAACGAACCTTCCCCCGCCAGCCGCGTGACCGCCGCGCCATCCCCTGGCCCCCGCTATAATATGTCAGGTACCACGCGATTCCTGACACCTGGCACTTGAAACTGGAGAACACCTTGAAATACAACCTCTGCTTCATCGGCTTTGGCAACGTTGCCCGCGCCCTCGTCCGCCTGCTCGAACGCAAACGCGGACTGCTCCAATCGCAATACGGCGTCACGTATGCCGTCACGGGTATTGCAACGGGAAATCATGGCTTCGCGGTCAATCCCAACGGGCTGGACGTGAACAAAGCCCTCGAACTGGTCGAGAGCAAACAATCCATTTCGGTCTTGAACAATCACCCCTTCCCCATGACCGATTCTTTAGCGGTCATTCAACATTCCTCTGCGCACGTCATGTTCGAAAACTCGCCGGTCAATTACGAAAACGGCCGCCCCGCCATTGACCACATTAAAGCAGCGCTGGAAGCGGGTATGCACGCCGTCACCGCCAACAAAGGACCGGTCGTTCACGGCTACCGCGAGTTGACCGCCCTGGCAGAATCGAAGGGGAAAAAGTTCAGGTTCGAATCGGCTGTGCTGGGCGGCGCGCCGCTCTTTTCTGTTTTCCGCGAAACCTTCCCTCTGGCAGAACTGCAATCCTTCAAGGGCATCCTCAACGCCACAACCAACCTCATCCTCTCACGCATGGAAGCGGGCGAAACTTTCGACCAGGCCGTAAAATACTGCCAGTCCATCGGCGTGGCAGAAACTGACCCCTCCGGCGACGTAGACGGCTGGGATGCGGCAATCAAGGTGGCGGCGCTGGTCACCGTGCTGATGGATGTGCCGCTCAAACCGCAGCAGGTGGAACGGAAAGGCATTCGGGAGATTACGCCGGGGACGATCGAACAGGCAAAGGAAAGTGGGAAGCGCTACAAACTGGTTTGTTCCGCCGAACGGGTTGGAGATTCGGTCAAGGCGCGCGTGGCGCCCGAACTCGTCGATTCAACCTCCCCCTTGTATGGCATGATGAATTCCTCGACCGGCGTCACCTTCCGCACCGATGTACTGCCCGATTACTCGATTACAGTCACCGAACGTGAAGGCATGACCGGCGGACCGGTAGAAACGGCGTATGGTTTGTTTGCAGATTTTGTGAGCCTGCTCAAGTAACCGCTTTACCGCGCATACGTCCAGCCGTTATTCCTCACCCATTGCAGAATCTCGTCGGCGGTTTGCTCCGGCGATTTGCCCTTGGTATAGGCGATGTACTTGGCGAGGTCATAGTTCGAGTGGTGGCGGACAAAATGCTCGTTCACTGCCCACTGTTCTTCCGAAGCATATTTTTTGCGGGTGTGCAAAATGTGAATGGATTCGTCCATATCAGGGGAGGGCATGAGCAGGATAACGTGCGGATACGGCTCGAAAACCTTGCGAACCTGCTGGAAGAGTTCATCGTCTTCGTAAACGGTCTGGCTGCCGCCAAAATCGAAGATACATTCGCTGAAATCCTCCAGTATGCGCCGCACGGCGTATGCTTCGAAGGGCTTCCAGTAGCGGTATAACCCCCAAAAGCCTTCGGCGGTAAACCGTTGCCTGGCAATTTCCCTGTTGTAGCCAATCTCTTCGAAATACTTCCAGCGCAGCAGGTCCATTGAGCGATGCGGAAGCATCGTGCGCATGTAGAGCAGTTCGGCAACGGTTGTTTTGCCAGAGCCGATGGGACCGATAAGAAGGATTTCGGAGTTCATTTTGCCTGATTCACTCACCTTACGCAAAACGTCCCGAAGGCTCACGTAAATCAGGCTTGGATTTTGCCCAAACCTTCGGGACGGTGCGTAACATCAATGATTCATTCTTTGTCAGACAATTGTACCTTGAATGAGGCGCAGTTCCCGTGGGGTAAAATAGGCACTGAGTTACAAAACCATTGCGAGAGGTCGCCATGCCCATTACAAAGGAACGCACACTGGCATACATCGAACAAGAATGGGGAACGTATGTGCAACGCTTCCAGCGCCTGCCGAAAGAAAAACAGGAAAAACGCGTCCGCGAGCAGGGCTATGAACGCTTCCGTGATATGCTGGCGCACATCCTTGCCTGGTGGGAGGAGGGCATGAGCATCATCGGCGCGGTGGCAGAAGGGCGCGAACCCGAACGAAAAAAATACGATTTGGACGCCTTCAACGCCGACGCCGTGGCGAAGTACAAAGACTGGGACGACGCGCAGTTCATGGCTCACTTTGAGGAGAGCCGTCAGAAAATGGGCGCCGGCTTGAGGTCTATGAATGAGGCGGTGTTCGGGCATCGCCGCGTGCGCGCCTGGCTGAATGCCGTCATTTATCATCACGCGCGGGAGCATCTCGTCACGCTGAGTCGTTTCATGGTCGTGGACATGCTGGAAAACGAATGGGCGACCTACATCGAGGACTTTCAACGTCTTGACGATGAAAAGCGGCGGGAGTTTTTATCGAAGCAGGGGTTTGAAAATTTTCATGACCTCACGGCGCATATCATTGGCTGGTGGGAGGAGGGCGCGCGCGTCATCTCAGGCATCCTCGACAGCCCATCCTTCGTCTGGCAGCCGCCCGATACCGACGCCTTCAACCGCGAACTGATTCGAAAATACGCCGCCTGGTCTGACAACGATTTGTTTCGTCACTATGAATCGGTGCGGCTGGGCTTGCTCGACCTGATTGCCGACCTGCCCGACGACGCCTTTTGGAACGATGATATCGAAGGCTGGCTCAAGGATGATGTGGTAAGTCATTACGATGACCATCCCATCCCCGCCTGAACCTGCCGCTTCGCGCCGCCCCTCAACCTGCTCCAGAGACCAAACATGGCACACACCGTTTACCTTTCGCTCGGCTCGAACCTCGGCGACCGCGCCGCCAATCTCAAACAGGCAATTGCCCTGTTACCCCCGCAAATGGCTGTGCAGGCAAAATCGAGCATTTATGAAACGCCGCCCTGGGGTTACACAGAGCAAGACGCCTTTCTCAATCAGGTAGTGCAGGCAGAGACCTATCTCGACCCCGAACCCCTGCTCAAACACCTCAAACGGCTGGAAACGGCGCTCGGCAGAACAGAGACCTTTCGCTACGGTCCCCGCCTGATTGATATTGACATTCTCTTCTACGATGACCTGGTTCTCGAAACGCCCCTGCTCACCCTTCCACATCCGCACCTGCACGAGCGCGGCTTCGTCCTGCTCCCTCTCATGGACATCGCCCCCAACCTGATTCACCCGATCACAGGCAAAAGCGTCCGCGAAATGCTCGCCGCCTGCGATATTACCGGCATCCAGCCATACGACAAACCTTCGATGGGGCAGAGGGTATAATCCATTCATTCTTACCCGGAGGCAACTCATGACCGAAATCAAACCCCTCAACTGGAAACCCAAGCCCGGCGTGGGCATGTCGGTGGTGCGCCGCGGCGACGGCGGCATGACCCTGACTTTTACCGACCTCTCCGATGCCACCATCAACGAATGGCGCGAGTTTGCCCTCGAACATCTGCTGGGGCTTTCGGGGCGCACGCGCAACCTGTACGACCTGCGCGCCGTAAAAGACATCCCCGAAAAGGCAATCAAAATGGCTGTAGAGGCAAACAGCGACCCTGCCGCCCGTAACATCCGCGTAGCGGTGGTGGTGGCAGACGAATCGGTTGCGGATGCAATTCGCAAAGTGGCGGCGCTGGCGCTGCCCGAAACCGCCGCCGCCATCAAACTCTTCACCGACATCAACGAAGCCGAAGCCTGGCTCGCCCGCCCGCTGGATCAAATTCCCTAGCGCCGTAACGCGACAGATCCACCGTGAAAGCCCCCTCTCTCCAAATCGGCGGTCACACCTTCCAGTGGGGGTCCCGCACCTACGTGATGGGCATCCTCAACGTCACCCCCGACTCGTTTTCGGGCGACGGTTTGATGGCATACGGCGACAGAATCGAACAATCCCTGCGCCAGGCAGAGTACTTCCTCAAGCACGGCGCAGATATCCTCGACGTGGGCGGCGAATCCACCCGCCCCGGCTCACAGCCCGTCAGTATAGAGGAAGAACTGGAGCGGGTCATTCCGGTCATTCAAGCGATTGCCGGCGAATTCCCCAACGCACTGATTTCGATTGACACATACAAAGCCAAAGTGGCAGAAGAGGCATTCAAGGCGGGCGCGCGCATCCTCAACGACGTTTGGGCGCTTCGCGCCGACCCGCAACTTGCTTCCGTTGCCCAAGCCTTCAACGCCCCTGTAATTTTGATGCACAACCGCTCCAACCCCGCCAGCGTGGAAGTCCGCGAACGGCTGGGGAGCGCCTACCTCGGCGCCGAATACCACGACCTGCTCGAAGACGTGAAGCGCGAACTGCTCGCCAGCGTAGAACTGGCGAAACAGGCTGGGGTGGAGGAAGGGCGCATCATCCTCGACCCCGGCATCGGCTTTGGAAAGACGCGGGAGCAGAACCTGGAACTCATCAACCGCCTCGATGAAATCCGCGCGCTCGGGTATCCCGTTTTGCTGGCTCCGTCCCGCAAATCGTTCATCGGCTTCACGCTCGACCTGCCGCCCGACCAGCGCGTGGAAGGGACCGCCGCCGCGGTGGCAGTGGGCATCGTGCGCGGCGCCGACATCATCCGCGTCCACGATGTCAAAGAGATGGCGCGCGTGGCAAAGATGACCGATGCGATTGTGAGAAGATAATGTTCGACAATTACGGCAAAGACCTGTTACGCACGGGCATCATCGAAGCAAAGGCAGGACACAAGAACACGGCGCGGCGCTACCTCGACCGCGCCATTTATTCACTCAGCGACCACGACGAACTCGCCGAAGCCTGGTTCTGGATGGCAGAGGTGACCGACGACCCCAGAGAAAAACGAAACGCCCTCGAGAATAGCCTCGCCCACAACCTGCAGCATGCCCGCGCCCGCAAACTGCTGGCAATCCTCGATGGCAAACTCAAAGCAGATGAAATCGTTGACCCCGACCATCTGCCCCCCGCTCCTGCCGGCTTGCGCGCCGCCGACGCCGAACGCTTCATGTGCCCCAAATGCGGCGGACGCATGGCATTCTCGCCCGATGGTCAGGCGCTGGTGTGCGACTACTGCACGCGGCATCAGGCGGTGGGGTTTTCGCGCGCGCCCGCAAACGAAAAAGACTTCGTCGTGGCAATGGCAACCGCCCGCGGACACGGCAAACCGCTCGACCAGCAGGTCTTCCATTGCGAGGGGTGCGGCTCCGAGTTCCTCCTGCCCCCCAAACAAATTTCCGCCAACTGCCTGTACTGCGGCTCGCCGCATGTCGTTAGGTGGGAAGATACCAAAGACCTGCTTGCGCCCGATGCCGTCGTCCCTCATCAGTTCAGCCGGCGGCAGGCAGTCAAACTACTCGTCAACTGGGTGGAGGAAAACCACATTCAGCCCGAAAAACGGGTGGAAATGCCGCGCGGCTTATACCTGCCCTTGTGGACGTTCAACCTCGGCGGCGAAATCGAATACACGGGCGAAGTGGTGGAGCAGGAGGAAAATCCCTTTCGGGCGCGCTCCGCTCAACGTCCGGTAAGACGCGTGACAGACCGCTACCCTGTGCTGACGAACAACCTGCCGGTTCCCGCCTCCCGAAAACTGTCTGCCGTTTTCCTCAGACTGATTCCCACCTTCGACCTTTCCGCCGCCCAACCCTACGACCCGCGCTTTCTGGCAGACTGGCCCGCTGAAGTGTACGACATTCCGCTGGCAGAAGCCTCGCTCGACGCGCGCGAACAGGCGTATGCCAGATACAAAGAGGAACTTCCCGAGCGCCTCGCCCCGCTGCGCATCCTTCACACATCCTCGGCGAAACTGTTGGTGGAATCGTTCAAACTGGCGCTCGTTCCCGTGTGGATAACCGAACTGCCCTTCGGCGGGCGCACCCACCTGGTGCTGATCAACGGGCAGAATGGCGTTACCGCCAGCGACCTCCCCGAAGGAAAAAAGAAGGGCGGCTTGATGGATTGGCTGGGGGATTTGCTGGAAGGATAACCTTCTTCAGTCGTCGCCCATCAACTCCCGCGCCTGCTCCACATACGCCAGGCTTTGATGCCTGAAGTAGGTATTGTAGAGGGTGGCATAATGCCCGCCCCGGGCGAGCAACCCTTCATGATTTCCCTCCTCGATAATCCTCCCTTTTTCCATCACCACAATGCGGTCTGCCGCCTTGACCGTTGAAAGACGGTGGGCAATTAAAATGCTGGTTGAGTTTTTCAGGATGAGATTCAACGCCTGTTGAATCTGCCACTCGGTGAACGGGTCAATGCTGGCGGTGGCTTCGTCGAGGATGAAGATGGCGGGCTTCTGCATCAGGACGCGCATCAACGCCACGAGTTGACGCTGCCCCATCGAGAGCCGCCCGCCTCTTTCCCCGACCTGGGTCTGAATCCCATCAGGAAGCGTTTCCAACCATTCGCCTTCTCCTACCCGCCGCGCCATTTGCAGAATCTCCTCGTCGGAGGCATGCGGGGCGGCGTAGCGGATGTTGTCTGCCACTGTGCCGGAGAAGAGGAACGGCGCTTGCGAAACGATGCCCAACTGCCTGCGGTACTGCGCCAGGTCGAAGGTGCGGATGTCGTGACCGTCCACGAGCAAGCGTCCCTGCTGGAATTCGTAGAAGCGTGCAATCAACTTGGCGATGGAGGACTTGCCTGCGCCGGTATGCCCAACCAGGGCGAGAGTCTCTCCGGGCTGGACGACCAGGCTGAAGTGAGTCAGAACCGGTTCGTTATCGGCGTAGCGGAAGTGAACGTCGTCGAATTGGATGCGCCCTTTGAGCGGGGGCACATCGCGTTTGTCGGTTTGGACGACGTTTGGGTCGGCATCAATCAGGGCAAAGACGCGCTCGGCAGCGGAGAGTCCCGCCTGGATTTGCGCCCAGAAGGCGGAGAGGTTGAGGACGGGGAAGAAGAACTGGTCCAGGCTCATGATGAAGAGATACCATGCGCCGACCGAGATGATGCCCTGCGCCGCACTGAGCCCGCCAAAGTAAATGAGGAAGGCGGTGAAGATGCCGCCCAGGGCGTTGAGTGTGGGGAAGACCAGCGAAAGCACGAACCCGCGCTGAACGTTGACACGGTAGGATTGCTGGTTCGATTCGTCGAATGACTGGAAGATGCTGGCTTCCTGACGGAAGTTCTTGGCGATGGAAATGCCGCTGATGGTCTCTTTGATGGCGGCGTTGACATCTGCCATGGCTTTCATGCCGCGCTTGGTGACGCGGCGCGCCATAGCGCGAAAGAGCGAGGCAACGCCAAAGATGATCGGCAGGAATGCGACGAGCATCAGCGAGAGTTTCAGGTCGGTGCGAAAGAGGACGACGCCGAGAAACACCGCCTGTACGATCTGCGCCCCCACGTCGGTGACGATGACGATGAGTTGTCCAAAGTCGTTGGTGTCGGAGGTGATGCGTGAGACGATGCGCCCGGAGGAGAACTGGTCGTAGAAGGAGAGGTCATGTTCGGCGGCGGCGCGAAAGGCGCGGGTGCGCAGGTCCAGCACGGCGTCGCCTACGGCGCGCACTACAAGGCTGCGCCGCGCCCAGTTCAGCCCCCACAAACCAATGCCGATGAGCAAAACCATCAGGCTGACAAGGCTGATGGCGGCAAAGGACGTTTCACCCTTCAGCAGGTTGACCATGTTGCTGACAACCACCGGTAGCGCCGCGCCAATGCCGGCAATGACGATGACTAATAAGGACACAATCGCCAGGCGCTTGCTCTGCGGTTTGAAGTAGCCGGCAATGCGCCGCGTCAGGTCACGGTCGGAATATTGGCGGTCGTATTTTTCGTCGTTAAGTCCTGCAAAAAAGCCCATGGCAATTTCCGATTTGCGATTTACGATTTACGATTGTACTTGTCCACTTACTCCCGAAATATCCTCGAATACGCCTCGGAGGTTTTCATGAGTTCATCGTGTGTGCCGATGGCGGCGATGCGCCCTTTGCGGAGGACGATGATCAGGTCTGCCCAGCGGATTTGGGAGAGGCGGTGGGTGATGATGAAGGTCGTGCGTCCACGGGCGGCGTTGGCGATGGCACGCTGAATTTTGTCTTCGGTGGCGGAGTCAATGGCGGAGGTGGAGTCGTCGAGGATGAGGATGTGGGGGTCGGTGAGAAAGGCGCGGGCAAGGGCGATGCGCTGGCGCTGTCCGCCGGAGAGGGTGACGCCGCGTTCGCCGACGACGGTATTGTAGCCTTTGTCGAAGGAACGGATGAATTCATCTGCCTGAGCAGCCTTTGCCGCCGTTTCGATCTCACTTTGGGCTGCTCCCGGTTTGCCGAAAGCGATGTTTTCGCCGACGGTGCGGGAGAAGAGGAAGATGTCTTGCTCGATCATGGAAATTTGCGAACGGAGCGAGGCAAGGTTCCAGTCGCGCACATCCACGCCGTCCACGAGCACCTGTCCACGTGAGACATCGTAAGTGCGGTTGATGAGTTTGACGAGTGAGGTTTTGCCGGCGCCGGTCTGCCCGACGATGGCGACGGTTTGTCCGGGTTTGACCTTGAACGAGATGCCGCTCAAAACGTTTTCGGAGGCGCTCTCCCCTTCTTCTGTCATCGTTGGGTAGGTGAAATCTACGTTACGAAACTCGACTTCGCCTCGAATGGGCTGAGCATAGCCCTGGGCGTTTTGGTCCAGTCTGGTTTCGCGGTTCATGAGTTCGAGAATGCGGCGCGCGCCGGAAAGACCGAGGGAAATTTGGGAGTAGGCAAAGGTAGAGGTGAAGGTGGGGAACTCCAGCAGGCGCAATAGACCGAAGTATGCCACTACGCCGCCGAGGTTGATTTGTCCGCTGCGGAAAAGCAGGAGGGCGTGAAACAGCCCAAAGGCGTAGGCAGAACCGAGCAGCAGCATGGCGACGTAGCGTCCCTCGAGGTCCCCTTGTTTGACGAAGGCGTCGCGCACGCGGCTGGCATTCAGCACGAATTTATCTACTTCGGCATTTTCCTGCGAGGCGCCCTTGACCACTTCCACGCCGTCCAGCGATTCGGAGAGGTGGGTGTTCATCTTGCCGAAGGATGCGCGCACTTCGTCGGTAACAGGGGTAAGGGTCTTCAGGTAGCCGGCAAGGAAATAGAAGTATAGGATGATGAAAACCAGCGGCGTAAGGATAAGCGATGGATGGTAACGCCCGGCGACGAAGATGGGCATGAGGATAAAGATGAACGAGCCAACCACCAGGTTGATGCCCGGGCTGAACATGAAGTTGATTTCGCGCACGTCGTTGGTGGCGCGCGCCATGGTATCGCCAACGGGCTGGAGGTTGTGGAAGGTCATGCTCTTGCCAAGCAGGGAGAGGTAAAGTTCGTCGCGTACCTGACGTTCCAGCCGTTGCGCCAGCAGTTCCGCGCCGAAGTTGCGTCCCAGTTGAAGCACGCCGCGGACAATCTGCGAAATGCCGATGGTGAGCGCCAGCGGGAGCAAAACGCTGGTGTCGGGCTGCGGCTTGAGCATGGCGTTGAAGGCGTCTCCGGTCAACACGGGGATGACCGCCGCCAGCGCGGCATTGCCCACCGCGCCGACGATCATCATGATGATGATCCAGCCATGCCGCCGGGCGTGCGACCAGATCCAGCGTACGGGGCTGGTGCGGTCATAGATAACGGGACGCTGCAGTGAAAATTCAGCAGGGGCAGAAATAGTGGTCACAAACGTCCATTCTACCATTCAAGGGAATGCTGGTTAGAAGCTTTGGCGGGCAATCTCTGGGTAACGTGAATTTGGGATAAACGACTGGACGTTACACTTGGCCTCCCGCTCCGCTTCGCTTCGGGGATGCTTCGCAATGGCAGGCAAGTGCCAGGGGAGAACGTCCCCTACGCCTGCGTAGTTGAGTACAAATCATCTCAAAACCATTGCCAGCAGATAAATCCGCCGGCTACGCCCACAAAGTCGGCTAATGAAAATTAACAAATTGATGTTACGCACCGTCCCGAAGGTTTGGGCAAAATCCAAGCCTGATTTACGTGAGCCTTCGGGACGTTTTGCGTAAGGTGAGTTAACAAATAAGTACCGTAACCGCATAG
>Ga0272446_1003088_pt1 | contig 21563 bp, 25 predicted proteins | sample YNPCB0061_FD_194587 | JGI IMG/M metagenome (GOLD analysis project Ga0272446, IMG submission 194587) | Hot spring microbial mat communities from Yellowstone National Park, WY, United States - YNP-CB-006-1 | ecosystem: Environmental > Aquatic > Thermal springs > Hot (42-90C) > Sediment | place... | reverse complement strand
AAGCGTGGCGGAGCCATGGGTCGGGAGGATGTCACCGATTTTCTGGGGTGAAATATGTGGGCGACTTCCTTGGGTTAAAATAGCCCTAGTTTTTAGGAATATCTATGAATTTAGATGTATTTTTAGTGGTGGCTTCCGCCTTATTTTGTATTGGCATCTATGGTCTGGTCACCAGTCGCAATGCGGTCAGGGTACTGATGTCGATCGAGCTAATGCTCAACGCGGTGAATATCAACCTGATGGCTTTTTCTAACTTTTTGGATTCCGCCAGTATTCGCGGGCAGGTGTTTACTGTATTTGTGATCACAGTGGCGGCGGCAGAGGCGGCGGTGGGTTTGGCGATCGTCCTCTCTATCTATCGCAGTCGGGACACGGTGGACATGGAAGAATTTAATCTGTTGAAATGGTAAACCTAATTTGGGGTGTGGGGTTAGTGGCTGGGTGGGGGGCAATCATGGCACAAGACCTATCTACCACCGTGCGCCCCCCTCTGCCCACTCCCCGCATTCTCACCTACGCCATGCAAGGCAGACCCATTCTCCAAACTAAGTGTGTGCAGGCGGCAACCACCTCTCTGCAAAATTTAGGTTTTACTAATCTGCGTTCTGTGGGCACTGACCCCGATCGATCCATCTATGGCTATGGGGAAGGCACTACTGGTTTAATCCGTTGTAACTCCAACTTACAGCTAGTTTTATTTGTGGTTTCTACCGTGCACAGCGAGGTGGATACCCGCACGGTGGGGGAAATGCTGGTCAAGGAATTTGCCCGTAACACTGGGATTCCCAGCCCCTAACTTTTACTGTTACTTGAAATTTATAGTATTCTCAGGAGTTCAGGAATTTTTATGACAGTACCAGAAGTAAACCCAGAACCAACCTTTGAAGAGGCCATCGCCACTACCCGCCAACTTTTAGACAATTTTGTGGTGGGAGCGCTCACCGCTGACCAGTTACAAACCGCTATAATAACTCTCCTGCGTACTAGTAATGGGGCAAGGGGTTTTTTTGTGGTCTGGCTCACCCACGATTGGCTAGTTTCCCTCGCCCCGATCGTCCATGCCCTCAATGCCCACCCTGATCCCAGTAGGGAGTTGATGGTAAAAAATCTAGTCATGTCAACGGCCATGGCAATTAACCACCAGCGGCAGGGCAACCCCACCCAAGCCCAAATGTCCCTAGCCACTGCCCGCCGTTCTACCGAACTCTTAAACCAATGGAAACACCCCCACCTAGCCTCGATCGTGCAATCTATGATTGCCAGTATAGATACAGATGGGGGCGATTACGGTAGTTTCCTACACAAATGGGGCTATGACACAGAGCAAAAACAAGCCATGAAATCAGCCCTACTTGCCCTTAACCTTTGAGTAGGTTCTTGATAGTTTTGATCAACTCAGGGGGTTGATAGGGCTTAGTAATATAAGCATCTGCGCCCTGTTTCATCCCCCAATACTTATCAAAATCTTCACTCTTGGTGGTACACATCACCACGGGCACATCTTTGGTAGAGGCATTGCTCTTGATCCAGCGGCATAGCTCATAGCCGTTTTTCTTGGGCATCACCACATCAGTTATGACCAAGTCTGGGGTTTGCAGTTTGATCTGCTCAATGGCTTCCTCGCCATCCTGCGCCTCCATCACCGTCATACCCTCTTCTTTCAGTTGCCCCACCACCATTTCCCGTACTGTGGGACTGTCATCTACTACTAACACTGTGGTCATAGATATAAAACCTCAAAATAGTTTGTCCCCAACAAAATCCACATACTCACCTATAAACTGCCGTAATTTACCTATACTATAAAATGTAATAAAAACTGGTCGAGGCAAATTATACCAGAATTTTGTCCCTATAAGTTACACAAAAATAAGCATAGTGACCTGCTTGGACTATAGGGGTTTGTAACCCAGTTTAATCACTGGATTAGCTGTGGTACTGAGGATAAACACATCAGAGAGGGCGGGAGCGGGGTTGCCTTGGTCTAGGGGTGGTTTTTCGGCACTAGCAATTTCACTGTACAGGGTAAAACGGCTATTCCCTGATTGCGTATCCACAGTTACGCCGATGTTGACCACGCCAGCGGCAGATTTGAGATCGGGACTGCGGGGCTGAGCATTGGCATAGACATGATTATCAGTGGTGGTGAGGGTCTTGTTGCCATTGGCGGTAAAACCATAATCATAGTTATTGGTACTGGAGTTAATGCCTAAGGCTAAGTGGGCAAAATTGGGGGCAAAGCTATTGGTCTCGGTGAAGTATAGTTGTTGACCTTTCATGTAACTAGATAAAAAAGATTTAGCCTCGGCTTCTTTAGCTTTGTTGGTAGTGTTAAGGAAGGAGGGCAGGGCGATCGCCGACAAAATGCCAATAATAATTACCACTACCAATAGTTCAATTAGGGTAAAACCTTGCTCATGGGGTTTACGGTTTAATAAATGTTGAATCAATTGGGTCTTAAAACTGTTTTTCATAGTTGCCTACCAGTTCTCATGGTAATTAAAGTTGATTTAACTTACCCAAAATTGCCCGTTTAACTAACTACCCGCGTCCAAATAGCTAACCAGATACTAATACCAAAAGCGAGGCGATACCACACAAACCACCAACTACTGTGGGTCTGAAAAAATTTCAGTAACCAAGCGATCGCTCCATAGGAAAAGATGGTGGAGGAAATTAAACCCACACTTAACCGTATCCAGTCCGTATCAATGCCCTTGAATAAACCTACCGCCTCCACTATGCCCGCTAGGGTGATGGCGGGAATGCCCAATAGAAAGGAAAAACGGGTGGCACACTGTCTGTCCATGTCCATCAATAATCCAGCGGTGAGGGTGACTCCCGATCGAGACACCCCTGGGATCAATGCCAGAGCTTGGGCTAGTCCCATCCCTAAACCGTCCCTAATCTGTAAATGGTGAAAATGCCGTTGGCGTTTGCCCACCACCTCAGCCACCGCCAATAACAACGCCATGACGATCGAGGCGGTGGCAATGGCTTCCAGACTGCGCAGAGGGGAATTATCAAAATCGGGCATAAATTTTTTAATGGCTAACCCTGCCACCACGATCGGCATTGTACCCAAGCCAATGCCCAACGCAAGGCGAAATTCGGGGGTCTGGTATTTTTGGTGGCGGACAGCCTGCCCACAGCCCACGGTAATCTGACGCAAATCTTGCCAGAAATACCCCAACACAGCGCCAATACTGCCTAGTTGGATCACCGCCGTAAAGGCTACGCCAGGGTCGCCCCAGCCCAACAGCACAGGAATAACTTTGAGGTGGGCGGTGCTACTGATGGGTAAAAACTCCGTTGCCCCTTGAACAAATCCCAAAACTACCGCTTGCCAAATGGTCACGATCATTTCCATGTTAAAAAAATAAATTACAAGGCACTATTGAACCACAACCAGTCTCATTTCTCGTATCCTTTGTCCATGAGCTAAAATTTTAGGGGGGCTAGCAAAATTATTCCCCAAAAGGGGCTGTTAAAATTATGTCCTATAACAATTTTAGTAAAGTGAAACTCGCCATTTTTTTAGTAACAAAATAAATCTATGCCCCCTATAGTAATGCGTTGGCAACGGGAGTTAATTCCCCTCTTGGCTAACTTGAAATTAGCGGTCGTTCTATTATTAGTAATTGCTCTAGCTAGTGTGACAGGTACAGTAATAGAGCAGGGGGAGCCACCCAGTTTTTATGAGGCAAACTATCCCCTCAAACCCGCTCTGTTTGGCTTTATTACCTACAAATTTATTTTGGCGACTGGCTTAAATCAGGTGTACAGCAGTTGGTGGTTTTTGGGTTTATTGATTGTATTTGGCAGTAGTTTATTGAGTTGTACGGTTTATCGCCAAATCCCCCTAGTTAAAGTTGCCCGCCGTTGGCATTTTTACACTAAACCCAGCGCCATTCTTAAACTACCTATTAGTTACACTATTCCCCAAATATCGCTAACGGGTCTAGCAGAGCAATTACGATCGAGGGGGTATCAAGTATTTATGAGTGAGTCCCAAAATCAACTCTATGCCCGCAAAGGTTTAATTGGTAGAATTGCCCCGATCGTGGTGCATTTTAGCATTGTGATTATTTTAGCGGGGGCGATTTGGGGGGCGGTGGCGGGTTTTACTACCCAAGCCATGATTCCCAGCGGCACCACAGCCAAACTGAACATTCCCCACCGTAACTGGAAATTACAAGTGCATAAATTCTGGATTGATTACACTCCTTCAGGCGCGATCGATCAGTTCTATTCCGATTTATCGTTACTGGATGAAAACGATCGAGAATTAACAAGAAAAACTATTTTCGTCAATGAGCCACTGCGTTACCAAGGGGTCACATTCTATCAAGCCAGTTGGAATATCAGCGCCATTCGCTTTCGCTTAAATCAAAGCCCCATTTTTCAATTACCTTTGCAAAAATTAGAGGCAAAGGGTAAAGGCAATCAAGTATGGGGCACATGGTTACCTACCCAACCTGACCTGAGTGCGGGCATTACTTTAGTTACCCCCGATCTGCAAGGTACTTTTGTAATTTATGACCAAGCGGGGAAAATTTTAACCAGTATGCACACGGGAGAAACCAAAGAGATTAACGGTATCAATTTAAGTCTATTAGAGGTGATTGGCGATACGGGACTACAAATTAAAGCCGACCCCAGCATTCCCTTAGTTTATACAGGTTTTGCCCTGCTCATGGCTAGTGTAATTGCCAGTTATCTTAGTCATTCTCAAGTGTGGGCATTGGCTGAATCAGGCAACATTTATTTAGGGGCAAAAACCAATCGATCGCAGGTGGTTTTTAGTGCAGAAATGGCTAGGATTTGTGAACATTTGTCCAACATGGTTCCTGAGTCTAATAATTCCCCTGCAAGCCCGGAATTTATATCTCAAAATTGAAACCTTTTTGTTTTAATTGTTGATATTTATCTTGATCAAATTGATAGAGTTTGCCTGCTCTTCTTTTCACTCCTGTTTCCTTTTCTCCTAAATCAATCAGTAAATCCATCGCCAAAATTTTTTTGCGAAAATTGCGTTTATCTAACGGACAACCCAAAATCAATTCATATAATTTTTGCAGTTCAGGCAAGGTAAATTTCGGGGGCAATAACTCAAACCCGATGGGTTCATACCTCACCTTTGCCCGCAGTCTCTGCATGGCAGTGGCGAAAATGCGCTCGTGATCAAATACTAATTTAGGTAAATTCTGCACAGGAAACCACTGGGCTTGACTGGCATCGGTACTGGGGCGAATGGACTGGTCTTTTAGGTTGATCAGGGCGTAATAGGCTACGGTCACCACCCGTTCCCTTGGGTCTCGATCGACATCGCCAAAAGTATAAAGTTGCTCCAGATAGATTTTAGTGATGCCCGTCTCTTCATACAATTCTCGGCGGGCGGTAGCTTCCAGAGATTCATCCCTGCGCACAAAACCCCCCGGTAATGCCCACTCCCCCGCAAAAGGCGGTATGCCCCGTTTGATCAACATCACTTGTAAATCGGTGGCGGATACGCTGAAAACTACACAATCTACAGCCAGACACAGTCGATCGAGCATTGATATAGGAAATGGTAAATAGAGCAGGTTAAAAATTATCCCTATCATCAGTGGGCAATTCACCAATGGCAGAAAGTCCCAGACCCAAATCAGTAATTGCTGAAAGTTGTTGTCTATTCGCAGATGAAATTAGAAAAACCAACCGTAGCTGTGTAGTCCTTTCCCCAATAGATTTACCCCCAAATAACAAGTCCACACGGCGAGTAAACCACCACTGGCGATCCATGCAGGTTTTCTGCCCTGCCACCCCTTGGTAATGCGGGCATGGAGATAGGCGGCATACACTAACCAGACAATCAATGACCATGTTTCTTTGGGGTCCCAACTCCAGTAAGTGCCCCATGCCTCATTTGCCCAGACTGCCCCTGCAATAATGCCCACCGTGATCAACCACCAACCCAACCCGATCGAGCGATAGCTCAAGTTGTCTAGGGTACTGGCTAAATTTGCCTGAGTTCTGAGATTACCCGTAATGCCCAAGGAATCCCCCTGCAAAACCACCCTTTGTCCACGGGATACCCACAAAAAAGCCACCGCCAAAATACTGCCCACCAACAGCGCCGCATAGCTCAGCAAAATTACAGATACATGCATCATCAACCAGTTGGATTTAAGGGCGGGCACAAGGGGACTAGATACTTGCATTTCCGCAGGCAAAGAAATGGTGGCAAACGCCACAATCATGGTGCACACAGGGGCTGTGAAAGCCCCCAGCAGATGTTTACCCTTAAAATTGGCGGTCAAGCCGTTTTCCATATACAGGTGCACAGCGGTAATGCCCCACGCCAAGAAAAACAGCGACTCGTAGAGATTACTCAGGGGGAAATAGCCAGCCTCCAGCCAACGCGCCGTGAGCAGGGTAGCCATACACAAATTGCCGATCGCCATACCCACCGTGCCCATCGATCGTAGGTAAGGGATTTGATTAAACCAGCTATTCAGCCAATAGACCAGCATGGCGGCAAATAAAACCGCAAAGGATGCATTATCCAAAAAATTTTGTAACTGAGCTAAAGCCATGATTAAATTTAAGGTCAGTCAGAAATAAAAATTTACTGTAATTATTTTCATTATATTGAATCCTCAGCCCCTATAGCTTTCTGACCATCCATGCTAAAACCTAGAGAAATTTACTTATGCGATTTACCAATTGCTCAGGGGTGATTACCCCCTCGATGCGATCGACAGGTTTACCGTCTTGAAACAGGACAAGGGTGGGGAGGGCATGAACTTGGTACTTTTCAGCGATTTGGGGATACACATCCGTATTGATTTTGGCAATTTGGGCTTTACCCTGTAGTTGTTGGCTCACCTTTTCTAAAATTCCCGCCATGAGCTGACAGGGGCCACACCAAGGGGCATAAAAATCTATCAACAAGGGCTGGGTAGTGCTACCAATCAACTCTTCAAAGCTACTGAATTGTTTGTGCACAGCCATAGTATTTCTCCCAGTTACATGAAACCATAGTCAGGATGTTAGCAATGGGGGGCATGGGGTTGGCATTGATTAACCATTTCTTTACTTTTGGGCGGGGGCGGATTTAGGAAAAGCAGTCTTGGGGTCTAATTGAAAACTAGCGAGGATTTGCAGGTAGGGAGTCTCCACTTTATGGAAATTTTGCTCCAAAAAACCTACGGTGAGAATCACGGTTAATCCGTTCTGTTGTTGTAAAAACCGATTAAATACAGCTCTGGCTGACTGCTGTTCTTGGGTGTAGCTGTAGCCCCACACGGTCATCAAACTGCCGTCGGGCTGGGGTTTGGCTTCTGCCATAAAAAATTCGGGGAAATCGCCAAACTCGGTGCTAATAAATTGACGATCGACCTGTACCAGTTCTTGGGGATTGGCGTTGGCAGGACTGGGAAATACCTCGATCGAGATTACGCCATTTTTATTGGGATCAACCCAACTCACCGCCAGTTTGCCCCCCTCTAATCGATCGTTGATTTTCCAGCCTTCAGGTACTTTGAGGGTAAATAATCCCGAACTGTGGCGAAATTCCTTGAGCTGGCTAATGGGCTGAAAGGGGAATAAATTATCTGGGGCGACCACGGGGTCAAGATTGGATTTAACTAGACTCTTGCCCGATCGATAGGTGTCGGTGGGGCGGGGCGCGCTAGGATCAGAAGCAACCTGATTGGGCGTGTCTGGTGGGGCACAACTCACCAGTAATAACAGGGCTGACAGGAAAACACAGTATTTGGCTGGCATGGCTTGGACAAAAAATAAAGAGGGGTGTCCCCCTCTCAGTTCCAGTGGAATTAAGGGGCAAGGGCATTACCCCTCAACAGACTACCGATAGTTTTGGCAGTGATTTTCAACTGTACCCAAGGATTGGCGGGCACTACGGTTTTGTACAGATAGCTATCAAAGGTCAGCTTTTGCACATCTCGATCGTCGCACATTTCCACAAATGCCTCCCTAGTGGCATCAGAGCTATAGAACACCCTCTGCAAAATGTCTAGTACCGTGTAGGTCAAGCCGTACTTTTTATCCCAGCGTTTGATATAGACCTGTAAATCCTTTTCCGTGGGAATGCGCTGACCCTGTTGGGAAACTTCCACGATGGTTTCCGCACACATTCTCCCCGACTTGGCGGCAAAATAGATGCCTTCCCCGCTGGACTTGGTGACATAACCCGCCGCATCCCCCACCAGGGCAATTCTGCCAATTACGCGACGGGGTCGGGGATGTTCAGGAATGGGGTGCGCCTCGATTTTGATCACCTCTCCCCCCGCAATGCGGGACTCTGCCCTTGCCCTGATCCCCGCCTGCAAATTCTTGATCTGCCGTTGGTTGGCGTGCATTGTGCCTGTGCCCACCGCCACATGGTCATATTTAGGAAATACCCAAGCGTAAAAGTCGGGCGACACATCGTCCCCCACATACATTTCCGCCAAATCTTGGTAATACTCCATCTTGTCGGGGGGAATGCGAATCCGCTCCTGAAAGGCAATGGCATAGTTGTAATCCCCTGCCCCCATTTGTTCTGCCACCACCGAGTTAGCCCCATCCGCGCCCACAATCACATCTACCTCGATCGAGCGTCTGATACCCTGCACGCCCCCTTCACTAAAATCCGTGTAATGAATGGTATAGGGGACAGGCTGTTGACGATGCTCTTGGGGAATATCGATGGACAACACCCGACCATGGATCAACTGCGCCCCCAAATCCTTGGCGCGGTTGCGCAAAAAACTGTCCAGAATTTCCCGACGACACATACCGATATATTCATCGGGATTATCCAATTTGATGTCCACTTCCCGATTGCTGGGGGAAATCATCTTCATCCGCCGTACCCGTCGATCGATAATTTCCGCAGGCAAGGCAAATTCCGACACCATACACAGGGGAATGGCTCCCCCACATGGCTTGGCATTATCCAGTTTGCGTTCGAATAGGTAGGTTTCTATCCCCGCTTTGACTAAAGTTTCGGCAGTGCAAGACCCCGCAGGACCACCGCCCACTACTGCAACCCGTAAACTCAAAACTCAGACTCCTAAAAGATTTCTCGGTTATCCTAACATCCCCGCCCCACCCCTGGGGGATAACCAGCCCTTTTGTAAACATTTTGTTGCAATCCTGCCCGCCGAAATACCGCAAAACAACTGGTATTGTAGTCGCCACTCCCCCTAATGCCACAAAATGTCATGTTTTAGGAGAAATTGGCAATTTGCGTAAATTGGCGGACTAAATTTGTCAGAGGGAGAATAACGAAGCAATTTCACGAAAAATTACGAAAAAGTTAGATTGGTTAATACCAAATCTCTTGGGCTGTTCCTTTAGTACCAGAACTATCCCAGACCGCCCAAATCCTCGATCGTGCCTATAGACAAGGTTAGAGCGCCCTATATCTGGAGGGATAGACAGGGTTACAGAGCCTAAAACCTATCTAAAGGCATAGATATAAATTCCTAAGCAACCACAATTTTTCCTGATTTTTTCTGATCTGGGTCATTGACAAGCACTTACCCAGTGTGCATATTTGCCTGATTTTGTCCGTTTATGGGCGGAATTGGCGAAAAATTGTTAGTACAGAACTTGTCAGATTATCCCTAGCGATGTAACTTAACAAAGAATTTGCCAACTACTGTGTCTGTGCCTGATGGTCAGACTCAATCCACCGTGTCCACGCTCCGGAAACGGTTGTCGATTTAGAAAAGGAGGAAATTGCTTGAAAAATTTGTCTGTGAATGCCAAGACCACCCTCTATGGAGATAGTTCCCTGCTCTCCAGATCAGAGGCTTTACCCTTGGCTGTGCGTCGCTGGATGGCTTTGGTTGGTTTTTCGATCTCGATCGGTTCAGCGGGGGCGTTACTGCTCCACTCTAACCAAAGAGAGATGACTGTGGCTGAAGTACCCGTCTCTAGTGAAACTCTGACTAGCGTACTTGCGCAAAATAGCGATCGGAAATATGAACTGGCAAGGTCAGCGATCGCCACTGGTGAATTAGATCAAGCAGTCGCCGTTGTGCCTGAGCCTGCGGTTGATTCTGGTGTGCCTGAGCAAAAAGAGAGTGCTACCCCTACCGCCACTCTAGTTAGTAATCTATCTGGGGTGATCATTCACGAAGTCAAACAGGATGAAACCCTGTGGCAGTTGACCCAAATGTATCGGGTAGATGCCGCCAGCATTGCCGCTTCCAATAACATTAGCTCGGCTACCGAACTGCAAGTAGGCATGAAATTGGTGATCCCCCCTGTGGATGGGTTGGTGCATCGGGTGCGCAAAGGGGAGACCCTAGACACGATCGCCGCCTTTTACAAAGTGCCTAAAGCCGAGATATTGAAGTATAGCCCCACCGCTAGTGGCGACTTTTTGGCGATCGACCAGCCTTTAATCATCCCTGGTAATGTAACTAATCTTTTACAAATTAAATCAGCCAATGCCAAACGGGAGTTATTTGCGGAACGGGAGAGACTGCGGGCGCGCCTAGCCAAGTTGGAGGGTAAAACCGTGCCCACCACGGCTGACCCCCTAGCCCAACGAATTGTCAAACCCGCCAAGGCTACCTTTACTTATACTGTGCGATCGGGGGATACGGTAGAAATGATCGCCCGCCGCCACGGGGTAACCCAAGAGGCAATTGTGGCGTTGAACAAACTGGAAAATGCCCACTGGATTCAAGTAAATCAAGAATTGCTCATTCCTGCGGTGAATCCCAAACCCGCCGATAAACCCCGTACTCTAGTGGCTCACGGGGATACAGGGCGCAAGGTGAATATCTCTAGCCCCCTACCCCCCGCTCCTTGGAGTGGATTAGCAGTTTTAGCAGGTAATAATCCTGTGATTAAGGTTGACCCCAGCCAGCCTACTCCCGTAACTGCAGGTCAGCCCATCGCTTTGAATCCCAGTTTACCCAGTTCCCCATTGCAACAGTTGACTGAGCAATTACCTGCGGTTGGCACGCCCAGCCCTGTGCCTTCTGGTTTGATTGCACCAGAGCCTACGGTAGCGCCCCCTGCGGTCAAGCCAGAAATACCTAGCACCACCTTGGCAGAACAGGAATCCCGTCCCAATGCTCCTGTGGTAGCGGTAGCCCCTACCCCTGCCCAAGAATTGCCAGACCCTGCCACCCCAGACATTGTGGCTGTAGCTATTCCTGTACCTGAATTGCCCCTATCCCAACTGGCGGATCAGGTGGAAACCAGCCTTGCCCGTTCTGTGACTGTATCTGCCCTTGTGCCTGAAGCGGAGTCGCGCATGGCTTCCCAAGAGGTGCGTCAACTGGAACGGGAAGTGGAACAGTTATCCCTCAAACTGCGGGAAGCGGAGGAAAGAAAACGGCAAGAAGCTATGCGTTTAGCGGCGGCTACCCTCAACCCCGCCCCAGCGCCCACTACCGTTCCCCCTGAAACTCCTGTTAATCGCCCCAGTAATTCTGCGCCCCAATTGCCCAATTTGACCGCCAAGGCTTATCTGCCCGAAGTGCGAGACTATGGCATTAGTGCAGGCTTTATTTGGCCCACCAATGGGGTACTCACCTCTGGATATGGGCCGCGCTGGGGGCGTATCCATCGCGGGATCGACATTGCTGGACCTGTAGGTACCCCGATCGTGGCGGCGGCATCGGGTAGGGTCTCCTACTCTGGCTGGAATGATGGCGGTTACGGCTATCTAGTGGAAATTGTCCACCCCGACGGCTCCATGACCCGCTATGCCCACAACAGCGCCCTCTATGTGAAGGTGGGGGAACAGGTTAACCAGGGGCAGTTAATTGCCGCCATGGGTAGCACGGGCTATAGTACGGGCCCCCATCTGCACTTCGAGATTCACCCCAACGGTAATGGTGCGGTTGACCCCATGCCTTATTTAGCCAGACGGTAGGAGCGTTCTTCCCTCTCCCTTTGGGTGAGGGGAGTAACTCCACTCTTTGATTCCCCTAACCCCTTGCACCTATTTCCTTGAGGCAGATGGTCAATCTGGTATTTCTCTTAGCGATCGGTCTCATTGGTCTGAGTAGTTGGGCGATAGTCGATCGAGCCATTTTTTTGTATCAGTTGTGGCAAATCAATCGGGCGCAAGCTCCTCAATTATTGATTGATCTGCGCATTCTATCGGCTTTGTCTGCTTTATTCTTAAATTTGATTCCCTTGGGGTTGGGGATTGGCTTGGGACAGTGGCGCTGTTGGGCAAGAACCCTAACGATCGTGGTGGCTTGTTCGTTACTATTGCCATCCCTGTTGGCAGAGTTGGGCATTTTGGCGGATGAAACCCCCATGCGGAAATACAACTGGCTAATTATTGGTATTTGCGGGGTGATCCTAGCCATCTTGCTATCCCCCAAAGTAACTCGGCAGTTTCGGCTCAGAAATACCTAGTCTAGTTGTCTGCCCGTCAATTCCACAAAAATATCCTCTAGGTTGGAGTCCCGAATCATCATGCCCCGTTTGTCAGGCTGTTGTGCCAAAAATGCCTCGGCACTGGTCAAATCGGGGAAAAATTTAGTGACTAGTCCCTCTGGACTTTGGTGAATTAGGACGGCTTTCCCATACTTCTCCCGCAGTTGGTCGGGGCTACCCATTTCTATAATTTGCCCGCTGTTCATAATGCCAATCCGATCGCACAAAAATTCTGCCTCTGCCATGTAGTGGGTAGTCAGCAAAATAGTCATGCCTTTGCCATTCAGGTCACGAATAATTTCCCAGAGACGGCGGCGGGTTTGGGGATCAAGCCCTACGGTGGGTTCATCCATAAATAAAATCTGCGGTTGATGCACCAAGGCTCTGGCAATCTGGAGCCTGCGTTTCATGCCCCCCGACAGGGTGCGCACCATCACGGTCTGGCGATCGTGCAATTCCACATACTCTAGCCACTGTTGGATCAATTTTTGTCGATCGGGCTGGGGGATGTGGTGCAGTCGCCCATGATATTCCATATTTTCCCAGACGGTGAGGTCGGGGTCCACACTGGTCTGTTGCAGGACTACCCCTATGTGGCGCTTCACTTGGGGCGCTTGTTTGACCACATCATAGCCCGCTACGGTCACCTTGCCCTGACTGGGATGGGTGAGGGTGGTGAGGATGCGAATGGTGGTGGACTTGCCCGCCCCATTCGGCCCCAACAGACCAAACATTTGCCCCTGGGGAATATCTAAGGTCAGTTCATTGACCACGGGCACTTGGTTGTAATACTTGGAAACTTTATCTAATGAGATCATGGCTGGCGATCGAGCGGCTATTGTATAAACTCATGGCTTTGTCCCACCCCGAACTAATGGCGCAGTGGATCAGTTCCGCCATCAGGGACATAATTTCGGGAATGAGGGCAGATTCAGCACTGGAAAAGCCCCCCAACACATGGTTATGCACATTGCCCTGACTGCGCCCAATTCCCAAACGCAGACGGGGGAAATTAGTAGTGCCCAGGTGAGCAATGATTGACTTCATGCCATTGTGCCCCCCCGCCGAGCCTGATTGGCGCAAGCGCAATTTACCCAAAGGCAAATCCATGTCATCGTAGATTACCAACACCCGATCGGGGGCAAGCTTAAACCAATTCAGCACTGCCCGCACCGATTGCCCCGAATTATTCATGTAGGTATTAGGTTTGAGTAAATAGCCAGTACAGGGTTGGCGCAATACCCCATACCAGCCTTGAAATTTGCGGTCGTTTTGCCAACTCACACCCCACTTGTCCGCCAAGTAGTCCACCGCCATAAAGCCGATGTTGTGCCTGGTGCGGGCATACTCTGCCCCCGGGTTCCCCAGTCCAACGATCAGTAGAGGCGTGGAGTTAGGATTCACGGGTGGATTCAGAGGAAACGGGGGTATCTACCCGCTCCGCTTCCCGCTTTAACTCTGCCTCAAACTCGCTGGATGCTTGCTTAAAGCTCTTGATTGCCTTGCCCAAGCTACTGCCGATCTCTGGTAGCTTTTTCGGACCAAAAATTAACAGGGCAACTACGAAAATGATGCCCATTTCTGGTAAACCAATGCCAAATATATTCATAGGTGCGCTGTAGGTAGGTGTACGGGGGAGGCTTTCTCCCCAAAGGTAAAGAGCAAAATTAGCCCCCCCAGTCCAAGTTTACCCCTTCTAAAATCAGGGAGGAGTTGTACAACTGGAGAATAATCAGTAAAAACACGAAAAATAAACCCATAAATACCGCCATGAGGGGGGTGGTACTCCAACCGCGAGCCACCTTGCCATATTCAGAATTGAGGGGGCGGAGCAGGTCGCCAAGCCAAGTGCGTTGTGCCATAAGGATTATTATTAAACTAGGTTTGCAATGTAAATACTATAATTTTAGGGGTAATTTTACATTTTTGACTATGGAATCTTCTGCCACCTCGATCGCTTTGACGGTAGCTATTTTTGTGATCTGTCTGACTTTACTGTCTATCTATACCGCTTTTGGCCCGCCTGCCAAGCAGTTGAGCGACCCTTTTGAGGACCACGAGGATTAATTTTTTCATATATTTATCTGGGGGATGGGTGTAGCCTGTCCTCTGGGCAAACCCAAACTAGCGCCCCATCACACCATGCTCAGCACATACCAAGGTAAAGCCAAAATCCTCTACCCCACCGATCATCCCCAGGTGTTGCGGGTATTTTTCAAGGATTCTGCCACCGCCTTTAATGGCCAAAAGCAAGCCACGATCGAGGGTAAGGGCAGATTAAATTGTTTGATCACCACCTGCATTTTTCAGTATCTACAAAGCCAAGGCATTGCCACCCACTTTCTGGAAGCACTGGATGATCGATCTATCCTTGTGCGTGCCCTGCGCATCATCCCCCTAGAAGTGGTGGTACGCAATATCAGCGCTGGCAGTCTGTGTAAACGGTTGGGTATTCCTGTGGGGCAACCCTTACCCCAGCCCTTGGTAGAGTTCTATTACAAAAATGACGCTCTGGGGGACCCCCTAGTAACTGATGACCACATTTACTTGCTGGGCTTAGCTGTCCCTGACCAGTTGACTAAATTACGGGAACTAGCCCTAGAAATTAACCGTCTCCTCAGGGGGTTATTCCGAGGTATTAACTTGATCCTAGTGGATTTCAAATTAGAGTTTGGTCTGGACGCGGATGGTAACATCCTGCTGGCGGACGAAATCAGCCCCGACTCCTGTCGCCTGTGGGACGATCGAGCAGGTAGCCTAGAGGAGCGGATTATGGATAAGGACAGGTTTCGCCAAGACCTAGGCCAAATTGCCGAAAATTACCAAGAAATTGCCGATCGACTCCTATCCATAGGTTGCAAAACCAAGCAAATGGGGGATACTGATTAAGTGATTTTGCCAGTCAGTTCATGGTTTTCTGCGAACTGGGCGGTGGTGCCCTCCAATAACTTGACTCACTAAAATTTGTACACCTATTCCTGTACGACCCTATGGCTTCTTCAATCTCTGGGCAATCCCCCAAAATTTTGCTGTGCTCCCTGCTCAGTTTTACTGGTATGTGGAGCAGTACCCTACTCCACCAGCCCGTTTTTGCCCAAACCCCGCCCCTGATTCCTCCCGCCGTTGAACCCGAAGTATTAGTGGCAGAAGTGCTGGTGAAGGTGGAAGGGGATGTGGCTCTGCCGCTGGAATTAGAAAAGCAAATTTATGACACCATCACCACTAAACCGGGGCGTTTAACTACCCGTACTCGCATTGAAGAAGATGCCAAGCGGGTATTTGGGTTGGGCTTTGTCAGTTCGGTGCAACCTAGACCCGAAGATACGGATGTGGGGGTACGCATTTTGTTTGTGGTGCAACCCAACCCCGTCTTAAAATCCGTCGCCACGGAAGGCACCTCTGCTGTGTTAGAACCTGGGGTAATCGATCGATTGTTTGCTGACCAGATTGGCAAAATTACTAATCGCAATCAGTTGCAGACCGCTGTCAAGGCGCTGGAAAAATACTATCAGGACAGGGGATTTGTGTTGGCGCAGGTGGCTGACCTGAAAGCGGAACCCGATGGACGCATTACCCTAGTGGTGGCGGAAGGGGTAGTGGAAGATATTAAAGTGGCATTTTTGACGGAAGATGGCAAAACCGTGGACAAGGACGGCAAACCCATCACGGGCAATACCAGAGATTTTATTATCACCAGAGAATTAGCCCTGCAACCGGGGCAAGTATTCAATCGCAATACGGTACAGAGTGATTTAAGAAGGGTATTTGATTTGGGGTTATTTGATGACATTAACCTGAAACTCGACCCCGGTACTGATCCCCGCAAGGTGATTGTCACTGTCAATGTGAAGGAAAAAAATACAGGCTCGATCGCTGTAGGGGCTGGGCTTAGTTCCTCTACGGGATTTTTTGGTACCCTCAGTTTTCAACAACAGAATTTGGGGGGCAATAATCAAAAGTTAGGCGCAGATGTGCAAGTGGGGGAACGGGATTTACTCTTTGATCTGAACTTTACCGATCCGTGGTTGGCGGGGGACCCTAATCGCACTTCCTTTACTGCCAATATCTTTAGCCGTCGCCTGTTTAGCTATGTGTTTGATACCCCTGTGGGGGTGCCCCCCAACAATGACTCGCCCAGGGTGAACCGCTTGGGGACTGGTTTTAGCTTTTCCCGCCCCTTGGATAATCGCAGTACCGCCTCTTTGGGGTTTCGCTACGAACGGGTGACCGTCACCGACAGTGGCTCGGAGATTCGCCCTACGGATATTTTGAATAACCCCCTGACCCTCAACCCTGCGGGCACAGATGACCTGTTCACCTTGCAATTTGCCTACGCGATCGATCAGCGGAATGACCCCAATCGGGCTACCAGTGGCTCGGTTTTGCGTCTGGCTACTGAGCAGGCTCTGCCCTTTGGCACTAATTCTTTACTGTATAACCGTCTCAGGGCTAGCTACAGTTTCTTTGTTCCTGTCAGTTTTACCAATTTTTCCGAAGGACCCCAAACTTTAGCCTTCAATATCCAAGGGGGCACTGTATTGGGTACATTTCCTGCCTATGATGCCTTTCAGATTGGCGGCTCCAACTCGGTCAGGGGTTGGGATGAGGGCAAAATTGGCAGTGGGCGTAGTTTTGCCATCGTGTCAGCGGAATATCGTTTCCCTGTATTTAATATCGTGGGTGGGGTGTTGTTTGTGGACTACGGTACGGATTTAGGCTCTGCCGACAGTGTGATTGGCAACCCCGCAGGGGCAAGGGGTAAACCGGGGAATGGGGTAGGCTATGGGGCAGGATTGCGCATCCAGTCTCCTTTAGGGGCGATTCGCATTGACTACGGCATTAATAACAACGGGGGTAACCAGTTTAGTTTTGGCTTGGGAGAGAAGTTCTAGCCCGGTGGTGAGCAAGCAACAACAGACGATCGTCCAACAGGTGGAGATAGGGGGCATTGGCTTACACAGTGGTTTGCCTGTGCAAGTTACCCTGTGTCCCGCTGAGCCTGATCAGGGGCGCACGGTGTGGGTGCAGTGGCATGATGGGATGGAGGTGATCCCCGCCCACATTAGCGCTGTGCAGGCGACCCAACTCTCCACGGAATTGGCGGGCAATCAGGCAAGGGTCAGAACGATCGAGCATTTACTGTCTGCCCTGTGGGGGGCTGGGGTAGATAATGTGCAGATCAGGATTAAATCAGACCAGCCTATGGTGGAAATACCCATTTTGGATGGTTCTGCCTTGCCTTGGCTGGACTCGATCGAGACACTTGGGCAAAACCGTCTTCAAAATCCAGGGAAAGTGGTAACCACACCCGTAGAAGTGCATCACCAAGGCAGTTTTGTGGTGGCTATGCCCTCTCCCCATCTGCAATTTACCTATGGCATTGAATTTGCCGATTGCCCGATCGGCAGGCAGTGGTGCAGTTGGCTACCTGAGCACATACCCTTTAGGGAAGCCATTGCCCCCGCCCGCACCTTCACTTTAGCTAAATATATTGAACCCATGCGCGCCCAAGGACTAATCAAAGGCGGTAGTTTAGAAAATGCCATTGTCTGCGATGATAAAACATGGTTAAATCCACCCTTACGGTTTGCGGATGAGCCTTGTCGCCATAAACTCCTAGACTTAATAGGAGACCTAAGCCTATTAGGAAACATTCCCCAAGCCCATTACATTGCTTACAAAGCCAGTCATCATCTCCACTGTCAATTAGCTAAGCAGTTATTACTTCTCTGATTTTTCCCTGTTCCATTATTGACAATTGGCAATATGCTAACCTTATCTGAACTACCCACCAATAGTGTGGTATCCATTGACACGCAAACCCTCATGGCGCTTTTGCCCCATCGTTATCCTTTTTTATTAGTCGATCGAGTAATTAAATATGTACCGGGGCATTTGGCGGTAGGGATCAAGAATGTGACCATTAACGAGCCGTTTTTTCAGGGGCACTTTCCCCAGCGACCGATTATGCCTGGGGTACTGATTGTGGAGGCCATGGCCCAGGTGGGGGGGATTATTCTCACCCAAATTCCTGAAGCCCAAGGTTTATTGTCCGTATTTGCAGGCATTGACAAGGTCAGGTTTCGTCGCCCTGTAGTGCCCGGGGACCAACTGGTGATTACCGCTGAACTGCTGAGCCTAAAGCGCAAACGGTTTGGTAAAATGCAGGCGCAGGCGGTAGTGGATGGGCAGTTGGTTTGTGAAGGGGAAATGTTGTTTTCGTTAGTGGATATGTAAATATAGTAATTAGTGAGCCTTTGTGGTTATGGTTGTGTCCCATGTTCCTGCCCCTGAATTGATTCACCCCACGGCGATCGTCCACCCCGGGGCAGAATTGCACCCCACAGTGAAAGTGGGAGCCTATGCAGTAATTGGTGAGTCAGTCACAATTGGTGCTCATACGGTGGTGGGGCATCATGCCATTATTGAAGGCTGGACAGAAATTGGCGAACGGAATCAGATTTTCCCAGGGGCGGCCATCGGCTTAGAGTCCCAAGACCAAAAGTACACGGGGGCGCGCAGTCGGGTACTGATTGGCAGTGATAATCGCATTCGGGAGTATGTGACCATCAACTGTGCCAACAATGAGGGGGAAGCCACCCGCATTGGTAGCCACAATTTAATCCTTGCCTATGCCCACATCGGTCATGACTGTGTGATTGGCGATCGAGTCACTATTACTAATGCGGTATCTTTGGGCGGGCATGTGCAGGTGGAGTCCCAAGCCAGAATTGGCGGTATGGTGGGGGTGCATCAATTTGTGCACATCGGTAAATTAGCCATGGTGGGGGGTATGAGTCGCATTGAACGGGATGTGCCTCCCTACATGGTGGTAGAGGGTAATCCAGCGCGGGTGCGGGCGGTGAATCGGGTGGGTTTGGAACGGGCTGAGCTGAGCGAAGAGACCCAGCAGGCAATTAAGGAGGCATTTCGTCTGCTCTATCGGCAAAATTTGACCATGAATGAGGCGATCGATAAATTAGCCTGCTCGATCGATCCAGAGGTGCAACATCTCAGACAATTTTTATTGGCTTCCATATCCCATAGTCACAGACGGGGGCCTATTCCAGCGCGGGAATCCTAGGTCATGGCACTGCTGTCAGCACGATCGATCAAAAAAGATTTTGGCATCAAAACTATCCTGCACTCTGCCAGTTTCAGTCTCGATCGGGGGGACAAGGTGGGGCTAATTGGCTTGAATGGAGCGGGCAAATCTACCCTCTTGAAAATGTTGGCAGGTTTAGAGCCGATAGATGGGGGGGAAATCTGGCACAACCCCAGCGCCAAAATTGTCTATCTGCCCCAGCAACCCGTAGTCGACGAAAATTTGACAGTTTTAGAACAGGTGCTCATCGATCGGCAGGCAGAAAGGCAGTTAATTTTAGCATACGAACACCTATCCCACGCCATCAGCACCAATCCTTCCGATAAACTGTTGGCACAGCTTGCCAGTGTCAGTCAACAGATGGAACAAACAGGGGCATGGGAATTAGAAACTAGGGCAAGGGTCACCCTGACCAAATTGGGAATCAATGATTTTCAGAGTGTGATTAAGAATCTGTCGGGGGGCTACCGCAAACGCATCGCCTTGGCTACCGCCCTCCTGTCTGACCCCGATGTATTGCTCATGGATGAACCCACTAACCACCTGGATGCGGTGTCGGTAGAATGGCTCCAAAATTATTTACAGTCCTATCGGGGGGCACTCCTAGTAATTACCCATGACCGCTATTTCCTGGATCAGGTAACCAATCGCATTTTGGAGATCGATCGGGGCAATCTGTACAGCTATACGGGCAACTATGCCTATTATCTAGAAAAGAAAGCCCTTGCTGAGGGTATAGAGCAGGGGAATCAGCGCAAACACAGCGGACTATTGCGCCGGGAATTAGCATGGCTGAAACGAGGTCCCAAAGCCCGCAGTACCAAACAAAAAGCCCGCATTCAACGCATCGAGTCCATGCGTAATCAATCTTTCCAGCAGGCGCAGGGGACAATAGACATCAGTACCGCCGGGCGCAGAATCGGTAAAAAAGTAGTGGAAGTACAGAACATCAGCAAAAGTTTTGCCGATCGAGTAATTGTCCAAGACTTTAGTTATATTTTTACCCCTGACGATCGTATTGGTATAATTGGCAGTAATGGAGCGGGCAAGACTACCCTATTGCATTTGATTACAGGCAGACTCAGTCCCGATCAGGGCACAGTGGAAATTGGCGCTACTATTCACATCGGTTATTTTGACCAGCATTCCGACGCTTTACAAGGACACGAACAAGAGCGGGTGATTGATTATCTGAAAAATATCAGTGAATTGGTCAAAACCAGTGATGGCACAGTGATTACTGCCTCCCAAATGCTGGAAAGATTCTTATTTCCGCCCGATCAACAGTACGCCCCCATCCATAAACTATCAGGGGGTGAAAAACGCCGTCTCTTTCTCCTGCAAATTCTCATGACCGCTCCCAATCTTCTCATTTTGGATGAACCCACCAATGATTTAGATATTCAAACTTTGAGCATTTTAGAAGAGTATTTAGAAGACTTCAATGGCTGTGTAATTGTCGTTTCCCACGATCGTTACTTTCTCGATCGCACCGTAGATACCATTTTGGCATTGGAAGGGGAGGGCAGAATCCGTTCTTATCCGGGAAACTATTCTATCTATTTAGAGTATCGCCAGAGTATCACCACTTCAGAACCTGCCCCAGTGGACAAATCGCCCAAACCTCAAGTCGTCCAGCCTTCTCATAAATCCCTCAAACTTTCCTTCAAAGAAAAGCGGGAATATGCTCAATTGGAAATAGATATTCCCCAATGGGAAAAAGAAAAAGCCGAACTAGAGCAAATTCTCTACCAGTCTCCCCCCAGTAACTACAGTGAACTGCAAAAATTGACCGATCGATTGGCAGAATTGAGTCAAAAAATTGAACAGGGGACAGAGCGATGGCTAGAGTTGGCAGAAAGAATCTAAAAATTAACCGCAGGCATAAACTACCGTTGCCCCTTGCATAACTGATTGACTGTGGTAATATGTATAACTACTCAGTAAACGGGCAATTAGCACAGTGGTAGCGCACTTCCTTCACACGGAAGGGGTCACTGGTTCGAATCCAGTATTGCCCATTAGCTCTAAGCTTGACCTAGAGCCACTTTCA
>Ga0272446_1003087_pt1 | contig 21564 bp, 18 predicted proteins | sample YNPCB0061_FD_194587 | JGI IMG/M metagenome (GOLD analysis project Ga0272446, IMG submission 194587) | Hot spring microbial mat communities from Yellowstone National Park, WY, United States - YNP-CB-006-1 | ecosystem: Environmental > Aquatic > Thermal springs > Hot (42-90C) > Sediment | place... | reverse complement strand
CAGATTTACCATTTCCGCGGCGTCTACCTGCAGGACTACATCGTCGACCCCAGCTTCCCGGTCGTCTGGCGGCTCGACAAGTCCGTCGCGGGCTCCGGCTCGCACGGCGACCTCAACGGTCACATCATCGACGTGGCGCGCTGGCTGGTCGGGGACGTGACCGAGGTCTGCGGGATGCTGGACACCTTCATCAAGAAGCGGCCCAAGCTCGCCGAGATCGACGACCGCCTCGGCGGCAAGGCCTCCGACGAGATGGCCGAGGTGACGGTGGACGACTCCGCGATCTTCATGGCCCGGTTCGCGAACGGGGCGGTGGGCAGCTTCGAGGCGACACGGTTCGCCCTCGGGCGCAAGAACCACCAGCGCTGGGAGATCAACGGGTCGAAGGGCAGCCTGGCCTTCAACCTGGAGCGGATGAACGAGCTCGAGGTCTACTTCAAGGATGACGCGCCCGACGTCCAGGGCTTCCGGCTCATCCAGACGACGGACGGCGTGCACCCCTACGCAGGGGCTTACTGGCCCGTGGCGCACATCATCGGCTACGAGCACACCTTCGTGAACCTGGTGAAGGACCTCCTCGAGGCGATCGCGGCAGGCAGGCAGGCGACGCCGAACTTCAAGGATGGCGTGAAGAACCAGGCGGTGCTCGAGGCGGTGGACCGCTCCTGGGCCACCCGGAGCTGGCAGACCGTCGTGGAGTAGGCCCCGTCTGACGAGAGGCGATCTCGGGGCCCGCGCCGGAGGGTTGGCGCGGGCCTCGCCCGTTCTGGGCGCGGCCCGGCCTGCGCGACGGCGGGAACCAACACGGCGTCTGCTGTGGTATATGATTATACATATATTATGAGATTTGGAGGATTGAGATGGCAGGCGTAGCGGCGGAGGCCACAGGGCTTGTGGTGGAGTGCGCGGCGTGCGGGCGCAAGAACCGCGTCCCCTACGATCGTGCGGGCGAAAGCGCGACGTGCGGCCAGTGCGGCGCCACGCTGCCGCCGCTGGGCGCGCCCGTTGCGGTGGAGAGCGAGGCCGCCTACGACGCCCTGCTGCGCGAGGCGCGCGTGCCCGTGGTGGTGGACTACTGGGCGCCCTGGTGCGGGCCGTGCCGCATGGTGGCGCCCGAGCTCGTCAAGGTGGCGGCCGCCTCCGCCGGTCGCATGATCGTGGCGAAGGTGAACACCGACGAGCTGCCCGCCATCGCGGAGCGCGAGGGCGTGGCTTCCATCCCGATGCTCGCCGTCTTCGTGAACGGTCGGCGTGCCGCGGTGACCGTCGGCGCGCGGCCAGCAGCGGCGATCGCCGCATGGGTGGACATGGCGGCGCGCACTGCGGCGGCAGTCTGAACCGCCGCACGTCGCCGGACGGTTGCAGGGATACAGCAGGGGTCTTCCGAAATGAGGCGCCGCTCGCCTCGCGTTCGGAGGGCCCCCGGTGTCCCAAGCGCCTGCGTCACCCCAAGAGCAAACGCCGTTGCCAGCGGAGGAGCGCCCGCGCGGTCCGCTCAGCCTCCGCGTCGTGCTCCTCACGCTGGTTCTCATCCCGCCGAACGCCTGGTGGCTCACCGAGATCGAGTTCGTTCGCTACTCCGACAATGCCACCACCCAGGCGCTCTTCTTCAACGCCGTCACGCTGCTCCTGGCCCTGCTCGGCATCTACGCGCTGCTCGATCGCCTCCGTCCGTCGTGGCGGTTCTCCCCGGGCGAGCTCGTCATGGTCTACGTGGCGGTCGCGGTCGCCAGCAACCTGGCGGGCCACGACATGCTGCAGATCCTCTTCACCACCATCGCATGGATCACGCGGCAGGCCACGCCCGGTAGCCCCTGGGAGACACGGGTCCTCCCCCACATTCCGAAGCACCTCATCGTGCAGGACCAGAACGCCATCAAGGCGCTCTTCGTGGGCAACAGCACGCTCTACCGCTGGGAGAACGCGCTGCCCTGGCTGCAGCCCCTCGGCTGGTGGACGCTCTTCGCGATGCTGGCCGTGTGGACGATGCTGTGTCTCGCGTCGCTCTTTCGGAGGCAGTGGGACGCGGAGCGCCTCAACTACCCGATCGCCGAGATCCCCATCCAGATCATCACGCAGACCGGCCCCCTGTTCCGCTCACCCGCGCTCTGGGCCGGGTTCGCCATCGCCGCCGTGCTCCAGGTGGTGAACATGGTCCACGCGCTGGCGCCCGCGTTCCCCGGCGTGCCCATCGGCGTGCAGATCTTCTCCGCGGTCAACTACCCCTGGAACGCGGCCGGCCCGATCCCCGTCTCGTCGTTCCCCTTCGCCTATGGCCTCACGTTCCTGCTGCCGACGCAGCTCGGCTTCTCGTGCTGGTTCTTCTTCCTGGTGAGCCGAATGGAGATGGTCGGCGCGGCGATGATGGGCTACACGGAGTGGGGGAAGTTCCCCTACGTGCAGCAGCAGGGCGTGGGCGCGATACTGGGCTTCTTCGTCGCCATCGTCTTCGCGGCGCGGGGGCATCTGGCGGCGGCGTGGCGCGCGGCGACCCGCTTCGGCGGCGGGCCGCGCGAGGGCGAGGCTCTGAGCGACCGCACCGCGATCTTCGGGACGGCCGCCGGCCTCGCCGGCATGGTGTGGTTTGCCGTGAAGGCCGGCATGAGCTGGCAGGCAGCGCTCATCTACCTGGGCATCCTCATGATGATCGTCCTGGTGGTGGCGCGGCTTCGGGCCGAGCTGGGGCTGCCCACCTACGAGCTCTACCAGGTGGGCGCCGATCAGGTGATGCAGCGCGTGAGCGGGACGAACGCGTGGTCGCGCGGCGACCTCACCGCCATGACGCTCTTCTTCTGGCTCTCCCGCACGCACCGGCAGTTCCCCATGCAGACGCACGTGGACGCGCTGCGCCTGGGGAAGCGCACCGGGACCTCGCTGCCGGCCGTGGCCTCCCTCATCGTGGGCGCGAGCGCGGTGGGCATCGTGGCGGCGTTCTGGGCCTACCTGCACACCATGTACCAGGTCGGCTTCGACTCCGCGAAGTTCCGCGGGCCGGCGATCTGGGCGTTCGGAGCGGAGCCCTGGCAGAAGCTCGACTCCTGGTTCGTCTCACCCACTCCGCCGGACTACGGTGCGGTGTGGGCCTACGTGTTCGGGTGCGGGTTCACGCTCTTCCTCGCGGCGATGCGGACCCGGTTCGTGTGGTGGCCGTTCCACCCGGCCGGCTATCTGGTGAGCGGCAGCTTCGGGCTCTTCCGGCTCTGGCTGCCGATCTTCGTGAGCTGGCTCGTGAAGGTGCTGGTGCTCCGCTATGGCGGCCTTCGGCTCTACGTGCGCGTGCTGCCGTTCTTCATCGGCCTCATCCTCGGCGAGTTCACCGCCGGGTTCTGTCGCACGATGGTAGACCTCGCCTTCCAGCTCCACCTGCCGCCCGAGTCCGGCATCGGCGGCCTGTAGCGCAGACGCGCGCGCCGCCAGGGTGGCGATGCGGCGCGCCGCAGAAGGCCCGCGACGACAGGGAGGGGCCGCTGGGTGGGAACTTTATTTCGACGATCCGCGAACTGTCGAATGGTGTGCGGTACAATCCAGTTGCTCGCCAGGGGGAGGAAACGCGATGGTCCGGGTGCTCTTCATCTGCGTGCACAATGTGGGCCGTTCTCAGATGGCGGAAGGGTTTTTCAACCAGCGCGCGGCGGAGCGCGGCATCGCCGCCCGGGCCTGGTCCGCCGGGACGCATGCCGTCGGCAAGCTCAACCCGGTGGTGGTGCAGGCGATGGAAGAGGTGGGCGTCTCCATTGCCGACCGCAAGCCGAAGCAGATCATGCAGTGGGACGTGAACTTCGCGGACCGGGTGATCACGATGCACTGTGGCGTGGACCCCCAGCGCTGCCCCGTGAACCTGGGTGTGCGCGCCGAAGACTGGGGCCTGGACGACCCGGCGGGCAAGCCCATCGAGGAGGTGCGGCGCATCCGCGACCAGGTGTCGGCCAAGGTGGACGCCCTGCTCGACGAGATCGCGGCGCTTGGCCCGGACGCAAGGAAGGCGTTCCGGCGCTAGACCGGTGTACCCCGCTTGACGGTTCGCCCGCCGAGCGGGTAGGATGTTTCTACACTTCGCGAAATGTGGAGATTCAGCGATGGCCGCTGATGAGGACATCCGCCGCATCGCCGCCATGTGCAAGGCGCTCGGCGATCCCACCCGCCTTCGCATCTACGAGTTCCTGCGCTCCTGCGCCTGCGAGGTGGCCGTCGACGAGCACGGCGAGGTCCGGCCCGCCCAGGGACCGACCGCCGGCGAGGTCTGCTGCCGCATCACCGGCTCGGAGCGCATCACCTCCACCATCTCCTTCCACCTGAAGGAGCTACGGCTTGCCGGCCTCATCGCCGTCGAGCGGCGCGGCAAGCACATGGTCTGCAGCGTCAACGCCGAGGCCGCCGAGACCCTGGCCGCCTACTTCGCGCAGGTGGCGCGGGCACGCGCATCCTGCAAGGTCGCCTGAGGAGGGCAACGATGGCCGACGATCTCATCGCCCGAGACGATGTTCGCAATGTGGTGCGCGAGCGCTACGGCGCCGCCGCGCGGCTCGTGCTGGAGGGGCGCCGCGCCGCGTCCTGCTGCTCCGAGGGGACCTGCTGCGAGGCGCCGTCGGGCGCCGACCCCATCACCTCCGACCTCTACAGCGACGTCCAGGCCTCCGAGATACCCGACGAGGCCCTCCTTGCCTCGCTCGGCTGCGGCAACCCGACGGCGCTCGCGTCGCTCGCGCCGGGGGAGGTCGTGCTGGACCTGGGCAGCGGAGGCGGGATCGACGTGCTGCTCTCGGCACGACGAGTGGGGACTTCCGGCTTCGTCTACGGCCTCGACATGACCGACGAGATGCTCGCCGTTGCGGAGCGCAACCGTGCGGAGGCGGGCGTCGAGAACGTGCGGTTCCTGAAAGGCCACATCGAGCAGATACCGCTGCCGGACGCCTCGGTGGACGTGATCATCTCCAACTGCGTCATCAACCTCTCGGCCGACAAGGACTCCGTGCTGGCCGAGGCGTATCGCGTGCTGAAACCCGGCGGACGACTGGCCGTGTCCGACATCGTGTGGCGCCGCGAGCCGCCCCAGGAGGTGCGCCGCAGCGCCGAGCTCTGGGCGGGCTGCATCGCCGGCGCTCTCCTGGAGAGTGAGTACCGCGCGAAGCTCGCGGCGGCCGGCTTCGCCGAGATCGAGATCGTTCCCACGCGCGTGTACACGGCGGCGGACGCGAAGGCCGTCACCGGCGCGGACGCCGCGCCAGAGCTCGACGGCGCTCTGATGAGCGCGTTCGTCCGCGCGCGGAGGCCCGCGGATTGACGCGCCCGCCCGCTGCGTGCGGGAGCGAAGCGGCTCGCCCGCGATGGGCGGGCGCCGTTCACCGACGCCAGGCGAGGCAGGCATCTGTAGTGACGTGCCACGGCTCGCGGGCGGCAGGCTCGCGGGCCGCCACAAAACCAAACCACCCCGTGGGAGGCGAAGCAACGTGACCGAACAGCCACCAGACGTCGGCTGTCCTACCGGACCGGTGGGTCGCCTGGCCTTTCTCGACCGCTTCCTGACGCTCTGGATCTTCCTTGCGATGGCGGGCGGCGTGGGCCTGGGCTACTTCGTGCCTTCCGTCGTCGAGCGCATCACGGCGCTGTCCGTGGGGACGACATCCATCCCGATCGCGGCGGGCCTCATCCTCATGATGTACCCGCCGCTCGCGAAGGTGCGCTACGAGGAGCTGCCAGAGGTCTTCCGGAACACGCGCGTGCTCACGCTGTCTCTCGTGCAGAACTGGGTCATCGGACCGTTCCTCATGTTCGCGCTGGCCCTCCTGCTGCTTCCCGACAAGGAGCCATACGCGATCGGGCTCATCATGATCGGGTTGGCCCGCTGCATCGCGATGGTCATCGTGTGGAACGAGCTGGCGAAGGGCGACACGGAGTACGCCGCCGGTCTGGTGGCGTTCAACTCCATCTTCCAGGTGCTGTTCTACTCGGTCTACGCGTGGTTCTTCATCAAGGTGCTGCCGCCGCTGGTGGGCGTGCACTTTGGCGCGGTGGACCTTTCCCGCATCACGATCGGCGCGATTGCGCAGAGCGTGTTCATCTATCTGGGCATCCCCTTCCTCGCGGGCATGCTGACGCGCTGGGCGCTCGTTCGCGCGCGCGGACGCGAGTGGTACGAGACGCGCTTCATCCCGCGCATCAGCCCCCTCACGCTCATCGCGCTCCTGTTCACCATCGTGGTCATGTTCTCGCTGAAGGGCGAGGTGATCGTCCAGCTTCCGCTGGACGTGGTGCGCATCGCCATTCCTCTGCTGCTCTACTTCGTGCTGATGTTCCTGGTGTCGTTCGCCATGGGGAAGCGGCTCGGCGCCGACTACTCGAAGACGGCGACGCTGTCGTTCACGGCGGCGAGCAACAACTTCGAGCTCGCCATCGCCGTGGCGGTGGCGGTGTTCGGCATCCACTCGGGGGAGGCGTTTGCGGCGGTGATCGGTCCGCTTGTGGAGGTGCCGGTGCTCATCGCACTGGTGAACGTGGCGCTCACCTTCCAGCGCAAGTTCTTCGCCCAGCCGGCAGGAGGTGCGCTCTGAACGGCGCAGTGATGATCGACGTGCTGGTCTTCGAGGGCTGTCCCCATGCGCAGGCCGCCCTGGATCTGGCGAAGCGGGTCGCGGGCCGCCTGGCGCCCGAGACGGTCGTCCGGCGCATCGACGTCGAAACGCCCGAGCGCGCCGCCGAGCTGGGCTTCCCGGGCTCGCCGTCCGTCCGCGTGAACGGGAGAGACATCGAAGGGAAATCGGTAGCCAAAGGCGCCATCTCTTGCCGGGTGTACGCCGATGGCTCCGGCGTCCCGCCCGAATGGCTGGTCGAGGCCGCGGTGCTCCGAGCGCTTCGGCCGCGCGGCATCCTGTTCCTGTGTGTCGCGAACTCCGCGCGCAGCCAGATGGCGGAGGGGATCGCGCGCTCGCTTGCGCCGGACGGCGTCACGGTGTGGTCCGCTGGCTCGCAGCCCACCCGCGTCCGTCCCGAGGCCGTCACCGTTCTGGCGGAGATCGGCATCGACATCTCCCAGCACCGATCGAAAGCGGTCGCCGAGGTTCCGGCGGACGAGGTGGACGCCGTCATCACGCTGTGCGCCGAGGAGGAGTGCCCCGTGTTCCTCGGAAAGGCCGCGCGTCTGCACTGGGGCCTGCCGGACCCCGCCGCCGTCGAGGGCTCGCCGGAGGAGCGCCTGGACGCCTTCCGGGCGGTGCGCGACGAACTGCGGCGGCGGATCGGAGCGCTCTTCGCATAGATGGCCGGGGGCAACCAGCATTGACTTTCGCGGAAGCGGCGGCGAGCCTGCTGGTGCTGACAGCATGGATGGCGGCGCCCGCGCGGGCAGCGCTAGCGTCGGGACCAGCGCGGCGCGTGCGCATCGAGAGCTACCTCCAGCTTCGCGTCACGGACGACCAGCTCCTGGGAGACGACCTGTCGCTCCGTCGCGCGAAGGTCATGGTCACCTGGGACCCCGCGCCCGAATGGCGCGTCTACGCTCAGGCGCTCTACAAGGACGGCAACAGGGCGAGCAACGACCGACGGCTGTGGGTCCAGGAGCTCTGGGTTCGGCGCCGGGTGGGTGCGGGGTGGCTGGCCATCGGTCAGATGAAGCCGCCCTTCGGCATGGAGCGGTTCACATCGGATGCGGTGCTGGACACGATCGACCGGTCGCAGCCGACCGATCGCCTGATCCCGAACGGCGGTCTGCCCCGCTCGTTCGCGCGCGACGTCGGTGTGCAGTGGGACTGTGGCGCCGCCGGCAGAGGCTGGTCCTGGGCGGTGGGGCTGTTCCTCGGTAACGGGGCGCTTGTTGAGCCGTACCGGAACAACGGCCCCCTGCTCGCGGCGCGCGCCAGCCACCGCTGGGTCCTCCCGAAAACCGGCAGTCTGCAGGTCGGCGCCGCGTTCTCTGCGCGACGCGACCGGGACATCGACTTCAGCAACGCGCTGCCGGGAACCAGGCCACTGGGAGTCGATCACTTCCGGGGGCGGGACACGCGCTGGGACATCGAGGCGGCGCTCGACGCCGGACGCTGGCGCCTGCGATCCGAGGTGCTCGGCGCATCGCTGTCGGGAGCGGACGGGCAGCCCGGCATCTCTGCGCGTGGCTGGTACGCCCAGGCCACCTGCGTTCTTGGCCCGCGCTGGGAGGCCGTGGCGAAGTTCGAGTTCCTCGACCCCAACCGGCAGGTCACCGACCGCCACGACATCGGCTGGGCGACGCTCGGGATCAACCACTTCCTCCGCGGGCATCGTGAGAAGGTCCAGGCCGACCTCGTCATCAAGCGCAGCCGGGTCGGCAGCGCCTCCGTCCACACGCTCCTCCTGCAGTACCAGCGCTACCTTTAGGGCCGCCGCCCCCGCCGGAGCGGCGACGGGCGGGCAGCACGGCCCACCGCGTGCTCCTGCGCGCGGTCATGCGGCAAGCCGTCACGGAGAGAGGCCCTCGGACAGGTACAATCCGGGGGAGCGGCGCGGCGTCGCTCGTGGCTCCCTCGTTGCGCTTTTCCCCGGTGCGGAGGCGCGTCGATGCACGACACCTACGGTGTGCTGCTGGGTCTGTTCATCGTCTACGTGGCGGCGCAGGTGGGCGCCGAGGCGGCGATGCGGCTCAAGCTGCCGGCGGTGGTCGGCGAGATCGCCGCGGGCTGCGTCGTCGGTCCGTCCGCGCTCGGCTGGGTGAAGATCACGGAGCCGCTGGCCGCGCTCTCCGAGATCGGGGCGGTGCTGCTGCTCTTCTCCGTCGGCCTCGAGACGCAGGTCGCGGACCTGCGCCGGGTCGGCAAGGCGGCGCTGGCGGTCGGGGTCTCCGGGGTTGCGCTGCCTTTCGTGCTCGGGGGAGGCTGGGCGCGCCTGACCGGTTTCGACACGCCGCAGGCCCTCTTCGTCGGCGCCGCCTTCGTCGCGACGTCGGCCGGGATCACCGCGCGCGTGCTGCACGACCTCGGGGTGCTGGGGCGCGCCGAGAGCCGCGTGATCCTGGGCGCCGCCGTGATCGACGACATCCTGGCGATGCTGCTGCTCGGGGTGGTGACGGCGCTGCAGGGCGCCGCCGGCGTGGACATACCCCGGCTGCTCATCGTCCTCGTGCAGGCGCTGGCGTTCGTCTTCTTCATCGCGGTCGTCGGAACGCGCCTGATGCGCCGCACCTCGGCCGTGCTGGACGCCCCGATCAACCCGCACTCGCCGCTGGCGCTGTCGCTGGCGCTGTGCCTGGGACTGGCGGTGGAGGCCGCGCACCTCGGCCTAGCGGCGATCATCGGCGCGTTCCTGGCGGGGATGGTGATCGCGGAGTCGCGCCAACGCCACGCGCTGGAGAAGCAGGTCCAGCCGATCCTCTCGTTTCTGGTGCCCTTCTTCTTCGTGACGACGGGCGCCAAAGTGGACCTGAGCCAGCTGGGGAGCTGGAGCGTGGTGGGCACGGTGGCCGTGGTGACGCTGCTGGCGGTGATCGGCAAGATCGTGGGGTGCGGCGTGGGCGCCCTCTCGATGGGTCGCCGCAGCGCGCTGATCGTCGGCGTGGGGATGGTGCCGCGCGGCGAGGTAGGGATCATCGTCGCGAGCCTGGGCGCCTCGGCGGGCGTGTTCGGCCCCAAGACCTACGCGGTCATCATCGTCATGTCGCTGCTGACCTCCGTCATCGCGCCACCCGTCCTGAAGGCGCTGCTGGCCGGCGCGCCGCCCGAGCCAGCGCCGGAGGCCTCGCTGCTCGTCGCGGTGGACGAGACGGGGAACGCCTGAGCGCGCGCCACCCCGCCCGCGCGCGAGCGATGGGGCTGGATCGCGGGGCCCTCGGCGCGGCAGGAGCGATGCGTGCGCGCGGGGCGCGGCCGTCGCGGGCAGGGAAGCGCGGCGCGCCCGGCGTAGAAGGGCATCGGCACGCCGGTCCTCATCGCTCCGGCGGCGACCCGCGTTCGGAGGGAGCCATCTCGCATGCCATTGAGAGCCATCCTCGTCGGCGCCGGCGGCATGGGCCGCGGCTGGGCCGACAACCTCGCCAGGTGCGAGGAGACCGACATCGTCGCATGGGTGGACATCCGGCCGGGCGCCGCCCAGCAGGCCGCGGACGAGCGTGGCCTGAGCCTCGACTACGCCGGTGAGGACCTCGGCAAGGCCATCGCGGAGTGCCGCGCCGACTTCGTGGTGGACGTCACCGTGCCGGAGGCGCACCGCGACGTGACGGTCCAGGCGCTCGGCGCCGGCCTGCCCGTCCTCGGCGAGAAGCCCATGGCCCACAGCATGGCCGCCGCCCGCGAGATGGTCGCGGCCTCCGAGCGGGCCGGCAAGCTCTACATGGTGAGCCAGAGCCGCCGCTACGACGCGCGCATCCAGGCCTACCGGCGCCTCATCGCCGAGAAACTCGGCGCGCTCGGCATCCTCAACAGCGACTTCTACATCGGCGCGCACTTCGGCGGGTTCCGCGACGAGATGCCCAGCCCCCTCGTCCTCGACATGGCGATCCACACGTTCGACGCCGCGCGCTACCTCTCGGGCGCCAACGCCGTCGCGGTCACCTGCGAGGAGTTCAACCCGCCCTGGTCCTGGTACCGCGGCGACGCCTGCGCCTCCGCCATCTTCGAGATGGAACGCGGCCTGCGCTACACCTACCGCGGAAGCTGGTGCGCCGAGGGGCTCATGACCTCCTGGGAGAGCGAGTGGCGCGCCGTGGGCGAGCGCGGCACCGCCACCTGGGACGGACACAGCGCCATCCGTGCCGAGACCGTGGTGCGGTCCGGCGGCTTCCATTCGGAGTGCGAGCCGCACGAGGGCGTCTTGGAGCCCGACGTGCCGGGCGGCATCGCCGGCTCGCTCCGCGACTTCCTGAACGCTCTCCGCACCGGCGCCACGCCGATGGGCGAGTGCCACGACAACATCCAGAGCCTGGCGATGGTGTTCGGCGCCATTGAGTCGTCGCGCTCCGGCGGCAAGGCTCGCATCGCGGACGTGCTGGCCGGTTGAGCCGCCCCGCGCGAGAAGGGAGAGACGCCATGGTGGTTCCGAGCCGCGTTGCCGACCGGCTCCTCGCGGAGACGCTCGGGCGTCCGGCGATGATCGAGGAGCTGCGCCGGCTCTGCGACACCGTCGGCGGCCGCACGAGTGGCGCTCCGTCCGGCGCCGAGGCCGAGGAGTGGGCCATCGGGCTGCTGAGCGGGTGGGGGCTCCGGGTGCGAACGGAGGACCTGCCGGTCCGCGCCTGGCTGCGCGGCGACCTCGAGGCGGAGGTCCGCGCGCCAGTCCGATGGCGTCTCACCGCGCTGGCGCATGGCAACGCGCCCTCCAGCGCCGATGTGACGGCGCCGGTGGTCGACGTGGGCCACGGGGAGCGCGAGGACTGGGAGCGCGCCGCCGGCGAGGTGACAGACCGCTTCGCCCTGTGCGATGAGGCCGCCTCCGAGGGGCGGCGCAAGCTGCACCGCACCGAAAAGCTGGCGATGGCGGTGGAGTTCGGCGCGGCCGGCCTCCTCATCGAGAGCTCCGCCTCCGGCGGGCTGCCGCGCACCGGCGTGTGCTACCACGGCGAGGCGCCCATTCCCAGCGTCGGCATCTCCCTGGAGGATGGGCGCCGCCTGCGGCGCCTGCTGGAGAGCGGCGTGCAGCCCACCGTTCGGGTCGCCATGAGCAACCGCTTCGTGGACGGGGTGGCGCGCACCGTGCTGGCCGACATCGCTGGCGCCCTCGCGCCGGAGGAGGCCGTCATCGCCGGTGCGCACCTCGACTCCTGGGACGTGGCGCAGGGCGCCGTGGACAACGGCCAGGGCGTCGCGATCGTGATGGAGATGGCCCGCGCGCTCGCCGCCCTGGGCGAGGCGCCGCGCCGTACGCTGCGCTTCGCGCTGTGGGCCGCCGAGGAGGTCGGGCTGATGGGCTCCACCGCCTACGTGGCCAACCATGCCGCCGAGCTCGACCGGCTCGCCGCCGTGATGAACTTCGACATGACCGGCGACCCGACCGGCTTCTATACGCCCGGCATCGCCGAGCCAGGCGACCTCCTGCGCGGCCTGGCGCGCCAGCTCGGGCCGCTCGGCGTGCGCGAGGAGTTCGGGCGCCGCGCGTCGCTGCACAGCGACCACCAGCCCTTCATGCTCGCCGGCGTGCCGATCGTCTCGGTGGCCGGCCGGCTGGACGAGGAGGCCGGGCGGTACTACCACGCCGTCGGCGACACGTTCGACAAGGTGGCGGCGCCGGCGGTCTGTCGGGCCGCTTGCGTTGGCGCGACGACGATGTGGGCGCTGGCGGAAGCGCCCGAGCGCCCCTTCGCGCGGCTCTCACCGGCACAGGTGCGCGCGATGGTCGCCGAGGCCGACCTGGGCGAAGCGCTCGCCGCGATGGGCGTCCGGTTGCCGGAAGACTGAGCGGGAGCGCCGCCAGCGGGAGGCCGGGCGCCGGCATGGAAGCGCGTGCGCAGATGGAGCAGGACGTGCGCCCCTCGGGATCGCCGGCGCCTGCCGGCCACCCCGCGGAGCGGTTTCGCTGGTGGGTGGTGCTCCTCGGCGCCGCGCTCATCCCCGTCAACAGCCTCTGGATCGCGCGGGCGGAGGCGCTGGACTACTCCGGCTTCCCCACCTGCATGTCGCTGTTCTACAACGTCGTCTTCACCATCATGGCGCTCATTGTGCTGAACGCCGGGGTGCGCGCCGTCCTGCCGCGGGCGGCGCTCGGGCGCCAGGAGCTACTCGTCGTCTACGGCATGGTGGCCACAGGCTCCAGCCTCGTCGGGCACGACTGCATGCAGATGGTCGTGCCGAACATCCCCCACCTGGCCTACTTCTCCAACGCGGGCAACAACTGGGAGTCGCTCATCCGGCCGCACGTGCCGGAGTGGCTGACGATCGGCACGCTGGACGATGTGGTGCGCAACTACGAGCAGGGCCACTCGACGCTCTATCGCTGGGAGCACATCCGGCCATGGCTCGTGCCGATCGGCGCATGGAGCGTGTATCTCTGCGCGACGGTGGGCGCCACGCTCTTCGGAACGCTCCTGCTGCGGCGACACTGGGTGGAGAGCGAGCGGCTCACCTACCCCATCGTGCAGATCCCGGTCATGGTCACCGAGGGCGGCGGGTCGAACCGGGTGCTCCGGAGCCGGCTCTTCTGGGGCGGGTTCTCGCTGGCAGCGGCGATCGATCTCCTGAACGGGCTGGCGTACCTGTTCCCCTCGCTGCCCTCCCTTCCGGTGAAGGTCACCGACCTCAGCCCCTTCTTCGCGCCCTACCCGCCGTGGAACGCGATGGGCTGGACGCCGCTGAGCTTCTACCCGTTCGCCATCGGCCTGAGCTTCTTCATGCCCACGAACCTGGCCTTCTCCAGCTGGTTCTTCTACCTCTTCCGCAAGGGACAGCAGGTACTGACGGCCGCCTGGGGCTACAACCAGGGCGAGGCCTGGTACCCCTACCTGCGCGAGCAGTCGTTCGGCGCGTGGATCGCGCTCTTCGTGGCGGCGCTCTGGTTCTCACGCAGCTACCTGGCAAGCGTGTGGCGCGCCGCTCTGACGGACCGGCGCGCGGGCGACGGGGGCGTGAGCTACCGGGTGGCCCTCGCGGGGTTCGTTCTCTCGATGGCGACGATGACGGGCTTTCTCGTCGTGGCAGGCATGACGTGGTGGGTGGGCATCGTCTACGTGACGCTCTTCCTGCTCTTCTGCGGCGCCGCGGCGAGGGTGCGGGCGGAGCTGGGGCCGCCGGCCCACGAGATCGGCTGGGTGGGCGTCTCCCACATGATGATCACGGCGCTCGGCACGGCGGCGCTGGGTCCGAAGAACCTGGCCATCTTCTCGCTGCTGCACTTCCAGAACCGGATGCATCGCGGCCTCCTCGCGCCGCAGCAGGCGGAGAGCCTGAAGGGGGCCTCGGAGAGCGGCCTGCGGATGCGGGTGATGGTGGTGGCGCTCGGGCTGGCGGGGGTCGTCGGGGTGGCGAGCGCGTTCTGGGCGCTGCTGCATCTGGCGTACGCGCGCACGTACGCCTCCATCCACCCCGGCGCGCCGGGCTCCGCGTTTGCGAACGAGGCGTACAACACGCTCGCCTCGTGGCTGAGCACGCCGGTCCAGCGCAACCAGGCGGGCGTGCTGGCGATGGCGATCGGCGCGCTGGCAGCCGTGGCGCTGGCGCGGCTCAGCGTGACGATCCACGGCTTCCCGTTCCACCCGGCGGGCTACGCGCTGGGGATGTCGTTCGGGCTGGACTACATCTGGGTGCCGATCTTCATCAGCTGGGTGCTGAAGTCGATCACGCTGCGGGTGTGGGGCCTCAAGGGTTACCGGGCGGCGCTGCCGTTCTTCGTGGGGCTGGTGATCGGGGAGTTCACGGTGGGAGGAGCGTGGAGCTTCGTGCGGGGCGTGCTGGGCGTGCAAACGTACACGTTCTACATCTGGTGAGCGGGAGGCCTACGCCACCTCCAGAGTGAGCTGCAAGGGCGGAGCGCAGTCCTTCGGCGGCACGTCGTCCCACGTGCGCCCATCCAGCAGGCGGCCCGCCTTCTTCTTGTTGACCCCGCCCCACTGCTTGAAAAAGAAGGGAACACCAGCCGCCGTGCACTGATCGCGCACGCTCAGCACCCAGGCCGGGTTCATCGGCCGGGCGCCGGGCCCCGACTCGCCGCCCACGATGACCCAGTCGATCCCGCACAGGTCGAGGCCGTCGAGGGGACCCAGCAGTGGCTCCAGCGAGAGGAACCGAACCGCGGCGGGGACCTCGCGCAGGCGGTCGATCCGAGGTCGGTACGCGCTGCTCTCCACGGTCACGCCCATCCAGACGTTCGGCGCCCAGTCGAGCTCGCCGGCGACCTCCGTCAGCCGGTCGGCGCGCTTCGTGAGCACCTGGAAGCGGTGCCAGTGCGCCCGGCGCATCACCTCGAACACGCGCTGGATGCAGTCGAGCGGCACGTTTCGATGGAACAGGTCGCTCATCGAGTTCACGAAGATCACCATCGGTCGGCGCCATCGGAGCGGCAGGTCGAGGCTCTGCGGCTGCAGCGTGAGCCCGAAACCGTTCCGGTAGGCCGGGCGGCCCATCGCCTGCAGCCGGCGCGCAATGCGCTCGGCGTAGCAGTGCGCGCACCCAGGGCTGACCTTCGTGCAACCCGTAACGGGGTTCCAGGTGGACTCAGTCCACTCTATCGCTGAGCGGAGACCCATCGGATCACGGTTCCTTCCGCCGATCGGTCTGGCAGAGGGGAGAGGGCTCAGATGCGGGGCAGCGGCTACCCAGTAAGGTTCCAGGGTGGCCGATGCCATTGGATGAGTTCTTTCTCCCTGGAGCGGGGATTCGCTAGCGCTTCGAAGTGGAGAACGACGTCGCGCCCGGTCATGTACGCCTGCAGGATGCGGTGATTGATCCGGCAGTTCGTAGGCTGTCCGCCAAGGTAGCAGTTCCTGGGACTGATCAGTCCATACCCACGAGGCCCGAAGCGCTCCCTAAGGTTGTTGCACCGTCCGACATAGACGCACTCGCCATCTACCCGCAATAGGTATACGCCAGGCTGTTCAGGGAGCACCGGTCCCACGATATGACAGAACGGGCCGGTGCCCCATTTGTGCGGACGGTGGGTGCTGTAGAGCTTCGACTTGAGGTGCGGCTGGTAGAGCACCGGGCCGCCGGAAGCATCGCACTCAAGCTGAAGTGATCCAAGCTCTCTCATGGGTCCTCCCTTCCCCCGCAACCGGCGCGGCGGTCATCCAAGGCCACCGGTCTACACGGTCGACAGCTAGTGCCTGGGACGGCTCCCGCAGGTGAGCCGGCGGGCCGCCCACGGTGCGCTCGGTCCGTCGGACGTGTCTGGCAAAGCCAAACGAGACACGGTGATCGAGTCCAAGCGAAGCACCCATGCCAGGGAACGGACGAACGAGCGGTCGCAACGGCTCCCGTTTTCTCTCCGGCCGCATCCGCTGGCGCTGCGCCCTTCACTTCCACACCACCCCCCGCACCGCCCCCTGCACCACCACCTCCGGCGCGTCCGCGGTGGCCTTCACCCCGTGGCGCCGCACGTTGTCGAAGGTCACGTTCTCGATGGGGTGCGTCTCGCCCGCGCCGCTGATCAGGATGCGGCCGGGAGGCGAGCCCGGCGGACCCTCCAGCGACACGTTGCGGAACACGACGTTGCGGATGCGGCCCGGCGTCTGCTTCTTCGCCCAGGGGGTGGGGTGCGGGTTCAGGTCCAGGAAGAGCGCCTGCCCTTCGTGGCGGATGCGCACGTTCTCGAAGAGCACGTCCTCCATGAGCATGTCCTCCGCCGGCTGCACGCTGATGGCGGGGCACGTGGGGTCGGTGTAGTGGATCACGTCGATGTCGCGGAAGACCATGCGTCGCATGGCGCTCGCGCGGCTCTCGCAGCCCAGGCGCCAGATGTGGGCGCGGTCCGTCCACAGCACGGTGCGCTCGACGATGAAGTCCTCCACCGGCGGCCAAGGCTCCGCGCCCATCTGCTCGCCGAAGCCCTTCGGCGCGATGCAGTCGTCGTCGGAGCGGATGAAGCAGTCCGAGACGCGCACGTTGCGGCTGTTCACCACGTCGATGCCGTCGTTGTTCTCGCAGCGGGAGGAGCAGATCTTCACGTTGCGGATGCGCACGCCGTCGCTGTTCGTCACGACGAGCGTCCAGCTCCACGAGTCCTTGAGCACGATGCCCTCGACGAGCGCGTCGCGGCACTCCACGAACTGCAGCGGGTGCGGGGCCGGCCCCTTGAACCGCTCCCAGACGCCGCCGTCCAGAATGCCGCGCCCCAGGATGCGGATGTTGCGCCCGCGCGCCACCACCCCGCCGTGCACCACGGCGCCCGCCGCCAGGTAAAGCGTCTCGTTGTCGCGGAGGTCGATGCGGCCAGGGCGATGCACGCCCGGCCCAAAGTACCGGACCCCCGGCGCGCCGGGCCGCGGAACGTCGCGCTCAAGAGGGTTGGCGAAGAGCAGGAGCGGCCCGTTCTTGCCGTCGGGCTCGATGGAGAGCTGGCACGGGCGCCGGAGCGTGAGCACCACCTTGCCATCGCGGACCGCCGGCCGCACGCCGCGGGACTCGGGGAGCACCTGCAGGCGGTCGAGTGGACGCTGCGTCGCGATCTCCACGCGCGCCGCGCCCGCGAAGTCGAAGCTGGCGAACGCGTAGGGCCCGCCGAACGGCTTCACATAGGTCGGGTACCACACCGGCGCTGTGTACACGGCGACCGGCGTCCCGTTCACCGTGACGCGGTAGTCGCTCGACATGGGCACGCCCTCCGGGGCCGGCGCCGTCACGACACGGCTCGCCTGCACGCCCCCCGCCATCGACGCGGAGGCCACCATCGCCAGCCCCACCGCCGCGGCCATTGCTCCGATGCGCATCGGCTTCCTCCTTCCAGCGGCAACGCGGCTGTGTTCGCCACTGGGCGGCGCTACGCCTTCCGTGCGCTTCTGCGGACCGGGTTCGGCCCGACGGCTCGAGCGCGGGCCGAGGACGGGGTGATGCGGGAGCCCGCTCTCCGGGCAGGTGATGGCGAGCCCCGAGCGGAATCCAGGGTTCGCTTCGCCGGAGACGCCGCACGCGATGCGGAGCGCCAGAGCGCGGCACGCTGCCGTGCTCTCGCGCCCGTCCGCTGGCCGTGTTGTGGCGCGGGGCCCGAACGGCTTCGCGGCGCCCCGGCGACAAACAACGCTCTCAGGGAGTGCCAACATGACCTCCATGGCGTGGGCCGTACTGACGGCGGCGAGCGCTTGCGCGGCGGCGGCCGATGCCGCACCGCCGTTCGAGCCGACGATGGAGTCCCTCGCGCGCTACCGCTGCCCGCGCTGGTTCCGCGACGCGAAACTCGGCATCTGGGCGCACTGGGGACCGCAGGCCGTGCCGATGAACGGCGACTGGTACGCGCGCGGCATGTACGAGGAGGGAAGCCGGCACTACCGCTATCACCTCGCACACTACGGGCACCCGTCCCGGTTCGGCTACAAGGACATCGTCCCGCTCTGGAAGGCCGAACGGTGGGACCCGGACCGCCTGATGGCGCTCTACAAGCGGGCCGGCGCGCGCTACTTCGTCAGCATGGCGTGCCACCACGACAACTTCGACCTGTGGGACTCGAAGCATCACCGATGGAACGCCGTCCGCATGGGACCGCAGCGCGACGTCGTAGGCGAATGGCAGCGCGCGGCGCGGAAGGCGGGCCTGCGGTTCGGCGTGTCGGAGCATCTGGGCGCGAGCTTCACGTGGTTCCAGACCAGCAAGCGCTCCGACCGGGAGGGGCCGCTCGCCGGAGTGCCCTACGACGGCGCCGACCCGCGCTACGAGGACCTGTACCACCGTCCCGCGGCGCCGGACGACACCGGCTGGTACAGCCGTGACCCGGCCTGGCATCGGGAGTGGAGGGTGCGCATCGGCGACCTCGTCGACACCTACAGGCCCGACCTGCTCTACACGGACGGCGGCGTCCCGTTCGGCAACGAGGTGGGCCTCGGCCTCATCGCCCACTTCTACAACGCGGGCGCCCGCGCGCCTGGCGCAGCGCCGCACGTCGTCTACACCTGCAAGCAGGCGTCGGGCGGGCGCTGGGTGGAGGACCTCGAGCGCGGCGTGATGTCCGGCATCAACCCGCACCCCTGGCAGACCGACACCTCCATCGGCGACTGGTACTACAACCGCGACTGGCAGTACCGGGATATCGGCTGGACCATCCACATGCTGGTGGACATCGTGAGCAAGAACGGCAACCTTCTGCTCAACGTGGTGCAGCGGCCGGACGGCTCCCTCGACCCCGAAGTGGAGCGGTTGCTCGAAGAGCTCGCGGCGTGGATGGCGGTCCATGGCGAGGGCATCCACGGATCGCGCCCGTGGATCGTGTACGGAGAGGGGACGAAGCGCGCGCGCGGCGGCCACTTCGCCGAGGACCAGACCTACAGCGCGGAGGACGTCCGGTTCACCACGCGGTCGGGGGCCCTGTACGCCTTTGTGCTGGGCTGGCCCGAGAGCGGCACGGTGCGCCTCCGCTCGCTGCCGGAGACGCCGCGCGGCGGCGTCATCCGCGAGGTCCGGCTCCTCGGACATGCCGGCGCGCTCCAGTGGACACACGACGCGGAGGGCCTGACGGTGCGGCTCCCCGCGAAGCCCGCCGACTGGCCCGCGTATGCGCTCAAGATCGTCGGGTCGCGCCTCCGCGCCTTCACGCCCCCGGAGCCGCCCACCCCTGTCACGCTGCCGGACGAGCGCGGCGACCTGGCGCCAGCGGTGGCAGACGCCGTGCTGCATGGGAGCGGTATCCGAGTCGAGCGCCGCGGCGACCGCGAGAACCTGGGGTTCTGGGACTCGCCTGCGGACGGGGCGGCGTGGAAGCTGCGCTTCCCGGGGCCGGGCGAGTACGACGTGACCCTCGACTGCGCAACCCCGCACGAGGGCGCCAGCCTTCTGGTCGAGATGGGCGGGCAGCGCCTCTCCGTCGACGTGTCGCGCACGGGCGACTGGGACGCCTACCGCACCCTGGCGGCCGGCAGGCTGACGGTTGCGGCCGCAGGCGACATAACGCTCGCCGTCCGCCCGCGCGACCCGGCGACATGGAAGGCCGTGAACCTGGCAGGCATCCGGCTGACGCGGAGGCGCTGACCGTCCGGAGCGCAGGGCCGCGCTTGCGCTCTGGCGGGCGCTGTTCTACAATGGTCGCACAGGGTACCGGCGCTCGGACGTGGGCCGGAGAACCGCACACGCCGAGCGGGCGCCGGACCCGAAAGAGGCTCCCTTGAGGCGCACCCGACCCGCGACCTCCCTCCGCTGCCCGGCGGCTGGCGCCACTCGGCCGCCGGGCCTTTTCTCAGCCGGCACGCGGCCGGGGCAGGCTCCAGCCCTTGCCGTGTCGAACCACTGCGGCGGAGGGCATGCCATGCGTTCCAGAACGCTCAACCGGAGGGAGCTCTTGGCCAACGCGGCGCTGTTCGCGGCCGCCGGACAGGCGGCGGGAGGCGCGCCGGCCAGCGCGCGCCGGCCCAACTTCCTCGTCGTCCTCGCCGACGACATGGGCTTCTCCGACGCCGGGTGCTACGGCGGCGAGATCGAGACGCCAAACATCGACCACCTGGCGGCCAACGGGGTGCGCTTCACGCAGGCCTACTCGACCGCCCGCTGCTGGCCCTCGCGCGCCTGCCTCCTCACCGGCTACTACGCCCAGCAGGTGCGCATGGACCCGCCCGTCGGCCGTCTGCCGGACTGGGCGCGCGTCCTGCCGCACTACCTCAAGCCCGCCGGCTACCGCTGCTACCACACGGGCAAGTGGCACCTCAACGGCGCACCGAAGCCCGTGGCGGACGGCGGCTTCGACCGCTCCTACGTGCTGCACGACCACGACCGCAACTTCTACCCGAAGAACCACGAGCTCGACGACCGGCCGCTGCCGCCGGTGGAGCCCGGCGCGCGCTACTACACGACGACCGAGATTGCCCGGCGCGGCGTCGAGTTCCTCCGGGAGCACCAGGCGCACCACCGGGGCGAGCCGTTCCTGCTCTACCTGGCCTACACCGTCCCGCACTTCCCGCTGCACGCGCTGGCCGCCGACATCAAGCGCTACCGCGACCGCTACCTGGAGGGCTGGGACGCGGTGCGGGAGCGCCGCTGGTCCCGCCTGCGCGAGATGGGCATGGTGAACGCGCCCCTCCCGCCACACGACACCGGCATCCTGCCGTCGTGGAACCTCTCCGAGGAGCAGCTGCGCGAGAAGATCGGCCCCGGCGAGGCGCCGCGCGCCGTCCCGTGGGACACGCTCACGGCGGAGCAGAAGCGCTTCCAGGCCACGAAGATGGCCATCCACGCCGCGATGGTGGACCGGATGGACCGCGAGACCGGCCGCGTGCTCGACGAGATCCGGCGCATGGGAGCCTGGGACGACACCGTGATCCTCTTCGCTTCGGACAACGGGGCGAGCGCGGAGCAGATCATCCGGGGCGACCTGCACGACAAGGCGGCGCCCCCCGGCTCCCCGAAGTCCTACCTGTGCCTGGGCCCGGGCTGGTCCACCGCGAGCAACGCGCCGTTCCGGCTGCACAAGTCGTGGGTGCACGAGGGGGGCATCGCCTCGCCGCTGGTAGTGCACTGGCCGGCGGGCATTCGCGCGCGCGGCGAGTTGCGCCATGCGCCCTGCCATTTCATCGACTTGCTTCCCACGATGCTCGACGTGGCGGGCGTACGGCCCGAGCGGACCTGGCGCGGCGTCGAGGCGCCGCCCTTCCCGGGCCGCAGCCTCGCGCCCGCGTTCAACGCGGACGCGCCGATCCCCCGCGAGTGCCTCTACTGGAGCCACATCGGCAACCGCGCGCTCCGGGAGGGCGACTGGAAGATCGTGGCGGCGGGCGCCGATGCGCCGTGGGAGCTCTACGACCTCACCGTGGACCGCTCCGAGATGCGGGACCTGGCCGCGCGCAAGCCGGAGCGGGTAAGGATGATGGCGGAGCGGTGGCGTGAGCTGGACGCGGCGTTCGCGCGCGACGCCGGTCCGGCGGAGCCCGCCTCCTCCTGACCGCCGCCGCGCCTCATGGCAACGCTCCTGGGAGGGAAAGCGTGCGACTGCGTGACGCGTTCCTGGTCGCTGGCCTGATCTTCGTGGCGTGCGGCGCGGCCGCTTCCGCGG
>Ga0272446_1003086_pt1 | contig 21564 bp, 31 predicted proteins | sample YNPCB0061_FD_194587 | JGI IMG/M metagenome (GOLD analysis project Ga0272446, IMG submission 194587) | Hot spring microbial mat communities from Yellowstone National Park, WY, United States - YNP-CB-006-1 | ecosystem: Environmental > Aquatic > Thermal springs > Hot (42-90C) > Sediment | place... | reverse complement strand
AAACGTCTTGAACTTGCTGAGACTGAACTTTCAATTCAAGGTTACTCAGAAGGAGTCTTTTGGGAACGTAATACTTTGAACGAACAGGTACGTTCTGTAGACAAAAAACGTAATTCTCGAAATAGCAACACACCACGACAACAAAATCTTTTCCCCTTAGCAGAGTGAGCTTGACTCAATGGAAAAAAGTCAGATTTTCTACAGTGAAAAATTTGATGAGGTTCAAGAATCCATCAGAGAGTTTCTGAATTCTCAAGAAGACTATTTATCTGCCTCTACAGCAAACAGTACCAGAGCAGTTGGTGATGCAATTCAAGACATTCTTGGCAGCAATCTACAACAAGTACTTGGCGAAGATGTCTGTAAAAACTACTCAGCAAGTTTTGCCCGGAGGGCAATGGCTGATCTGGCTTTTGAGGATGATAATGGCTTCTACTATGTGATTGATGTAAAGACACATAGACTGAGTACAAAGTTCAATATGCCGAATCTGACTTCTGTAGAACGACTTGCTCGTTTCTATGAGTCAGATAAAAATGTCTTTGCAGTTCTGATGGTTGCTTATGATGTTGAGGGAACTCGCGTAGAAGTTGAGAGAGTCACATTTGTACCGATTGAGTTTTTGGGGTGGGATTGCTTAACAATAGGAGCTTTAGGCTGGGGTCAAATTCAGATTGCCAACTCAAATGTGCTAACCGTTAATCCTGGTTATTCCCGTAAACAGTGGATGCTGGAGTTATGTGATGCTCTAGCAGAGTTTTACCCACGTGAAATCGCTAAAATTGAGGCAAGATTGATTCACTTTGCTAAAATCAAGGAATTTTGGCTTAATCATAGTGATTAGCATGGGCATCAGTGCAATGGTAGCGTCAGCCAGCTAACAAGTCGCTGCACCGGAACGCCGGTAGTTGTTTGGCTGAGTAGCAAAGGTTGTCTGCGTCCGGTGAGCTTGGTCGATATGCAGATGAGTCCCATTAGTGGGAAGATTCTGGCGCAATATATCCGCAACGATCGGGACTTAGCCCACTTAAAATTGATCTTAATGACTCTTTCTACCCATAAAATTAGTAATGATAATTTCTTCGATGAATTATTAGTTAAACCCATTACCTCCGATCGGTTATTGCAATGTCTTAAACTCGATCGGAAACAAATAATTAAAGACAACCATATCTTTGACAATAGCTTCAAAATTTTGTTAGTAGAAGATAACCCTGTCAATCAAACCCTAGCTATTAACCAACTTAAAAAACTAGGTCTATCAGTTGATTTAGCCCCTAATGGCAAGGAAGCGATCGGTTTGATCAAGTCCACAAAATATAATTTAGTCCTGATGGATTGCCAGATGCCAGTCATGGATGGTTATACCGCCTCCCAAGAAATTCGCCGCCTAGAAGCCGAACAAATCTTGTTAGATAAGTTACCTACTGCTAGTTCCCTTGAAGCCGATCGGAATGCCTGTTTAGAAGCAGGCATGGATGACTTTATTAGCAAACCAGTCACTAAAAATAAACTGGCAGAAGTCCTGCAAAAATGGCTATCCCAACCCCGATCGGTTACTTCCAGCCCGCTCGATCCATAATTCTTACCGCCTCCCCATTCAGACGGGCATACTGAGCCGCATTCAGCTGATCCTCCTTAAAGTAACCAAAACTCCGCACGACCGAATCGATCGCTGTACCGGAAACTACCGGGTATTCATTATTACTGCGGGCAAAAATCTCCTGCGCCTCCCTAGAAACCAAATATTCCAAAAACTTGAGCGCCCCATCTGGATTGGGAGCATTTTGGGCAATTCCCCCCCCACTGATGTTGACATGGGTGCCTCGGTCCTTCTGATTAGGGAAAAACACCCCCACCTGCTCTGCCACGGCGCGGTCTTCCGATTTATTGGACTTCAGCAAGCGCCCCACATAGTAGGTATTCACCAAACTGAGGTCTCCTACCCCAGCCGCCACATCACGAATTTGAGCAGTATCATTCCCCTGGGGCGGGCGGGCAAAATTCGCCACTAGACCCCTCGCCCATGCCTCAGCCGCCTGACTCCCATTGGCGGCAATGATCGAACCCATGAGGGATTGGTTGTAAATATTGCTAGAACTACGAATAATAAAGCGCCCCTTCCACTTAGAATTACTCAAGTCTTCGTAGGTAGAAAGCTCTTGGGGCTTGACTTTCCCCTTATTGTAAACAATCACCCTAGCCCGCTTGGTTAAGCCGTACCAATGTCCCTGGGGTTCCCGCAAATTTGAAGGGATAGCTGCCGTTAAAATTCTGGATTGACTGGGGCGTAAGATACCTTCCTGCTGGGCACGATAGAGGTTGCCGGCATCCACAGTCAAAATTACATCGGCGGGGCTATTTGCTCCCTCTGCCTTAATCCGCGCAATTAACTCCTCTGCCTTTGCCTCTACTAAATTGACCCTAATTCCTGTGGCTTGGGTAAAGTTGCTATAAATTCGGTTGTCCGTATCGTAATGGCGCGCAGAATAGAGATTGATTACCCCCCCCTGTGCCTCAGAAGGAGAAAAATAACCCACCCCCAAGGCTGTACCACCAGCTAAAAGCGCCCTTCTTGTTAACTTATTCATACTTGAGTTTCCAACAATGTTCCAAAAAATTGACCTGTTCCTGCCTCGATGCCACCACTGCCCTAGTGACACACCAAATCTGAATCCCCTGCCCAACATTCTCTATGGAAGAATCGCCCCAGGGGATACCCAACTCCTGCAAGCGGTGATAGATGTCCCATGCCTGCACCCGATCGGGTATGGGGTTAGTTTGCTTTTGCCATAAATTCATATTTAGTACCATCACAATGGCGAAAAAGTACCCTATCTCCACTATTTAAGTAGGAAATAGAATCATCTGCAGCCGTCCAAATCCCGATCGGTTTACCCTCTATCGTATGGAAGAGAGCATAGAGCCTCTCCCCTCTAGGAGTAGAAAAAAATTCAATAGAAATTAGTTCTGCCTCCACAATTTCCCCGTTGGAATGGTGGCAGGTGGGATGGGACAGCACAGTTATTGATACCTTTTAGCAGTAACTACTAGAGTTTAGCTTACTGCAAATAATTTGTAAATGGAAGGGAAAATAAAATAAACTCAAAAATCGCTATAATTGTTAACAATTGTTTACTTGGGTCACGATGGCACCAGACTTATTAGTAATTGGTGGTGGCATTATTGGCATAGCTACAGCCCTAGAATTAGCTAAGCATGGGATGTCCGTTGTTGTTTTAGAGAGGGGTAGCTGTGGGCTGGGGGCATCTTGGGCAGCCGCTGGTATGTTGGCACCCCAAGCCGAGCAACTAGAGGGGGAGCTATTAGCTTTGGGGGTAAAAAGCCGATCGATGTATCCCCTATGGATTAAAGAAATTCAAGAAATAACCGGTCAGTTATGTGGTTATTGGTGTTGTGGTATCTTGGCTCCCCTATTTAATGGGGTTGTGCCCGATTCCCCCTACTATCAAGACCGAGGGCAAGTTTCCCAAAGAGTGCCCGGCTTAGGGGAAACCGTGACGGGGGGGATGTGGTACCCAGAGGACGGACAGGTTGATAACCGCCGCCTGATGGCAAATCTGGTTCTGGCCGCCCGATCGAGGGGGGTAGAGATCAGGGAAGGGGTGAATGTAGTTGGTTTTGAGACTAGGGAAGGCAAAATCTCTGCCATCAATACCAGTATGGGCAGGTTGGAGGCGGGTCACTACCTCATAGCGACTGGGGCATGGTCAAGGGAGTTATTACCCGTTGCAGTGGAACCCCGTAAAGGACAGATGGTTGCTTTCTTTGACCCCGATCGGAGGCTCAAGCAGGTGGTCTACGCCCCTGGTGCCTATATTGTCCCCCGCCAGGACGGCACGATCGTTTTAGGGGCAACCGTAGAAAATGTAGGCTTTTTGCCAGGCATGACCGCCGCCGGTTTACAGAGCTTATTGAATAACGCCATTAAAGTTTTACCCTACTTGGCAGATTTGACCATCCAATCAACTTGGTGGGGATTTCGTCCCCATGCCCCTCAAGAAATGCCTTATCTAGGAGAAACCCAATATAGCAACTGCACGATCGGGACTGGTCATTACCGCAACGGCATTCTATGGGCACCAATCACCGCCCACCTCCTGACCCAATGGATTTTAGGAAACCACCAAGACCCCCTAGTGCAAGAATTCCGATCGATTTTGACCGCTTCTAGTAGGTCAGCCAGAAAATGAAATTACCAAAGTACGGGTTTCCCGAATCGTCATCAAGTCCCAAACTTGAGCTATGATCACATCAAACCGCTAGTTCCCGATAGGAATAATGCAGAATTTCCGCAATTATTATGACATCCTTGACATTCCCCGATCGGCGACAGTCGAAGAAATCAAACGCGCCTATCGTCGTCTTGCCCGTAAATATCACCCCGACGTAAATCCAGGGGACAAGCTCGCCGAAGAAAAATTCAAAGATGTGAGCGAGGCTTACGAAGTCCTCTCCGATCCAGTCAAACGCCAACAATACGATCGGTTTGGGCAATATTTGCGCCAGGGAGGTTTCCAAAGTAATCGTCCCCCCAGCCGGGAAACCATGGGCGATATGCCCGAAGAAGTGGATTTTAGCCAGTACGGAGACTTCCAAGAATTTGTCGACCAATTGTTAGGTAAATTCCGTACCACACCCCCCAAATATACTGACTACCGCCCCCCCACCCCGCCCCGCTCCTCCCCCCGCCGGGATGCCGAAGCAATCCTTAATCTACCCCTAGAAAGAGCCTATGTAGGAGGCAGGGAACGTATCCGCCTAGAAGATGGACGCTCCCTTGAAGTAAATATGCCTACGGGGGTCATGTCAGGGCAACGTATCCGCCTCAAGGGACAGGGACCCAACGGCGGCGACCTCTACCTAAAAATCATCCTCCAGCCCCATCCCTTCTTCACCCTAGAGGGCTACGACATCTACTGCAAACTCAAGCTCTCCCCCAGTGAATCCGTACTAGGGGCACAGGTAGAAGTACCCACCCTGAGTGGTCCAGTCAAGTTGACCATCCCCCCTGGAGTCCAGTCAGGACAGCAACTACGCCTTGCCAACAAAGGCTTCCCCAAAGGCGATCGTACCTATGGCGACCAGTACGTTGAAATCCAAATTGTTGTTCCTAAAAACCCCTCTAGCCGAGAGCGGGAACTATACCAACAACTCATGCGTATCCAATCCTTTAACCCGAGGGAAAACCTAGTTAAATCCCGATAAAAAATTTGACAACTGCTTAAATTTCAAGCTACACTAGGAAAGTGTCAAAAATTGATACTGGATGAGCCTCCTGGCGGTCTAAGTCAAGACACGATCAGCACACTCTTAGTGTCTCCTAGTTTGTAAAGCAAAAAGGTAACAACGATGGCTGTCGGGATTCTCGGCACAAAATTGGGCATGACAAAAATTTTTGACGGTGATGGCAATGCGATCCCCGTAACGGTGGTGCAAGCAGGACCCTGCCCTATTACTCAAATTAAAACCCCAGAAAAAGAGGGTTATGCTGCCATTCAAATTGGCTTTGGGGGAATTAAAGAAAAGAATCTAACTCGTCCAGACTTGGGGCACCTCAAAAAAGCGGCAGTTTCCCCTGTCCGTCATCTCAAGGAATTTTTAGTCAAAGACAAGGCAGAATACCGCCTCGGTCAATTATTAGATGTCAGTCAATTTCAGGACGGGCAGATGATTGATGTGATTGGCACCAGTATTGGTAAAGGATTTGCCGGTTATCAGCGGAAGCATCACTTTGGTCGTGGTCCTATGTCCCACGGTTCTAAAAACCATCGTCTACCCGGTTCTACTGGGGCTGGTACTACCCCTGGGCGGGTTTTTCCTGGTAAGCGCATGGCGGGCAGATTAGGGGGTAAGCGGGTCACAATCAAAAAACTTACCCTGGTGCAGGTGGATGTGGAAAACAATCTCCTGCTAATTAAGGGGGCTGTACCAGGCAAGCCCGGTAGCATCGTCAGTGTAGTGCCGACCAAATTAGTGGGAAGTCCCAAGCAGAAGTAGGAGTCATTTATGTTAGCAATTAAAAACTGGCAGGGCGAAACGATCGGGGAAGTTGCCTTTGAACTAACCGTAGCTAAACCCCATACGGCAAAAGATTTGGTCTATCGAGCTTTGAATCGCCAACTAGCAAATGCTCGTCAGGGCACCGTCAGCACCAAAACCCGATCGGAAGTGAAGGGGGGAGGGCGCAAACCCTGGCGGCAGAAGGGTACGGGTCGGGCGCGGGCTGGTTCTACCCGTTCTCCCCTCTGGCGGGGTGGTGGTGTTACCTTTGGACCCAAGCCAAGGGACTTTAGCATCAACATGAACCGGAAGGAGCGTAAACTCGCCCTCAGAACTGCATTGATGAGTCGATTCGATGACCTAGTAGTGGTTACTGATTTTCGGGAACATCTGCCCACTCCTAAAACTAAGGAACTGGTGCTGGCTTTGCAACGGTGGGGGCTGGAACCTAAACAAAAGGCTTTGTTGATCCTCCATGAGAACCCAGAGACTGTAGCCCTGTCTTCTCGGAATATTGCCAATTTGGTATCGATCGGGGCAACGGAATTGAACGTATTTGACATTCTCAACGCCGAAAAGATTGTGGTTACTGTTCCTTCTCTGGAGGTGATCAAGCAGACTTACGAAAATAAAACTGTGGAGGAGAACAATGGGTAGAAGAGTCCAACGAGAATTTGACCAGAGAAGGTTGGTGGATATTGTACGCAGACCCCTAGTCAACGAAAAAGCTACCCGCCTCCTGGAAGAGAGTAAATATACTTTTGAAGTGGCTACCGATGCGAACAAGTACGAAGTAAGAGCCGCGATCGAGTTGTTGTTCAATGTGAAGGTCACCAAGGTCAACACCCATACATTGCCCCCCAGAGCAAAGCGCATTGGTCGTTTTCCGGGTAAGCGTGCTCAATATAAGCGAGCGATCGTCACTTTAGCCCCCGGCAATGAAATCAACCTATTCCCAGAGGTCTAACTATGGCAGTCCGTCCCCTCAAACCCTATACACCCAGTACAAGACAGGTAGAAATTTCTTCTTTTGCGGAGATTACCAAATCTAAACCAGAGAAGTCCCTTACTGTCAGCATCCACCGTAAGAAAGGTCGGAATAATCGTGGTGTCATTACCTGTCGTCATCGTGGCGGCGGGCACAAGAGACTTTACCGAATTATCGATTTTAAGCGTAACAAGCGGAATATTCCCGCCACGGTTTTGGCTATTGAATATGACCCAAATCGGAATGCTCGTATTGCTCTAGTCCAATATGAGGATGGGGAAAAGCGTTACATCCTCCATCCCAAGGGCTTAGAAGTAGGCGCAACTATCATTGCTAGTGAAACCGCCCCCTTTGAAATTGGGAATTCCCTTCCCCTCTATGCTATTCCCCTTGGTACTACAGTCCACAATGTAGAGCTTTTTCCGGGCAAGGGCGGGCAAATGGCTCGATCGGCTGGTTCGGGGGTACAAATTGCGGCTAAGGAAGGGGACTATGTCACCCTGAAACTACCCTCTACGGAAGTAAGGATGGTGCGGCGGGAATGTTATGCCACGATCGGGCAGGTGGGCAACACTGACCACAGCAATGAAAGTTTAGGTAAAGCGGGCAGGACCCGTTGGCGGGGTCGTCGTCCCCAAGTAAGGGGTTCGGTCATGAACCCAGTTGATCACCCCCACGGCGGCGGTGAAGGCTGTTGCCCGATCGGGCGGTCGGGACCTGTTACACCCTGGGGTAAGCCTACCCTTGGTTACAAGACCCGTAAGAAGAAAAAACAAAGCTCCAGCTTGATTGTGCGCCGTCGTCGGCGGGCTTCTAAGCGGGGTAAGGGCGGACGTAATGCTTAATTTTAGGAGTTAAACAATGTCACGATCGTTAAAAAAAGGTCCCTTCGTAGCTGACCACTTAATGACCAAAATTGAGAAATTGAATGCCAGGGGTGACAAGCAGGTAATCAAAACCTGGTCCCGCGCCTCTACCATCCTGCCAGAGATGATTGGACATACTATTGCCGTCCATAATGGCAAGCAGCACGTTCCCGTGTATGTCACAGACCAAATGGTAGGGCATAAACTGGGGGAATTTGCCCCTACCCGTAACTATCGGGGGCACGTCAAGGGCGACAAGAAGGCGAAGAGATAACCATGATACTAACTGAAGACGAAGTGCCCGCAGTGGCAAAATTTATTCGGATGTCCCCTAACAAGGTGCGTCGTGTCCTAGACCAGATTCGGGGTCGGAGCTACCGAGATGCCCTAATCATGTTGGAGTTTATGCCCTATCGTGCCTGCGAACCAATCAAAAAGTTACTCCGATCGGCGGTGGCAAATGCCGAGCATAACAACGGCATGGATCGAGCTAGCTTGATGATCAGCCAAGCCTTTGCTGATATGGGACCCAGCCTGAGACGGTTTCGTGCCCGTGCCCAGGGACGTGCTTACCAAATCCGTAAGCCCACCTGCCACATCACGATCGTTGTTAAACCAATGGAGGAAGCATAATGGGACAGAAAATTCACCCTAATGGACTAAGACTTGGGATCATTCGTCCCCATCAATCCCAGTGGTTTGCTCAGGGGAATCGCTATGCCACCCTAGTAGAAGAAGACTTCTATATTCGTAGCTATATTAATAAGACCCTGAATTCAGCGGGGATCGCCCAAGTTTATATTGAACGGAAAGCTGACCAAGCCGATATTGAAATCAGGACTGCTCGTCCCGGTGTGGTAGTGGGAAGGGGGGGTGCAGGGATTGAGCAACTCCGCCAGGGACTGATGAAATTCCTGGAAAGCCCCAAAGCCGAGCGGTGCATCCAACGATCGGGGACAAGTCAAATTCGCATCAATGTAGTTGAAGTAGCCAGGGTAGATGCAGAAGCCCCCCTCATTGCCGAGTACATAGTCCAGCAAATTGAACGGCGCGTAGCCTTTCGCAAGGTCGTCAGGCAGGCAATTCAAAGGGCACAGCGGGCAGGAGTCCAGGGCATCAAGATTCAAATCAGCGGGCGCTTGAATGGTGCAGAAATTGCCCGGACAGAATGGGTAAGGGAAGGTCGAGTCCCCCTCCATACTCTGCGCGCCGACATCGACTATGACTACAAAACCGCTAAAACCATCTACGGCATTATTGGTATCAAGGTGTGGATTTTTAAGGGAGAGATTATTCCTGGTCGAGAGGAGGTTCCTCCCCCTAATCAACAGCCAAGGCGCTCAAAACGTAAAGGGCGCGCCCAGTTTGAAGACCGTTCAGGAGCAGAGGGATAAATCATGTTAAGTCCAAAGAGAACTAAATTTCGGAAACAACAACGGGGCAGAATGTGTGGTGCTGCCACAAGAGGCAATGAAGTAGATTTTGGCGAATTTGCTATGCAGGCGCTAGAACCCTGTTGGATCACCTCTCGCCAGATCGAGTCCGCCCGCCGTGCCATGAGCCGCTACATCAAACGGGGGGGCAAAATCTGGATTCGTATTTTCCCCGACAAGTCCGTAACCAAGCGGGCGGCTGAAACTCGGATGGGTTCAGGAAAAGGCGCTCCCGAATTTTGGGTGGCGGTAGTCAAACCCGGTCGGGTAATGTTTGAAATTGCTGGGGTAAATGAAGAAGTCGCCAAAGAAGCAATTCGCTTGGCTTCTGCCAAAATGCCCATCAAGACCAGATTTATCAAACGGGAGGAATAGGGATGGCATTGCCCAAAATTGAAGAAGCAAGAAAATTGTCTGGTGAGGCTCTGGCAGAAGAGATTTTGAATGTAAAAAAACAACTCTTTGCCCTCCGTCTCCGTTTAGCAACCCGTCAACCAGTCAAACCCCACGAGTTTGGTCATTTGAAACATCGGTTAGCTCAACTTATGACTGTAGAACGAGAACAACAGTTAAATAAAGGAGAAGAACATGGCAGCTAAAGAAAAGATCGGTGTCGTTGTCAGCAACAAGATGAATAAAACCGTAGTTGTGGCAGTAGAAGACCGCTCTGCTCATCCAAAATACGGCAAGATTGTCGTCCGCACTAAGCGTTACAAAGCCCACGATGAAGAGAATAAATGCCAGGAAGGGGACAGAGTTAAAATTCAAGAGACTAGACCCCTGAGTAAAACCAAGTGCTGGAAAGTGGCTTCTATTCTCCGATCGGTTAGTAGCGAAGTCCAAGCTATAGAAGTAAATGAACCAAAAGGAGAAGAAACATGATTCAGCAGGAAAGTCGTTTGACCGTAGCGGACAACAGCGGCGCTAAGGAGTTGCTTTGTATCCGCGTTGTAGGGGGTGGGAACCGTACCTTTGCCAGCGTAGGGGATGTAATTATTGCCACAGTCAAGAATGCAGCTCCCAATATGCCAGTCAAAAAATCCGATGTTGTCAGGGCAGTAGTAGTAAGAACCAAAAACACCATCTTTAGAGAGAGTGGAATGTCTATTCGCTTTGATGACAATGCTGCCGTAATTATCAACCAAGAGGGCAACCCAAAAGGGACTAGGGTATTTGGTCCAGTGGCTAGGGAATTACGGGACAAAAACTTCACCAAAATTATTTCATTGGCACCGGAGGTTCTATGAAAGGTAAGCTCCCTCAGTATCGTGGCAATCGCACTAGTTTTAGGATGCACGTCAAAAAAGATGACATTGTGCAGGTCATCTCTGGTAGTTACAAGGGGAAAGTCGGCAGGGTTCTTCGAGTTTTTCCTACCACCAGTGAAGTAATCATCGAAGGGGTAAATCGAAAGACCAAGCACTTGAAGCCCCAAAGGGATGGAGAGCAGGGGCAAATTATTGTAAAGGAATTTCCTATTCACAGTTCTAAAGTGATGCTCTATTCCGAAAAAGAAAAAACTGCTAGTCGCATCTGTTATACCTATACCCCAGAAGGGGAAAAGGTGCGGATGCTGAAAAAGACCGGCGAAATCCTCAATTAATATTCTGACCAAGACCAGAACTATGGCTAACCGATTCCAACTTTTCTATGAAAAACAGGCTGTTCCAAAGCTCATGGAGCAGTTTAAGTACACTAACATCCATCAAGTGCCTAAATTTGAGAAGGTAGTAGTGAACCGGGGCTTGGGGGAGGCTGCCTCTAATGCCAAAGCCCTGGAGTCCTCTCTCGCCGAAATTGCTGCTATTACAGGGCAGAAACCTGTAGTTACGAGGGCAAAGAAGGCGATTGCCGGCTTTAAGATTCGGGCGGGGATGCCGATCGGGATGATGGTTACCCTCCGCAGGGACCGGATGTATGCTTTCCTCGATCGGTTGATTAACTTTTCCTTGCCCCGGATCCGGGACTTCCGTGGTGTCAATCCGAAAGCCTTTGATGGCAGAGGGAACTATACCCTGGGGGTGAAAGAGCAGTTGATTTTCCCTGAGATTGACTACGATAGCATCGATCAAATTCGGGGCTTGGATATTTCTATTGTCACCACTGCCCATACGGACGAGGAAGGTCGTGCCTTGCTCAAGGCAGTGGGTATGCCGTTTCGAGAATCATAGGAGTAAAGATGGCTGTAAACGATACCATCGCTGATATGTTGACCAGGCTTCGTAATGCGACCATGGCGAAGCAACAGGCGACAGAAATTCCAGCAACCAGGATGACCCAAAACATCGCCAGGGTGTTGAAACAAGAGGGTTATATTGAAGACTTTGAAGAGGTAGGAGAAGGGATTGACCGCCATTTAGTGCTTTCTCTGCGCTATTACGGCAGACAGCGCCAACCTGTAATTAACAAGTTAAGGCGGGTGAGTCGTCCTGGTATGCGAGTTTACTCTAACCATCGGGATTTACCCAGGGTTTTAGGGGGGGTAGGCATTGCCATCATCTCTACCTCTAGGGGCATTATGACCGATCGGGAAGCCCGTACTAAGCGGGTAGGCGGGGAAGTGCTTTGTTACATTTGGTAAGGAGAAGTAAAAATGTCTCGAATTGGTAAGCGACCGATTCCTATCCCCCCCAAGGTGACCGTCGAGGTGGCGGGGCAATCGGTCAAGGTGAAGGGTCCTAAGGGTGAACTGACCAGGGAGTTTCCCCCTTTAATAGAGATTGTCAAGGAAGAAAAAGAAGTCAAGGTCAATCGGCGGGACGATTCCCGATCGGCAAGGCAACTCCATGGGCTATGTCGTACTCTCCTCGACAATATGGTTGTGGGGGTCTCGACAGGCTTTGAACGGAGGCTGGAAATTCAGGGGGTGGGGTATCGTGCCTCCCTTAGCGGTAGGGTAATGACCCTGAGTATGGGCTACAGTCACCCGGTGGAGATTGACCCGCCCCAGGGCATTGTGCTGGAGATAGAGGACAACGCCGGTAAGAAGATCAACCAGGGTACTCTAATTGTAGTTAATGGGGTGGATAAGGAAGTGGTGGGCAGTGTGGCAGCCAAAATCCGATCGGTACGCCCGCCGGAAGTCTACAAAGGGAAGGGTATCCGCTATAAGGGCGAGTATGTCAGACGTAAAGCAGGTAAAACAGGGAAGAAATAGATTATGAAACTAGGTCACAAACAATCTACGCAACGCCGGCACCAGCGTATCCGTCGCCGTCTTAGCGGTACTCCCGATCGTCCTAGATTATCGGTATTCCGCTCCAGGCAACACATTGTAGTGCAGATTATTGATGATGTTGCCCAGCATACCCTGGTGGCTGCATCCACCCTAGAGGCAGAATTACGGAACTCTCTGAGTTCTACGGCAAATTGCGCTGCTTCTACCGCAGTCGGTAAGTTGATAGCAGAAAGGGCGCTAGCTAAGGGTATTACCAAGGTAGTCTTCGATCGGGGGGGGAACCTCTACCACGGACGGGTCAGGGCTCTGGCAGAAGCCGCCAGGGAAGCAGGATTGGAATTTTAGGAGGTAACTATGGCAGAACGCAGGCGCAACAACCAGGATAGTGAAAACGGCGGCATAGAAAACGAAGGCAGAGAAGACCGACGGAAAAAACGGGGGGAAGGGCGTAAGTCCGATCGGGCTAAAACAGAAAAGGACTCAGAATGGCAAGAGCGGGTAGTCCAAATCCGCCGGGTTACCAAAGTTGTGAAGGGTGGTAAAAAGCTCAGCTTCCGTGCCATTGTAATTGTCGGTAATGAGAAGGGCATGGTCGGTGTAGGGGTAGGCAAAGCCGCCGATGTAATCAATGCAGTTAAGAAAGGGGTAGTTGATGGCAAAAAGCACCTAGTCAAAGTCCCCCTGACCAAGAATTTCTCTATCCCCCATCCCGCCACAGCTGATGGAGGGGGAGCAAGGGTGATGATTCGTCCTGCTTCCCCTGGTACGGGGGTTATTGCGGGGGGCGCAGTGCGGACAGTGCTGGAGTTAGCTGGGGTAAAGAACATCCTGGCAAAACAACTAGGCTCTGGTAATCCCCTGGGCAATGCGAGGGCTACGGTCACTGCCCTGGCTTCCCTGCGTACCTTCTCGGAAGTAGCCAAGATGCGAGAAATTCCGATCGAACAAATTTATGCACAGGATAAACAGGTATGAGAATAGGTGATTTATCTCCTCAGAAGGGCTCCCGTCGCGCCAAAAAACGTAAAGGCAGGGGTATATCAGCGGGACAGGGCGCAAGTTGCGGCTTTGGGATGCGGGGGCAAAAGTCCCGATCGGGTCGTCCTACCCGCCCCGGTTTTGAAGGTGGACAGACCCCCCTCTATCGCCGTCTGCCCAAATTGAAATATTTTCATGTGGTGAATCCCAAGGTATTCACGATCGTTAATGTCGATCGGTTAAATGAACTACCCCCCAATACCCCCGTATCCCTCGCTTCCCTCATGGAATGTGGGATCGTCACCCAAAATGATGGACCACTTAAAATTTTAGGCAGAGGAGAGATTTCCGTCCCACTGCAAGTGACCGCAGCCGCTTTTTCAGCCGGTGCCCGTACCAAAATTGAAGAGGCGGGGGGGACTTGTCTTTTAACTAATGCCGATGCCTCTGAAGTAGGATAGAGAAATAGCTAAAGGATAGGACTGATGGTAGCAAATCGTAGCAAAGACCCTACTTCTCAAGAAGTATTTATGCAGATGGCACAGGCTTCGGGCTTGCGGGAAAGGTTGTTAGTCACGATCGGGATTTTAGTCCTGGTGAGGTTCGGCAACTTTGTACCCGTGCCCGGCATCGATCGGGCAGTTTTGGGAAACATTATCCAGGGTAGCCCCCTAGCCAATTTTATTGATACTTTTTCGGGGGGCGGTTTGTCTCTGCTTGGTTTGTTTGCTTTGGGCATTTTACCCTTCATAAACGCCTCTATCTTTATGCAGATTTTTATTACCCTTTCTCCTACTTTGGAGAATTTGCAAAAAAATGAAGGGGAAGCGGGAAGACGGACAATTTCCCAATATACGCGCTACTGGGCTTTAGTGATTTCCATCATCCAAAGTTTGGGTACTGCCCTATTTTTACAAGGGGGCAATGCGGTGAAGGATATGGGCGTAACTTTCTTTACCATCGGGGATGTAACTATTTCTAGTTTTACCTTGAGTTGTGTGGTTGCTCTCTCGGCTGGTTCGATGTTTGTCATGTGGTTAGGGGAATTGATTACCGAGCGGGGCATAGGCAATGGAGCTTCCCTGTTAATTTTCATCGGTATTGCAGCGGGGCTTCCCCGTTCCTTTGGTGCCACTATCCAGGCAGTAGCTAACGATCCAACCCAGACTGGGGGGCTAGTTCTGCTCCTCCTTACCTTCCTGTTGATGATTGTAGCGATCGTATTTGTGCAAGAAGGTACAAGAAGAATACCGATCGTTTATGCCAAAAGGCAAGTGGGGCGCAAACTATATCGAGAACAATCCAGCTATCTCCCCCTAAAACTCAACCAAGGCGGCGTAATGCCAATCATTTTTGCATCCTCCTTTTTCCTCATTCCTGCCCTTGTAGCCGAATCCTTCAGTAACCCCGCCCTTACTGGATTTGTTAACAATTTTCTGCGTCAGAACTCGATCGGGTATGTTATCTTGTTCCCTCTTCTCATTCTTGCCTTTAGTTACTTTTATTCCACATTGATTGTCAACCCAATTGATTTATCCCAAAATTTGAAAAAGATGGGTGCCAGCGTGCCTGGTAAGCGCCCTGGTACGGCTACAACTGAATATATTGAAGGAGTGCTGAACCGTCTTACCTTCTTGGGAGCAGTATTTTTAAGCGCCGTCGTTTTAGTCCCTCTCTTGGTGCAAAAACTATCGGGTAATATTGCTCAGAATAGCTTTGGGGCAACATCCCTCCTGATTTTGGTTGGTGTAGCGATCGAGACCGCCAATCAAATCCGCACCTATGTCATCTCCCAACGTTACGAAGGAATGGTTAAACAGTAATGCCAAGAATTATTATGATGGGTCCCCCCGGCGCTGGCAAAGGAACCCAAGGGGAATTGCTTGCCCAACTATGGTCTGTGCCTAGAATTGCGCCAGGGGATATATTCCGGGCAGCTATCAAGGGAGGAACGGACTTGGGTTTGAAGGTTAAAGCCTTCAGCGATGCTGGCAAACTTGTCCCCGATGAATTGGTGGTAGAAGTGATCACCGATCGGTTACAGCAGGCAGACACCGATCGGGGTTGGATATTAGATGGCTTCCCCCGTACCGTCCCCCAGGCAGAAGCATTAAATCACTTTCTTACTGCCCATACCCAGCACTATGATTTAGTGATTAACTTGGAAGTGCCAGAGGAAGTCCTATTAAACCGATTGCAACAACGAGCCAAAGAACAGGGCAGAATCGATGACACAGCGGAAGTGATCAAGCAACGCTTACAGGAGTATTACGATAAAACTCGTCCTTTGTTAGAATTTTATGGAGAAGATGTAGCCCCCGTAGATGGAACCCCCGCTATGGAAATTGTTACACAAAATATCCAACACTTAATAAAGGAGTTTGCCATTGTCTAAACAGGATGCGATTGAGATGGAAGGTACGGTAAGTGAATCCTTGCCCAATGCCATGTTCCGAGTTGATCTGGATAATGGATTTAATGTTCTAGCTCATATTTCCGGCAAGATCAGGCGGAACTATATCAAAATACTGCCAGGGGATCGAGTAAAAGTAGAACTCACTCCCTACGATCTGACTAAGGGTAGAATCACTTTCCGGATGAAAAATTAAAACAATAGAAGCTCTGCAAAGCCGATGATGGGATTTGAACCCATGACCTGCCGATTACGAATCGGCTGCACTACCACTGTGCTACATCGGCAACAGGAATTTAATAATACCATAGGAAAGACGAAGGTTAAAGGATTTTCAATCATACCGCCGATCGATTTTCCAGTCTTCCTGTTCTCCGCCAATATAAACCGCAGTGATTGGGACATATTCTTCACTTAAACGATAAAGAGAATTGATCAACACATCAAGGGACAGAGCATCGGTCGTACCAAGATCAACCCAACAGCGCGCCCAATTCCCTTCATATTCTACATCTGCCATGTTGTGCATTACTGCCATCATTTCTGATTCCATGTCTTCTACGTTGTAATCTAAATAACTAACATCAACGCCGGCTTCTAAAACCTGAAGATTGGTAGCGTTAAACCCTCCTAGTTTGCCAAGCAAAAACCAAGAAGCAAAGATTTCATCGATCGTTTGTTTTTGTCTTTCATTCAAATATTCCTGAAATTCAATCCAAATCCAGAGACTAAACCAGTCACATTCACGGAAGTGAACTTGCATTATTTACCTCCTAAAGCAGTGATTTCTTCTGCTACTCTCATACCACTCAAATAAGCGCCATGCACTGTTCCACGGTAGGTTTTATTGGTATGTTCTCCAGCAAAAAATAACTTGTTATCAACAGATTTTGCTAAAAGGTCAAAATTTTGGGGAGTAGTGTTATTAGCAGGTATAGAATAGGCACCGAAACTATTACTATTTTGACCCCATTTAGTTCTTAACATATGGGTTGGATTAGGAATTTTTTTACTATAAATTGATTGTAGGTGGGAAGTTATTTGATTGATAATTTCTTGATCGGTCATAGATTCCGTTGTTGTGGCATAGTCCCCAAAAGCAAAAGTTACTAGAGCATTGTAGGAGGTAAACTTATTCATATTGAGAAAATAATTAAACTTGCCTTTTACTTCTGGAGTATAACCAATATATTGCACATTTGTATCCCAGAATGGATCATCCCAAACAAGTAAAAATTTATTAACATTACCCATATTGCCACTTTTTATCGCCTCAATTTTATAGGAAGGAAGGGCGGGGATAAAACTGATTTGCTCTTTTTTTAACACTCCTAAAGGTACGGTTAAGACCACATAGTTAGCTTCAAATTTTTCTTTATTGGTAGTAACTATTATTGTTTCAGATGAATAGTTGATAGATAAAACTCGGTTATTTAGAATAATATCTAAACCTTCTCCTAACCATTGAGTAACCCGATCGTATCCATTAGTAATAATCAGATCAATACCGTCAAATTTTTCGTCTTCGTCAAAATATAAAGAAGAAAGATATTTTATATCGCCGCCAGCATCAAACTCCAAGTATGCAGACAATAGATATTGCCATAGTCGATCTTTTAATCGATCGGGGAAAAGTCTATTAAAAACAACAGCAAAACTTTCATCTAATTTGCCTGATTTTTTTACCTGTTCTAAAGCTTCTTCAAATAGTGCTTCTGTTTCTAGCAGTGTTTGATCGGCATAAGTTTTACCTGTTAGATCAAATAAAACAATGTCTTCATCATTAGTAAAAAAAGTATCTGCTTTAGCTTCTTTTGCTAACTGCATGATTGGATTTCTTTCGCTGCCATGAATCCAGCTTGCTCCTTCGTCGAAAGGAATGCCTAAACTTCTGTTGGTTTTAACTCTACCGCCGATTTGGGCTTGGGCTTCAATCACTTTAGTTACAAATCCTTGCTGTTGAAGACTACGGGCTGCGGTGAGTCCCGCTATACCAGCCCCAATCACGACTGCTTTTTTACTGTTCATGTTGATGTCTTGTTTCGGTTGGCAAGCCCCTAATGTAATCCCTGTCCATATTGCAGTATTTTTGATGAAGTTTCGTCTTTTCATGTCTGGTTTTAATCTTCTTCTTCTTCGTTTAGTTTAGATAAAGAATAAGACTGAGCAACTTCCATCAGTCGATCGAATTCTGTAGGCGTTAATTCCGCTAGGGTCTTACCTTCTAAGTCGGGACAAAGCATGGCGACTAAGCCCCGATCGGAAAATACCTGCTCTGCCCCCATCAAGTTGCCCAACCAGATCAAGTCAGGGTCAGTTGCCATTGATGCACTTGATTGCTTCATTGATGCCTGCGCCGGGGGTAAACTCATAGCCAAGAATTTGTAAAGTCGCTTCTAATGCCCCGATCGCTGTTAAGATGTCCCGATCGCTGACATAGCCCAAGTGTCCCATACGGAAGATTTTGCCCGAGAGGTGGTCCTGTCCCCCTGCTAAGGCAATATCAAAATTTTTCTTCATCACCGATCGGATTTTTTCCGCATCCACCCCGATCGGGGCGACAGCCGTAATAGCCGGGCTTGCCGATTCGTCCTTAGTCAAGAGGGGCAATCCTAAAGCCCTAACAGCATTCCTAGTAGCAAGGCGGTGCCGATGGTGACGGGCAAAAATATTGGCTAAGCCCTCCCTTTCCATCAGGAACAAACTTTCCCGCAGCGCCATAATCATGTTAACCGAAGAGGTAAAGGGAGTAGTATTTTTCTGGGCATCTTTGCGGGCTTTACCCAAATCAAGGTAATAACGGGGCAGATTAGCCGTTTTATATGCCTCCCAAGCCCGCTCTGAAACAGCGACAAAGCCCAATCCAGGCGGGATCATATAAGCCTTTTGGGAACCAGAACCTACCACATCCAAACCCCACTCATCGATCGGGATGTTGGTTGCCCCCAAGCTAGTGACCGCATCGACGATAATCAACGCCCGCCCATGGTCTTTGACATAGCGATTGATAGTTTCCAAATCATTCAGCACACCGGTAGAAGTTTCGCTGTGGGTGATTATGACTGCTTTGATGGTCTTCTCCGAGTCCTCTTCTAACTTTTGGCGAAATACCTCCGGGTCGAGAGCCTCTCCCCATTCCGTTTTAATCCGCTCCGCTAAAATACCGTAGGCATCACAAATATCCGCCCATCTTTGACCGAATTTGCCATTTTCTCCCACCAAAACTCGGTCCCCCTTGCTCAGGAAGTTAATTATGGCTGCTTCCATTGCGCCGGTGCCACTAGCAGTCAAAATCAAGACATCATTCTTAGTCTGATGGAGCCATTTCAACTTTTCCGTCACTTCCGCGAAAATTTGACTAAATTCGCCGCTCCGGTGACCAATAGGGTGTTTTGCTAAAGCCAATAGGGAACGTTCTGGGACTGGAGTTGGTCCAGGGATCATTAGCATTAGTTTGTCTTCCATGATTATTCCTTTGGCTGTAGTAGGTAAAAATTATATCTGGACAGGCGCTTTTCGTTGTAATTGAATTGGCAGTAAAAACTAGGGTTCACTTCCCTATAGACTCGAGCGCTAATGTGATCCTAAAAATAAAATCTTGACTTTTGCTAAATTTCCGCAAACACCGATCGTGCCAATTATTGCCACAGGGCAAGTAGCGGGGGAATGTCAATCATAAATAGCCCATCTGACGGTCCCCTTAGTATCAATTACTGTCACCTCAATTTGTTTTTTCCCCCCGTCCGGGAATAGGGACTGGCACAAAAATTTTTCTCCCGCCCTGGCAATCTTAAAGGGCTGACCGCCACAACTAACTTGCGTTGCCTTGCCGGTTTGTTGTTGCAAATTATCCCTAATGCCCCGCTCTAGGGTACTCAAAGAGAGTAAGCCCTCCTTTGCCCGCCATGCTACATCGCCTGTTTCGTTGGTGGGGCTGACAATCACCTCGATCGTGCTGCTATCTGTAGCGGTTAGGCGGCAGCTAAAATCATTGCCAACTTTAGGCTCCAAAGCGATCGGGCAACTCACCCCATGAATGGGAATCTGGGTCTGCTCCTGAAATCCCTGTTGCAGTAGCCTTTCCACCTTGCCCGGAAAAGAATCCGGCGATTGGAACTGGTGGGGAGGCAGGGTTGCTAGGAGTGCCTGTTCCCCACTGCCCCTTACATATTCAATGCCATTCAGGTTGATCGACCATTGATTTAGTTTTTGCTGGGGGGGCTGGTTAATTTGATAGACCAGCCGTTGCCATCCCTTACTAACGGTAATTTGTTTATCCTCCAGTTTTAGTTTGCCGCCCCTAATCTCCTTGGTTGAAGTTCTTAAATCAGCTACCCCATCCAGGTAAATATGAATATAGGTGCCATCCGCCGCTGTCCAACGCCCTGCATAGGCTACTTTATTGTTATCCAGGGGCGTTTTGTTGCTACTGCACCCTGCTAAAATTAGAACCCCCGCCATCACTGCCATAAGACGCATAAATTTATTTACTTGACCAGTAACCCTCCATGGTTAGGATATACCTAGTAAACCTTTTTGTGCACATTACCCATGAGCCAGGAAGCAAATTCCTTGATCGGGCAGGAAATTGGGAGCGGTGATTCCTGTAGGTATCGTATTGAGGATTTAATTGGCAGCGGCGGTACAGGAGAAGTCTATGTTGCCCTCGATAAGCAATTGGGTAAGCGGGTCGCCCTCAAGTTATTACGCACCCACCTCAGCCAGGACAGTAATATGCGCCGCTACTTTGAACGGGAAGTATCCCTCTGCACAGCAATTAAAAGTGAGCACGTGGTGATGGTGACAGATTTTGGCATTACCCAACAGGGACAGCCCTTCTACGTGATGGAACTCCTGAAGGGTTACACTCTGCGCCAATTACTTAAAGAAAAGGGTGCCTTGAGCGTTGCCCAGACCAAGCAGATGGCGATTCAGATTTGTGAAGGCTTGGAGCAGGCACATTCGGGGGTAAACCTCTGGAGTAATCAGACCCAAGCAACGGAATTGGTCAAGGTGATTCATTGTGACCTTAAACCAGACAATATCTTCCTGATTCCTACGGTATTTGGGGAATTGGTGAAGATTTTAGATTTTGGGATTGCTAAGCTCAACTTTCAAGAGCATTCTGATAATACTTCCCCCATATCAGGCGGGTTTTGGGGTACCTGTCGCTATGCTGCCCCAGAACAATTGGAAGAACGGGAAAATATTGATGAACGGACGGATATTTATAGTCTGGGGATGATGCTCTATGAAATGCTGACAGGTACGGACCCCTTTGGACTATCAGAAGATGACGTTACGATGATGACCTGGGCAATTGCCCATACGACCAAAGTTCCTATTCCCCTCAAACGTCAGCCCAATACGGATCATATTCCTAAAGAGTTAGAAACGATCGTGATGCGCTGTATTGAAAAGGACCCCCTCAGACGGATTGCTTCGGTGGTTGATCTCAAGGCTGCCCTGGTCACTGTACCCGATCGGAATTTGGAGAATAGGAAACAGAAAAAGAAAAATTTGGTTCTGATTGGTGCCCTGGTAGTAGTGTCCCTTGCTTCGGGGATGGGGGCGATGGGTTGGTGGGAAATCGAGCGTCATAAAAAGGTGTTAGCCAATTTGGCTGGGGAATTCCGCTATGAAGAATGTGTCAAATATAGTGAAAACTTACCCTACCCTTCCTT
>Ga0272446_1003085_pt1 | contig 21579 bp, 20 predicted proteins | sample YNPCB0061_FD_194587 | JGI IMG/M metagenome (GOLD analysis project Ga0272446, IMG submission 194587) | Hot spring microbial mat communities from Yellowstone National Park, WY, United States - YNP-CB-006-1 | ecosystem: Environmental > Aquatic > Thermal springs > Hot (42-90C) > Sediment | place... | reverse complement strand
GTGGCGATCGCTATTGCGGTGGCTGGCGGCGCAGTGGTAGGGGCGGGAGCCATCCGTTCCCTGCGCAGTGGCGACTCCCTGACCATCATCGGCTCTGCTAAGCGTCCCATTCGGTCTGACTATGTGGTGTGGCGCAGTTCCGTATCTAGTCAGCAACCTACCCTACCCCAAGCCTTTCAAGAAGTAAAACGCTACACCGAGCGAGTGCGTGCCTACCTCAAAGCCCAAGGCATTGCCGACAATGCTATCACCCTGAGTGCCATCAGCACTGAACCAATTCTGGAGTTTGTCAATGGCAGTCCCACAGGCAGAACCTTAGCTTATCGCTTAGTGCAGAGGTTTGAGGTGAGTTCCCCTGATGTGGACGGCATTGCTAAAATCTCCCGCTCCAGCACCGACCTGATCAACGAGGGCATTCCCTATGTCTCTGAACCTCCCGAATATCTCTACACCGATTTGAGCAAACTGCGGGTAGAGATGATCGCCGAAGCTACCAAAGATGCTAAGGCTCGGGCTGATGCGATCGCCAATGTAACAGGCAGTAAGGTAGGGGCGGTACGCAAGGCGGAAACCGATGTATTTCAGATCACTGCCCGCTACTCTACCGAGGTAAGCAACAGCGGTTCTTACAATACAGCCACCATTGACAAAGACATTACCGCAGTGGTAGCAGTTACCTTTGGCGTAGATTGATCTGGCTATAATTGGGGAAAGCCTAGTTGTAGTATCTGTTGCCCAGAGCCGTGTTCCATTTAGTTCTGCGTCTTGCTGTATTTTTAATAATTTTCTGCACGCTACTGCCCCAACCTGCGTGGGCGGTTGCCGACTATTTGCAGGAGCAAAAATACCTGACTGATGTCTGGCAGTTGGTCAGCCGCAATTATTACGACAGCAGTTTTAATGAACAAAACTGGTACAAGGTGCGCCGTCAGTTTGCCAATCGCAAGTTCAATAGCCGCCAAGAAACCTATCAGGCGGTGCGGGAAATGCTGGCGGTTTTGCAAGAACCCTTTACCCGCCTGCTGGAGCCAGACCAATTTCTCAGCCTCAAAACCAGTACCTCTGGGGAGTTGACTGGGGTGGGCTTGCAAATTGCCTTAGATACGCAAAATAACTCCATTGTGGTAGTTGCCCCCATCGCTGATTCTCCTGCCGATCGCGCGGGGATTCGCTCCTTAGACCGCATTCTTAAAATTGATGATGTGTCCACAGCAGGCATGACTTTAGATGAGTGTGCCACCAGAATGCGGGGCAGACTTGGCTCAAAGGTTACCCTGTTGGTGGGTCGCCCCGTGCAAACCAGCAAAGCGATTACGCCAGTGCGCTCCTCAGATCGGGCTTATCAAGATGCTCAGGAATTGAGCGCTACTTCTGGCACTAACAGCGCTGAGCCTGAATTAGAAACCTTTACTGTCAGTTTGGAGCGTGATCGCATCACAGTCAGTCCCGTAGTCAGCAAGCTGAATCATGAGGCGGAGCACCACATCGGCTATATTCGCCTGAATCAGTTCAATGGCAACGCCGCTGAGGCAATGGCAAAAACTATCCACCAACTGGAAGCGCAGGGAGCCGATGCCTATGTCCTCGATCTCCGCAGTAACCCCGGTGGTCTCTTTGATGCGGGGCTGGCGATCGCCAGAGAATGGTTAGATACAGGCGTGGTGGTCTATACCGTAGATCGCAATGGCATCAGTGAGAGTTTTACTGCCGATCATTCCGCCCTGACCAGCGATCCGCTAGTGGTATTGATCGATGGCGGTACAGCCAGTGCCAGTGAAATCTTGGCAGGAGCATTACAGGACAATCACCGCGCCAAATTGGTGGGTACGCGCACTTTTGGCAAGGCACTAATCCAATCCCTGTATGAGCTATCCGATGGGGCAGGCTTAGCGGTGACGATCGCTCGCTACGAGACGCCCGCCCACCACGACATCAACCGCAAGGGAATTACGCCCGATGTGGAAGTAGCCATGGATCAGCCGCTTACTAGGGAGCAGTTGGGCACATCCCAAGATAAGCAGTATGTTTCAGCAGTACAACTGCTATTAGAGCAATTAGCCTAATCAGGGAGTTTTGCTGATACGGGGACGGTCAGAGGGGGCAATGGGCGATCGCTCCTTGAAGTAAGCCTCCAGTGCCGCCATATCCGTTACTCCTCCCAAACGATCCTTGCCTTCCTTGAGGATGCTGTAGTTATCGCCCCCATCTGCCATAAAACTATTCACGGTTACGCGGTAGTTCTGGCTGGGAATTACAGGTCTGCCATTGATCCGCATATCCCTAACCCGATCCCCCGCAGGGGCACTGGGCGACCAAGCGTAGGAGAAACTACTGGACACTTGCAGAATGCGGTTTTGCCCCGCTACAGGGTTGTCAAACTGTTGCTCCAATAACTGCTTAATCTGCGCTCCCGTCAAGGTCATGGTCACTAGGTTATTGCCAAAGGGTTGCACCGCAAACGCTTCACCATAGGTAACCTTACCATCGCCCTCCTTGGCTGTAGCTTTGTAGGTTAATTCGGCGCGAATGCCCCCCGGGTTCATGAAGGCAATTACCGCACCGCCTTTGTCTGGAGCTTGGGTGGCAAACAGTTGGGCATCGGCGATGATATTCCCCAAGGGCATTTCTCCCGCAGGACTGGCTTGTCGGGTGAGATCGGCGGTGATCTCGCCAATGATGCGATTAGCCAGAGGATCGGCGATCGCTTTGTATTTAGCTATCAGATTGGTCATTTCTCCAGCTCTAGGGACATCGTGGGTAACCACAAGGTTGTTGGCTTGAATAGTTTTAATATCTTGACTGCGGCGGTCTAGGGTCAGGTCAATCTCAGTCAACACCCGCCCAAAGGCTGAGGCACTGGTAACCACCCGCCCATCAATCACACAGTTGTATGCCTGATGGGTATGACCTGTGATGAACAGGTCCACTTCGGGGTTGGTGCGGGGCACAATGTTGGCGATCGCTCCCGAGATGCCATCGCACTGGTTGAGATTGCCTTTGGGCAGTCCCCCTTCATGCACCAAGACCACTATGGCTTTGATCCCCTGCCGTTGCAGTTCAGGGATCAGGGCATTGACGGTTTCCGCCTCGTCCCTAAAGGTCAAACCCGCTACCCCGCTAGGAGACACAAGACGGGGTGTGCCCTCCAGAGTCATGCCAATAAAGGCAATCTTGATCCCCGCAAAAGTTTTGACACTATAGGCAGGTAAAATCGGTTTCCCCGTAGCTTGGTCGATCACATTGGCGGCGAGATACTGGAACTTGGCTCCCCCATAGCGATCGCTCCCTCTGCAACCATCACGGGGATGACAGCCCCCTTTGATCAGGCGCATTAGTTCTGTCACGCCCTGATCAAATTCGTGGTTGCCCACCGCATTCACATCCAACCGCAACTCATTCAATGCTTCAATGGTCGGTTCATCATGGAACAGCGCCGACAGCAGAGGTGTAGCGCCAATGGCATCCCCCGCCGATACCACCAGATGGTTGGGATTCTGGGCACGCAATTGCTTGATGTAGGTGGCTAGATATTCCACCCCGCCCGCTGGCACTCGCTCTTGGTTGGGTAACACAAAGCTCAAATTTGCGGGTTCTAGGTTGCCATGAAAATCATTGAAGGCGATTAGCTTAACCTTGACCGTACTGGGCATTGCTAACAAAACAGGAGTGCCTAACAGTGCGATCGCAAATGCCACAATTCCCCAAAAAAACCATCTTCTCATCCCCTGTTCCCTCCCTATGATTTTCCCCAATCAGCTCCCACCCAGTTAAACTCAATTCTAAATCCAGTCCTCCAGCAAATAAAACTTGCTGGTAGTCTGGGATACAATAAACCTCAATAAATCTGGTTAGTTTCATTATCCAATTTCTCATTAAAGTTTAGTTAGTTCTAAGTCTGAGGTTACGGTAACAATTATGAACTTTGATTTTCAGATTCTCTGCATTACCCCTGTGATTGTGTTTTGGGATTACCTAGAAAAATTACAGCGACAGCATGAAGCATCGGCTTATCTTGCCACCCAAGAATGCACCCTCGACGCATTTTTACAATCTTTGACGGCTCTTACCACACAAAGGGGCTGGGACGATGCGCTTGCCTGCCAGTCAGTCATTCAATTTTGGTTGCACAATCCCGAAACCATCAGCCTGTGGCAACACCGCCTTCAAGACGCAGGCAAAGATAATTTGCTGGTGTCTCGCCTCAGCAACTGGCAATACTTTCGCCGAGAACTGCAGATGCTTTGGGGACAATAGGCAATCTAAATTTTTTAGGAGTTTTTCTCCAGTTACCCGCAAAGCTTGCCTATACTTCAGGACAGCAGTTGTTAGCAGGAGCAAGTAGGTCGTGGCTAAGTTAAAGGTAGGAATCAATGGGTTTGGCAGGATTGGGCGTTTGGTTCTCAGATCAGCGATCGCCAATCCCGATATAGAATTTGTCGGCATCAATGACCTCGTCCCCCCCGATAACTTGGCATACCTGTTTAAGTACGACTCCACGCACGGCACTTTTGCAGGTCAGGTATCTGCCACGGCAGATGGCATTGAGATAGACAATCATTTCATTCCCTGTACCGCCATTCGCAACCCCAGCGAACTGCCTTGGGCAAAGGTTTCTGCCGACTATATCGTAGAATCTACTGGACTGTTTACCAGTTTTGATGGAGCCAGCCAACACCTGCAAGCAGGAGCCAAGCGCGTGATTATCACCGCCCCCACCAAAGACCCCGACAAAGTACCGACTTTGCTGATGGGAGTCAATCATCACAAATTTGATCCCAGCCGTGATGCCATCGTCTCCAATGCCAGTTGTACCACTAACTGTCTAGCTCCTGTCGCCAAAGTAATTCACGAAAACTTTGGTTTAGCCGAAGGTCTGATGACCACAGTTCACGCCATGACCGCCACCCAACCCACTGTCGATGGTCCTAGCAAAAAGGACTGGCGCGGCGGGCGGGGAGCCAGCCAAAACATCATTCCCTCTTCTACAGGTGCGGCTAAGGCTGTAGCTTTGGTATTACCTGAACTGAAGGGCAAACTGACGGGTATGGCATTCCGTGTCCCTACTCCTGATGTTTCGGTAGTGGACTTAACCTTCAGAACCGAAAAACCCACCAGTTACAAGGAAATCTGCCAAGCAATGCAATCAGCTTCCGAGAATGAATTGCAGGGCATTTTGGGATACTGCACTGATGAAGTAGTGTCTATGGATTTTCGTGGCGATCGCCGTTCCAGCATTTTTGACGCAGGGGCAGGGATTGAACTTAATAGCCAATTTTTCAAGGTAGTGGCATGGTATGACAACGAGTGGGGGTATTCTCATCGAGTAACCGATTTGATGCTAAGCATGGCTAAGGCGGAGGGAATTTTATAGCCTGATGCACTCTTAAAACTCATTTCTAGTCAGCGGTACTGGAATTGAACTTGCAAAAGTGGAAGATGGTTGTCTAATCAGAAAAAGATGAGAATGAGCAATCAAAGCAATAATCTAATTACTATTCTGTTACGAAAGGCTACAGTTTTTTCTATTCTCTGTCCGCTGTTGATAATAGTATTGATCCCATACTCCCTCTACTCTTTTTGGAGAGGTTTTTCAGAAAATGATTGGATGAGCGGTTATGTTTTCCTTATAGGTTTTGCTACTGCCACAGTTTTAAGCATTCTTTGGGTACTTGACCGTTTGCTTGTAAATTTCGTACGACCTGTGGTGCTTTCGGCAATAGAGTTGATACTAATTAGCATACTATTTCTTTGGGTTGGCTACAGTAATCGCAAACTCATTATAGATGCTTCTGCTAGTTCAGCGCAGAGTTTTATCGTCGCCTACACCATAGACGACACACTTTCAGAAAAAACTGATTATGTGTTTCCTTTTGCGAAAAAAATCACCATATCTGATCGAAATTATGTGATTTTAAGCGATACATATCGTGCAAATAAATTTAGTTTTCCAGTTGTATTCCAGCCTCCTGCCATTTGGACAGGGTATCAAACGCCTGGTATGATCTTCGATGTACCAGACAATCGCTTTACTGATCTCGATATTTATTTAGCTTCAGACGAACAGGTTTTATCTTTGTCATTAGATGAAGAGAGAAAAATAACCAAAGCCAAAGGAGAAACAGCCATCAAAGAATTTCTTGCCCGTGTCAAGAATTAAGAAGTTTAGTTTCAAGGAGGGAGGTAAACAGGAGAGGATCAAGACTGATAGTAGATTTAGAAACTTCTTCATTCTATCTCAATCCTTACTTCTATCCCGCCTGATGTGTTCCAGTAAATAGCTTTAACCTGCGAAAGAGCGTCTAATAGTTTTTGACCAAAATTTCACTAATTGCAGTTCTTTTAGTAGCATCAGAATTGATCATCCGATTAGCTTGAATGCGGTTGATGCAAAAAAATTGATATAGATTATCAAAAAATTGATCATGGGGATCGGTATTGTGGGGATCAGAATTACTCAACAGCCACCGTACTCCCCGTTGATTGAGATATTGGCAAAAATTAGCAAGGCGTTCCTGTTCTGCATCAGAGAAATTATCAGCAGAGTAAGCATTGAAATTAGCAGTTTTACTGAGGGGACGATAGGGGGGGTCAAAATAAACAAAGGTTTCACTATTGCAAAACTGGGCGCACGCTGTAAAGTCAGCATGAACTATTTGCGTATCTTTCAGGATATGGGAAACAGCTATTAAGTTCAGGCGATCGCAAATTTTCGGCTGTTTGTAATCGCCAAAGGGTACATTAAATTTACCTTGAGCATTCACTCGATGTAATCCATTAAAACAAGTTTTGTTGAGGAAGATCAACTGCGCGGCTCTGACAACCTTAGTGTAATCATCTTGCAGTTCAGAACTATTGAAACTTTGTCGCACTTGATAGAAAAAGTCGGCTTGCTGGGCTTTGGACAACGCATAAAACTTGGCTTGTAATTCTGACAAAATCTCGATGAGATATGCCACTGAGTTTTGGATGACTTGATAGAGCAAGATTAGATCAGGATTGCGATCGCTAATATACAAATCTTTGGGGCGATAGGTCTGAGCAATAAAAAAAAAGACTGCACCACTACCCACAAACGGTTCAGCATAGCGGGTAATGGTGGGGGGCAAGTAGGCTTGAATTTGCTTGAGTAATTGCCCTTTGCCCCCCGCCCACTTCAATACTGGTCTGGCATTCAAGGCGATCGCTCCTCACAGCGGGTTAACCGCTCCCAAGTTGGTCTTAACTGCGGCTGATTACGAATACTTTGCTCCAGCGCAATATAAATCAATTCATTTTGCAAACGCAATACCCATGCAGACTGTTTCGCATTGGCTGGCGGCTTGCGCTGTTCATTCTCTCGCAGTGATAAATTACTATCCCACTGCAACAACTGCACCAGACCATTGAGAGCATATTTCTGGTGAGGACGGGCAAGGGATAAAAAGGATTGAATGGGTTGTTGGCGTGCCTGTTGGCGCATAGTGGCATTTGCCTGCCGTAACAGCCAAATTTCACTACTAGAAATCGGTACATCGGTAGTGAGATTATCCACCTTAGCAAAGGCATGGGCTTCCACATAAGAAACCCGACCATCTCGATTGAAGTCTGCTGAAGGAACTGATCTGCCCAGGCGATCTTTGCCGCTTAAACCTGCAAAAAAACTGGAACTGTAATCACGATAATCTGCTTCATCAACAGCGGGCGTGCAACCAACGGAAGTGCGAGTTTTGATGGTGCCAAAAAAGCCACAGCGTTCCTGCTCAGCGATCGCCTGATTGGGATCGCCGCCCCGATAGATGATATTGCCAAAGGAACCACCATAACACTGCGCCATCATCACCACCACAGGCGGGCGGGCGGGCATGGTATCCAATAGTTCTGCTAGTTGTCTCACGCTTACGGTTGGCTCCTGCCAGACCGTGAAACTATTGTTATCAGGATTGGATGGATTGCGCAATCCATGCCCTGTGAAATAAAAGAATAGCGGATGCGAACTATTCCCCCGCCTGCGAAACCATGCTTGGATATTTGCCCATGAAGCCCTGCCACTCAAATAGGGAATATCTGCCTGCTTAAATTGCTCATCGCCCTGCGGGTCTAAGTAGCGCACTACAGCTTGCCCGCTCTTGCCATCGGCAAACAGATAGGTCATGCGCTGGGCTGAATAGCCGAGAGTTTGTAGAGTGCGTTGAAAATACTTTAGGTTCTTTTCTAGGGCAATTTCTGTGTTACTAGGATCAGCACCGCCACCCACCGCCAAAAATTCAGTTTTGCCTACTTGCGGCTGACATACAGGAGGGGGGACAAACTGCCCCCAAAAGAGAGGAAACAACATAGCAGAACAGTGGTTAAGTTTATGTTCTAATCTAACAGGAACTATTCTATTTCCAGAATACTAGACCAATTTGGCTTAATTGCTGTTTTGCTGAGGGGAGCAAGATTAAAACAAATTAAGATTAAGACAGTTGCAATCTACTACAGCTTGGTTAAGCATCCAACGCCAGAGTGTAAGTAAACTTGCAGTTTTTCGCCGACACACTCCCCTAAGCAGACTGTAACTAATGGCGTTATGGGTATAAGTCGATAGTGGCTTTAGCCACCGTTTTACAGCTCAATGATGTATGACAGAGCTGTTTTGTTTCTGCAGTTGCAGGAGCAATACAAACCAAAAGAATGTCTAGTTACGCCTGTCAACAAGTATTACTTAACCTCAATTCAGACATCAGAGCTATCCTAGATTTCATCTGTGCGCCGTCTAATAAACTAGCAAACCGTGGGATTTATTTAGCAAGATAACTTTATTTTAAGACGGGAAGGACTCGCAACAAAGCCAAACTCCACAGGTTGTTAAAAGCTAACTCTCATTTTCGGGCTTTGTATTCCCATACAGCCCAACAAACCCTAACTGCTGTAGCTCAATCGTTTAGTTCTTTTCTTGCTTTAGTTAATGCTTGGCATAGTAGCAAACTTCCAGACACACCTAAACTATCCAATTACCAGAAGAAGAGTCTAAGTGAACAGTATGGTTTAAGGTTTGTAGAAATAGAGGAGAGCTATACATGCCTCTTTTGTGGATGGGGACTACCTAACCTACAATCGGTGAAAAAAACGCAGGTTGGAGTGCAGAAGGCAGAAGGGTTAATGGTGCAAAACCTGTATCTCAATGCCGACTGTAATGGGGCGGCTAATATACTAAGAAAAACAACTTTGGGGCTTTGCCTCAAGGGAGTTAGTAGGGGCGCATTGGTTCAATCCCCTGCCCTTTAGGTATGGTGTATATTAATTCTGCCCTCATTTGATTGGTCAATTAAGATTCATGCATCTCTGGACAAGGTTGGCTTTAGTAATCTTCCTGATCTTCTGCCCTGTGGTGGCTGTTCCCCTTAGTTTGGGGCTGGCTCCTATGTCCGCCTTAACCGCCCCGATTAACCGCAACAGCAAGTTTCTAATCATTGGTGATTCTTTGATCGAAGGTGGGGTGGGCACGGAATTAGAGAAAAGATTGTTGAGCAATAATGTGCGCTTGGTACACCGCCAAGGCAAACAATCGACTGGTCTTTTGCACCCCGAGCGCCTTGATTGGTATCAGGAAATCGACAAAATTTTTGCCAAGCAAACCTATGATGTGGTAATTGTAATGTTTGGCTTAAATGATTTAGCCAATATCAATACCAGTGAGGGTAAGCTGATTTTAGGCTCTCCAGAGTGGCAGACAGCTTATGCGGCAAAAGTAACGCAGATGCTGGACAAAATTTTTAGGCAGGGGAGGGCGAAAAAGATAGTTTGGCTAGGTGCGCCGATCGCCCCTGACAATTACAAGCATCGCCAAATCAATAACACCAATATCCAGATGATCAATAACCTCTATCGCCATGTTTTAGCCAAATATGACAATGCAATTTTTATCGATACTTATCCTGTGTATAGTTTGCAGGGGCGGTGGACACCAGTGATGCCCGATAGTCAGGGAGTTTGGCAGAGGGTGCGTACCCGTGATGGTATTCATATCACTTATGCTGGCGGCAAAATTATGACCGATGTGGTAATTAAAGTTTTGCAAGAACATCAGATTGAATTGCAATAATTCCAGAAATGAAATTTACCAATCGGCAAATTCTAGGTGTGTTTGTGCTTCAGTTAATGAGAGTATTTTGTATCACTCAGCATCAAAACCGTAAATTTCTCCGCTTGGGCAATCGTTTCTATTTTGAGAGTGCCAACTGAGTAATGATCTCGAGTTTTGGGCAAAGCTGAAAATCACTGCTATAAAGGTTTTGCTAAATTGTGGTGCCTAGATCATTGGTAAAGTAAAACTCTCTCTATTTTTAGTATTGTATTGATCTGTGGTACTAAGAAAAACTATGGCAGAGGTAAGACCCGAATTTCCTGTGCTAGTCTGGAATTGTTCGTTTCAATTGCACTGGCGATGCTAACCACTTACTTAGTTACTCTGCGTGAGGGTGTAGAAGCGGCTCTGGTGGTGGGGATTGTGTTGGCGTTCCTCAGCAAAAATGCTAACCACCTCAAGGTATGGGCATGGTGGGGTGTGCTTGCAGGAATTGGGGCGAGTTTGTTGGTAGGTGTTGTCCTGCAAGTTGCGCTGGTGTGGGCTGAGGCTAGCTCTCCCTTGTTGTTACAAACTCTGCAAACTGGTTTGGGTACAGCGGCGATCGCCAGTTTGAGTTGGATGCTGTTGTGGATGGCTGAAAATGCCAAAAGTCTTAAGGGTGAGATCGAGGCGCAGGTGGCACAGCGGTTATCGGGTTGGGGGGTGCTGTTGCTGGTGCTGGTGGCGATCGCGCGGGAAGGTTTTGAGATTGTCCTGTTTATTTATGGCAAGTTCACGGCGGGCGGGGCTGAGCTGATCGGGGCGATCGCTGGAGTGCTGTCGGCTGGCATGATTGGCTATCTGATTTTCGGCTTGGGACTGCGGCTCAATTTGCGGGCTTTTTTCCGTTGGCTGGGGGTATTACTGCTATTTTTGGTGGCGGGTTTGGTGATCAGCACCCTCTCCCACTTGGATCGGGCGGTGGGCTTGTGGCACCCTGAGCTATGTCGTTTTTCCAGTTCTTGCATTTTGGGTAGTCAAATCTGGGATACTCAGGCATTTTTGCCCGATCGCCAGTTTCCTGGGGTGATTCTCAAAACAGTGCTGGGCTATCGGGATCAGATTTATCTGCTACAGGCGATCACCTATGTGGTCTTTTTGATAGCAGGACTGCGGCTCTATTGGCAAAGGGTATAGGTGGATCATGCTCGATTTACGCCAAGTGGCGGGGCAAATACCCGCACTGACAGCGCAACTCCAAAAGGAATCCCAGCAGTATCAGCGGCGGTTGGATTCTGCTCTCCAGTTGTGGCAACAAGCCCTCAGCCATCAGTCCACCTATCAACAATGGCAGGGAGAATTTCCCTTTAGTTGTGCCCTGCCCTGCGAACCTCTAGCTAAGCGCCATCAGCCCCAACACTTTGACTTACCCCATGGCGTGTTGGCTACCGATGGCTCGCAAATTGCCCCCAGCCGCCATGAGTCGGTCTATTGCTATTTGATCAACATCGGCAGGGTGGCTATCAGTTATGGCACTGGCACTTATCCCCTGCTGGACAGCGTGCCTGAAGTTTTCTATCAGCCCGATGATCTCTATCGTGGCAGACAGTGGGGCATCAGCACTGAGGATTGGCTCAAGTGGCAAAGGGCGATCGCCGAATTTCAGCATCTTGCCCACCTTGCCACTCACCTGAGCGATCCCAGCCTCCCCATCCTTGCCCTCACCGATGGCTCGTTGATCTTTTGGGAGTTGGAGAACTTGCCCCGTGCCGCTCGACAGGAGATTTTAACCCCCATCTGGTCAGCGTGGTCAGAATTGCGATCGCAGGATATTCCCCTAGTAGGCTATATCAGCGCCCCGCGTGCAGTCGAGTCAGTTAATTTTTTGCGCCTCCCCGCCTGCCCCCATGCCACCCCCGATTGCGCTGTCCACTGTGCCGATCTAGCGCTGGAAAATCTCCCCTGTGGTACAGTTCACCCCTTGCGGGACAGCAGTTTGTGGGCGCAGTTATTAGAGGTCGGTGAATTTAGCCCCCTCTGGCAAAGTCGGGCGGCGGTGCTAAAAGAATATCCCGCCGAGCATACTATTTATTTTGGCTATTTGCGCCTAGGCAATGAGATTGCCCGACTGGAGATGCCCGCTTGGACAGCCTCTGACCCTCAACTTTTTAACCTAGCTCTGCAAACTGTAGTGGCACAAGTGCAAAAAGGTTATGGTTACCCTGTGGCATTAGCTGAGGCACATAATCAAGCGGTGGTCAGCAGTGGCGATCGCCAGCGCTTTTTTCTGATGTTGCAGAGATACTTACAGCAGTCGGGTATGACTAACCTGCAAATCACCAACAAAGAAAGCCGCAAACGCAGTAGCATTGCCTAGACTAAGGCTTGGTCTAAGGCTTGCCTAGTATCTGTTGAATTTTGGCAGGGGAAAGTTCTGGGTGAATTGCCCCCATGCAAGTAGTAGCCAGCGCCCCAGTAGCTGTAGCAAACCTGATAATCGCGTGAGCGATCGCTGGTTGGGTGAGGTCTTTTAGGGAATACTGCATCACTTGAGCCACAAAACCCGCCAAAAAAGCATCCCCCGCCCCCGTCGTATCCACCACAGGGACCTTGATCGCAGGACAGCGGCTTTGTCTGCCCCCCAGCAGATAGCGACAGCCCTGTTCTCCCTCGGTAACCACTATCCCTTCTAAGTGGGAAAACTGTTGGGCGATCGCCGATGGAGCGCTGGTATGAAAAAACTCAAATGCCTCAGCATGGCTCAACTGCAAAAAATCGGCGTGCTTGATCAAAATGGGGATTAACTGCCTTGCCTGCTCTGGCTTGTGCCAAAACAACGGTCGCCAGTTGAGATCGACCGCCACCCGCACAAAATTCTCCTCCGCTAATTTGAGCGCCCGCCCCACTGCCCTTGAAGTGTCTGGATTGGCCAGAGGAATTGTGCCCAGTACTAAAAATTCCGCAGACTGCCAATACTCTGGCGACAGATGATGCGGTGCCAAAAATAAATCCGCATTGCCAGTGGTCTTAATAAAGTGGCGATCGCCAGTGCTATCCCTTGCCACAAATACCTCTCTGGTTTGGGCATGGGGCAAAACCTTGACCTCAGTAATATCTACGCCTGCGGACTGGAGAAAGTGCAATAAAAATTCACCCGCCTCATCTTGCCCCACACAGCCCACCAAGCCCACTTCTACGCCCAGTTTCGCCAGATTGACCGCCACATTGGCAGGCGCACCCCCCGCATAGGCTTGCCATAGCTCAGCCCGATCCAGATCGGCATCTACAGCCTTGACATCAGTCGCAATGCGATCGATCAGAATTTCTCCCAAGCAAATTACTTTGGGCATACTCAATTTTTAGCTAAATAGACACAATAAACCCCCACAAGCCGAAGCCAATGAGGGAAAGGAGTAAAAATCAATGGGACATCTAGTTAGACATCGTAGGTAGCCTTGCCCGAAAACTTCACAGTTGCGGGGTCTGGGTTTTTGCCAATGCTCCGCGCCACTGAGTTCACCGCCACTCTACCTTTGTTAACCTTTTCAGGGAACACACCATCGTTGGGGTGGAGATAAACCTGATCCCCATTAGGAAATTCCCGCCAGATTTTGTAGTTATTGATCTTAAAAGTGCGTAGCTGACGACCCAGAGCCAATGCCTGCTCTTTTTTGGCGAAATAGAGCATATTTTCGCCTTCGTGCATGGTAGCCGCTCCACCAGTAGGCATTTCAAATACTTGCTCTTTGGGGCTTGTCCAAGTGATCAAATACTTTTCTTCAGTATAGGCAGATGATAGCAAGCCGCCAGTACTACCACCCCAAATAGGGGTTTTGCCCGAGGGACGGCTGGGGGCTGATGCAGTTTGTACCTCTTCTGACATGAAATTTCTCCCAAAAATTATTTAGAACCATAATATTTACAGCCAAGATACCATTCCCCTGAGCCGCTTGCGGGTCTGCTTAACTTTACTTAACTTCAGCGTCTCCTCCCCTGCCAAAATTGCAGTGCCTTTATTACCCTCACCTTTGGGGAGCAGGCAAGAGCAGGTGCAATGCTCCCAACTGGGACATTGGGCAATCTGCAATCTATGAGTTAATCCACAGGGCGCAGTTTGGTTACTTTGAGGGTGAACTTGCCGCCCCGACTGCCGCCAAAGGACTGCACCCGCACCACATATTCACCAGCCTTACGCACACGCACAAATAGCAGGGAATTGGTGGTATCACTGCCTGCGTCATCATTCTCGGCAATTACTTCGCCCTCTTTGCTCAGCAGGCTGACTACTGTATCAAAGGCATCAGAAGTGGCGGATATTTCTAATCGTTCATCCTTGTCTGCCTTGATCAGATAGTCACGGGCAAAGCCTTTTTGTCCTGTGGGAATATCTTTGTCCGACAGCACATCTTTAACTTCGTTGCTCCCCACTAGGGGAATGGGCTTGTAGGGTTGGGCGATCGCACCGCTGGAGACCAGCATAAAAACAGCAAAAAACTGCCAAAATTTGGATTTCATAAGCGTTAAAAGAGGATGAGTGCTGGGCTACTTACCATTGTGTGCCGACTTAGGGGCATAGCCCGCTGAAAGTCATAGATATTTTAGAAACTTAAACTTAGCCAGAGGGTGTTACAGGATGCAAAATTCGCGCAAAATTTCCCCACAGTGCAGTGCCAGTCGTATCCAGCCGCAACCCCAAATCTTCTGCTAAAATGGCGGTCGCATCTTAATCTCTGCTACTGCCATGCAAGACAAACTAATGCTGATGATCCCAGGTCCTACTCCTGTACCAGAGCAGGTACTGTTGGCATTAGCTAAAGCCCCCATTGGGCATCGCAGTAAAGACTTCAGCCAGATCATGGCAGATGTCACTGACAAGCTGAAGTGGCTCCACCAAACCGAACACGATGTGCTGATTTTGACCGCCAGCGGCACAGGGGCGATGGAGGCGGCGATCATCAATTTTCTCAGTCACGGCGATCGCGTCTTGGTGGGGGACAATGGCAAATTTGGTGAACGGTGGGGAGATGTATGCCTTGCTTATGGACTGAGAACCGAGCGCATCAAGGCTGAGTGGGGCAAACCCCTCGATCCCGAGCAATTCCGCCAGCGCTTGGAAGCAGACACCGCCAAAGAGATCAAGGCGGTAATCATCACCCACAGCGAGACCTCCACAGGGGTACTGAATGACCTAGAAACCATCAATCGCCATGTCAAAGCGCACGGTCAGGCACTGATCATCGTCGATGCCGTAACCAGTATGGGAGCCATGAGTGTCCCAGTAGATGCATGGGATTTAGATGTGGTAGCTTCAGGCTCGCAAAAAGGATACATGATCCCCCCTGGTTTAGGCTTTGTCGCTGTGCGCCCTCGAGCATGGCAAGCCTACAAAACCGCCAACCTGCCCCGCTACTACTTGGATTTAGGCAAAGCCCGCAAAGAAGCTCAGAAACACTCCACCCCTTTTACCACCTCGGTCAACATGGTAGTCGCCCTGCAAGCCGCCCTCAATATGCTTCAGGCTGAAGGACTAGAACAGATTTTTGCCCGCCATCACCGCCTCTGTCGAGCCACCAGAGCCGCCGTCCAAGCGATGGGGTTGGAGCTATTAGCAGATGATAGTTGTGCCAGTCCCTCAATTACTGCGGTGTTAGCTCCGCCCAACTTGCCAGTAGACAAAATCCGCAGTCATATCAAAAAACACTTTGACATCGTGCTGGCGGGGGGGCAGGATCACTTGGCTGATACAATTTTCCGCATTGGGCATTTAGGCTTTGTTTGCGATCGCGACATTCTGTCAGCCATCAGCGCCCTAGAGTCCACCCTATACAGTTTGGGGTATCAAGAATTTGCATTAGGGGCAGGCGTAACATCAGCAATTAAGCATTTACAATAGCAGTATTTCCTTATCAGCATCCTTGAGTTAGAAAGTATGTTACTTAAATCCACCACCCGCCACATTCAGATTTATGCCGCCACTGTGGAAGCAGATGAACTGGTTGACAGCGAAAACACCCTAACTTTGGATATCGATCCCGACAACGAATTTAACTGGACAGATGGCGCAGTCCAAAAAGTTCAAGCCAAGTTTACCGAACTAGTGGAGAGCTATAAGGGTGCAGACTTGAGCGAATACAACCTGCGGCGCATCGGTTCTGATCTAGAACATTTCGTGCGCGCCCTCTTACAAAAAGGAGAAATCACTTACAACCTAAATCATCGGGTGCAAAACTACAGCATGGGTTTGCCACAAGTGATCAATACCCCTGCCCAATAGACTAAAAAACAACGAGGAGAACTAGCCCATGTCTGACAGCCCAGAGAAACCAGCCCCACGCCCCAAGGCGGAGAAAGTCAAGGAGCCTGCGGTGGAGGAACTGCCCTTTAATGAGTTTATTCCCAATCACTATTTGCCAGCCCTAACCCAAGCGATGGCGAAACGCGGGGTTAGTGATCTCAGCCTGAACTTTAGCGATCGCCAAGTGCAGGGCAGATGGGCAAACGGTCTGCGCTCCTTTGTGGTCTATTTTGCTAAAGAGGATATAAATTCGCAAAAAGCCTTTGCCTGTGCCGACTTTGGCAAAATTCCTAGCACCATCGAGCCTTTCTTAGTAGATGAGCGCAAATCCACCCTAGATTTACTGGTTTTTGGCGTAATGCAACGCCTCAATGCCCAGAAGTGGCTCACCCCTAATTAGGAGATTAACCTTGCTATCAAGGTTAATGTCATGTATTTTGATTAGGACTTTTAACATTTTGCCCCAAGGACATCTCCATGCAAAAACTGGCTGTCACCCTGTCTCTCGTATCACTATCTCTATTGGCTGTCGCCTGTCAACAGCCTGAACCCACCGCCAACACTACGCCATCCCCTGCGGAAACAACTGCCACGAATGCACCAGAACCAACTACTCCTGCCAGTGGCGTTACCGCCTTTGCGGGTGAATATTCTGGCACTTATTCTGACAAGAAAAAAGCTGACTGGAAAACCCAAAACATCAGCAATATAACCACCTCGCTCACTCTTACGGCTGACGGCAAGTTTGAGATGACCCTCACAGCCACTGGACTCAATCCAGAAAACCAAAAAGAGGAAACCAAAGCATTCAAGGCTCTTGGCTCTTTTACTGTTGATGAGAAAGGGGAAACAATGTCTTTGGCGCTAGAAAAATCAGTGATTGATGGTCAGGAAGTCACGCCCCAAGACCCCAAACCTCTGGTGTTAAAGATCGCTGACGGCGGTAAAACCTTGACTGTGACTACAGATACTGGTGAACCAATCACCCCTGATGCTTTTACTAGGAAGTAGTTTCATGAGTTGAAAGTATGGGGACACAACTCTTCCCCAAAAGTTGGACATCATGCCTAGCAGTTGATGGCTGGTTTTTTTTGCTTTTGGTGCTAATTTTTTTGCCATCCAACATGGATGAGTTTTTGCCGTACCATGTCATCAGTTGCGATTACTATCCCAATGCAGAACTCCATACCCTCAGAGAGCCGTGTGACAGTTCCTATGACCTGAATTTGTGGGGATTTACCCTGAAAAGAGCTTACTTGTATGTAGGTTCTTGGTCATCGTGGCTTTATTATCCCCTGTTTCTGCTCATTCCCCATCCCATATCCCATAAACTGCTGGGGGCAGTTTTTTTTCTGATCATTCTATGGTTAACTAACCGCCTTGAGCGAAATGATAGTAATCAATCTTGGTGGTTACTAAGGTTAGCAATCAGTTTTCCTCTACTTTACCAGTTAGTTTTTGATACTGATCCAGTACGCTGGGGTTTATTAGTTTTGTTTAGTGCTCCGCTGTTAATTAAATGTATTCAGCAACAGAGGCATATTATTTTCAATTTGGCAATACAACTATTCTTAGGCATTATTATATTTTTAGCAGTTGAGGATAAACCATTTTTTCTGTATTTACTGCCAAGCCTAATTTGTGTATGCCTAGCTTATAACTGGACAAACATCAAAGATACGGTAAAACTGCTGGGTAACACCATACTTGCTGTTGTCATTTTCGTTACCTTGACAGCCATTTATTTATTTGCGGCAAAGGTAGGTGAAGTTAGTTATTTTGAGTATTTGAGTGGTGTCAGCGGCGCATATGATCGCTCTTGGCGCAAGGCTTGGGAGGTTGTCCAGCTTAATTTGAGTTACTTAACTAATTGGTATCTCTATGCCCACCGCAACTGGTCTGCTCTGGGTTTTGTGCACGATGTTAATGCCCACTTCGGTATTACTTTACTTGAGCTTGTTCTATTTATCTTATGGAAAGTGCGCCATCAGATCAATCGCAATAGGGTGCTCTGGTTGAGCGTGGCTTTACTCTGCAATACGGTCGCATTTCTATCTATGCAAAATGTGTGGGCAGGACATCATTTCATCTTCAGTTACGCTATTTTATTTTTACTTTTTAATCACTGCTTAAATTATGCTTCCTGCAATATCAAGCAGATATTTTTGCTAGTTACCTCAGCATATGTCATCCTGATCAGCTTGCGGTTTCTCTTCACCCAGCCTTTGGCGGAAGCAAGTCGGGAGAGGGATCATGTTTTTGCCTATATTGCCCAGCCTGAAATAGGTCAAAATTATGTGATCGTGCACAATAACTGGGGCACTTATTATCAGTCAGCGCTCTATGGCGATCGCCAACAGTTAGTGATCTATGCTGAACCAATGAGGGAGGCGGAGGTCGCCCGTATTGTGGAGGTGAGCAGAGGGCTGGATCGGGGCGTGCTGATTGTCTGCCGTGGGGACGAGTGTAACGCCAAAACCCTCTATGACAAGTTCCAAGGGCAGTTCACCTTCATGCCCATAGCTTTGCCTACTCAAGAGTGGCAGGTGTGGCGATCGCTCAAATAGCCTAAATAGCTCTCACTTATGGTGGTCATAAAAACCTTTTAATAATTTTTTTGTAATTTCTGGTGCAGATGTGCCCATTTCCTGTAATAAATAGTAAATAAAGAAATATCTATGCTCTTACTAACTTTCTGTGGATAGTGGTTTGAGGGGGCAGGTTAGCTCTGGGATCAGGAAAAATCAAGTATAGAGCATTTATACTTAGTTTTCTGTGTCGAGTATGTAACCATATTCGCTATGGAATTACTGGTAAAGTTAAGCCTAGTCAATGATTTTTATGCATAACAGATCAACTTGCCTCAATAGCGATCGCTCAATTTTGGTTGAGATAAAAACACAAACGCAGTTAGTTGTTTAAGCCCATTTATTGATAGGATAAAAAATACTAATTCTGTCAGTAATTTGAGCTTAGGGCTAAATTTGACCAAGTGTTTCACTCAAAATGACAGAAACCAGTAAGGGTCTTAGTTGCAATTAGTTTACGGAAGGAAAAATATGGCATACGCACCAGCCCAAGCAAAAAGCGGGTATCAGGCGGGAGTAAAGGACTACAAGCTGACCTACTACACCCCTGACTACACCCCCAGAGATACGGATATTTTGGCGGCATTTCGGGTCACCCCCCAGCCTGGGGTGCCCCCTGAAGAGGCAGGCGCCGCCGTTGCCGCCGAGTCCTCCACTGGTACCTGGACGACCGTGTGGACTGACCTGCTCACGGATTTAGACCGCTACAAGGGTCGTTGCTACGACATCGAGTCTGTGCCTGGAGAAGAAAACCAGTACATCTGCTATGTCGCCTATCCCCTCGACCTGTTTGAGGAAGGCTCGGTGACCAATATGCTCACCTCGATCGTGGGGAATGTGTTTGGTTTTAAGGCACTGCGCGCCCTGCGTTTAGAAGATTTGCGCATCCCCGTCGCCTACCTAAAAACCTTCCAAGGTCCACCTCACGGCATTGTGGTAGAGCGGGACAAGTTGAACAAGTACGGTCGTCCCCTGTTGGGTTGCACCATCAAACCCAAACTGGGTCTGTCTGCCAAGAACTATGGTCGGGCGGTGTATGAGTGCCTGCGGGGTGGTCTGGACTTCACCAAAGATGACGAAAATATCAACTCGCAACCCTTCATGCGCTGGCGCGATCGCTTCCTGTTTGTCCAAGAAGCCATTGCTAAGGCACAGGCGGAAACGGGTGAAATCAAGGGACACTACATGAATGTGACCGCTCCCACGGTGGAAGAAATGCTGAAGCGCGCCCAGTTTGCCGCCGACATCAAGACCCCCATCATCATGCACGACTACCTGACGGGTGGTTTTACCGCCAATACCACTTTGGCAAAGTTCTGCCGTGACAATGGTTTGTTACTGCACATTCACCGTGCCATGCACGCCGTAATCGATCGGCAAAAAAATCACGGTATTCACTTCCGTGTCTTGGCAAAATGCTTGCGGATGTCTGGTGGCGACCACCTGCACTCGGGTACTGTGGTGGGTAAACTGGAGGGCGATCGCGCCGTGACCATGGGCTTTGTGGACTTGATGCGGGAAGACCACATCGAGCAAGACCGGGCTAGGGGCGTGTATTTCACCCAAGATTGGGCTTCCATGCCTGGGGTAATGCCTGTCGCTTCTGGCGGTATCCACATCTGGCATATGCCCGCTCTGGTAGAAATTTTTGGCGATGATGCCTGCTTGCAATTTGGTGGTGGCACGCTGGGACACCCGTGGGGTAATGCTCCAGGGGCAACCGCTAACCGTGTGGCGCTGGAGGCTTGCATCCAAGCCCGCAACGAAGGTCGTTCCCTTGCCCGTGAAGGCAATGATGTGATCCGTGAAGCCGCCCGCTGGTGTCCTGAACTGGCAGTTGCCTGCGAACTGTGGAAAGAAATCAAGTTCGAATTCGAGACAGTAGATACCGTCTAAGCGGAACTGCTACTGCCTAGAATAGAACTCTTAACTGGTTCTGGGTCGCCGTCTATGAATCTCAAACCGATCATTCACTCCACCGCCAGTGTGGTGATTAGTTACCTCACTTATCAAGCGGTGCGATCGATCATCCAGCAGTTAGAGGAGACCAACCCGCCCCTAGCCATCTGGTTTCGGCAGTTTTCCTCTAGCGATAAAATTCAAGACGGCGATCGCTACCTGCAGGAATTGATGACCGTCAATCAAGAGTTGGCATATCGGGTGATGACCGTGCGCCAGCACCTCGCTGAAGAAGTCCTTGACTATCTGCCTGAACTATGTCGGACAGGTATTCTCCAAGCCAATCAACAGCACCAACGCCAGCACTTCGAGAAGATGATGCAACTATCCATTCCTGAAATCCCTGAAGACAAATAATTCCCAAATCATCCCTATTTCACGAGAGAAAATCCTATGCAAACCTTACCCAAAGAGAGAAGATACGAAACCCTTTCCTATCTGCCTCCCCTCAGCGATGCGCAAATTTCCCGCCAGATTGATTACCTGCTCAAACAGGGCTTCTTTCCTGCGGTGGAATTCAATGAAACTGCCAACCCCACCGATACCTATTGGACCATGTGGAAACTGCCCATGTTCAATGCCCGCAGTTCCCAAGAGGTATTGAGCGAAGTGCAAGCCTGCCGTTCCACCTACCCTGGTGCTTATATCCGTGTGGTGGCATTTGACAACATCAAGCAGTGCCAAACGGGGATGTTCATTGTGCACAAGCC
>Ga0272446_1003084_pt1 | contig 21587 bp, 22 predicted proteins | sample YNPCB0061_FD_194587 | JGI IMG/M metagenome (GOLD analysis project Ga0272446, IMG submission 194587) | Hot spring microbial mat communities from Yellowstone National Park, WY, United States - YNP-CB-006-1 | ecosystem: Environmental > Aquatic > Thermal springs > Hot (42-90C) > Sediment | place... | reverse complement strand
TTTGTTTCTTCTGTATCTAATTCAATTGCTTACGTTGATTCGGATTATTGTCAGCAGTTACAAGTTATAGATCCTGACGGCGATAGGGTTACATTATCAATTATCGCTGGCCCCACTTTCTTAACAATTAAAAATTTAACTATCAGTGGAGTGCCTACTTCCACTGATATTGGCAATTATATTGTTAAGATTTTAGCCACGGATGGTAGGGGAGGTAGTGATACCCTGTCTTATAACTTACATGTTGATAAAACTACCGGCGTAGAAGTTATAGAAGGTATTCCGACCGAATACACTCTAAACCAGAACTATCCCAATCCGTTTAATCCAAGTACAACGATTTCATTTTCAATACCAACTTCAGAGTTGGTAACTTTAAAAGTTTATGATGTGCTTGGAAGAGAAATAGCAACCATTGTTAATGATTATAAAAATGCTGGCAGTTATATAGTGAATTTTGATGCTAGTAAATTTTCCAGCGGTACCTACATCTACCGCATTCAAGCTGGCGAATTCTCGGCCAGCAAAAAAATGATTTTACTGAAATAAAGAATGGTGTTAGTTCTCATACAGTACTCTATAATCAAGTACTCGAGAATTAACACCTTATTTTTTTACCCAAATTTTCCCTTCGGCCAATACTTCCAAGTATCAAAGAATTAGCTAAAAGTCGTGATTCGTAATTCTAGTTGTTTTGGCAATCATCCGGAGTATATAGGATGATCTGGTTATCTGAATTGCCATGGGCTAATATTCGTTCGTCTTGGCGATAGTATTAATTCATAATTCTTAATTCTGGATTCTTATTGATAAAATTGATTAAAGACTAAAAATGAATTATATTAGTTGGGTTATGAATAAAAAAGTTGGTCAGGGTAAAAAAGTTTTTGTCGGGCTGTCTGGCGGGGTAGATTCGGCCGTGTCGGCTTATTTGTTAAAGAAGCAGGGTTACCAAGTGCACGGCGTCTTTATGAAAAATTGGACCGGCACGATTCAGAATTTGGCTGGGGAGTGCAACTGGGTGCGGGAGCGGGATGATGCCCAGGCAGTGGCTAAAAAGTTAAATATACCGTTTACGGTGTGGGATTTTGAACGCCAGTATCGCCAATTGGTGATTGATTATTTTTTTAAAGAATATAGCCGTGGTCGTACGCCTAATCCGGATATTAGGTGTAATCAATTTGTTAAGATCCCGCTTTTTTTAAAACGCGCTTTGGCCGAGGGAGCGGATTATATTGCTATGGGACATTATGCCAGAATAGGTCAATCACGAATTGCCAATCACGAATCGCGATATTATTTGTTGAATGGTAAAGATAAAGAAAAAGATCAATCTTATTTTTTGTATACTTTGAATCAAAAACAGTTAAGACACTTGTTGTTTCCAGTGGGGGAGTTAACTAAACATGAAGTACGCCGGATTGCCCGACGACAGAATTTGTTGGTAGCTGATAAGCCAGATAGCGTGGGCATTTGTTTTATTGGCGAGGTGAAAATAGAAGATTTTTTGCGTACCAGGTTAAAAGAAAAACCGGGCGATATAGTAAACACACAGGGTGTAAAATTGGGTCGGCATAAAGGTTTGGCTTTTTATACCGTTGGCCAGCGGCATGGTTTGGGACTGGCGGGAGGGCCGTGGTATGTCTTGGGTCGCCGTTGGCGCAGTAACGTGTTGATTGTCGGAAAGTTAGCCGAACAAAAGCACATTTTATCTGATGAATGTTGGTTAGAGCAGGTGAAATGGTCGGGGCCGGGAGGAATAAAAGGAGGTAGTTTTTGGGTAAGACATCGTTACCGTCATCCGGTGGTTAAGGCTCGGCTTAAAAAGATAGATGGTCGTTGGCAGCTTAAGTTTTTTAAAAAACAACGGGCGGTTACGCCGGGGCAATCAGCGGTTTTTTACATTAAGACAAAACAAGGTTTGGTAGTAGTCGGTGGCGGTGTGATTAAGCGGGTTGAAGGCGGCAAATTCCAGTGGTAAGATAGCTCATAGCGATTAATTATTTTTATGATAACTACCACACAGTTAAGGCAAAAGTATTTGGATTTTTTTAGGAGTAAGGGACATCATGTTATACCCTCGGCTTCTTTAATTCCAGAAAACGATCCGACCGTCCTTTTTACCACCGCCGGTATGCACCCGCTGGTGCCTTATTTGCTTAGTGAACCGCATCCGGAGGGTAAAAAGCTTACTAGTGTGCAAAAATGTATTCGCACTGGCGATATCGACGAGGTGGGCGATAACCGTCACCTAACTTTTTTTGAGATGTTGGGCAACTGGTCGTTGGGAGATTATTTTAAAGAACAGGCGGTGGCTTGGAGCTTTGAATTTTTAACCAGCGAACAATGGCTTAACATAAATCCGGAGCGTTTGTACGTGAGTGTTTTTGCTGGCGATCAGGATGCACCTATGGATCAAGACACGGTTGGTTATTGGCAGCAGGCGTTCAAATCTAGAAGTCTTTCGGCCCAACTAGGGGATTATAGCCAAGGAATTAAGGAGGGAGAAAGAATCTTTGCTTACCCTAAGAATAAAAATTGGTGGGGACCAGCCGGTCAAACTGGACCATGCGGTCCGGATACGGAAATTTTTTATGATACTTTAAGCGCTATAACAAATAAATCAGAACACGCTCCCGGTTGGACCGACCAGGTGCCTTGCCATCCCAATTGTGATTGCGGACGTTATCTGGAAATATGGAATAACGTTTTTATGCAGTACAACAAGCAGGCCGATGGCAGTTTTGTGCCGCTGAAACAGCAGAATGTGGATACGGGTATGGGCTTGGAAAGAACAGTGGCGGTTATTAATGGGATTGAGGTTTTTGGGGTTGATACTTTTGCACCATTAATAAATAAAATAGAAGAATTAACCAATAAAAATTACGGCGATTATGTTAAAGAATTCAGAATAATAGCCGACCATATTAAAGCGGCGGTTTTTATAATTGCTGACGGCATTAAACCGTCTAACACCGATCAAGGTTATGTGGTACGCAGATTATTAAGGCGGGCTATTAGATACGGTCAAATTATAGGACTGCCTAAGAGCGCTTTGGGGTTAGATTTGGTTAAAGTAGTGGTTGATTTGTATAAGGACGTTTATACTAACCTAAGTTTGGGAGAAAAATTAATCAAAGAGGAAATTATAAAAGAAGAAGATAAATTCAGTAAAGCTTTGGATAGAGGATTAAAAGAATTTTCTAAATTAGAAAAAATTGACGGCAAAGCAGCATTTGATTTATATCAATCATACGGTTTCCCGTTAGAGTTAACCGAAGAATTGGCGCGCGAACGGAAACTTAATATAAACAAGGAAGAATTTACAGCTGAATTTAAAAAACATCAGGAATTATCCCGCGTTGCTTCGGCGGGTAAATTTAAGGGCGGTTTGGCTGACCATTCAGAGCAGGTGGTAAAAATGCACACGGCGACGCATTTGTTGCATCAGGCCCTGCGTGACGTATTAGGTGATCAGGTGGAGCAGAGGGGTAGTAATATTACGCCCGAACGTTTGCGTTTTGATTTTTCACAAGACGTGAAATTGACACCTGAGGAATTAAAAAAAGTTGAACAAATTGTTAATGATAAAATTAAGCAGGCTTTACCCGTTCATTTTGAGTTGTTAACCGTAACTGAGGCTAAACAGCGCGGGGCGATTGGTTTATTTGACGATAAATATGCCCAGTTGGGGAATAAAGTAAAAGTATATTTTGTGGGAGACTATTCGGCAGAAATATGCGGTGGGCCGCACGTATCTAATACTTTGACTATCGGCAGTTTTAAAATTTTGAAGGAAGAAGCTGTTTCTGCTGGCGTCAGGAGAATTAAGGCTGTGGTTGGTTAGCTTATGGCAGTTATAAAAAAAATAAAAGACGATTCAGGTACTGTTAAAGTGCAACCGCAGATTAATCGTTGGTCCAAACGGTGGTTGTTATTTTTTTGGCTGGTTTTTTTGCTGCTGGCCCTGGGTTTAGTTTTTACTTTATTGCCGGTTGTAACCATTACCATTGTTCCTAAGACAGAAGTCATTAATTTTCCAGTAACTATTCAGGTTGATTTGTCTCTGCCTAAGGTTTTGGAAAAAGTTGGCGTGGTGCCCGGTAAATTGTTGAACGTTGCTGATTCAACAGAGCAGTGGCAAAATCAAGGCTACGTTGTTTACCACTGGAAGGATTATAGAGTAGCTGTTTTAAGTAGTTATCTACAAACAGCCGCTCAAGTTTTATTAAACCGTTCTTTGCCCGAGGATTTATTACCCCTGCCTGAGGATCCGCGAATAAGTTGGGGTGAATTTAAAGCCGGTTATTCCGACCAGGTTTATAATTTATCCGGGGTTGTTACGGCAAAAATTTATCATCGTTTTCCTTTGTCCGATTGGGCTGGTCACTTGTCTGGTTTATCGTTTACTAACGCGGCCGTTTGGCTAAAATCTCAAGTTGGAGTACAGGATATAATTATTACTGGTCAACCATCATTTTTGGCTAAAATTAGACAAAATATACCACTTAATGCCAAATTGCTTAAGTTTAGGCTTGACAATGGCGGAAAAACTTCTATACTACAGTGGCACTCTCAATAACCTTAAGTTAAGCCAATTTTACGTTTTATAAGGCTCAGCCTAAAGTTTAAGCATGAGCTTAACGTGTTTTAGTAGCTTAAGTCACTAATGACTGTAAACGATTCGGCCAATAATTCAGCAAATATTCAATCAAACACTAAAGGATTTTTGGAAGTTGAGGGAGAAGTGTTTGAGCTGTTACCTGCCGCAATGTTTAAGGTGAGATTGGATAACGGCCATGAAGTATTGGCTCATTTATCGGGTAAAATGCGTATGTTCAAGATACGTCTATTGCCCGGGGATAGGGTTAAGTTAGAGATGACACCTTACGATTTAAGTAAGGGGCGTATTGTTTATCGGTATTAAATTTATGAAAGTTAGAGCATCGGTTAAACCTATGTGCAAGAAGTGTCAAGTTATTCGTCGCCATCAACGCTTGGTGGTGATTTGTGATAATCCTAAACATAAACAGCGACAGGGTTAATTTTTTATGGCTCGTATAGCTGGCATTAACTTACCAAATAACAAACGGGTGGAAATCGCCTTGACTTATATTTACGGCATTGGTTTGCCGTTGGCGCAGCGTATTTTAAAAATAACCCAAATTGATGGTAATACCAGAACCAAGGATTTAACCGAGGATCAGGTTAATCGATTGCGGGAGATTATTGAAAAAACTTATCGTGTGGAAGGTGATTTGCGTCGTGAAGTAATGATGAATATTAAGCGGCTTAAAGAAATTGGAACTTATCGCGGAATGCGTCATAGTCGACATTTGCCGGCGCGGGGACAACGTACTAAGACCAATTCACGTTCGGTGCGGGGTAATGTGCGCCGTACCATGGGTAGTGGTCGTAAACCGCCAGCGCAAAAAACTTAATTTTGTTTTATGTCTGAAGAAACTAAAAAAACTCAAGAAGTTGTTAAAACAGAACCAGTTAAAACCGCGTCTGCTTCAGTTGAGACAGCTGAACCGGTCAAAAAACGTCGTTCCCGCAAAAAGCGTCAAGTGGCGCGTGGTCAGGCCCATATTTTGGCGACATATAATAACACTATTGTCAGCTTGACCGATCAAACCGGCGGAGTATTGGTAACCGGCTCGGCTGGGCAGGCGGGATTTAAGGGCGCTAAAAAAGCCACACCCTATGCGGCTGGAATGATAGTTCGTTCAGCTGTGGAAAAGGCCAAAGAGTATGGTTTGCGCGATGTTGATGTTTTTGTGAAAGGTGTGGGTATGGGACGGGACGCATCAATTCGGGCTTTATACGCTAATGGTTTGAATGTTTTATCAATTAAAGATGTTACGCCGGTGCCCCACAATGGTTGCCGTCCGCGTCGTCCGCGTCGCGTTTAGTTTTTATATATTTTTATGGCCAGATATTTAGGACCCAAACATCATATGTGTCGTCGTGTTGGCGAAAAACTTTGCACTTCGGACAAGTGTCCGTTGGTTAAGCGCAATTATCCGCCGGGCGTGCATGGTGTTAAGGGACGTCCCAAGTTGACTGGTTATGGTTTGCAGTTGCGGGAAAAGCAAAAGGCGCGTTGGATATATGGGGTTCTGGAACGGCAATTTAGAAATTATTATAAAAAAGCTATCCAGCAAAAAGGCGCCACTGACGTAATTTTTTTGCAATTATTAGAAACTAGGCTGGACAACATAGTTTATCGTATGGGTTTAAGCAAAACCCGTCAGGGGGCGCGTCAGTTAATTAATCATGGTCATATAGAGGTTAATGGCAAGAAAGTTGATATCCCTTCTTATAGCGTTAAGCCGGGTGACGTAGTAAGTGTAAAAAAAATTAGTGAAGCTAAAGCTTATTTTAAAAATTTAAATAAAAACTGGGAACAACAAACGCCGGCCTACGATTGGTTAGTGGTGGACAATAAAGAATTCAAAGCCAAACTATTAGCCCGGCCGACCGCGGAACAGGTAACCCAGCCTTTTGATATGAAACTAATTGTTGAATATTATTCCCGCTAAATTTAATTAACGTTTTGCCTATGGAATCACTTTTATTACCTCAAACTGTAACAGCTGAGCCGGTTAAGGATAACCGTGGTCGTATTGTTATTGAGCCTTGCTATCCCGGTTACGGAACAACCCTAGGCAATGCTTTGCGTCGTGTTTTATTATCCTCTTTACCCGGGGCGGCGGTAGTGGCTGTTAAAATAGAGGGTGTTGATCATGAATTTTCTACTTTGCCTGGTTTAAAGGAAGATATAGTGGACTTATTGTTAAATGTTAAACAGTTGAGGATTAAGTTGCATTCTAGCGAGACGATTACTTTTAAATTATCTGTTAGCGGTGAAAGGGTTGTAACGGCTGCTGATATTGCACCTAACAGTGACGTGGAAATTTTAAATAAAGATTTGGTATTGGCTACCCTAACGGACAAGCAAGCTAAATTGGATATGGAGTTTATAGCTCGGCAGGGTCGTGGCTATGTGCCGGTAGAGAGTCGTGATGACGAGAAATATGATATAGGCGTAATAGCCATAGACGCTCTTTATACTCCAGTGCAGCGTGTTGGTTATACGGTGGAGAATGTGCGCGTTGGTCAAATGACTAACTTTGATAAACTGACTCTGGATGTTCAAACTGATGGTAGTTTGCAGCCGCTTGAGGCTGTACGTCAGGCCAGTTTAATTTTAATTGATCACTTTAACGTAATAGCTGGTCAGAGTCCGGCGGCGGTTGTGTCAGATGAGTCGTTGGATACGGTATTGCCGGAACAACCCGAAGCAACGACAGAAGAAAAGGGTGTCAAGAAACGCGGCCGTCCTAAGAAAGAGGTATAGTTTATGAGGCATCGTAAGGTTACTAAAACATTAGATCGTAAGGCTGGAGCTCGTCAGGCTTTAATTAAAAATTTAGCCGCCAGTCTTATTTTGCACGAAAAGATTAAAACAACTGACGCTAAGGCTAGGGTGGTTCGTTCTTATGTTGAACGTTTGATTACTTTAGCCAAAGAGCCGACTTTGGCTCATCGTCGTTTATTGCTTAAGCGCCTGCCAACTCACGGACCGGTTAGGAAGTTATTGGAAGTGTTGGGACCCCGTTATCTGAAACGGTCCGGTGGTTATACACGTTTAATTAAATTAGGTCGCCGTCAGGGCGATGGCGCGGCTGTGACCGTGGTAGAATTTGTTTAATAAATTTATGACCAAAAACGATCTTAAATTGGTAAAAATTGACGCCACTGACATGACTTTGGGCAGATTGTGCGCTCAAGCATCCAGTAAATTGCAGGGTAAACATTTAGTGGATTGGCAACCCAATAAGTTTTCCGGCGTGCAAGTGGTTATAATGAATGTCGCTAAGTTGCGTTTTACCGGTAATAAATTATCTGGCAAATTGTACCATAGTTTTAGTGGTTACCCGGGTGGTATTAAGACTACTACCTTAGGTTATCGGTTTACTAAAAATCCGACGGCATTAGTGCGTAATGTTATTAAGCATATGTTGCCTAAAAATCGGTTGAATGCTCGTTGGTTAAAGAATCTAAAAATTTATCGAACAGAGGTTAAATAGTTATGACTACCGCTCCGTCTAAGCCTAAAAAAAATATAGTCAAAAAAACACCGACTCGAACAACAGCCAAGAAATCGTCGCAGGTTAAAAAAACCACTCGAGTTAAAAAAGTTGCTCTGGCAAAGGAAATTAACTTTAAAAAAGAGGTTAAATCCTTGCGTCGCAGCGAGGCTTATATTAGTGCGGTTGGCCGTCGTAAAGAGGCCATTGCTCGTGTGCGTTTATATAATTCAGGCAGTGGTAAGGTTAGTTTAAACGGCCAGGATTTAAAAATTTATTTTCCAGCGGTTTATCAACAGGAATATATTTTAAGCCCATTGCGGTTAGTCGGTTTAATCGGACAGGTGGATATCAGTATTAAAGTAGCCGGTGGTGGTAAACAAGGTCAATTAGAAGCGGTGCGTCATGGTGTAGCTCGGGCAGTGGTGGCTCTCAATGAGGAAGATTACCGTAAGCCTATTCGGACAGCAGGTTATTTAACTAGGGACGCGCGAGTTAAAGAACGTAAAAAATATGGTTTGAAAAAAGCCCGGCGGGCACCTCAGTTTAGCAAACGTTAATTAGTTTTTAAACAAAGAGTTTTTTCCTTATCCCCATCTTTATCAGTTGGGGATTATTTTATGGTTAAAACAATATAAACAATATAAAAGTGAGTTAAAACACTTCATTTTTTAGGTTATTTAAGATATAATTCATCTATATGGTTGATACTACGGTAGCACCGCAATCATTAGCTAAAAATACCAGCTTATTCACCATCGCTTTAGTGGGACAGAAGGTGGTGTCTTTTTTATATTTTACTTTTTTAGCCCGATTGTTAGGTCCGGCACAAATGGGAAAATACGTTTTAGCTTTATCATTTGCCGGAGTTTTTTCTGTTTTATTGGATGCTGGTTTTTCTCAATTACTAACACGTGAAGTGGCGCGGGAGCGCGAACATTCAGTCGTTTATCTTAATGGAGTTTTGGGTTTTAAACTAGCCTTGAGTTTGCTGGTTATACTACTTACAGTATTAATGTCCCATTTAGTTGGTTATCCGCCGTTAACTCGCCAGTTAATTTATATTGCCAGTTTGGTTATGGTGCTGGATTCTTTTACTTTGACAGCTTATTCAGTAATGCGTGGTTGGCACGTTTTAACTTGGGAGAGTTTAGGTACGGTAGCCAGTCAAATTGTGGTTGGTCTGGTCGGAGTGGTAATTTCTTTATTTAGTCAGGATACACGCTGGTTAATGGTGGCATTGGTCTTATCTTCGATACTTAATTTAACATATGCCTTTAACCGTTTAACTAAGGGATTTGCTGTAAAATTGCGACCTATTTTTAAAATTGATTTATGGCGTCAGTTATGGTGGCTGGTCTGGCCTTTTACTTTGGCTGTGGTTTTGACCAGGTTATATGGTTCGGCCGACAGTGTTTTATTGTCAATTTTGTCTGGTGAAAGAGCGGTTGGTATTTATAGCGTGCCTTATAAAATTACTTTTGCCTGGCAATTTATTCCCAGTGCTTTTGCCGCTTCATTGTTTCCTGGTTTTAGCAGTTATTTTGCCTTGGCGCGCGATAAGTTAGCCGATACTTTTAGCCGGGGAGTTATTTATTTAACTGCTATTGGTTGGCCGTTATCGCTGGGTATTGCTTTGTTGGCTCGTCCTATTATTATTAAAATTTATCCACAATACCAAGAAGCCGTTATACCGCTGCAGATTTTAATACTTAGTTTGACTTTTTTGTTTATTACTTTTCCAATTGGTTCTTTGTTGCCGGCCTGTGATCGGCAAAAAAGACATACTTTAAATATCGCCCTGTCCACCATTTTTAATATTGCTTTGAATATTTATTTAATACCTCGTTATGGCGCGACGGGGGCGGCGGTAGCCTCATTATTGGCTACGATTTTTTTGTTAATTTTGGGTTGGCAGGTGGTAGAACAAATATTGGATTATGACCGGAGTTTTTTATGGGGCCGCTTAGCTCGAGTGGCGCTTTGTGGCCTAGCTTTAGCCGTAGTTGTTTTGTTGTTGCGGAATAGTTTACCCTTATCAATGGTAATAATTAGCGGGGCGGTTACTTATGCCGGTTTGTTGGTTGCTTGTGGCGGTATTACTCGGCAGGAGCTTAACGGTTTGTGGTGGCTGATTAAAGCTTGGCGTTTTAAAAAAGTTTAGCCATGTTGAATATTTATTTATTCACTCAGGATTTTTGGCCCCGGCCTGGCGGGGTGGCGCGTTTTTATGTCGGTTTGTTAAAACATTATTCTGCCTGCCGCGTGTTTACCGATGTACCAGGAGCAACTGAACTGCCCGGCGTAACGCAAACCCGACTTAGTTGGTCTTTATGGCCCCATTGGTTGCCTGCCCTGGCATCAGTAATCCGTTATAGTATTAAAGACCACCAGGCTTGGTTAGCCGCCGGCCAGTTGTTACCCTTGGGCACTGTTATGTGGTTGGGGCATTGCTTGACCGGTCGACCTTATTTGGTTTTTGTGCATGGTTTGGATATTAAATTAACTGAATCTAATCAACGGAAGCGATGGTTAGTTAAACATATTTTAAATTCCGCGGCTGGTATAATAGTTAATAGCAATTTTACTAAAAGTTTGTTAAATCCCTATTCATTAGCTTCGGAAAAAGTTTTTGTGCTTTACCCGGGTAGTGATTTGGTTTTACCATGCCCGCCGGAGCGCGCCGCCGTTTTGTTGGCCAATTATGGTTTGGCTAATAAAAAAGTATTGCTAACAGTTGGTCGCCTGGTAAAACGCAAGGGTTTAGCCGAGACATTGCAGGCTTTAGCTGATTGTTTTAAGAATCAACCGGAGTTGGTTTATGTTATAGTAGGTGAGGGACCGGAACGGGCAGGTTTGCAGGCTTTGGCGCGGGCTAAGGGCTGGCCAGTTATTTTTACCGGTGCGGTTAGTGATGAGGAATTAGCCGCTTGGTATAGTCGTTGTCAGCTGTTTATTACTTTGCCGTTAGCTTCGGCTGATGATCCTGAGGGTTTTGGTATAGTTTACTTAGAGGCACAGGCCGCTGGGAAACCAGTTATTGGTAATTATCAAGGTGGAGTGCCGGAAGCGGTAGGTGAAGGAGGTTATTTATTGAAAGCTGGTGATAATTTAAGTGAGATTTGTCAGCGTTTGCTAACTGACCAAATTTGGTATGATAAGTTAGCTCACCAAGCCAAACAGCGTATTGACCGGGAGTTTAATTGGTTGATACAAATTAATTTATTTAGAGATTTTTTAAATCGACTTAATAGTGAAAAAATATGAAACCGGAGTTTGTGGATATTGTTATGATCAATATGTCACGCTATAGCGACTGGCAAGCAGGCGTGGAAAACAGAAATTTTCATGTTTTGCATACTTTATTAAATGATCCAGTTGTTCGCAAGGTGGTAGCAGTTGATTACCCGCCTTTTTCCTGGAGGCGCGCTCTTAAACAGTGGTGGCAGGATGTAGTGGTGGGGCAGGTTGGTGGACGGGTGATGTCACGCAGTTGGGGCGATCGGATGGTGGCGGTGCGTGAAAGTGAAATAGAAAAAACCGGTTATAGTTTGTCTGGCTTTTCTTCGTCGGATATTACTTTTAAGTTGTTTGTTTATTCTAGTGTTTTTAATATTTGGTCAGAAAAATTGTTTTTAAAACGATTAAACAAACAATTGGATCGTTTAAGTTTAAAAAATGTAGTGTTATGGTCTTATACGCCGACTTTAACAAGTGTCTTTGGTCAATTAAAAGAGTCTTGTTCGGTTTTTGATGCGGTGGATAATTGGTTGGAGCATTCGGCTTATCGTAATTTGGTTAATAAACTTAAGGTTAATTATCAAATTATCCGATATAAAGCCGATCTTATTTTTACTACTTCCCCGGCTTTGGTGGAATTTTTTGACCGGGCGCGCGGTTGTCGTTTTGTGCCCAATGGGGTTAACTTAGAACACTTGAATAAGCCAGCTAAATTAGTTGGGCGCGATATATTAGATTTACCCAAACCGATTATAGGTTATGTGGGGGTTATACAAGAAGACCGAATAGATATTTCTCTAATTGAACAATTGGCTAAAGATCAGCCCAATAGATCGTTTGTTTTTATCGGTCCGGTATGGTCTAGTCTTAAACAAGTCATTAAGGATCGTTTGTTAGTTTTACCTAATATTTATTTTTTAGGATATAAATCAAGCCAGGAATTGCCAGCTTATTTAAAGCAATTTGATGTGGCTATTATTCCTCATTTGGTTAATGATTTTACCCGTTCAACCAATCCAATGAAGGTTTATGAGTATTTAGCGGTAGGAAAACCAGTCGTGGCTACCCCGGCGGCAGGTTTAGAACTGTTTAGCCAGGAAGTGTATCTAGCCGCCACTCCGGCTGATTTTGGAGCAGCTATAAACAAAGCGTTGTTAGAGAATTCACCAGCGGAAGTTTCTCGTCGTCAGGCCGTGGTAGCCGATCACACTTGGCGTAAACGAGTTGAGGTTATGTTGGCAGATATTATTAATTATTTATCAGCTGAGGTTTTGAATGGTTGATGATTTTTTATGGCCGAAAAATTGTTTAGTGTCATTATTATATCTTGGCGGGTTCGCGATTTAGTGGATCGTTGCTTGAATTCTTTGTCTAAGGTAGGAACCGATGTTCAGGTAATTGTAGTGGATAATAATTCGGCTGACGGTACGGTAGAATTAGTGCGTAATAAGTATCCCGCGGTAGAACTGTTGGCCTTGCCTTCTAATGTTGGTTTCGCCGCGGCTAATAATTTAGCCAGTCGCCAGGCCAGGGGACAATATTTGGTACTGCTTAATCCAGATACAATCGTGCCGGAAGATTTTTTTAAAAAAGTTAGAGAATTTTGGCTAAGTCATCCGCAAGCTGGTGCCGTTGGTGGACAAATATTGAACGAAGACGGCAGTATACAGCCGTCGGTTCGGCGTTTACCTAAGCTGGGATCTCAGCTAGTGGTTTTATTAAAAGTCAGTCGCTGGGCCAAGTTTTTTTTAAAAGATTATTTAGCGCTGGATTTTGATTACCGGAAAAGCCAAGTGGTGGAGCAGGTGATGGGCGCTTGTTTAATTTGTCCACAAATTGTTTGGCGACAATTATCCGGTTTCGATGAGAATTTTTTTGTTTGGTTTGAGGAAGTTGATTTTTGTTATCGGCTATCTTTGGCCGGTTATAAAATTTGGTACGAACCGTCCATTAAAATCAAGCATCGTCATAGGGCTAGTTTTAGTCAGTTGTCATATGTAGAACGCCATCGTTTATTTAAGCGCAGTCTAGTGTATTATGCTGATAAACACTGGTCCTTGGCTAGTCGCCTATTAATACGTTTAGCCGGTGGGGTGGGTTTAATTTTTGCTTATGTTGGTCAATTATTTTTTCCCAATAAAATTTAAAAGTTGGGACTGGTTGCGTTTATTGCCGATTGTTTATATAAGCGGGGGAGTTTTATTTTGCGCGATTTTAGACGTACTATCTTGGTTAGGTTGGTTATACCCGGAACTGGGCAATATTTTTGTAGTTGTCTTATCTTTGATTTGGTTGGCGGTGGTGGTTTATAGTTTGCCGGCGGCAGTAGGATTGCTTTTGGCTGAATTGGTGATTGGTTCTTTGGGACATAATTTTAATTTTGTCTGGCAGAGTTATAGTTTGCCTTGGCGCTATATATTATTTATTTTGGCCGTTGCCTGGATGGTTTTACAGTTATGGGACAAGCGCCAATTAAGGCAACTTGATAAAAAGGAATGGTATTGGTTTGGATTAATGGGAGCGGCAATCTTTTATGGTTTATTAGTTGGCTGGTGGCGTCACAACGGTTTTTCTAATATTTTTTTAGATGTCAATGGTTACCTATACCTCTTACTTTGGCCTTTGTTTTGGCTAGTTAGCAGGCAGTCTAATTGGTTTAGGACCATTCGTTTCATTTTGTTGCCGGCGGTATTATGGTTAGCCTTTAAAACAATTTTTACTTTTTACTTGTTTTCTCACTATCCGTCGGCCGACTTATGGCTTTATTATCGTTGGTGGCGTGACACTGGTTTTGGCGAAATTACTTTATTGCGCGGTAATTATTATAGAATTTTTTCACAAAGTCAGTTGTGGTCGGGAGCAGCTTTTTTGGCCGGTTTGGTCTATTGGCTTAAGATTCCTTCAGGCCTTAAACAGTTTTGGCATCAGCGATTGACCACAGGCGGTTTTTTGTTGCTAAACCTGATGGCTGTTTTAATAAGTTTGTCTCGCAGTTTGTGGCTAGGTTTAGCCGTCGGCTTAGTTTGGCTGTTTTATTGGGTGGGACGGAGTTGGGGTTGGCGACGGGTTGGAAATTTGTTAGTCAGTTTAGTTGGATTATTGTTGTTGTCTTGGTTGGGAATTCAGGTAATTTTACGTTGGCCTTGGCCACCGGTAAATCCGAATTTAGTCCAAGGGACTCTATTAGATCGGTTTAGTCAAGATGAAGCCGCAGGAATTAGTCGTTTGCAGTTATTAGGTCCGCTGTGGCAGGGTATTGTGCAGCATAGTTTAAGTGGTAATGGGTTTGGTTCAATGATAACTTATCACACTTCTGATCCCAGAATAGTTAGTTCAACGGCCGGCGGATCGGGGATAGTCAGCACTTTTGCTTTTGAATGGGGATTTTTGGATTTATGGTATAAGCTGGGCCTGCTAGCAATGTTTATTTTTTTGATCTTTTTTTTGAGATTACTATGGTTGTTTATTTTACAAAACAGAAACAAGCCAGTTAGTCTCAATAGTCTGCTGGCCAGCTTGCCGTTAATTTTTGTTTTGGTTACTAATTTGACCACGCCTTATCTTAATCACCCCTTAGGTTTAGGTATTTTAATGTTAGTTTTGGCTTTGACCATTTATCAACCGTCCTCTGTAGATTATGTTTAATTCGTCAGCGACTTCCTATTTGGTAAGTATTAATTTAGTCACTCACAATGGGCGGCGTTGTTTGCCTTATTGTTTAGCTTCTATTGCTCAGTTGGAAAATCAGGACTTTTTTTTGTTAATAGTGGATAATGCTTCTTTGGACGGTACGGTTGGTTTAATACGTCAATTTTTAAAAAATAATCCAAGTTTGGCGCAAAGAAGTCGCTTGATAGAAAATCGTTATAACTTAGGTTTTGCTCGGGCTCATAATCAGGCTTTAGCTTGGACGAGCGGTGATTTTGTATTGTTGCTTAATCAGGACGTTAAATTAGAGGCAAATTATTTAACGGAATTATTAAAGGCAATAAACGACGATGTGGCTTGCGGGTCGGTTAGTGGAAAGTTAGATCGTTGGTTCTTGTCAGTTAGTGAAGGTGGTCAGTCTGACGATTTATCCAACCGTAAGGTTATTGATTCTGCTGGTTTGTTAATTAAACGCAATCGTCAGGTGATCGATCGAGGCGCCGGTGAGATGGATAAGGGTCAGTATAATAACGCAGAAAAAGTTTTTGGCGTTTCCGGCGCCGCCCCCTTGTTTCGTCGTCAAGCTTTATCCGCTGTGTCATTAGGCCACGAAGTTTTGGATGAGGATTTTGTTTCCTATAAAGAAGATGTTGATCTAGCCTGGCGTTTGCAGCGCGCTGGTTATAACAGCCTTTATGTACCAACGGCCGTTGGTTATCACGACCGTTCAATATCATTGAGTCGGGGTTGGTTTAATCGTTGGCAGCAACGCCGCCGTCAGCTCGTTAAGTTGCGAGCTTATTCATGGTCTAATCATTGGTTTGTTTTGCTTAAAAATGACGATGGGTTGAATTTAATGCGAGATTTACCTTGGTGGTTTAGTTATGAGTTGGCGAAGTTTTTTTATTTGCTGTTAATGGAAACTTCAGTTTGGTGGCAGGGTATAGTTAGAATTTTTAAATTATTGCCACGTATGATATATAAACGCCGACGTTTAAAATCGGTACGACAGCGCGCCGCTTGGCAAATTCGCGGCTGGTGGTTAAGATAGTTTTTATTTATGGATTTATCTTTAATTATTTTAAATTACAAATCTGCCGGTTTAGTCAGGCAATGTCTTAAGGGTATTATGCGGGCGCGTTTGCGGTTGGATTATGAAGTTATTGTCGTTGATAATAATTCGCAAGATGGTTGTCCGGCTTGGGTAGCGGCCCATTACCCCCAGGTTAAAATTGTTGTTTTGCCTACCAATAATGGTTATTCGGCGGGTAATAATGCAGGTTTAAGAATAGCTAGTGGTAGATATGTTTTAATTCTTAACCCAGACGTGACGGTTTTACCAGGTCGTTTAGAAGCTTTAGTTAACTTTATGGATAATCATCCAGCAGTTGGTTTGGCTGGTCCGCGTTTAACTAATCCGGATGGATCTTTACAATATTCGTCTTACCGTTTTCCTAATTTTTGGTTGCCGCTATTGCGTCGCACTTCATTAAGATATTTGTCTTTTTTTCAAGGACCGTTGCGTCATTATCAAATGTTAGATTGGGATCATTCTACCAATCAGCCGGTAGATTGGTTATTGGGTGCTTGTTTAATTGCTCGTTTGCAAGCAGTGGCCCAAGTCGGCTGGCTGGATGAGCGGTATTTTCTTTATGTGGAGGACACTGATTGGTGCCGCCGTTTTTGGAATAATGGTTATCAGGTTTATTATGTGGCTGAGGTTGAACTAGTTCATTTTCATGAACGTTTATCAGCCCAAGCATCAATCGGAGCCATTTTTAAACGCATTACCTGGATACATATTGCTTCTTGGTTTAAGTATTTTTTTAAATGGGGCTGGCGGGTGCCTAAGCCGATTAAAGTTAAATAGATTTTTGATAAAAGTAAAATATTTAAAGATAAATAAGGTAACTCATTGGGTAGTTAATAGTGTTTTATTTAAGTTGACAAAATACTATTTTTTTATTAAAGTATTGTCATATGTTTGTTAAAAAAATTGGTATTGATTTAGGTACAACTTATTGTTTAGTTCATGTGCCGGGACGAGGTATTGTTATTAACGAACCATCAGTCGTGGCTGTAGCCGCTAGTGATCGGTCTGTCTTGGCGGTGGGCGAAGAGGCTAAAGAAATGCTTGGTCGCACACCCGATACGATTGTTGCCTTGCGACCATTAAAAGATGGAGTGATTGCTGATTATCGGACTACCGAAGCGATGTTGCGCTATTTTATTAATAAAGGTTTGGGTGGTATTCGTTTTTTTAAACCGGAGGTTATGATTGCTGTGCCGGCCGGTATTACTTCTACGGAACGTCGCGCCGTTATTGATGCTACTATGGCGGCCGGTGCCAAAGCAGCTTATATAATAAAGGAACCTATAGCGGCGGCCATTGGTGCCAATATACCGATTGGGTCCGCTTCGGGACATATGATAGTGGATATGGGTGGTGGTACCAGCGAGGTGGCGGTTATTTCTTTGGGTGGTATAGTGGCTAATACTTCAGTGCGGATCGGCGGCAATAAATTAGATGCGGCAATTGCTGATTTTATTCGAAAAAAATACGGTTTAGCCGTGGGCGAGCAAACAGCCGAGGAAGTAAAAATTAAAATTGGTTCAGCTTTATACCTGGAAGACAAATTAACAATGGATGTTAGAGGGCGTGATATGGTTTCTGGCTTGCCTCGCACGTTGACTATTAGTTCTGATGATGTAACTGAAGCCATTCAAAATGAGTTAGAGGGTATAATTCATGCTGTTAAGTCGGTTTTGCAAATAACGCCGCCTGAATTATCAGCTGATGTTATAGACAAGGGAATGGTTTTATCCGGCGGTACGGCTTTGTTGCGCAATATGGATAAGTTGTTTACTCAAGCGACCGGCGTGTCAGCTTATGTAGCTGACGAGGCATTATTATGTGTAGCCAAAGGCACCGGTGTAGCTTTAGATAACTTGGAATCTTATAAAAGGAGTATTTTATCGACTAGGTAAGTTTACGGCTAAACCATACTTAAAATCTAAATTATAATCTCTAAATCTTGATTAGTGATCTAAGTAAACCATATTATTCAAGATTATAAATTAAGATTGGATATTAGTTTTCGCTCCCAGGTGGATTGATTACATGCTGGAACGTTAGAGTTTAAGATTTATATTTATTCAATGTTTTTGATTCATTTATTATTTTTATTGTTATTCCCTTGGTTGGTTTTTAGTTGGCGGCGTTGGCCTGAGGCGGTAGCGGTATTTTTGGCTTTATTGCCGACTTATTTATGGCGTGGTCAAATTGGCTCACTGCCGACAACTTGGTTGGAATTAGCTTTGTATTGTTTGGTTTTGGTGTTTATAGTTAAAGGTTTTTGGCGTTTTAGGCCATTTAATCGGCTGAATTATTTTATTTGGTTAGTGTTTGCTGCCGGCTGGCTATTGTTAGGCGTGTGGGGGGTTATAGTATCAACTGATACTAGGTTAGCCCTAGGTATTTTTAAGGGTTGGTTGCTGGATCCGTTGTTGTGGGGAGGACTGGCCTGGGTAGCCTTAAGTGTTACTGATAATCGTCGCGTCTGGTGGCACAGAGCAATTAGCGCCTTGTTAGCCGGCGCTACCGTTACGGCTGTTAGCGCCATCTGGCAGGGTTTGGGCATAGTCGGCCGATTGGGCGGTTGGTATAATTCGCCTAATGTCTTGGCTATGTATTTATTGCCGGTCGGTCTACTTAGTTGGGGTTGGTTTACTTTAGATAAGCAAGGTAAACTTTGGCCGATCTGGTTTAAATTTGGTTGGGTCAGTGCTTTGTTTATATTATTATGGGCTATTATCTTGACTGGATCTTATACGGCTTTAATTAGTTTGATTATCAGTTTAGCGGTTTGGTATATTTTACAACGTTGGCCGATTAAAGAATGGCGGGTAATCTTAATAGTTGTTTTGTGTTTAACAGGGATAGTTTTACCTTGGTTAGTTGTTAATAAAGGCAGTTGGCCTTGGTTAAGTCATAACAATAGTGATTACGCCGTTAGTTCTGGTGAAGTGCGCTATGTTTTTTGGCGTGAGGCGGAGAGGGTAATAGTAATTAATCCCTGGTCCGGCATTGGATTAGGCCAATGGCAGCCGTTGTTTAGTCGGGTTATTCAGCCGACGCTTAGGGAAAACCATCAGCCTGGTTTTGCTATTGAGTTTCATTATGCCAGTTTATTTCCCCATAATTTATGGTTAACAGTTTGGTTGTTTCAAGGGTTAATGGGGGTGGCTGTTTTATTGGTTTGGTTGGTAGCGTTGGCTTTAGCTGACGGCAGCGAAGTAATCATAACCGTTTTATCCGCTTGGTTAGTTTATGGATTAACCGATACGCCACTTTATAAAAATGATTTAGCTTTGTTGTTTGTAGTTTTGACTGTAGCTGGTTTTACTTTTGGAACTATTAATCATCAGTCGGCGACTGGTAAATTAAGCGAAAAAATTGGTTATGAATAAAATAATTGGCCATGCTAATTTAATAACTTTTTTACGTAACGTCCTTAAACGACGGTCTGCCCATGCCTATTTGTTAAGCGGTCCGGAGCATATCGGCAAAACAACCATAGTAGAAAGTATCCTAGAGGATTTTTTTTGCGAGCGGCCTTCCGGGGGTTTAGCTTGTCAAGGTTGTCTATCTTGTCGTTTAGTGGCTAGACATGAACATACGGAAATTAAGTGGCTTAAAGCGGCTGAAGACAAAAAAAATATAACAATTGATGATATTAGGTCAGCTAAAGAGTTTTCTCAGATTAAACCGGCGAAAAGCCAAAGGTTTATTGTTATAGAGGGGGCGGGGGATTTAAACGAACCGGCAGCCAATGCTTTGATAAAGGTATTAGAGGAGCCGCCGGTCGGAGTAGTATTTTTTTTAATAGATCACGGCCAGACAAGATTATTGCCGACTATTTTATCGCGTTGTCAGTTGATTAAATTTGGTCTGGTATCGTCGCAATTAATTGCCGATAGTTTAGCCGGCTTTAATTTGGACAAAGATTACAAGAATAATTTACTAGCCTTGGCCGATGGCCGGCCTGGTTTGGCCTATGATTTGGCTGTTAATCAGGAATTATATAATGAAAAAATTAATCGAGCGCGCGACTTGTTTAAAATATTATCGGATAATGGTTGGATGGCTGGACAATTAATTTTGGACAAAGAATTGGGCAAGGGTCAATCCATACCTAATAGCCAAGCTGCTGAAGTGTTGTTGAGTGTTTGGTTAGAAGTGGCACGTGATATGTTACTTTGGCAAAATAGTTTAGCTAGTCAGCTGCGTTATCAAGAATTAAAAAATGAGTTACAATCTTTAAGTAGACTATCTAATAGAAATTTTGCGGCGGACTCTTTGATTAAGCCAATTATGTCAGCTTTAGAACAATTGCGTCAGAACGGTCAACCGCGTTTGGTTTTAGAAAATTTGATTTCTAGTTTGCAAGATTAATTTATGAAACAAGAAAAATTTTTAAAATTATTGTTGGTGGTCAGTTTTTTAACTTTACTAGGCAGCGCTTGCGGTGTAAATATAACCAGCGGCGACGGTGGCGGGGTTTATTTGTCAACTGACGCCGGTACTAGCTGGCAGGTTAAGTCATTTATTAGAGAGGAAAAAAATAAATCCATTTCTTTGGTTGGTAGTACGGTTAAACAGTTGGTTTTTTCTTTGGCCCAACCCAATACGGCATATGCTGTTGTGACCGGTGGCAAATTAACTGGCCTGTTCAAGACAACTGATAATGGCGAACATTGGCAGCAGTTAATAATTGGTTCAGTTAATAGTGTCGCGGCTCATCCTAGTGACGGTGGAACAATTTACGCTTTAGCCGGTAATCGGGTAGTTCGATCTACTGACGGCGGCGCTAACTGGTCGATAGTTTATTTGGAGACTACCGCTGACGTTGTATTAAATCAGGTAGCAATAGATAACGCGACGCCGGATAATATTTATATAGTCAGCAGTAAAGGTATATTGCTACGTAGTCAAGATAAAGGTGTTAGTTGGCAGCAGGTTCATTTTTTTGTCGGCGGTTTGGCTCAGGTAGCGGTTCGTTCGGGTATTATTTATGCGGCTCAGCCAGCAGGCAAAATTTGGTTATCACGCGATCTTGGGTCTACTTGGCAGGATTTAACACCGAATTTGCGTAAAGTAATTAAGGGTAATATTGGCGATTTTCATACTATGTCTTTATTACCTGACAGTACGGTTGGTTTATTATATGTTAGTCAGTATGGCATTATACGTACTTTGGATTCAGGTAGTAGTTGGCAGGTTTTAAAATTAGTAACCCAACCAGGAGTTTCCACTATTACCGCTTTAGGTGTGGGGCCGGTTAGCGCTAATTATATTTATTATACTACGGATAAGGCTTTTTACCGTTCCACTGACGGCGGCGCAACTTGGGAAACTATGGTTTTGCCGGTTGCCAAGATACCATTAACTTTGGCTTTGTCACCGACCTCTATTGGTAGTTTACTTATTGGATTTAAACAATAATTTATTTTAAATTATTTAAATTAATTTTATTATTTATGTCAGATTATTTACAGCCGCATCTTGATTTATTTTCCAAAGTAGTGGAGCGTTTTATCCAA
>Ga0272446_1003083_pt1 | contig 21593 bp, 21 predicted proteins | sample YNPCB0061_FD_194587 | JGI IMG/M metagenome (GOLD analysis project Ga0272446, IMG submission 194587) | Hot spring microbial mat communities from Yellowstone National Park, WY, United States - YNP-CB-006-1 | ecosystem: Environmental > Aquatic > Thermal springs > Hot (42-90C) > Sediment | place... | reverse complement strand
GGGCCCGACCCTGCTATTCCAGCCCCTGGACCGGATCGCCTCGGTGCACGATGCCCTGATCCTGGGAGTGCGGGACTACCTGCGCAAATGCGGCTTTACGAGAGCGGTGGTCGGCCTCTCCGGCGGCATCGATTCGGCGGTCACCTGTTATCTGGCCCGCCAGGCCATCGGCCCGGAGAACGTCCTGGGGGTGATCATGCCCTCTCTGTACTCCTCCCGGGGCAGCATCGTCGATTCCGAGAAATTGGCCCACAACCTGGGCGTCAGAACCGTCACCATTCCCATCACCCCCATCTATCAGGCCTATCTGCAGGCCTTGGCTGAGCATTTTCCGGTCAGCGATCTGGACGTCTCCCTGGAAAATATCCAGGCCCGCATCCGCGGCAATATCCTGATGGCCTTCTCTAATAAATACGGCCATCTGGTCTTGTCCACCGGCAACAAGAGTGAGCTGGCCGTGGGCTATTGCACCCTCTACGGCGATATGAGCGGCGGTTTGGCGGTCATCTCCGATGTGCCCAAGACCATGATTTATCAACTGGCCCAGCATATTAACCGGCAGCGGGAGGTCATTCCCCAGGAAATCATTGCCAAAGTCCCGTCCGCGGAGCTGCGTCCCAATCAGACCGACCAGGACACCCTGCCGCCGTACGAGATATTGGATCAGGTGCTGGAGTATTACATCAACGAGGGTCTGGTCTATGCCGATATTGTCGCCCGGGGCTTTGATCCCGAAGTGGTCCGTTGGATCCTGAAGACCGTGGATCGCAATGAATACAAACGCCGGCAGGCCGCCCCGGGTCTGAAGGTGACCTCCAAGGCCTTCGGCAGTGGCCGGCGCATGCCCATCGCCGCCCGGTACGAAAGTTAGGGGGTTGCTCAGGCAGTTGGCAGAAGGAGGGACCGGGCCCCAGCATCCTTTGAAAAGCCTTTCGCAACCCCCTCAAGATATGCTAACATCTCATAAGAGCTTATGAAGGTATTAACATTTTTGCCCTGCAAGGAGAACTGAATGCGCGTCTACGTGCCGAAAAATTGTGAACATTGTTATGGTCGAGGCTGTTTGTGTGAAGAGGACATGAATTACCTCCCCCCCGAGTTTCTATTGAGTGAAGAGGAGTATGAAAAATTGCCGCCTCAGGAAAAAGACGACTGGGTCATGGTCTCCACCTGCGGCTGCGTCCAGGAGTGAGCGGTAACCCAGGATGAGAGACCATCGGAGAGCAATTCGCAAATCTCTTATCTTTGACCTGCCTTTTTCATGGCATTTTCTTCAGGCGGAGTGGCAAGATGCGATCTGAGCCGATTTTAGTGACCGGATCGACCGGCTATGTGGGCGGGCGATTGATTCCCCAGCTGTTGCAGGCCGGCTACCGGGTGCGAGCCCTGGGACGATCGGTGAAGAAACTGCAGTGCCGGCCGTGGGCCAGCCACCCAAACGTGGAATTGGTCCAGGGCGACGTCCTGGACGAGCCTTCTTTGCTCCGCGCGGCCCAGGGCTGCTGGGCCGCCTTCTATCTGGTGCACTCCATGCTTGCGGCGCCCGGGACGTATAGCGAAACGGACCGGCAGGGGGCTCGGAACATGGTGGCGGCTGCGGCCCAGGCCAGCCTGAACCGGATTATCTATCTGGGCGGCCTGGGTCAGCCCGATGACCCTAACCTCAGCGAACACCTGCGCTCCCGCACCGAAGTGGCCCGCATCCTCCAGAGTGGGCCGGTCCCCACGACCTTTCTGCGGGCCGCCATGATCCTGGGGTCGGGGAGTGCCTCCTTTGAGATCCTCCGCTATCTGGTGGACCGCCTGCCGGTGATGACCACCCCCAAGTGGGTGCGCAACCCGGTGCAGCCCATTGCCATCAGCAATGTCCTGAACTATTTGCAGGGATGCCTGGAGCACGACGAGGTGTTGGGGCAGACCTTTGACATCGGCGGGCCGGAGATCGTCACTTATGAACAGTTGTTCCGGATCTACGCCGAAGAGGCGGGCCTGCCGCGGCGTTTGATCATTCCCGTACCGGTCCTGACCCCGAAATTAAGCGGCCTCTGGATTCACCTGGTGACACCGGTACCCGCGGCCATCGCCCAACCCCTGGCAGCGGGCCTGCGCAATCCGGTGGTCTGCACCGAAAACCGCATCCGGGAGATCATTCCCCAAAAACTCCTCACCTGCCGGGAAACCATCCGTCTGGCCCTGGAAAAGATCAAGATGCAGCAGGTGGAGACGTGCTGGGCGGATGCCGGCGGCCCCCTGCCGCCCGAATGGGTCGCGTGCGGCGACACTCCTTACGCCGGCGGCACGGTCCTGGCCAGCGGTTTCCGGATCCGGCTGCAGGCGACGCCCACCGAAGTGTGGGAGCAGCTTGTCCGGATCGGCGGCGACACCGGCTACTTTTTCGGGGATGCCTGGTGGCGGCTGCGGGGGGCCGTGGACCGGCTGCTCGGCGGCATCGGCTGCCGGAGTGGGCGGCGCCACCCGAGCCAACTGCTGGTGGGCGACGCCGTTGACTTCTGGCGGGTCCTGGAAGTGGAACCGGAGCGCCGCCTGCTGCTGTTGGCCGAAATGAAGCTGCCGGGGGAGGCCGTCCTGGAATTTCGCCTCACGCCGGTGGGCTCGGGCCAGGTGGAGATCCGGGAAATCTCCCGTTTCCTGCCCCGGGGTTTGGGCGGCATCCTTTACTGGTATGCCATCCTGCCTTTCCATAACTACATTTTTGCCGGTATGCTCACCGGTTTGGCGAAAAAAATCGGCCGTCCCGTGCTTTCCGGCCCGGAGCGGTTTGACCCCCAACTGCCCCAGACCTGTCCCCTGCCGCGGCAGTAGGTGATTCGCTGGACCTAACCATTTTTTCCGAGAAAGGAGTTGCTCGCATGCCTCAGAACCTTGCCCGCCTGCTGCTCGTGCTGCTGGCCCTCACCCTCATTCTGGCCGCCTGCGGCCAGCCTGGGCCCAGCGAGAAAGATATCATCGGCCGCTGGCAGAGTACCAGCCTCCCTGACCTGTGGATAGAATTCAAATCTGACAAGACCTGCAGCGGCGGCACCTGGGCCCTCACCAAAGAGGGGGTCAAGGTCATCAATGAAGATGGCACGGAGCACCAGGCCGTCCTGAAGGAAGGCAAATTGATCTTTGCGGAATTCGGCCAACACGGCGAATTTGTCAAGGAGAAGGCCAAGAAATAAACTTTGCGGCAAACAACAAGCGGGAGTCCGGTACGACCTGATACTCCGGGTTATGCCAGTACTGACACCGATCTCGGCTTATTGCTTCCTGACGACGATCTTATGCGTCCTTCCTGGGATGAATATTTTATGCTCATCGCTAAGCTGGTGAGCACCCGCTCCACCTGCAACTCCCGGCCTACGGGCGCGGTCCTGGTGAAAGACCGCCAGATCCTGGCCACGGGTTACAACGGCTCTATGCCCGGCGCGCCCCACTGCAGCGACGAGACCATGCCCGATGGCAGCCCTTATTGCCACCGCCGGGCCTTGCAGGTGCCGGATGCGGACAAATACAACTTCTGCCGCGCCTCCCATGCCGAAGCCAACGCCATTGCCCAGGCGGCCCGCCACGGCGTCGCCATCAAGGGCGCCAGCCTTTACGTCACCCTGGAGCCCTGCTACGTCTGCATCAAGCTGCTGGCCACGGCCCAGATCAGCCGGGTCTACTTTGAAGTGGGCTACGACTCTAAAAACCCGGAGCGGGACCGCTACTGGCGGCAGAAGGCCGTCCAGGAAGCCGGGTTTGCCGTCTATGAGCGCCTCCAGGTCAGCCCCGCAACCCTCTCATCGGTCCTGCCGGCCCTGACCGGCGAGACTTCCCGCCGACGCCTGCCCTCCTCTTAATCAGGATAATTTTTATAATAATTGCCAGGATCTGGCGGTCACCCGGAAACCATGAAAATATCTTGGCCCCCTCACCCCATCCCTCTGCCCCCGTCAGCGAGGGGCGAGGGATTCTATGCAGCGACTTTCTTTTTCTGGAAACCGGAAAAAAGAAAAAGGTTTTTTTCCAGAAACCGGAAACTGGAAACCCGAAACCTTCTCGAAACTCGAAACTTTCCACTCCCTTTAGTTGCGACCTTTCCGGGTGAAAACGCTTTAGCCAACTCACGGGCAGGAAGGCAAGCGTCCCCGACAAACTGCTTGACAGCTGCGGGGCGTTGGCGTATATTCTTCCCTGATTTTCGGCGCTGAAGCCCGATAAGCTAGATCAATCAGCAATTTTTTGAGAGTTAGCCACGAAGGCCGTTCTTTCCGGATGGGTGTTCGTGGTTTTTTTTTGGCATAACCATAACCTGGCGTCGGTCGCAACCTCGTTGGCCCGCGGGTGGCCGTCCATTGCCCGTTTTTCCCGCGGTTTCCCCCTGGGGGCGCACCCTTTTGGGGATTATCCCCCCTCCTGTTCCCAGGTACAGGTTTTGCGGGCGGCCACCGGCTGGCTTTCTCCCCGGCGCCGATGTTTCTGTCCAGCCCGGGCAGGAGTTGCCCTGGCTTTGCTGAGGAACCCTATGATTATGCAACCTTTCTCCGGCAGCCCGGGCCGCCTTCCCATTGCCGCTGGCCATGCGGGCTAAGAAACCACGCATTTGCGTCATTGACGGCCTGGGGGGCGGCATCGGCTCGGTGATTATCAAACGCCTCAAGGAGATCTATCAGGAGGAGATCGAGGTCATCGCCCTGGGGATCAATGTCCTGGCCACCGCCCAGATGCTCAAGGCCCGGGCTAACCAGGGGGCCAGCGGCGAAAATGCCATCATCGTTACTGCCCCCACCGCCGATGTCATTATCGGCACCGTCTCCATTGTCCTGGCCAACGCCATGCTGGGAGAGGTGACCCCAAAAATTGCCGCTGCCATCGGCGCCTCCCCGGCCTATAAGATCCTGCTGCCGCTGACCCAGGAACGCCTGGAGATCGTCGGCGTCAGCCGGGAACCCCTGCCCCATTTGGTTGATATGGCCGTCCTGCAGAGGTTGCCCGCGGTGCTGCCGGTTCTCCAGGCGTCTCCTGACGCCATGCCCACCAACGCCTCGGCCGACGCCGACGACCCCTGAGCCGCACCTCGGGGGGGTCGGATTTTTTTCTTGACAGGCGGGATGTTTTCACCTTAAATATAAAGGCAGAGTTCAGGCACCGTTTAGGGTTTAATAGGGAAGCCGGTGCAAATCCGGCACGGTCCCGCCGCTGTAACCGGGGACGATACCTGCACACGTCACTGCCGGCCAAAAGGCCGGCGGGAAGGCGCAGGCAGTAGGGCGATCCGGAAGTCAGAAGACCTGCCTGGAACCGATGAGCCGGGGCCCAACGTTGGATTGGGTCAGGCTTGGCCGCGATAGAGTTGGTAAAACTCCCCCGGCCTCCCGAGGAACAAGCGAAACTGGGTGCAATCCTTGGGTCCATTCTGGACTCAGGGATTTTTTTTTAGCCCGGTCGTTTGTTCTCCTGACCACCGACCAGGCCCTACCGCGCTGTTTGCCGGCGGCCCAGAGCTGCCAAACCACATCAGCATGAACAGGAGGTGGCGCATGCGAGAGGGATTGATCGTTTATCTGGTAGGAGGTCAGGAGGTGCCCGAATCCTTCGATCCGACGGCAAAATGCCGGGAGATCGGCCTGAAGCCTCAGATGGTGACGCTCGTGGCCTGCAACCAGGGTTTTTTCTCCGTAGACGATGCCTGGCATTATCTGGTGACTCGCGGGATGGGCAGAGTCAGCCTCCTGGTGGCCCAGTGGGGGGATGAAACCCTCCGGCCCATCTACCCGCCGGTCCGCCTGTGGGGGTGATCAAGCCAGGGAAAAGGGATAGGGAAAAGGGGACAAGGAAGATCCCGGTGTTAAAGAAACCTGGTTGCCGGGGCGGCAGGCCATGCCCTGACAACAAAAACCGAGTGGGATCTTTCTGGCACAAGGGGGGAGAAATGAAATATTTCGGCACATTTTTCTTGCTTTTGGGATTCGTTGCTCTGGCCAGTTCGGGGGGCTTGGCCACGCCCCTCAGCGGGGACGATGAGATGGTTATTGCCCAAGGGCAGTCGCCTTCTGAGGAGGTGGCCAGCCTGGATCAGATCGTTATCACGCCCACCGGTACCGAGGTCGGGCAGCGCCAGACCAGCGTCTCGGTAAGCACCATTACCGCTCAAGAGATCGAGGCCCGCCAGGCCATGCGGGTGGAAGAAGTGCTGCGGGACGTCCCCGGTGTGGTCATCAGTCAGACGGGGGCCAGCGGCGGCACGACTTCACTCTTTCTCCGGGGCGGCAACAACAACATGACCCAGGTCCTCCTCAACGGCTTCCGCCTCAACGACGTGGGCGGCGGCTTTGATTTCAGCAAACTCACCACCGACAATGTGGCCCGCGTCGAGGTCGTGAAGGGGCCCATGAGCTCCCTCTATGGCAGCGACGCCATGACCGGCGTGGTGAATATTATCTCCCGGAAGGGCGAGGGCAGGCCCAGTCTAACATTGACCAGCAACTGGGGGGCCCACGCCGAGGGGCACAGCCAACGCAACCTCATCAGCGAGCAGCGCCTCCATTTCCAGGGCGCCTGGCGGCAACTGGCCTGGTCGGTGGGCTATGGCAACTACTATGACTATGGCATCCTGCCCGTGAACAACCGCCTTACCGCCAACGCCCTCAACTCCCGGCTGGATTTTACCCCCCTGGAGAAGCTGACCTTCACCTTCACCACCCTCTTTCTTGACCAGTATTCCGGCTTCCCCACCTCGGGGAGCGGCGATCGCCTCGACAGCAAGGTCTTTGGCGGCGTCGGCCTGGATCCGGATCAGAATAATACCAATAACAATCTCCTTCTGGGTCTGACAGCCAATTACCAGCCTTGGGAATGGTGGCAGCAGGAGCTCTCCCTGGGCTACCTGAATCTCAACAGCCGCTATAACAACAAGGCCAACCCGGATCAGGTCCTTTTTCAGACCTATGACTACTTCAGCCGGGACCTGGAAGATCAGTACAGTCTGAATTATCGGAGCAATTTTCTCGTTGGCGACGCGGCGCGCCTGGGCTCCACCACCACCCTGGGGTTGGAGCTGCGCAACGAGCGCTGGAAGGGCTGGGCCCACAGCTGGGATTGGGTGGGTTGGCGCTATACCGATGACTTTACCAAGGCCAGCCGGGGCAGCGTCTCCTACTATCTCCAGGAACAGTTGGCCTTCTACAACCGCTTCTTCCTCACCTTCGGCGGCCGCTTTGAAGACAACAGTTCCTTCGACAAAGTGGAGTTTTCGCCCCGGGCTTCCGCGGCCCTGCGCTTCCCCGAGACCGACACCACCCTGCGGGCCGCCGGCGGCCGGGCCATCAAGGCGCCGTCCTTCTACCAGACCAACTCTCTGAACCCCTTTGCCCTGGGCAACCCGGCCCTGAAACCGGAGCAGAATGTCAGCTGGGAAGTGGGGGTGGATCAGTGGTATCAAGAACAGGTGCAGCTCAGCCTCACCTATTTTGAAAATAACTTTACCGATCTGATCCAGTATATCTATCCCAGCTTCTTCAATGTTGCCAAGGCCACCACCAAGGGCTTTGAGTTCGCCCTGACCCTGCGGCCCCAGGCCCTGCCCGGCTTCACGGCCCGCACCGCCTATACCTACCTCACAGACCTGCGGGTGTTGGATGCCGGCAATTTGGTCAGCCTGGCAGTCATCCCCGGCCAGAACCTGCTGCGCCGTCCCCGCCAGACCTGGAGTTTTGACCTGAACTATGTGGCCAAGACCTGGGAAGTAAATCTCAACGGCCTCTATGTCGGCCCTCGGGCCGATCTGGGCTACTATCCCTTCCCAGCGAGCACCCGGCGGCTCAACAACGGCGGTTATTTCATAGCTAATCTGGCCGGGTATTATACGGTGGCCCAGAATTGGGGCTACGTGAAGCGGCTGCAGCTCATGGCCCGGGCCAACAACCTCTTTGACAAAAACTACACCGAGGTCTTCGGCTATTCCTCGCCCCGATTCAACATCATCGGCGGCCTGCGCCTGGAAATTTAGAGGATTGGACGCTCGAACCGACGAATCGCCATTAAGTATAACCTCTCGCTGTAACCTCTCGCTTTGCCCGAAAATGCGGGGAAGCCATTGGCTGCTCGGTCGGGCGGGCACTCAAGGCCCGCCCGACGAAAAAAAATTTTCTGGAAACCAAAAACCAGAAACCAGAAACCAGAAAAGGAATATCGGCCGGGAATCTGGCCAGTCTCAGGCTGCTGCCAACAATAACCATGGGCAGGGAGGAGACCGCTCCAGCCGTGGCAACTGCTGATCACTGAACCTCGACCACCTACAGGAAGCCATTTACTATGAAGCCACCCATCGTCCTGACCGCTTTCGGTACCACGACCAGAGCACGCCAAAGGTATGCCTTGTTTGAAGAGCGGCTGCGGTTCGCCTTCCCTGGCCATAAATTATATTGGACCTTTTCTTCCCGGCAGGTGCGGCATTTTGCCAAACAGCGTCATGGGCGGGAGCACCTCGGGCCGGTGGAGGTCCTGCAGGCTCTGCACAAGAAGGGCTATGAATGGGCCGTGGTGCAATCTTTGCACCTCATGGCCGGGCATGAATTTTATCGCCTGGTGGAAGAGGTCCAGAGTTCGCCGCTGCGCACGGCCATGGGCCTGCCGTTGCTCTATACCCCCGAGGATCACCAGGCCCTCGCGGCGACCTTAACCGCTGCCTGGGGCGACCTGGAACCGGATGAGGCCGTTGTCCTGGTGGGGCATGGCACTGATCATGCCAGTTGGACGACCTATCTGGCCCTCCAGCATTTTTTCACCGGCCGGTTGCCCAACCCCGTTTTTGTCGGGGTCTTGCAGGGCTACCCCGACCGGGACGAAGTGTTGGCGGCTTTAACCGCCTCGGGAGCCCGCCGCGTCCGTCTCGTCCCCCTGATGTTGGTGGCCGGCGTGCATGTTCAGGAGGACCTGGCCGGTGACGAAGACTCCTGGCGCCAGGCATTGACTGCTGCCGGCTTGACCGTCACCTTGGACAATCAAGGCCTTCTGGACTACAGCGGGGTTTTTGAGATGTTTCAAGATCATATTGCCATGGCTCTTGATGCCATTCCCTTTTCTGAGCAGGTTTCGGAAGTCTCCCTGGCGGGCTCCAAAAGATGGACGCCACTGCTTTAGCGGTCCCGCCGCCCAACTTCCGACAATCTGCAACAAGTACTGGCCGATAGGAGACGACTATGATTCAGCGGCGATCATGCGTGAAATTTCTGGGGCTCCTTTTTCTCGCCATCTCGTTGGCCCTCTGGCCGGCGCTGGCCCCGGCGGCGCCCACCACCGTCACCGACGCCTACGGCCAGCCGGTGACCATCAGCCAACCGCCCCAGCGGGTGGTCTCGTTGGTGCCGGCGGTTACCGAGATGCTGGTGGCCCTGGGAGTGGCCGATCGCCTCCAGGGCGTCACCCTGCACGACAGGGTCAATGGTCTGGAGAAGAAACCAACGGTCCTGGGCGGTTTTTTTGCCCCCAGCCTGACTGCCATCGACCAGGCCAAGCCCGATTGCCTCTTTGTCTCGGAGATTCAAAAAGCGGTTCTGGACCGCTATCGCCAGGCGGGTCTGCCGGTCCTGCACCTGCAGGCTCGTACTGTTGCGGACATTCAGGCCAATCTGCGGCTTTTGGGGGAGATCTTCCAAAAATCCCAGGAAGCCGAAACCCTCTGCCGCCAGATGCAGGAGAAGTTGGACCTTCTTCAGCAAAAAATCGCCAAAATCCCCGCCGACCGACGTCTGCGGGTAGTGCGTCTCATGAGTGACCGGGAGGTCGTCGTCCCCGGCGATGACTCTTTCCAGAACGATTTCATCCGCCTGGCCGGAGGGATCCCGCCGGTCTGGGGGAAGACCGGCGCTTTGGTTGCCGTGACGCCCGAGGCCTGGCAAAAATTTAACCCCCAGGTGGTCTATGGCTGTGGTCCGGGCCTGCCCACCTATGGCAAGCTGCTGCAGCAGCCGGCTTGGCAGCAGGTGGAGGCCGTGCGGCAGGGGCGGCTCCTCAATTTCCCCTGTGCCCTCACCTGCCGGGCTTCAGTGCATGCCGCAGATTTCATTGCCTGGCTGGCCACCTCGCTGTATACCAAAGAATTAAGCGACGCCAGGAACAACATTCTGCCTCAGGAAGTCCTCTCCCGCCGACCCTTGACCATTGACCTGCCCCTGGTTCGCCGGGCCGAACTGGTCAACAGCCGTATCCTGGATTTCGGCCACAAGACGCTTCTGGTGGAGCTCAAGCAGCCCAGCGCCATTCTTTCCACCCTGGACGGCCCCCGCCAGGGGATTACCACCGTAGGCAATCACTACACGCCGCCGCCGGGCTGGCCCCTGAGCCATTACCGGGGCTTGACCCAGGACCGCCGCGCGATCTATCAGGTCCTGGGCAAGGCCGAAAATGACACCAGCCTCCTGTTTACCGGGGCCAACATGGATAATCTGGCCATCAAAAAAGAGCAGTTTCAGGACCTGACGGTGTATGCCCTGGCCACCGCTGGCGTCGAGGGCAACGCCCTCCGCCTGTCCCAGGATGAAGGCCGCTATTACGAACCCGGGACCATCAATATTATCGTCATGAGCAACTTCCAGCTATCCCCCCGGGCCATGAGCCGGACCATCATTGATATCACCGAGGCCAAGAGTGCGGCGCTGCAGGACCTGGATATCCGCAGCACCGAAGCCGCGGTCCGCTGGCAGGCAACGGGCACCGGCACCGACAACATCATTGTGGTCGGCGGTCAGGGGCGTGTTCTCGAGAATGCCGGGGGCCACGCCAAGCTGGGCGAACTCGTGGGCAAGGCCGTGTATCAGGCCGTGCGGGAGGCGGTGGCAAAACAGAACGGCATTACCAGCTGCCGGCCGCTTTCGGAACGCCTGGAGGAACGCCGCCTGAGCATCTACCAGCTGCTGCCTATTTCCCTGCCGCCCGAAAGCCGCCAGCGCCTGCTCCCGGCCTGGGAGGCCCTCCTCAGCCAACCCCGCTACGCCGGCTTTCTGGAAGCAGCCCTCAGTCTCAGCGATGCCTGGGAGCGGGGCCAGGTCCTGGACCTGAACGCCTACGAGGCCTGGTGTCGGCAGATAGCCCAGGAATTGGCCGGCCAACCCCTGGCACCGGGAGATTGGCAGCAACTCACAGTCGATCTGCCCAAACCCCTGCGACTGGCCAGCGAAGCGATTTTCAATGGCTTGGCAAAAAAGGAACCGGGAACCGCCAAGCCTGGGAAGGAAAAAGACTAACCGCGCCGGACCCTTTTCGGGAGTACGGCCTGCAAAGAAAACAGGCCCCTCTGGCGTCAGCAACGCCAGAGGGGCCCGGCACCGGGAGGTTCAGGACAGGGAAGATGCTGACGTGACCGTCGCCTGCTTAGGGCTGGACCGCCACCAGCGACACCCCCAGACGGTTTTCCAGGGCTTGAATCTTGGCAAGCTGCTCAGGTTGGACCGCTGCCGGCTTCAGGTCATGACAGGCAAAGGCCAAGAGCGGCGTGGCCAACTCCTTCTCCAGGGCATTGATGGCCTGGAGGTCCTGCGGGCCTAATTTGGTGGCAAGGCTGCATAACATAAGGGCTCCCTCCCTCGGCAATTTTAAAATGTATGATAAACATGATTTGCGGAAAATCAAGATACCGGCGCCCGGCCCCAGAAAGGCTCTGCCGGAATATAGTTAGTGCCCATCCGGAAAGGCCCGAGTTGAAAAGGGCGCCTTTTGTAGAGGCTTGATTTATCAAGCCCTTAGGCGGTTTGCCACCTATACAGCTGGAGTTTCCGGATGAAAACAACCTATGAAAAGAGAATTGGCCAACGCCCATTTTTCCTGCGACCCGCGTGACCCGCAGACAATGGCAAATACCATGAAATTACCAAAGGTTATCCTGATATCCATGTCCATGCGCCCGGCCTCGTTCCAGATGACTCCGGCAATCGCCAGGATAACCATGACCCTTTTGCTGCTCCTGAGCCTGGCTGTCCCCCTGCTCGCCGAGGCCAGGCTGGTGCATGATCAGTTGGGCCGCGCGGTCAACGTGCCTGAGCAGCCGGCCCGAATCGTCACCTTGGCGGCCAGCCTGACGGAGATCGTCTTTGCCCTGGAACAGGGGCAGCGGTTAGTGGGTGTGGAGCAGTTCAGCGATTATCCCGAGGCGGCCAGAGTTTTGCCCAAAGTGGGTTCCTATATTAGCCCTAATGTGGAACGCATCATGGCCCTGCGGCCCGACCTGGTGCTGGCCATCAAAGATGGCAATCCCTATCACAGCGTCGCGCGCTTGGAGGGTTTGGGGCTGCCGGTATATGCCGTCGACCCCCGCAATCTCCAGGGCGTCATTGCCACGGTTGTGGAAATTGGGGCGCTCCTGGGTGTAGAGGACCGGGCCCGGCAACTGGCAGCCGATTTATCCCGTCGTCAGGAGCGCCTCCGGGTTTTAACTGCGGGTCTCTCCCACCGCCCCCGGGTCTTTTTCCAGATCGGCACCACGCCCATCGTGGCGGTGGGGTCCCACACCTTTCTGGATGAACTCATTACCACGGCCGGCGCCGTGAACCTGACGGCCGGCAAGATTCCCTACCCCCGCTTTTCCCAGGAGCAGGTGGTAGCCTTGCGGCCGGAAGTTATTGTCATTACCTCCATGACCCGGGGCGAGGCCTTTGACAAAGTGAAGGAAGGCTGGCGGCGTTGGCCCAGTTTACCGGCGGTCCGGGACAATCGGATTTTTCTGGTGGATTCCGACTTGGTGGATCGCCCCGCCCCGCGCATCTTTGACGGCCTGGAACAGCTCTTCCGTCTGTTCCATCCGGAGTTGGCCGGGGAGATTTCATGAACCTGACGCCGCCCCGGCTTCTGCAGCGCCTCTTGCGGGTAAGTCTGGGTCTGGGACTGGTCCTGCTGGCCAGCCTGGTGGTCGGCCTCCTCTGGGGTTCGTCCACCACCGACTGGCGCCTCTGCCTCCGGGCCCTGGTCGGACTGGATACCCAGGATGATGTCCTGCCGGCCATACTCTGGCAGATCCGCTTCCCCCGGGTGGTGTTGGCGGCGCTGGTAGGGGCGACTCTATCACTGGGAGGGTTGGTTTTTCAGGCGCTGTTGCACAATCCCCTGGCCGAACCCTATATCCTGGGCATCTCGGGCGGCGCCGCCGTGGGGGCCATCATCGGCATCCTCCTGAGCCTGGCACCTTTTCCCGGCGTGGCGGCCCTGGCCTTCCTGGGCAGCATGGGGGTCATGCTGGTGGTCATTTTTTTGACGCCCCGGGAAACGGGAGACAATAAAAACGCCCTGCTGCTCTCGGGGGTCATGGTCAACGCCCTGTGCACCGCCCTGATCCTGTTTTTCGTCACCATGACTCAGGATGCCCGCTTGCATAACATCCTCTATTGGCTGATGGGGGACTTGTCGGTGGCCCTGCCGAAGCAGATCTTCGCCCTGGGCCTCCTGGTGTTCCCCTGTTTTCTAACCATTTTCCTCCTGGCCCGGCCCCTCAATCTCCTTTATTTAGGGGAGGAGCAGGCCGGCTATCTGGGACTGAACGTCGCCGGGGTCACCTATCTCCTGCTCGGCGTCACCTCCTTTATGCTCAGCGCCGCGGTCTGTCAGTCCGGTCTGGTGGGGTTCGTGGGGTTGGTGGTCCCCCACCTGCTGCGCCTGTGGCTGGGGCCCGAGCACCGCATCCTGGTCCCGGCCTGCATCTTAGGCGGCGGCGCCTACCTGGTCTGGTGCGATCTCTTGGCCCGAGTCCTGCCCTCCCAGGGGGAGCTGCCCGTGGGGGTGATTACCGCCCTCCTGGGCGCCCCCCTGTTTATCGTGCTCCTGCAGAGGTCGCGGCTATGAACCCGGCGGTCCGGCTGCAACACGTCCAAGTGGGCTATGGCCCCAACACCATCCTCCGAGACCTTTCCCTGGAGGTCCCGGGTGGCTCGTTCTTTATCATTATCGGCCCCAACAGCGCCGGCAAAACCACCCTGGCCAAGACCCTGGCCGGCCAACTGCGGCCCCAGCAGGGCACCGTGGAGATTTTGGGCCGGCCCCTGGCCAGCTACTCCCGGCGGGCCCTGGCCCGCCGCGTGGCCGTAGTCCCCCAATACACTCCCATTGATGTACCGTTCACCGTACTGGAAGTGGTCCTTATGGGACGGTCGCCGCACCTCACCCTGGCCGGTCTGGAAACCCGCCGGGATGTGGAGATCGCCGGCGATGCCATGGCGGCTACTCAGGTGAGCCACCTGGCCCACCGCCGCCTCAACCAGCTCAGCGGCGGCGAAATCCAGCGGGTCATCATCGCCCGGGCCATCTGCCAACAGCCGCAGATTATTATCCTGGATGAGCCGACCGCCTCGTTGGACCTGGCCCATCAGGTGCATATCATGGATCTCCTGGAACAACTCAAGGAAAGTCGGGGCTTCACAGTCATCATGATCTCCCATGATCTCAACCTGGCCGCTATGTACGCCGATATCCTCCTGCTGCTGCACCAGGGCCAGGTGGCAGCCCAGGGGGAGCCGGCCCAGGTCCTCACTTACGACCGGCTGGAGCAGACCTACGGCTGCGTCCTTCTGGTGGGCGACAACCCCCTCATGCAAAAGCCCCAGGTAACCCTGGTCCCCGGCCGGATGCTGGCCCGGACCCAGAAATATCTGTTAAAAAATTCACAAAGAAGTTCCAGCAGCACTGCTCCGCCGGGCGATGGCCAGGGCATGCCTGCCCAAGGGATTGGCAATGAGTCTTGACAACTTAACGGCAAAAATTTATAATACTACTCAAATTCAGTGGGAAGGTTGTTGGCCACGAAGGCTCGCCGGATATCTCCCTAGCCTTGCGTGGTCTTTTTTTCGCATCTGCGCCTGCCTTCGGGGCCGCACGGCACGCCGTTGCCGCAGACCCCAACCACGGAAATATGTCGAGGTTTTATGCCAAGTTATTCCTATCGCTGTTTACACTGCCAGACCCAGGAATGGCGGATTGCCGGGGTGGATGACCACCTGGCCATCTGTGCCGTCTGCGGCTATGCCATGGCCAGGGAAGCTGACGACATTTTTGCGCCATATTTTGAGGGCCAAGGCCGCCGGCAGAAAGAGCCATCTCGGCAGAAAACCAATGCCCCGAGGCGGCGGCGCCGTCCCTAATCGGGGATCGGCGGCCCAGGGGACCGGCCCGGCTTGTCGGCAGCACGTCCATGGACCACAGCCGGTGCTTGCCCTCCCCCTTGCTTTTTCCAGATTTTGGCATATATTAAGCTTATTCCGGGAGATGAACTCCCCTTTTGCCACGTTCTTGCCGTGCCACAATGCCAGCCATGAAGGCTCCGGTCAGCACTGATCGGCCCTTGCATGGCTTTTTTTTGGGGGAACTATGGACCTGACCAAAAGTATGCTCAACATGGCCATGGGCGGCGGCACCTGGGTGCTGTGGCTGCTCATCCTCCTCAGCATCATCTCCGTGGTCATCATGGTGCAGAAGGCCATCACCTTTTATTACCTGCGTTTTCGGGATGAACAATTTGTTCGGGACCTGCGGCCGGCGTTGGACGACAAGGATTGGCCCCAGGCCGTCGCCCTCTGTGAAGCTTCCCAGGCCGCGGAGCCGCAGATCCTCCTGGCCGGCCTGCAGCAGGTGGAACACGGCAAGGATTCCGCCAGCGAGGCCATGGAGGCGGAGCGCATCCAGGTCAACCTGCGGTTGAGCCGTGGGTTGAATTTCCTGGGGACGCTCGGCGCCAACGCCCCCTTCATCGGCCTCTTCGGCACGGTCCTGGGTATCATCCACGCCTTCAAAGACCTGGCCCTGGAAGAAGGCGGCGGCGGCCCGGCAGTCATGGCCGGCATTGCCGAGGCCCTGGTGGCCACCGCGGTGGGCCTGCTGGTGGCCATCCCCGCGGTGGTCATGTATAATTATTATCATAACCGCCTGCACCAGATCCTGGAACGCTCTCACCGCCTCGGCCGCCTCCTCTTGGCCAGCCTCAGTTCCACCGCCCAGCCCACAACGCGCCCGATGGAACTGCCAAAAATCGGAGCCCGGAGATGAAACTGCACCGCCACGGCCCCATTACCGAAATCAATATGACCCCCTTCGTGGACATCGTCCTGGTCATCCTGATTATCTTCCTGCTGACCGCTACGGTCATGATGCCCCGCACCTTTTCCATTGCCCTGCCCAAGGCCACCCAGGCCGAGAAGCTGGAAAAAATGGTGGTCATCGTCAGCATCGACCGGGACGGCAAAATCGCCATCAACGGCACCCGGGTCCACCAGGAGGTAGATTTCAACGCAGTCTTCAGGGATCTCATCCAGGGCAAGGAAGCCCAGGCGGTTATCGCTGCCGACAAAGAGACCAGACACGGCACCATTGTTGAGGTTATCGACCGCCTCAAACGCCTCAAGGTAGAGCGCATCGGCATCGAAGTGGAGCAGCCGTAACCGTCGCCATAGTTGCAAGTTTTTTAGGGCGGGCCGTGCCCGCCGTTCAAGACCCCTTCCACTCCTCGTTCCCAAGTTTAACTTGGGAACGAGGAGGAAATTGTAGGCATTGCCCACCATACGGTGGCTAGCCGAGCCATGAGCGTCAGCGAGTGGTCCCTTTCTCTCCAGCTCGACCCTGGCATCAAAACTCGGAACCCGAAACCCGAAACTCGCAACTCAAAACTCACAACTCGAAACTCGAAACTCGAAACTCGAAACGTTACTTTGTCGTCAATGAAAAACATCCCCTCATACCAGATTCCCAACAGCTGGGGCCTGGCGGCGCTCATCTCCCTGACCATCCATGCCCTGCTCCTCTGGGCCATTCTCCTGGTGCCGCCGCTGTCGGCCTCCAAAAAGGTTGTCCGGGTCGAACCCATCACCCTGGCTGCCATTGAGCCAAAACCGGAGGGCGGTGGGGGCGGCCAGGCCGGCCCCCCACCGCCGAGCCAGGAGCTCCCCAAGCCGCCGCCGCCCAAACCACCACCCCCCAAGCCCGAGGTGAAGCCCAAACCCAAACCGGTGGTGAAACCGCGGCCACAGCCCGATCCCATCCCGGAACGCTTGGCCCTGCCTCGACCACTACCGGTAGCACCCCCGACCACGAGCCGACCAGCTTCTACCACTTCGGCCAGCAGTGCTGCTGCGTATGGCCGGGGGAGCGGCACTGCCTCTGGCACAGGCACCGGCAGCGGCACGGGCAGCGGCACCGGGTCCGGGTCGGGTTCTGGTACCGGCAGTGGACCCGGCGCCGGCACCGCCCTGCAGGGCTATCTGGCCAAGGTGCGCAGCCTCCTGGAAAAAAACAAAATCTACCCCTCCCAGGCCCGCAGCCGCAATGAGCAGGGTACCGTGCTAGTGCGCTTCACCATCAGCGCCAACGGCAGTATCGCCGGCATCAGCCTGTCCCGCTCCTCCGGATCCTCCACCCTGGACCAGGCCGCCCAGGAAACCGTCAATAAAGTGGGCCGCTTCCCCCCCATCCCCCCGGAAGTGCAAAAAACCAGCCTGACGGTCCAGGTCCCCCTGGCCTACCGGCTGCATGGCGGGTAAAGGCCCCGCAGTTTTTTCTAGCCCCACCTCGCCCCCCCCCTTTTCTGACAATCGTCGCACCTGTCCTGGCCCCCCTCCCTGACTTCTGCTATACCTCCCCATATCCGACAGGCGCCTGACCGCCGTCAAAATTTCCGGGCGAAACCAATTGTCTTCCTCAGCCCGTCATTGGAGTGGCCCTATGCTGTGTAAAACTTGTGCCCATCCCCAACGTCGCGCCATCGACCTCGCTCTCCTGCGCGGGAATACCTCCTACGCCGACCTCAGCCGACAATATGGCCTGAGTATGTCCAGCCTCTATCGCCATAAAAAACACCTCAATCAAAAAATCTTGCAAGCCCGGGAGCACCTCAAAGGCAACCTGCTCCGGGATTCCCTTTTCCAGTTTAACCTCCTCTTGGCCGCCCTCCAGCGCACCCTCCAGAACGCCGAAGCCGACGCCAACCCTCGCCTTGTCCTCCAGACCGTGCGGGCCGCCAACAGCACCCTTAACTCCATTTCCAAACTAAAGGCCCCGCTGGACTCCGAAACCGTCTACCGCCTCATCTCCTCTCCCCAGTGGCCTGCAGAGAACAACCTCCTGCCCCTCACCCCCCAGGACCTCCAGGACATCCGGCGCTGCCAGGCCCGGGACCTCTTCGCTCCCTGCCCCCCTCCTGACGATGACGACGATATAATTGACGATGACGACATTGTCTCTGATGATGACGACGATATCTTTGACGACGATGACAATGTCGCTGCCGATGATGACGACGATATAATTGACGATGACGAGGATGTCTTTGATAATGACGACGATATCTGTGACGACGATGCCGATGTCTTTGACCGCAATGCTATCTGTGACGATGATGACGATCTCTGGGCGGGCAATTACCTGATGGATCCAAATGCGGCAGTGACAGAGGACCATGACCCAAAAAGCTTCCACCCTCTGCCACCACGAAGAGAACCGCACTGACCGCGGCAAAACAGCGCGGCCAATGCGGGAAAAATCCGCGAAAAATCCGCGAAAAAAGCGCCGCCCGGGCCTGCCTGAGGCAGAATATCAAATTAAATCAATAAGCTAAAAAAATGCTGCTCTGGCCCACCCACCCGGCCTTCCTCCCGGCCCCCATTTTACCAGCACCGTCAACCTGCCCTGATACCTGTTCCCCCCCCTTCGGCAAGATCACGGCAGGCAATCTTGTGATACACGGCCAGAAGCCTTGCTGGTGGGGCGGGCCTTAAGTCTCGTAGTCGCGTAGGGCGGGAAAGCGCCTCGCCTCCCGCCTTCTGTGGGCTCGTGGCTCGGATCCGAGAAAGGCGTTTTCTAGGGCCGGCCATGCCCGCCGTTGCATCTTTGCTGGTGGGGCGGGCCTCCGTGCCCGCCCAAGTCCGCCAATGGCAGCGACCCTGATTTTCATGGTTCGCGGATGATTTTTATAACTTATTGAAATTAATTATTATAAACATATTATTATTTTATCTTGACGGTCAAGGTGCCCAAATACATATTCTCATCGCATTCCGTGGTGTCGTGGTATGGCGTCTTGTGGTACACGGCCAGGAGCCAGGGGCCGGGTTTGTCCACCTTAAGCATGAACTCCGAGGGCGGCATACCGGCCCAAATGACTGCCCAGATGCAATCGACCTGGCCGCCGCACCCTGGTCTACTTTCCTTGAAATACCGGCGGCCGCTTTTCCAGGAAGGCCTGCTTGCCTTCGATGTAATCCTCACTGTCCCACACCAGGCGCCGCAAGCCCTGGATGCGTTCAAAGGTTTCCGCACTCACTGGCAGGGCATTCGACAGGATATGGATCTGTTCCTTGATAACTGCGATGCTCAGGGGTGAGTTCTGGGTGATGGTCCGGGCCATCTCATAGGTGAAGGCGTCGATTTCGTCGTTGGGCACCAGGTGGTTGAGGATGCCCAGACGTAAAGCCCGCTCCGCCGGAACCGGGCGCGCCGTAAAGAACATCTCCTTGGCCGCCCCCAGACCGCAGAGGTTGATGAGATGCAAAATCCCGGTGGGATTATAGGGAATACCGATTCTGGCCGGGGTGATGGTGAATGAGGCGGTGGGGGCGCCGATGAGGATGTCACAGACAAAGGCCAGCTCACAGGCGCCGCCCCAGACGCCCCCTTCAATCAGAGCCAAGACCGGCACCGGACAGGTCTGGATGGCCCGGATAACCTGCTCCAGGGGGTCATAGTATCCCAAAGGGTCCCGCCCGGGCCGCTCCAACTCGGTAACATCATGCCCCGCGGACCAGACTTTGGCCCCGGGATGAGCCCGGATGACCAATACCCTGATCTTTTCCAGCAAAAGGGCATTGACGGCCACAATGAGCTCAGTAATGAAGGCCCGGCTCAGGGCATTGCGTTTCTCGTAATGATTGAAGGTAATGGTGCCGATCTGATCCTGCACTTCATAAAGCACCAGTGGCATAGGTTCCTCCATTCTTTGGGATGGAACTGCGCCCCGGCAGCCTCTCGTGTGGTTCTCTGGCCATATTCTTAACAGGTTTAGCTGCCGAAAACATGCCTTTTGCGGCTGGCGCGGCTGTTTGGCCGCCAACCATTGGCAGGACAGCACGGCAGGCAAATATCACCTGACATTCGGGCAACCGCAGGGAAAATGTTAGAGATATTAGAGTGTTGAAAGGAAAAAGATAAATCAGAGATGAAGTGCCTGACAATAAAAATGGCGTCCCCACGGGGATTTGAACCCCGGTTGCCGGCGTGAAAGGCCGGTGTCCTGGACCAGGCTAGACGATGGGGACGCTTGTCATCTGGTGGGCCGTGTTGGACTCGAACCAACGACTCTCTGCTTAAAAGGCAGATACTCTACCGACTGAGTTAACGGCCCACCGCAATAATCAATTATATATAACGGCTTCTCCGGAGGTTGTCAAGGTCTTGCGCCGAGCCGAGAGGAAAAATCCACCCTTTTTGTTTGCTGCCAAGAAGCCCCGGCTTTTTTCTTTCCCCGGCTGCGTTCGGCATGATATCATAGCCAAAGAATGACGAGGAGGCGGCCGACCGGCAGCCGACTACGGCGACTTGGCTGGCGGCCCCGGCCGCAGTGTGCTACCCTGTGTAAAGGAGGATCATCATGACCCCAAGGACAAAGGCAATTGTGCTCATGGTTGCGGCCTTGCTGCTGGCCGCCACGGCCGCGCCGGTTGTGGCGGGGACCGCGCCCTACACGGCCAAGGATTTCAGCAAACTCAAAGGCATGCCAGGGTTCAGCGACAAGGCCCTGGACCTGCATTTTACCCTCTACCAGGGCTACGTCAAGAATACCAATGACCTGCTGGAGACCCTGAGCAAGATCGCTCCCAACACCCCGGCCTATGCGGAAATCAAGCGGCGCTTCGGCTGGGAGTTCAACGGCATGCGCCTCCATGAGCTCTATTTCGGCAACCTGGGCGGCGACGGCAAATTGGACCCCAACAGCAAGCTCGCCAAAAAACTGGCCGAACAGTTCGGCAGTCTGGAAAACTGGCAGGCCGATTTCAAGGCCACCGGCGCCATGCGGGGCATCGGCTGGGTGGTGCTCTATGAAGACCCCAGCAATGGCCGCCTCATCAATACCTGGATCAATGAACATGATGTGGGGCACCTCTCCGGTGGGCGGCCCCTCCTCATTATGGACGTCTTCGAGCATGCCTTTATCCCCGACTACGGCCTGAAACGGGCGGAATATATCGAGGCCTTCTTCAAGAACATCGACTGGCCGGCGGTGGAAGGCCGACTGGGAAAGTAGAGGGAAGAGGGAGGAGGGAAAAGGGAAGAGAAAAACGTGTTGTTATTCTTGATATTTACCTCCCTCTACCTAAGGTTTAGCTGAGCAGGGGGCGGGTTTGGCCCCCCGGAGGAACTCTTATGGCGACCTTTATTCTTTTTGGCAAATATTCGGCTGAGGCCCTGAAGGGTATGAGTCCGGCCCGTACCCAGCAGATTACCGATACCATCAAAAAATTCGGCGGCCAGGTGCAGGGGATGTATGCTACCCTGGGGGATTATGATCTGGTCTTTATCCTCCAACTCCCGGGGGTCGAGCAGGCCATGCAGGTCTCGGTGGCCTTGAACAAAATGACTGGCATTGCCTT